>Ga0182024_10010839_pt1 | contig 18474 bp, 18 predicted proteins | sample P32metaG_FD_120480 | JGI IMG/M metagenome (GOLD analysis project Ga0182024, IMG submission 120480) | Permafrost microbial communities from Stordalen Mire, Sweden - P3-2 metaG (Illumina Assembly) | ecosystem: Environmental > Terrestrial > Soil > Wetlands > Permafrost | place: Sweden: Stordalen... | reverse complement strand
GCTCGTACATCTGCTTGAGAAGCGTCGGTGGGACGAGGCGGAGATCTTGCATTGGTCGGAATGGCGGCAGGAGCGTAATCGTATCGCGAAGGAATGCCATCGCAAACGTCGCCAGGCGGAACTCGCCCGGCGACGTAGGCATAGGCAAGGGGCGCTGTAGTACTAGAATGGGGGCGGGAGTCGTCTCGCGCCCGGCCTGACAACGCCCCCGTAGCTCAGGGGATAGAGCACCGGTTTCCTAAACCGGTTGTCGCAGGTTCAAATCCTGCCGGGGGTAGTAAAGCGCTAATCCGCCGTGCTGAACACGAACGCCGCCGTCGCCGCCAGCAGCACGGCGATCGCGGCCAGCACGGCCACGTCCGCCGACAAGTCGAGCCGGAGCAGGCCGCTCGTTCGGGCCGCCTCCGCCAGCGACGGGTCGCCGCCCGGCGCCGCGATCCACACGCCGGACCACACCACGTTCCGCAAGGCGTCCACGCCGTAGGTCAGCGGGTCGGCCGTCGTCAGCACCTGCATCCACGCCGGAATGTCCTTGGTCGGAAACATCGCCCCGCTCAGGAAGTACATCGGCATCACCAGAAAATTCATGATCATCTGGAAGCCCTGCATCGACCGCATCCGGGCCGCGATCGACACGCCCAGGCTGGTGATCGCGCAGCTGATCAGGAAGCACAGCAGCAGCAACTCCAAGACCATCGGCACGGACAGCGCCACGCCGACGAACGGCGCCAGGGCGATCAGAATGACCGACTGCATCATGGCCACCGTCGCCCCGCCGAGGATTTTGCCCATCGCCACCGCCCAGCGCGGCGCCGGCGACACCAACACCTCCTTCAGAAACCCAAATTCGCGGTCCCAAATGATCGAAACGGCGGCGAACATCGACGTGAACAGCACGCTCATGCCGATGATGCCGGGGTAGATGAAGTGCATGTAGCCCATGCCGGCCGGCGCCCCCTTGAGCGTCAGGCCGCTGGCGATCCCCTGGCCCACGATCAGCAGGTACAAAAGCGGTTGGCCGATCATGCCCACCAGCCGCGTCGGCTCGCGGACGAACAGTTTTACCTCGCGCAGCCAGATCGCGTAGGTCACGCGCAACGCTTCCATCCGTCACCGCCTCCCCCGCCACAGCTTGCCGATCTGCCGCATCCGGTCGATGCCTTTGCCCTCTTCCTCGCGGATGGCCCGCCCCGTCAGGTGCAAAAACACGTCGTCCAAACTCGGCTGCTTGACGCCGATGGCCCGAATGCGGCCGGCGAAGTCGGCTGCCAGCCGCGGCACGAACTCCGCCCCGTGATCGACCATGAAGTGCAATTCGCCGTCCACCGGCTGCACGCTCACGCCGTATTTCGCCGCCATGTCCTGCCGCAACGCCTCGTCGCCGGTGACGATGATCTTGTCGCCGCCGATGAGCCGTTTCAGCGCCGCCGGCGTGTCCAGCGCCTGAATCTTGCCGTGGTCGATCACGGCGATGCGGTCGCAATTCTCGGCCTCCTCCATGTAGTGCGTGGTCATGAAGACGGTGATGCCGACCTCGTCGCGCAGCCGGCGGACGTGGCCCCAGATGGCGTTGCGCGTCTGCGGGTCGAGGCCGACGGTCGGCTCGTCCAGGAACAGCACCGTCGGATGGTGCAGCAAGCCGCGGGCGATCTCCAGCCGCCGTTTCATGCCGCCGGAGAAGGTGCGCACCAGCGACTTCCGCCGCTCCGTCAGGCCCACGATGCCGAGCACCTGGTCCGTCCGCTCGCGGCGGAGGGCGGCGGGGACGTTGTAGATCATGGCGTGGAATTGCAGGTTTTCGTCCGCGGTGAGGCGGTCGTCTAGCGACGCATCCTGAAACACCATGCCGATGGCCTGGCGCACGGCGTTGGGCCGGCGGACGACATCGTGGCCGGCCAGTTCCGCCCGGCCGCGCGTCGGCTTGAGGAGGGTGGCCAGCATGTTGATGGTGGTGGTCTTGCCGGCGCCGTTGGGGCCGAGGAAGCCGAAGATTTCCTGGCGGCGCACGGTGAAATCGACGGAATCGACGGCCGTGAAGGCGCCGAAGTCCTTGCCCAGGCCTTCCACCACGACCACGTCGTTCATCGGCACGCACTCCGCTCCGCCGGGACGGCGGGGGATAGTGTAGGGAGAGGGGCGGGCGGCTGCATCCGTCGGCGAAAAGCCCCTTCGCCTGTTTCGACCGGCGCCAAGGGGCAAGGGTCCATGCCCCAATGGGCGGCTACCGGCAACCAAACCTGCGCCAATGCGCCAAATGGCGCGTCATTTGGCGCATCATAACCCCAAGGGAGATAATGAGTTGAAGTGGTTTGCGCCAATGCGCCAAACTCTTTGTGTGCCGAACTTCTCGCCGCAGGGCGGCAGGAGTGACGCAGGTGCCGTGGCCGAGTTGGATAGCCGCTGGCCATAAGTTTCCCTGCCACTTACCAAAGTCGTCCGAGAGGCCGTCTCTGCCGGTTGAAGGAGGTACGTTTCGCCCTCACCGGACTCGGAGAGCGGAACTTCCCGTAAAGCCGAAACCAAGCCGGCGACAAACCTCTCCGCCGGCTGGAGGCGTGTCCGATCAGCCCCAGGAACTGGAGGTAGTAATCTACACTGCCGGCAGGGGAGATTGCTAGGATGGTTGTGTCCGCAGGCGACGCCACCCAACCCTTCGGACGTCCGTCCGCTTCGTCACTTCGGGGCGCGGGGCGGCGTCCGGGCGAGCTGTTCGAGCAGCAAGGGGGCGGAGGCGCCGATCTGGACCGCGAGGATGTCCGAACGCACGTCGTAGGCCATCGCCAGCACGCCGCCCAGCAGGGCCAGCAGAGAACGCACAATCCAGAAGCGGACGTGAGTGATGTGGGCCGGCAACTTCTGGTCTGACTGGAAGAGCTTCACCAGGCGCAGGACTTCGACGGCGACGCTGCCGCCGACTCCGAACAGGAAGGTGCGCAGGGTGGGATCCACGGGCGGTTCCGGAGGTTATCGGCCGTGGACATGCGACGGCTTCGGCCCCGCCTCGGTCGGCAAGGGCGCGGCCGTCCTCTCCGAGGCTGGGTCGGGCGACGCGGGGAGGCAGAAGGATGGGGACTCGTCGGCGATGTCGGCCCGCAGGCGTTCCAGCATATGGACGGCCGGGGAACTGCTACGCTTCGCCGCCTTCCGCACCATGTTCGTGCAGACGACGTACGCCAGCAGGGTGAGGAACGCCGCGATCAACACGCCGGAAGTGGTCATGGCCCCGTGCCTCCAAGGTACGTCGGCGCCGAAAAAAATGCCAACTGGTACAATTGTACCATTACGGGACGCCCAGGGAAATGGTTCGACATTGCGACGAATAGACCCTTAAAGAGACTCCGAAAGACCATTCCGACGTACCGGCGCCGACGCCGGCCGGCCGCTGGCGTCGGCGCCGGCCACACCGCCGGCAGCGGAGATTGGTAGGATGGTCTCGCCGCTCCGCGGCACTTTCCGTCACGCAGGCCGCATCGGGGTGGACTTCAATGCACCTTCTAGCATATTGGCGACTGGATAACTACCTGCGTGACCTGGACGAAGGCGCCGGGTTCAACTTCAACTCCCGCCAGGCCCGGCTCCATTCCGAGATCGAGCCGGGGGAAAGTCTCTGGCTGTTCACCGTCCTCAAGAACCCGCCTCGGTTCTTCATCGTCGCGCGGCTGGTCATCCGCTCACGCACCACGAACCCGCCTGGATACAAGTACGGCGACTACCGCGTCTGGGGCGACCTGCAACGCTCGCGCTATTTCAAGCTCTGTCCGGACGAACCGTCGACGGAGGCGTTTGACCTGCTGCGCGGCTTGCCGCTCGTCTCCGGCTCGCTGGCACAATGCACGCGCTCCACTCTGCCCCAGGCTTGCCAGACCATCCGCGGCCTTACTTCCGACGCCGACGGTTTGCTGGAACGGTTCACCCGCGCTCTTCCGGCGGAAGAACGCGCCATGCAGGTCGCCGACGAATATGTGCTGGAGCGCGAGTTACGGGAGGGTGGCCCGACCTATGCCGAGGTGCTTCGCCGCGATCACGTCGGCCCATCCGATGACCGCCGCCGGCACTTGCTCCTACTTCCATCGCGTGACCGTCAGTTGGTCAAGGATCTCCATGATCGGTACGCGGGTCGCTGCCAGCTCTGCGCCTTTGACAGCCCGGTCGTCTACGGGACGCCTTCGGCGGAAGGCCATCACATCGTCTACCTTTCGCGTGGCGGCGAGGACATCCTTGAGAACCTTGTCCTTCTCTGTCCGAACCATCACACCGTCATCCACAAAACGGACGCGACTTTCGACTACTCGCACCTGAAATTCTGCTTCCCGAACGGCCGGGCGGAGCCGATATGCTTGAACAGCCACCTCTGCGGGCGTTCCGGTTCGAGTCCTGCCGCTCCGGCGCCGACGGAAACCCGACTCGGCCCCGCCGTTACCGATTTGGCGTCGTTGTCCAGGCTGATTCAATCTCAGCTTACCCCAGATCTGCTGTCCCCCGAATGGGCGGCCATGCGACGTGAAGGCGATCACCCCCTGAAAGGGTATTGCTATGTGGCTTCCGAGGCGCTCTATTACCTCGCGGGAGGAGCGGCCGCCGGCCTGTCGGTTTATCGCTGCTCGCTGCCCCAGGGCGGAACGCACTGGTGGCTGGCCGATTCCGCCGGCCGGATTCTGGACCCGACCGCCGAGCAATTCGCCGAGGCACCTGCCTACGCTACAGGCGTCCGAACTCATTTCCTTTCCCGCAAGCCGTCCGGCCGGGCATCGAGGTTGATTGCCAGAGTTCAAACGCGCCTCACACAGTCCTGATTCACCGCGGCGGTCAGCACCGGGGCGGCTGCCGGTTCTCGACGCCAAGTCCGGCATGGACCGTCGGACGCTTCGTTAGAACCTGCGATTCGACGGGAGTTCGTGATTCAGCCACCGTACCGAACGTAAAGGTGCCAGGAAGGATTCTGGAAAGATGGTAGACAATGCTCTCGATTACTTCGGTTTTATGACTGGCCGACCACCAGTATTCTCCGGACATGGGCGAGGCGGGGATGGTTCCTGACATCTTTTCCCAACCGATGAAGGGGGCTGGCCGTGCCATCAACCATCGAGCCCGCTCAGCAGCTCGCTTTCCGTCATCGCCTTTTCCGTGTCCCTGACTTTTATAAGGTCCGCGAAGAGCTTCTCGGCCTCTGCCCGCTCAAGAACGGTGTACCCCGTACTGCTCTGCCGCCCCAGCTGGCCGACGAGCATCTTCCCGAAATGAAGGCGACGCCGCTGGAACTCGTCCTTCTTCTCCACGACGAGTTCGTAGAGGCGGGTCAGGAACTCCTCGCGCATCAAAACCAGCCGGACGTCGCGGTTCTTTTTCGAGACACCTCCCTCGTCGGAATAGACGTACCCGGCCGCCTTCTCCACCATGCTCTCTTCGATCTTGTTGCAGATGATGACGTGCGCCCGGAGCTTGCAGCTGCGGTCAGAAAAGGCGACCTTAGCCCGGAATTTCTCGATGTACTGGACGATCTTGCGGCACTCGTCGCTGGTCAGGTCGTAACCCTTCGATTTGTCGGAGTGCTTGGCGTCGTAGCCCCAGTTCCAGGAATCCACCCCCTCTAGGATCGGCTCCTCGTACACCGGCACACAGACGTAGCCGTCCGGCTCCGGCTTTCCCTCGCGGCCGATCTGGTAGCTGTAGGGCAGGATCGAGCGCAGGACGTTGAAGACATCGGTCTCGTAGACGTTGCCCTTGTCGCCGCTCGTCCCTGCCTGCAAGTGCTGGTACGACTGGCGCGCGGCGGTCGCGATCCGCTCGTTGTGGTGAACGAGCAGGTTCCGGATGAGGGTTTTGCAGAGCGTGGCGCAGCGGGCCTTTTCGGTGGCGTCGTGCTGGGCGGTGAACAGATAGGCGAGGCTGACCCGCCCGATGCCGTCCTCGTCCAGGTAGATGTAGCGGTCATCGGTGTGTGGTTCCACCACCATGAGCGCTTGACTGGAACGCTGAAACTTGACCTTCATCGCGAGCGATAGCCGCTCCTGCAACAGCACGCAGATCTCGGGGGACCCGGGTTGGTCCTTCTTCCGCAGTGGGTAGTAGGCGAGGGACTCAAAGGTCGTCGGCTTCCCGAGCGACCATCCGGCGGCGGCCGTGAAGATCCTGTCCATGAGGGCCGCCGTGGCCCGGTCGGAACGTAACACTTCCTGGATAAGAAAGTCCTCGATCGGCTTGTCGCACTTTGGGCACGCGAGGATCGTTGCGTCGGCGACCGGCCTCTTCGGGCGGCAGACAAGGCTTTTACAGATCCTCGCCGGTTTGGACTCCGTTTCGAGTATGCCCTCGTCCACGAGTAGGTTGAACTGCTCCTGCTGGTAGGGTTGGACATCGTCCTGATCGACGATGGTCAATAGGTGCGCCACCACTCGCACCCCACCCATGCCCAGCCGCATCGGGTCGATCAGCCTGTTGAGCGGGAGGCCAAAGACGTACTTGAATTGCTTCTCGAACGTCTCTCGGATGTGCCCCGCCCACCCGGCATCGTTGAACTGGAGGAACATGGCCCCGCCGGGCGTAACCTCGACCTTGACAATGGCCACCTTCCCCTCGAAGGAGACGGTCATCGTATCCAGGTCGTCGAGTGAGCGAAGCTGGAGGGTCTTCGATTCCACCATCTGCTTCAGGTCGGCGCGGATGGACGGGGTGACCCACGAGTCCTTAATCGAAACCGCCGCACGAGATGGCAGGCAACTCCGCCGGAAGTTTGCGGACGTGATCTCGATTCCGGCGTCCTCCTTGTACCCGCCGAGAAGGGAGGCCTCGACCGCCTTGGGGTCGTAGTCCGCGAAGACATCGTTCCGGAGCGAAGTCAGCTTGACCCCGAACTCGTCCTCAATAAAGAAGTTCAGGGCGTCGGTCAGCTTGGAGTTGCCCGACTTGACAACCAGCCGGTCGCGGGAGGCGTTCAGCCCGAAGACGACCAGGCCGCAGCCGAAATGCACGTTATACTTCTGTCGGAAGTCTCGCCTGATGGTGGGGTTGTACTCGCGGTGCATCACGGCCGCCAGGGTACCGTCCCGCATAGGGTGGATGCCCACCAGCTCAACCTCGCGGTTGGAGAGGGAATCGCTCACGAGCTTCTGGAGGCGGTCCCGCTTCGCTACGACCCGGTTGGCGACATCCGCGGGAAGAGTACCATCGACCCTGAACTCTAGGAACGTCTGCCGCGAACGCCAGATCTGGAGGAAGAAGGCCTCGTACAGCGTTTCGGGGTTCTTGCGGTAGATGAGCAGTAGCTTGGTGAGCGGCTTGATCTTCTCAATCCTGCCGGAGCTAGAGAGGTTTTCGACGTCCGCGTCGAGGCTGGCGCGCTCGCTGTCCGAAAACGTCGCCTCGTAGACCTCTTGGATCGAGTCGGTGCGTCGCCGCAGGAACTCGCGCAGGTGGATCAGGGTGTTCTCGTCGGACTCTTTCATGATGGCCTGGGCCATCGCGGCTGCGTTGGCGTCCTCCCCCCTGGACACAGCCCCCTTCTCGCACAGCAATTTCAGGTTACCCAGGCCCAGCATTTCAAGCTGGTTGCGCACGTCGCGGCGCAAGTCGCCCAGGTCGGCCTTCTCCTTCAGAGCCTTCTCGTAGATACCGACGCCGGTCCAGAAGTCCTGGTCGCGCGACAGCAGGAACGTCGCCGTCGTGGCAGGCGACCGCTTGGTCCGTGTGCGAGCGGTGGACATCTTCTCAGACCCCCTTAACGAGCACCATCTGTGCTCGGTGAGCAAGCCTGCCCCATTATACCATTGCACGCCGCAAAGCGCCTAATGAGGGATCATAAATGCGGATCGGAAAAGGGCGCATCGTGCTTTCCGCTCGCCTCACAATAGTGAGGCTCATTTCCCTCTCGCAAGAGCTTCCCAAGCCAACTTCTTCTGCCACGGGAGGAGAAACCTGCGTCCATGCATTCTAACCGTCGGAATATGAGCCGAATACCTGAGCCGGACTCGGGGCGTCGGCACTTTCCAATTCGGGGAACAGACCGTCGCCGAAATGGCGCTGCTGCTGGCGCAGTCGAAGCGCGGCCAGCAAGGTCAACAGCGTCTTCGGCGAAGGCGTCAACCCACGGCTGCGGAAGCTCCGCGACGGACTCGACGAGTTGGGCCTGTCGTCCGACGAACTGCTTAACCACGGCGGCCCGCGGCTCGTCTACGGCGTCCCGCTGGCCCACAACTTCCGGGAATATCTCCTGGGATTCGACGCCCGGCCGCGCTACTTCCTTCCGCCGCGCAGGGCAGCGGCCGCGACGCGACAAATGGTGCGGTGGTGGGCGGAGCGCTGGTTATCGCCGCGGATCGCCAGGGACGATGTGTTGGAACGCCTGGGGCTGCACACCCTGGTACGCCCGATCCGACACGGGGCGCGCGTGACGCTGCCGCCCCCGAACGCCGGGCCGCCGGGACTTTTCGACGAAGAATGACGTGAGCCGGCAATGGTCCGCCGCCGCATGCACTATTCCTCGGTCACCCGGATTGTGAAGGTATGGAACACCTCCTGCCCGGAGCCGTCGCGGACGGTGAGGAGCACCTCGGCGTCGTCGCCCTTGTAGTCGGCCGGCACGCACCATTTCACCAGCCCCGTCGGCGACGCCTCCAGTCCCTCCGGGCCGGAAGCGACCTGAACCTTCACGCCGCCTTTCTTCGACTTTACCGCCATCTGATAGCTGTATTCGGCCCCGCGCTTCGCCGTCGCCGGCGGCCGCGACGCGACCAGCAGGTAGTCGAGGCCGGACTTATCCAGCGCCTCTTCTACGTCGAAATGGTGCAATTCCAGCCGGTCGTTGCTTTCGGGAAAGACCACGATCAACTTCGCCCGCGGGATGAAGAAGAGGCGCTTCCACGGCCCGAACGTCCCGCGGTCGTAATGGACGCCGTGCTCAAAGCCGACGTCCATTTATTAGGCGTGCCCGGAGTGGGCAAGTCCGCTTTCGCGCGAGTGTTGGGCAATGAGGCGGGGCGGCCCACGCTGCTGCTCGACGTGGGGGCGCTTTACGGTTCCCGCGTGGGGGACTTGAACTCGGCAAGTATCATGGCTGCAAGCGCTTGTGGCACTCGGCAAAGAGGGCCTTGTTACGAAGAGCGTCCCTCTCGGGGAAGGCGAAAAGCGTTGCGGCCTACGCGGACGCCGCTCGCTGCTTCTCGTCCTCCCCGTCAGGGTCGGCGTGCAGGGTCAGGGTCGGGCCGGCGGCCTCGCCGTCCGGGATCGGGTGCGCCTTCCGCGTCGGGACGGCCAACTCGATCCGCGGCCCCTCGGCCAGGCGCAGGCAGCCCAGCAGCGGCGACTCTCGCGCCTCCGCCTCCTCGCGGCCGGTCGTCACGTCGAAATAAACGCCGATCTGGATCTCCATGGCGGAAGGCGTTAGGTGTGGCCGGTCTGGAAAAACGATCTCTACCTGCGCGCGCCGATGCTGTTCCGGGATAAGTAAGAGGGCCGAAGCATCGCATTCAGTCCGATTGCGGGCGTCGGCGCCGAAGGCGTGGAAATTTGGGGCGGCGGCGGGCGCGGCCGGGAGTGGTCCGATTTTTCCGGGCCATCGAACCGCCAAGACGCCAAGAGCGCCAAGGAAAGACAAGAAATTGCTTTCCTTGGCGCTCTTGGCGTCTTGGCGGTTCGATGGCTTTCGGAGTCGCCGTTGAAGGATTACACTCACTTCTCCTCGACGCGCTTCAGTTCCTGTTCCGCCGTCAGCGTCAGGTAGAAGCCGTGCGTGCCGTTGCCGTTATTGATCTTCAGCAGCAGCCGGTTCTTACCCTTTTGCAAATGCACCTTCACCGAATCCTGTTCCGGCGCGGCGGCGCGATGGGCGCGGTTCGTATACACCAGCTTGCCGTTCACCCACAGCTTGGCGCCGTCGTCCGTGCCCAGCGCGATGGTCGCGTCCTGATCGGCCGCCGAGTCCACGTCCCGGTAGAGGTAGGACACGATCTCGTTGCTGTTGGGGGCGAAGTACGCCTGCAAATCGACGTAGCCCTGGTTGTCCGGCCTCACCGTCCGCCAGACGACTTTGCCGCCCTTGCCGTCGTAGGTCGCCTTGGGGTCGACGCCCTTCTCCGGTGGGAACGCCGTGTCCAGTCCGGCGTCGTCGAGGCCGTTGTCGAACGGCCCCGCGACGTGCCACCAGTCCATGCCGACCACCGGCGTTTTCAGACTAAACAGGTATTCGACCACGTCCGTCAGCTCGTCCTCGTTCATGTAGGACGCGATGTTCTCCGGCATGATCGACACGGCCAGTTTCGTCCGCGTGTCGATGTCCTTGAGGTCAATCGTCGTGTCCTTGGCGTTGGCGTCGCGCAGCGTGATCGAGGTCGGCGTCGTGGCCACGATGATGCCGGTGATGGAGATACCATCCACTTTGTCGATCTTCCACTGAAGGTATTGGTCGGCGATGGCCTTGCTCGGGAGGAGGATCGACTCGTACAGGTTTTCGCGGCTGGCCTTCTTGCCGATGACCGACAGGTCGGGGCCGACCTGACCGCCCACGCCGGCCACGGTATGGCATTTCATACACTGCATGTCGTTCTTGGCGCTGGCTTCCAGCAGCTTCTTGCCCTTGGCGGCGTCGCCCAGGCGTTTGGCCAGCACGGCGATCGACGGCAGTTTTTTCAGGTCGATCTTCGGCGGCGGCGGGAAGAGGACCAATGCCTTGTTTTGCAGGTCCGGATAGGGGCTGTTGCGCAGCAGACGGGCCACGTCGTTCCGTAGCGCCTCCGGCGTCTGCTTCTTCTCTTCCAGGCTCAGCAGCCAGGCCGACCCCGGCCGCGTCCCGGCCAGGGCGGACGCTGCGGCCTGCCGCACTTCCATACTCTGGTCGTTGTTGGCGAACGCGGTTTGCAGGGCCGTCAGCGCCCGGGTCGCGCCCGGCTGGTCGGCCTTGCGCTGGGCCAGCCGACCCAGCGCAAGGGCGGCGTCGCCGCGCAGCGCCGGCGCGTCGCCGATCAGGATCCGGGCGAGGGCCGCGGCGGTTTCGTCGGACGGCAGGGCGCCCAGCGTCTGCACGGCGGCGGCGCGGACGGCCGGCGCCTCCTTGGCGTCGGCGGCCACCTTCACGACCTGACCCAGCGCGCCGGTCTCCTCCGCCGCGGCGATCAGGTTCAGGCCGGTGACGCGCGACTCCGGCTTGTTGAGGAGGTTCCGAATCGTTTCGGCCAAGTCCTTGCTGCCGCGCAGGCCGGCCCACTTGTTCGGCAGAAACAGCTTGAGGTTGTCGTTGACCTTGGCGCGGACCTCGTCCGGCACGTCGGTTTCCAGCACCTTGAGCAGCGAGGCGCCGGCCGCCGCGTCGTTCGACGCCGCCAGGATGTCCACGATGCGGCCGCGCTGCGCCGGCGTCAGCGCCTTGTCGGCGAGACGCTTGCCCAGCGTCGGCATCATCACGGGCGGTTGCAACTCCCACACGAGGTCGGCGACCTTGTCGTTCCACTCGGGGAATTGCTTGTCGAAGTCGGCCAGGATCACCGCGCGGCGGGCCGGGTCGTTCTTGTTGACGGCGATGCCGATGGCTTCGAGATAAAAGCGATCCTTGCCGTCGTATTGTTTGGCGAGATCGAGGATCAGCGGCTTGGCCTCGGCCGGGTCCACATCCCGCGCCGCCAAGAGGAGTTCACGCCGCACGACAGCGGAGGAAAAGTCAAACTCGTCTCTTAACGAGCGTGGGTCGGTACCGAGTTCAAACGGGGTTCCCTGTAGAAACTCATGGGCGAGCCGGATGGCAAGCGCCTGAAACTGGGGGTCCTTGCTGATCGACATGACAACGGCGTTGCACTGCAACGTCATGTCATTGGCCCGGACGCTCAGTCGGGCAAGCTGCCACAACGCGCGCGCCTTGAGCCACGGGTTGTCCTTCTGCTTGATTGCGGGTTGCAGGACTGCCCATGCGTCCTTCGGCGCCATGACATTAAGCTTCGCCATCGCCATGTAGCGCACCGCCAGGTTCGGCGACGCCAGCGCCGCCGCGATTCCTTCCTTACTTTCCAGATCCACCTTGGGCGCATTCGGCTTGACGCCCTTGGGCGCCAACCGGTAGATGCGGCCGCGCGTGAAGTCGCCGATGCCGTGGCCGCCGACGCCGGGGTCGTACCAGTCGGCGATGTAAGCGCTGCCGTCCGGCCCAATACAGATGTCCGAAGGGCGGAACCAGGTGTCGGTGCTCGTCACCATGTCCTCGCGGTCCACGGCGTAGCCGGCCCCGTCCGGCGTCAGGTGGTAGCAGCGCACCTGACGCGGGCCGGCGTCGGTGTGCAGCGGCTGGCCCCAATACTTCTTCGGAAATAGCGTGCCCTCGTAGACGCACATGCCGGTCGGCGCCCCGAAGTAGGTGCGGAGGATTTTCGGCACGATGCCGGGAAGCTCCTCGTTCCAGTGGCTGACCTTGTGTGGCGCGTGGTAGCCGTAGTCGCCGCCTGGCATGACGTAGCAGATGCGCGTCTGCTGCTGGCCGTCGTCGTCGTTGTCGGAGACGAACACGGTCCCAAAACTATCTACACATGGCTCATATTCGTTGCGGAATCCGTCGGCGATCAGCTCCAGGTTCGTGCCGTCGAGGTCGCAGCGCCAAACGGTGCCGGCCCGGCAGTCGGTGTCGTTGGTGGTCCACTTGCGGCCCTTGCCGTCGGAGCTTTGCAGGTCGTGGACGCACAAGCCGCCGGGATCGCCGACGCTGAAATACAGCTTCATGTCCGGGCCGATGAGGATGCCGTGGACGCCGTGGTCGTGATCGACGCCGCCGAAGCCGGTGAGCAGCTTTTTCGGCGGGCCGTCCGCCTTGCCGACGCCGTTCTTGTCCGTGAAGACGAGAATGTCGGGCGACTGGCAGACGAAGACCTTGTAACCCGGCCCAACCGGGTCTTTGGCGACGGCGATGCCGAGCGGCGCCAGGATTTCCGGCGCCTGGTAGAAGACGGTGCATTTATCCGCTTTACCCTCTCCTTTGGTGTCTTCCAGGATGAGGATGCGGTCGCCCTCGGGCCGGCGCGGCGGCTGGTGGTGAACGGTGTGGCGGTAGTTGACCGATTCGCAGACCCAGACGCGGCCCTTGTGGTCCACGTCGATGCAGGTGGGGTTGCAGAAGCCGCCGACCTCCTCGGACGCCCACAGCGACAGCTCCAGGCCGTCGGTGTGAACGGTGAAGGTGGACAAGGCCTTGTCCGGCGCCACCTGGGCGCGGGCGGCGGCCGGCAGGAGCAACAGCGACGCGACGAATAGCAAGCGCGACCACGGCTTCATGGTAGTCGGGAACTCCACGGGGGAAGGGCGACAGGCGGCGGGAACACGGAGGACAACGCCAGTATAGCGGAGGCGGGAGGGGAACAGCTAGTATTTTCGGCGAAGGAAACGGGCCGAGGCGGGATTCACTCCACGGCTCACGCACTCACGTTGACGCAATCGGCCTTGCGCTGGACGCGCTTGAGCAGCCCGGCCAGGACGCGGCCGGGGCCGATCTCGTAGAAGCGGTCGCAGCCGTCGGCCAAGAGGCCGCGGATCGTCTGCTCCCACAGCACCGGATGCAGCACTTGCCGCACCAGCAGACCGCGGATTTCCTCGGGTTCGGTGTGCGGCCGGGCGTCCACGTTGGACCACACCGGCACGCGCGGCGGGCGGATCGTCACCCCCTGGAGGGCGGCGGCCAGCGCCTCGTCGGCCGGCTTCATGAACGGCGTGTGGAAAGCGCCCGCCACCGCCAGCCGGACGGTGCGGCCGCCCTTGGCCTCCACGGATTTCTCAATGGCCTCGCAGGCGGCGACGGCCCCCGAAACCGCGATGTTGCCCGGACAGAGGATATTGGCGATCCGGATGGGGCCGGATGAAGAGGCGGCGGTGCATAACTCCTCGACGGCCGGCTGGTCCAGGCCGAGGACGCTGACCATGCCGCCCGGCGAGGCGTCGGCGGCGGCCTGCATGGCCTCGCCGCGCGCCTTCACCACGCGCAAGCCGTCGGCGAAAGTCAGCGCCCCCGCGAACGCCAGGGCGGTGTATTCCCCGAGGCTCAGGCCGGCCGCGGCGACGCAATGATCGACGGCCGCGGGCTGGTCCTTGCGTAGAGCTTCCAGGGCGGCCAGGCTGGCGACGAACAAGGCCGGCTGGCTGACGACGGTGGTATCGAGCCGCTCCTTGGGTCCGTTCCAGCAGACGGCGGCGAGGTCGTAGCCGAGCACGGCCGACGCCTCTTCGTAAAGGGCGCGGACGGCGGGGAAACGGCCGGCGAGGTCGCGGCCCATGCCGACGGCCTGCGCCCCCTGGCCCGGAAAGAGGAATGCGCTGCGAGACATGTACGACCTTCCTGTCGCTCGGCGAGCAGGGGGCGTCAGCCCCCTGATTTAGCATATGGTCCCCGACAACATGAAGAATCAGGGGGCTAACGCCCCCCGCTCGCCCCGGACGGGGGCCGCTTCCAGTTCCTTGACGATCAACTCGTTCAGCCCGGCGCGGACGTACTCGGCGGCGACCGCGAGAGCGTTCTTGATGGCCAGGTCGCCGGAACTGCCGTGACAGATGATGCAAACGCCGTCGATGCCCAGCAGCGGGGCGCCGCCGTAGGAACTGTACTCGTAACGGCTGGCCAGCCCTTGCAACACCTGGGCCGCCTTGTCGCGCTCCGCCTGGAGGCCGGCAAGCAGCTCCTTTTGTAGCACCTTCATGAGGAACTCGAAGACGCCTTCGCAGGTCTTGAGTACCACGTTGCCGACGAAGCCGTCGCAAACCACCACGTCGGCCACCCCGCGCTGGATGTCGCGGCCCTCGACGTTGCCGACGAAGCGGTCCTTCAGCGGACTGGCCTCGAACAAGGCATGAGTCTCCTTGGCGAGGTCCGTTCCCTTGGCCTCCTCGGAACCGACGTTCATCAGGCCGATGGTCGGCCGGTCGCGCTTGAGGATGTGCCGGGCGAAGATCGAACCCATCACGCCGTATTGGAACAGCTGTTCCGCCTTGGGGCTGACGTTGGCGCCGACGTCGATCATCACCGACGGCCCCTTGATGGTCGGCATGACGGCGGCGATGCCGGGCCGGCTGACGTTCTTGAGGAAGCGCTTGAGGAACAGTCCGCCGGCCACCATGGCGCCGGTGTTGCCCGCACTGACGATGCCGACCACTTTTTGCTGGGCCAAAAGCTGCCAGCAGCGGCTGATGGAGTTGTCCGGCTTCTTGCGCAGGGCCACGACGGGGCTTTCTTCCATGCCGACGGCCTGCGAGCAGTGAAAGAACTCAATGCGGTCGCGGCCGGCGGCGTCGACGGGGACGAGCGGCTCGACGCGGGCCTGGTCGCCGACGAGCACGACCCGCAATTCGGGGTCGGCGGCGACGGCCTGCACGGCGCCGGCCACGATCGGCTCGGGGGCGTGGTCACCGCCCATCGCGTCCAGCGCGATTCTCATGGCTTACTTCTTCTCCTCTTCTTCCACCACGACCTCGCGGCCCTGGTAGAAGCCGCAGTTGGGACAGACGCGGTGCGGCAGCACCGGCTGTTCGCAACGGCCGCAATACTGGATCTGGATCGGCTTGAGGTGCAGATGGCTGCGCCTCTTGCCCTGGCGGGCGTGGGAGGTTCGTCGCTTCGGAACGGCCATGACGTTCGCCTTCGGTTTGCCATCCCCGCGCGGCCGGCGCCGGCGGATCGATTCCGGTGGAAAGAGAGATATGGTAGGGACGCCGGCGGGGGGCGTCAAGTCCGGGGCGGCGCCCTCAAACGGTCCAATCCTCAACCGTCAGGTTCGGCACGCGCCGGAAATCGCGCAGGTTGCGCGTGACGACGACGGCGCCGCACTCCAGGGCGGTCGCCGCTATTCTCAGGTCCATCCCGCCGATGTTCAATCTCATCGCTAACAGGGTCTGAAAGCGATGCACCGCGGGTTCGGTGAAGGTCACGACATTCATCCGGGCGAGGAATCGGATCGCCCTCGTCAAGTATTCATACGCCCGCGCGATCTCGTTGGGCCGTTTCGCGCGAGGCAGGCGGCCGTACCATCCCATGAGTTGTTCCTGCACCGTTATGACGGCCACCGCCACCGCCCTCCTTGGAGTCGCCCGGTAGCGCCGGCTCACGGCGGGATGTCTCTGTTGAAGCAACGACAGTGTATCCGTGTCCAAAAGGTAGAGGCTCATCGGATGCCCAGGTCCTCGTCGTCCTTTTTCCGGTTTTCGGCAATGACCCGCTGAAAATCCTCCCACGTCTCGTCGTCCACGTCTTCATACATCCCGATAATCCGCTTCATCGGATCCTCCGCGGCCGGAATGTCCAACTCCTCCAGCCATGTCCCCGCGTAAATGCGCTCCGTCAGCACCTCGCGCAGCTTACGCAGCGCCTCGTCGGGCGTCGGCCCTTCCGCGCTGGCCGCCAGCGGCTCGCCGCTGCGAGCCTGGTAGACCATGTCCTTGCCCTTGACCTTCTCGACGACGACCGGGATCTTCATCGCCCACCCTCCTACTCGCTCTTTCCAGGGCGGTTTCATTGTACCTGGCGGGAACTGGAATGCGAATACCTCACCCCCGCAACTCCCGTGAGGCGGAACACCAGGGGGGACTGGTGGGGGCTTACCGCGGTCGGACGTGACCGCCGCCGTCAAACGGTCCAGTCTTCGATCACGAGGTTCGGCACGCGGCCGAAGTCGCGCAGGTTGCGGGTGACGACGACGGCGCCGCACTCCAGGGCGACGGCGGCGATCCGCAGATCCATCTTGCCGACGTTCAGCCGCATGGACAACAAACCGGAGAAGCGGTGAATCGCCGGTTCGTTGTAGGAGAGGATTTGCATGGAGGTCGAACACCGCACCGTATCGGTCAGGAGTTGGTAGCCCAGGGCGATTTCGTCCGGCCGCCGCGCCTTGCGGATGAACGCGAAGCGACCGGTCACCTGCTCCTCAATCGTGAGGATCGTGACGGCCAATTCCGCAGGCGGAGTCGCTCCGACGCGCCGGACCACGGCGGGATGATTCCGCTGGAACAGCGAAAACGTGTCGGTGTCCAGGATGTAGAGACTCATAGGGCGTCCGGGTCCGCATCGTCCCTTCGGCGATTCTCGGCGATGGCTTCCTGCCATTCGTCGAAGGTGGGATCGTCCGCGAATATCCCGGCCATTGGCATCCAGGGATTGTCCGCCGCTGGCACGTCCAGCTGTACCAAGTTTGCCCCCGCCCGGATGCGCTCCGTCAGCACTTCACGCAGCTTCCGCAGTGCCTCGTCCGGCGTCGGCCCCTCGGCGCTGGCGGCCAGCGGCTCGCCGCTGCGGGCCTGGTAGACCATGTCTTTGACCTTTTCGACCACGACGGGAATCTGCATGGCCCGACCTCCGGCTTGCTTTTCAGGGCGCATTCATCGTAGCTTGCCCGGCGGCCAACCTCAACCGCGCGTATCACGTCGGCGGATTACGGCGATGGAGGAAACGGTTCGGGCGCCAGAGGCACGCCCGCGTCGGTTAAGACCTTGTTAAGGACCGGTTTGAGCGGCTTTTTTACGTGCATTTCCTTATACCGGGCGCCGGATGAGGAGGTGTAAATGTCCACGTTATCGCAAAAAAAGCAGATAACGTAATCGACCCACTGGCCGCCCCGGGCGACGCGCACCCCATGACGCGGCCAAAAGCACTTGGCCCCCCCGCCATCGATGATCGCTTCCTTGAGTGCGCCGACCAGTTCGAGGCGCGCGGCGGAGTCGGCGATCTCGACTTTGCCGAGAACGGGGTAGCCGTGAAACTCCTCCGCCGTCTTCGGCCGCTTCTCCGGCGGGTCGTAGTCGTTCCCATCGATGGAATAAACGACGACGGCGTCCGGCGCGTCCAGAACGGCCTGCGTATCCACGCCGCATCCCAGGAAGGCGGGAAGAATCGTGCCGGCGCAAAGGAGCAGAATAAATCGCTTCCGCATGTCGCCTCCCGATGAGGGGGAAAGAATTGGCGGTCACCCGCGCAATTCCCGCTGCCAGCGCCGCACAAGCTCCGCAACCTCTTCGGCGCTCCGCCCGCTCAGGTCCGTCTCGCGCAGCGCCTGCAATACCGGATCTTCCACACCCGCGAAGAGGCTTTTCGAGGCCAGTTTCGGCTTGCGGATGCGGCCACCCGGACGCGGCGGCGCGTTGACGTGGTGCGTCTCCAGTTCCGTCAGCACCTCCCGCGCCCGGCTCAACACTTCCTGCGGCACGCCGGCCCGCTGGGCGACGTGGATGCCGTAACTCTTGTCGGTGCTGCCGGCCGCGATCTTGTGCAGGAACACGATGCCGTCCGGCCCCTCATGCACCAAGGCGTTGTAGTTGCGCAGCCGCGGCAGCCGTTCCGCCAGCTGCGACAGTTCGTGATAGTGCGTGGCGAACAGCGTCCGGCAGCCGACCTGATCGTGCAAATACTCGGCAATGCTCCACGCCAGCGATACGCCGTCGTAGGTGCTGGTGCCGCGGCCGATCTCGTCCAGGATCACCAGACTTCGAGGAGTGGCGTTGTTGAGAATGTTGGCCGCCTCCGTCATCTCCACCATG
>Ga0182024_10010838_pt1 | contig 18475 bp, 19 predicted proteins | sample P32metaG_FD_120480 | JGI IMG/M metagenome (GOLD analysis project Ga0182024, IMG submission 120480) | Permafrost microbial communities from Stordalen Mire, Sweden - P3-2 metaG (Illumina Assembly) | ecosystem: Environmental > Terrestrial > Soil > Wetlands > Permafrost | place: Sweden: Stordalen... | reverse complement strand
GGGATGTTACGAGACGGCGTGGATGATGCTCCACAAGTTTCGCCGAGCGATGGTGAACCTGGATCGCGAACGGCTGCGCGGAGAAGTGGAGGTGGACGACACGTGGATTGGCGGGACGCAGGCCGGTTTGCGGGGAAGTCGCCAACTGAAAGGCCGGAAAGCTGCTCTCGTCATCGTCGCAGTGGAGAAGCGCGGCCGAAGCATCCGCCCCAGCCCACTGCGGTGCAGTGTGATCCATGAGGCTCACACTGCAAAGCTACTTCAACCGAACGACCTTCCTAACTTCCAATGAAGATCGAAAGTGCGAAAAACTCTGGACACTACCCGCGAACCAGCTTTGCATGCATCGTGAGTCAAGGTGGTCATTTGTAGGAATGAAACCAGCGGCGAAGCAGGAAGTATTCGTTGATTGGGGCATCATCCGTGAGTGCGGGTGTTCGCGGAGATTGGGCGATCAGTTGCCTCAGGTCGAGTTCGTGGGAGAGAGCAAGCTGATACTGATCCTTGGCTGTGCTTGCCGGACCCCATTCCACGAAGTCGGTAGCCGCGGCAGGCGGTATGCGTGCAGCCAGTTCAGAGCTTGAGGTGACGGGAATTGGTTCCATGCTGGCGAGGAAGTAAATCCCCTGCGCCTGACTGCGGTACTGAAAGGCCCGTATATACGGGAATGATTGCATCAACGATTTGGTCGTAGAAGCCTTGATGGCAGGATCGCTTCTGTCATCGAAAAACCACTCCTGCAAAATCCCACCGCTGCGCAAATGCTTCTTGATGACTGCGTAGAACTCGCGCGAGTAAAGCAAGCTTGTGCCTGGAGATTGCGGAGGTGGCGGCGGATCGATGACGATGACGTCGTAACTCTCGGTTGAACCGTCGAGGAAGCGACGGCCGTCGTCGGTGACGATGCGCGTCAGCGGCGAACTCATCAACTTCGGCGCGTCGGCGTGGAAATACCCAAACAGTTTGGGAACGCTTGGAATCAGATCGACGGCCGTTGTCGGAATGCCCCAGGAGAGCATGGAGCGGAAGCCGGTTCCCATGCCGAAGCAAATAATCAGTCCGTTCTGTGGGCGCCTGGTGAGGAAGGCAAGGGGCAGGTGGACCATGAATTTGTTGTCTGGGCTGAGGACGGTCATATTGACCCCGTTGACCATGAGCTGGCGGTCAAAGCCTCGTCCGGTGGCAATCACAGTGGCGGCGTAGTCTCTTCGCACCTCGCGCACTGCGTACTTTGTTTCATAGTCGTGGCTGACACTGAAGAGAAGGATTGCCGCCAAGGTTGAAACGGCAAACGTGAGCCGCGGTTTAAGAGTGGGCCGCGGTTGAGCCGATTCCGTCGGTTTTCGAAATGCCATAACGGCAGCAATCGCAAACAAAGGGAGAGCCAATGCCATCACTGCCTTGCGTTCTCCGAGCCACGGCAGAAGCCAGAAGCCGGCGACAAGGGGTCCAAGAATTGATCCAACAATATTGAAGGCGTAAGCAGTTCCGGCTCGCGCAGGATTTCCTGAGGACCAGGCGTCCACCAACAACGGCGTGAGAAACCCTGCCATGGCGCAGAAAAACACGATGACGATGAGACGCAGGCCGGCGGATTCTCCTACGGGCAGCAGGGGATCAGCCGCGACAACGGGGAGAATGGCGCATAACGCGAGGAAGCTCCACGCCGAGGCACTTCCCCCGGGCGGAAGAGAATGGGCCATGTTGCGATAGCGGCGCGATCCCAGAAGAGTCGCCAGCAGGTAGACGACGAGAATGCTTGCGAAGGCGTAGACGAACGGTCCGAGATAGGGAGTGAACTCGCGGATCCAGACGACCTCCATGCCCATGCTGACCAGTCCGGTTGTGAACAGGAGGACGAGAATTGCGCGGGGCGGAAGTTCATAGAGCCGGGGTGCCGGCACTTCTGTACGGATGGGTTTCACGATCGGCGTGGCCGAAACCGCAGCCAGGCTCATGGCAAAGGCGGCCAGTGCCAAGAGTGAGTTGAAACTGCCCGCGACGAAGAGCGTGCCCTGGAACCCGAGCAACTCAATCAGGACGAAGGCTGCCGCGAGGGTGCCGAGCAGGGCGCCAAACACGTTGGCAAGGTACAAATAACTGAACGAGCGCTCGGACCCAGGCCGGGCCGTTTGTCGAATGGCCGCCATCAGCAGGGGGAAGGTCGAGCCCATGCAAGTGCACCAGGGTAAGAGCGTGACGGCAATCCAAATTCCCGCCAGCAAATAGTAACGCCAGCTCTGCCACGCTCCAAAGCTTCTCATATGGAGCAGCAGCTGGCGTCCGAGTTTCAATTCGAACGGAACTGCCAGGGACGAAATTCCGACACACAGTTCGGCGATGGAATAAAACCGCAGAATACGCGGCACGTTCGCGGCAAGAACACGGCGCGTCAAGCCCCCCGCACCCCACGAGCCCAGGCCGAGGCCGGCCATGAACATCGAAATGACGATAGAAGCAAGGGCCGTGGTCACGCCGAAACTGGCGATGGCCAACCGCAGCCAGACGATCTCGTAGACCAGGCCGCAAAACCCGGAGACTACGAAAAAGACGAAGTACCAGCGCAGATCCGCTATCGGGCCATAGCGTTCACTGGCGGTCGGTTCGTCCTGCTGAAGCAAAACGTCCATTCTTGTCCTCACGGATTGTCGGGAGCCTTAATTGTCTCCCATTCAGGCCCGCTCGCAGGCGGCTGAATTCCAACTAACGTAACGAGGTCCATAGCTTCGATCGTCAGTGAATCGGTAGCGCACGTAAAGTGAATAAGATATCTGATTAACGTCTCGTTCCGGCAATGGGGGTGCGGGGGCAAAACCCCCGCAGGCTGCGCCGGCACCCAAGCTTCCTTCTGATGCACGGGCACTCTCTCATATGCATTGATTCTTCATTGGGGCTGTCTCTCGCCAAAATTCGATCCAGACGCCAGGAACAATTGATTCTTGTACTCGGAATCAACCTTGGAACGGATTCTCGGCTGCGGAAGGTACACGCACTAACGCACTAAGTTGCGAGTTATCGCACCACGCACAACTGGCTCCTTGTCGAATCATTTGGAGATGCGGCACTTCCCACATTTATTCGAGAGCAGAGAGGCGCGTCCGAAGCCCTCGGCCACGCCACTTCTGTTTTCTAATCGAGAAAACCATGAATGCGACGGTCTGATTACTCACGATCCTCGCTGTTCATCGAGTATTTGGTCAATTTATATCCGAAATCGCTTCGGGATAACCCTAGGCGCCTCGCGGCCGCCGCCCGCACCCACCAAGCACTCACTGCCAAGAAGATGCAAGAGTGTATCTGGGTTCGGTCGTACCTTGCAGCTATTTCTGTGTTTCTCGAGTGGACAGACTCGAATCACGTCCGCCACATCAAATTCGTATTCCTCGACCAGACAGGAATCCAAGGGCCGTGATGCGGGATTGATTCCCTGGACCTGATCTTATTTGTGGCGGCGAGGCACTTTATCCATGCTTGCCTCGAACCTCTGGCGGCAGAAATGGAACTATTTGCGAAGGAATCGTGATTTCAAGAGAGTCCTTACAAGGAACTCCCGAGATCGCTACTGACGGTATTAAACGCGGTCTTGATTTCACTGGAGAGGCCCTTCATCGCAACGACCGCTCCGAACGCGATGACGGTCACGACGAGTGCATATTCGACGAGGTCCTGGCCATCTTCCGGACTCATCAATTCACTAAACTTGAAATACAAACCCAAAAGTAACTTGTTCATTTATCTCTCTCCTTTAATCTGGTATTTATTCTTTCCGGCCCTATCCAATCGTTGATTCGTGACGCAGTCCGGCCTTTGCGCTAACTCTGGTGGTACCTTCTCAGAACAGCTCGCCCAATCACGTGATCGGTGCGAGGCGAAGTAGAGCGCAAACTTCTTCTCGACTCTAGACCAGCTCAGATGCATTCAAGCGTCCAGACCCCAGTGCGCAGACAACTTGTGTTTTCTGTAGGATATGGAGACGGGTTAACTCGACAGGGGACGCGACGTCAAAATCTTTTGACCATGCGTCAAAACATTTGGACGTCTAACATCTGATTGACGCGGGTGCGTTTGATCCAGATCAAGCGATTTAACGAAGAAGGTAGTCGACTTTCGAACTCTTCCTGGTTTTACGCGATGCCGACGATGTGAAAGGCGCGTCATTCCCCAACAGAGATAACCCGAACATTCCCGCGTCCGCTTGCAATTTGATTCGCGATGATCCGGTTCGCGGAATGAGACGTGGCAAAAGCGGTGAAATTGGTTCTTCACGAATTCCATTTAGCACAACGGATATATTCTTGACCTTCCTCACGAAGAGTATTTGGCCAGTTTGTAGCCGAGGTCGCTGCGGGACAGGCTGAGCCGCCTCGCGGCCTCCGCCTGCACTCCCCCTGATGAGTCGATTGCACGCTCAATCAGACTCCGTTCCAGTTTCGCGAGCGTCTCCCGAAGGTCTAGTTGTTCTGGAAATTGCGCCGCCAGTTGTTCCATTGTGAACTCTGAGCCCAACTGATTCGAGGGGGCGACAACTGGTTGAAGAGGAAAGTCCTCGGGCTGCAGTTCGAGGTCTCGGCCGAGTATCAGAGCACGTTCAAGCAAGTTTGCAAGCTCCCGGACGTTGCCTGGGAAAGCATAGCTCCGCAGCTTGGCCACAGCACCATGACTCAATTGTTTGCTTGGTACCTTCATCTCTTTTGCGATTTTGGCGACTAGCATCCGGCAAAGATCTTCGATGTCCTCTCTTCGTTCCCGGAGAGGCGGGAGCTGGATCGGAACCACAGCCAATCGGTAGAAGAGATCCTCTCGAAATTGTGCACTATGGACACGTGCCTGGAGATCGCGGTGAGTGGCTGCCAGCACCCGGACATCGACTTTGCGTGGGGTTGTTGAGCCAACGCGCTGGATCTCTCCATTCGCGAGAACTCTCAAGAGCTTGGCCTGCGCAGCTGGGGACATTTCTGCGACTTCATCAAGGAAAAGCGTGCCTTCGTGAGCCGCTTCGAAGAGTCCATTCCTCGCCTTATCGGCTCCTGTAAAGGCGCCTCGCTCGTGACCGAACAACTCACTCTCTAAAAGAGTTTCGGTCACCGCTGCGCAATTGATCGCGATAAACGGACGATTCGCTCTGAGGCTGTTGCGATGTATTGCGCGAGCGACCAGCTCTTTTCCCGTCCCGGTCTCACCCGTTATCAGGACAGTTGAATTCGCTCCGGCGACGCGCAAAATCATTTCACGTACAGCGCGGATGCCGTCACTCTCTCCGATAATCTCGTCGGCGCCTTCCAGCTTCCGAACCGTTGTTCTGAGAATCGCGTTCTCACGGAGCAAGGCCGTGCGCTCACAGGCACGTCTGATTGTCGCTAGCATCACGTCAGGCGCATAGGGCTTCGTAAGAAAATCGAACGCGCCTTGGCGCATGCTTTCCACGGCCAGTTCTACCGTTCCAACCGCAGTCAGAAAAATGACCGATGTTGTCGGATCGCTCTCCTGAACGGCCCGGAGCACATCCAGACCAGACCCACCCGCCATTTTCTGATCCGTGAGAACGACATCAAAATCTTCTTTCAAAAGAAGCGCAATAGCTTCTGAAGGGCTTGAGGCCTCTACAGAGATATGGGAATCCTGACGAAGGTTTGCTTTGACGATTCGTCTCATGCCGGGTTCGTCGTCAACAATCAGAACTTTACCCATGCCTTGTTCCCTTTTCAAGCTTGGTTCAACATAGAACTTGTTAACTTCATCGAGAACGTCACACATCCATCCCGATTTTGGCTCAAACGCAAATCACCACCGTGCGCAATTGCGGCGCTTTTGGCGATTGCGAGGCCTAGCCCGGTCCCAGCAGGCTTGGTCGTAAAGAATGGCTCAAAGATTTGGGCGAGATCTGCCTCGGCAATCCCTGGCCCGGAATCCTCGACGTCTATGCTGAGCACATTTCCCGCCAGCGATGCATTCAGTCTGATCGTTCCCCCGCTCGGCGTAGCGTCTATTGCATTCAAAACCAAATTCAAGAGTGCGCCTTCCATTTGCGGTGCATCAATATCGACAGGAAGGTCGCCTTCTAGCTCTGACACGATGGTAATGCCGCGGCTGGCCGCGTGCGCCCTGGTGACCGCAGCAATATAGGTCAGCAGGTCATTCATCAGAACCGGTGAGCGCCTCAGGGGGGATGGGCGAGCATAGGTGAGAAAGTCTGCTGTGAGGGACTCCAATCGCTTTGACTCACGCGCCGCAATCGCGAACATCTCCTTTCGCTCGCCCTCTTCGGTCCCAGGGTAGGAGGCGGTCGCTAAAGAACTCGATATCATTGCAACAGGGTTGCGAATTTCGTGCGCTACTCCGCTGGCCAGCCGCCCAACCGCAGCCAGTTTTTCCTCACTAATCAAACGCTCGCGAGTGGTCTGCAACAATTCGAGGCTGTTTTTCAGCCTCACCTGATTCGTCTTCAATTGATTGACGAGGAACCACACGAGCAAGCCCATCAATATGTACACCACGCAGAGAATTCCTATTTCAAGGTATTCCGTAATCCGAGCCGGTGGATGCAGCGCATAGAAGTACCAAATCCAGACGAGGATCATGGTATCGGCCGCTGCGATGGTCAATATGGTGAGGAGGAGTCCAAACATGTATGCGCACTGGAGGATCGGAATCGCCAGCAGCACAAAATATGGATTCTCATCTCGATTCGTAAAGTAGGTAAGAAGTGCAGTAAGCACGAACATAGAGGTAATCGAGACGTAACTCTCTATCCGGGCCTCCCTTTCCGTGAGCTTTTGACCCCGGCTGCGGAGCCACAGCAATTCGAGAGCCCTAACTGCAAGCATCAGGCCGAGCAGCCCAATCACAGGAATTGATGGCTCTCCCAGAATTGAAGCAAACGCCGCGTGAATCAAAAGCAGCAACACTCCGACGATGAGAGTGATAATGCAGAAGACAGACCTCTGCTTAACCAGGCCATCGATTGGAATTTCTTCTTCGGATGTCGCTGCTTGGGCGGTCATATACTCCTTGGACAGCTTCGAGCCAATGTTTTCCGCCATCCAACGGCAGCAGATGGCCTGACAAGCGCTTGTGACGACAGCCCAGAACACGGGAGTTTTCAGCGTTCAGAATACGCTCTCTCCCTGGCCCAACGGGAAAGAGTGCGAACCGGCCGTTAGAGAGATTCAGCGCGTATTACCCAGGCCAATGAGCCGGAACCGATTTTGATCAGTTACCGTTCACGGATTCATGATCGCGCATGCTCTGCAATTGCAAGTCCATCGCCAATCCGTAGCACTCAAACAAGCGGTTGAACTTTAATAGTCCAGGCAGTTCCAAGAGTTCCGGCGTCGATTAAAGGTCCGAAGCCTTTGACACGCTGTCAAAGGTTTTGGACATCGGCCTCCTATTCCTATAGTCAAGCCGCCTTATCCATCAGAAAACAATGAATATTGCAAAAGAGGATTTTGGAAGCCCATGTGCTCTTAAGCGGGTGAATTTGCATTCTTCTGAATGCGCCGACTCTAGCGCCGCCGAGTGTGTCGGCGATGCATCACTTGCCTATCGATCCAGTTCCATCAGGAGAGGATCATGGAAATCCACGAGATCAATGAATCTGTTCCAAGCAGCAGTAAAGCTGGACCTCTTCTGTTTGTAGCGGACTTTGTCAATGGAAGCCGCGATGTCCTCGAGTTCGCCTGCGAGTTGGCGGAGAGGCATAACTCCGATCTTCAGCTGTTGCATGTTATTGATCTGGAACACACCCATTCGAGCCCTGACGCGCAAATGGGAGCTCAATACAGCTTGGAAATTCTCGCACAGAATGCGAGAGCACTGAAGAGGGGCGCAGTAAGTCTTCTATCGTTCGGTTGTCCGGAAAACGTGATTCCGAGGAGAGCCGAGGAGGTGAATGCGTCGCTGGTCATTCTTCCATTGAATGGTTCTGCAAGCGATCGCGTCCAGAAGAGGCTCGTAAGGCGATTGAGAGGAAGGTGCGATTGTCCTGTGTTGGCCGTTCCGCGCGACCTCTTCCTGGATCGCGATGCAAACTCTCGTTCGATTCGCGCGTTGCTCTCACTGGTTCGACAGGTTTGCGACGGAGACCGGCAGTCAAGGAGAGGCCTGGTGCAAGCTCCGGCTAAGGCGCGGTCGCAAGCGCCTCTTATGATCATGCCGAAATCCGCACTCTTCTTGAGGAGGCAACGTGCTTGAGCTGCGCGTTTGCCAGGTCGCCATTGCTTTTCAGAAGCGGGATTGGGGACAAAGACCCATCATTGTTCGTTTCCAAGAAATGTAAGAGTCGACCACGAGAGGTGTGTGATGGTGGAGAGCACAATTGTCCGATGGAGTAACCCGAAGGTAATTCTTGTCGCAACGAACTTGGTAGATGACCACACATTTAACCTTTATGTCATCTCGCAGGCGAAACTGAGTCGCGCGAGGGTTCTTCTCGTCCACGTTATCCCACCCTTTTACCTAAGACACGAGTCCGTGTATGGGACGCCATTCGTCCAGCCGGTCATCGTGGTTCGTAACGCAAGAGCAAGACTGGATGAGATGGCTGCGGCGCTTCGGGAGGAAGGCATCGAATGTGAAGCCATCGTCCTCACCGGGTTTCCCGAAGAGCAAATTCCACTCTTTTTGAAGTCGCGACCTGTCGACAGAGTCATCGTCTCGGCGAGGAATGCCACCGGTGTCGAGCGATTAATTGGAGGCTCTGTCGCTGAGGCATTGATATCAGGTGTTGAGATTCCAGTGTGTACGATCGGCCGTCAAATGCGCCCTCCTCTGACCTGTGGCACTCCGCCTGAGCGCATCCTTTTAGCAGCCTCCTTGCAACCGGATAGCTCAATGCTGGCCAATTTTGCAAGTACGCTCGCTGAATTGCACCAGTCGCATCTCACCTTGCTGCATGTTCTCGAGGCTGCCGGCACGACCAGGGAAGAGCGAGAGCTAGCTCGATTTATGGCTAGACAGAAGCTTTCTGGGCTGATCCCCCGGGAAGCAAGGCACCGGCAGCACCCTGCCTTTTTGATCCCGGACGGAGATCCGACAAAAGTCATTCCTGACGCAGTCAGCTCGATGTCGCAGGATCTCGTCATTCTTGGCGGTCCTTATCCTTCCTTGTTCTCGTGGATTCTCGGTACCAGCGTTGTCCATCGCGTGATTGCCGAGGCAAAGTGCCCGGTAATCACGATCAAGTCCCAAGCAGGCGCGGCAACCGAAAGTCCAGTCCGCTACGACGCAATTGATGCCGACGCGACGCTTGCCCATTCCATGGGCTGCCCCGAAGAAACGGTCTCTAGCCGATGAAGCAAGACGAGGTTGTGATGCGCTGTGCTAATCCGAAATGTCGTTGCGAATTATTCGATATGCCAGGCGGGTCAATATGGCTCTTGCAGTTGGAACTGCCAGACGATCAACCGACCGGGAACAGCGAGGAAGCATTTTCAACGCCAGCGCTGCCACAGAAGTATTTTTGGCTTTGCGCAGATTGTAGTCGTCGGTTTGTACTCTGGCGTTGGACGCCGTCCGGTGTCCTTCTGGCTCAGAGACAACCAGATGTGCGATACCGCAATGCACGGGAAATGGAGGATGCATCCGATCCGTTTCCCTTCAGCGTTCATGCTTCCGCTCAGATCGAAGAGGAATTTCTGGATGTGGGCTAGCCGCATCTCCAAAGGAGCAATATCGTGCCCGAATCGCGCAAACGGCACCGTGTCTTTGTCGTTCACGATGAGTTCGTCGTCGCTTCGAGCCTGGCAGCGATGTTGCGACATCAGGGTTTCGATGCTCGATCGTTTACTGATCCGCTCAAGGCTCTATCGGCTGCGGCTTCAGAAGCCCCTGAGTTGCTCATCTCCGATTTTGCGATGTCGCTGCTCTCAGGGAGCGAACTGGCGAGTCAAGTGCGCCACCACAATCCGGATTGCGAAGTACTTCTCTTCTCGGCGCAAGGTATGAACGGAATCTTGGGTCAGGACGGATACACCGGCCAGCGCTTCCAGATTCTCACGATGCTGTGGCACCCGACGGACCTCTCAACGAGAGCGAATATGGAAATTGAGCTTGCGTACTGAGCGACCTCGGGTTTGTGTGGCTAGCGAAACAAAACAAATCCGAATGGAGGAAACACGCATGAAAGCGATTGGAATTAGCTGCATTGCAATACTGGCTCTGCTCTTTGGGGTCGCAGTCCAAGCAGCTTGCTTGCCGCCACAACAAAGCGAAAAGAAAGACCGGGCCAGGGATGAACAGAGCAGGGGGACACAACCCCAGTCGGGCGCAAATCGTCCGCAACAGCCGGACACGCGCAATCAGAATAGCGGGCATCCGCAAGACTTCGATAAGAACAGGTCCAGATTGCCCTTCGATCAGCAACATGGGAGACGGGACGGTGACAATCGTGACGGACGGGACCAGGAACGTCCGGGCTATCACCAGAACAACAGGCACGACCACCCCAACGACTGGCAGGGACGCCGCGCACGCGACTGGCGGTCAGATCACCGTACATGGGAACAGCGCGGAGGTTACCACGGATACCGAATTCCTGAATACCGGTTTGGTCAATACTTTGGTCCACGTCATTTCTTTCGGATTCACGATTTGCCCGTCCTGGTATTCGGCGGATATCCGCGCTTTCTGTATGGCGGGTATTGGTTCAGTCTCGTTGACCCATGGCCGGAATACTGGGCGGATGATTGGTATGAGACGGATGATGTGTACATCGTCTACGCAGGCGACGGCTATTACCTGTTCAACCGCAGGTATCCCAGAGTGGGAATTGCAGTCAGGGTTTCAATGTAGCTTTCGCTCGGCCATCACATCTCATTCAGGCACTGAGCGATTGGCGACATCTACCGGGAGCTCAATAGCGTTTCTTCTTCCCCAGCGGTACGAAGGCTTGGAACAGTTCCAATAACAGGAGAAAATACCAAGCTTTCGGCAGGAGACAATCGTCGGGCGAGATCGCGAATACTGGCCCTGATCTCTCACCGCGCCGACGCCCTAACTAGCTGATAGGTACTTTGCGATTCGCGGCATTCGAGACACGAATGAATTACCGCGTATGACGTGGAGAGATCATGAGATCAACCGAAGTGCTCCACGCCTGGGCAAAAATCCTGGCCGGTCGTGCGCCATCGCTCTCAATCGAGATCACAAAAGAATGCCCCTTGAGGTGCCCCGGATGCTACGCATTCGATGCGGCGCATCTCGGAGGCACGAGCCAACTGCGCCAGCTTTCGGACTTTAAAGGCGATGAACTCGTCACGAGAGTTCTTACCCTCATCGACGAGCACAAGCCGCTGCACGTTTCCCTGGTGGGTGGCGACCCGTTAGTCCGGTATCGTGAACTCGGCTCTCTGTTGCCGCAGATTGAAAGCCGTGGTGTGCATACACAGGTCGTGACGAGCGCCTTCAGAGTTATTCCAAGCGCCTGGATGGAATTGAAGAAACTGAATGTAGTCGTGTCAGTGGACGGTCTACAGCCGGAACATGACGCACGGCGCCATCCAGCGACCTATGACCGTATCCTGAAGAACATAAGAGGGGTGAGAGTAACAGTTCACTGCACGATTACGGCACAGATAGCAGAACGCCCTGGCTACCTTAACGAGTTCCTCCGCTTCTGGACAAATCAGCCTGAGGTTACGAAGGTCTGGTTCAGCATTTTTACTCCTCAACGCGGCGCCGCCGACCCAGAGATCCTGACGCCTTCGCAAAGGGCTTCTACGATTGCTGACCTGCGACAACTGCGGCTGATATATCCGTCGCTGGACATGGCGGAAGCGCTCATTCGGGAGATGGAATCTCCGCCCAGGAATCCGCAGGGATGTATCTTTGCGAGAACGACCAACACCATCTCGGCCGATCTTTTTACACACATCACCCCTTGCCAGTTTGGTGGGGACCCAGATTGCGAGCGGTGCGGCTGCATTGCTTCGATGGGTTTGGCTGCTGTGGGCCATCACCGGGTTTTGGGGCAGCTTACTGCCGGGCACCTTTTCATGGTTTCGGATCGACTCGGCAAAGGATGGAGAAATTTGCAGACGGCATGTTCCCGCAAAACCAGGATTCAAACAACACCTTCCCCATTCAACATCCTTGGACCCCAGGGTCCGGAGACGAACCGCATCCTTGATCTCGGAAAGAAGTGAGAATTGGCAAAACAAGATCATCCGATGGAAAATGCATTGAGGCACGAACTCGTCAGGTTTAGCAAATGGTTGTACCGGCTTGGATTTATGCCAGGAACATCCGGTAATCTCTGTCCGACTGGACCAAGAAAGGATAATGGCTAGTCCCACCGGAACCAGCAAGTACCTGCTCAGATCTGCCGATATGGTGATCGTCGATCTTGAAGGTCGGCAATTGGCCGGTACAAGAAAAGTGACCAGTGAAATCGGGATGCATCTTGCAATCTACCGGCAGAGAAACGATGTTGAGGCCGTCATTCACTCACATCCGCCGGTTGCGACAGCCTTCGCTTGCTCCGGGCTTTCGCTGGACAAGATGCTCTGCCAGGAAGCCGTCATGATTTTAGGCACAGTTCCGTTGGCAAGATACGCAACCACGGGGACAGACGAGGTAGCCGCGAGTCTCAGTCCCCACATTCCAAATCACGAAGCAATTCTCATGGCCAATCACGGCGCCGTGACCTACGGGTCCAGCCTTCTTGATGCATTTCTCAAGATGGAGACTCTGGAACACCTTGCACAGGTCCGTCTTCTGGCAAATCAACTCGGCGGTGTCCGCACCCTGGATCAAAGACAGGCCGAGCTTCTTATCTTCGCTAAGGAGAAGCACCGAAAAAACATCGCGTGGGCTAAGCGCACCGTTCGAGTGAAATGCACGCATCAGATTTCGCCGTCTCGATCGCTGGATACATTGCCTCTTCTTTTTTGCGGCGCGGAAGAGAAGACAGAATGCGGAAAGCGAAGTGTGTATTGACGCCCGTCCGACGTCTTTGTTGCCGCCATCCTGCCGTGATCCAAATGAACCCTCATCAACCTCCGTGATTGGCCGCCCTCAGAAAAAAAGCGCTCCGCCCGAATGTGGGGCGGAGCATAAGGAGGAGATCGACTCTCCGGCGTTCAGTTGCGTTCAGAACTGGCGCTCTCGACTTGCAGTTCGTTAGTAACCTTAAAAACACCCGCGGCGCTGTTGGCACGGATGCCTGCTATGTCCCGATCAGCCTGGGAATCTACAGAACCGTAGAGTGTCACATTACCATTCTGAACGGAGATGCGGATCGGCTTGCCTGGGTCTATCGCGTACTTCGAGAGCGACGGGTAGCCGTAGACGAGGCGAGCAACCCGCAAACGAATCATGTCGTCCATCGGCGATACGGGATCCACGTCGATCGCATCGATTACATCCTGAACGCCGGGAGTGTAGCTGGCGACGGATAGCGCGGAAGACTTATCCACGGGTCCATAGGCATGTCCTCCGAGCGTAACGACTCCGTCGCGGACGGTGACGCTGATTGCGTTAAACGCTGTTGTCCCGTATCCAACGCGATCGTATTGCAGCTTCTTCACGAGTGTTGACTGAAGATCTTCGTCAGACACTCGCGCCCCCGCGATGCGAATCTCATTCCGGACGGCGACGTCCTTCTTTGCATGAATCGCTTTCTTTTCGGCCGCTTCTCTGTCTGCAAATAGCGCCACGTTCCCTGTGAGGGTGATCACGCCGTCCGCCACAGAAACGCGAATGTCCTTGAATCGATCCTTGTTTAGCTGGTGTCCGAGGTCAACCTGAATCCGGTAGTCGCTCGGATCAGTGGCCTCTTGAACACTTGAGCCGGCGAAAGCGCGAGGCGTGCTCAACAACGCGGGCATCGAAGCTACAAATGCCAATGCGGCGGTAAGACTGATTCCAAACTGTGTGAGTTTCATGGAGATCTCTCCTTGTCGATCGTTGGTTATGATCTGTTTTGCGCGGTGAAGACAGGGAGCAGTTCAATTCTCCGTATCGTCTTGTTTGGCGGTGGCAACCTCTACATGCTGCTCGCTACAACAGGAAGCTCCAGCTTCTGTTCCAACGATTCGGCCCTCGACTTCGCTTCGTCATAGTCCACAAAGTCGTCGATCATCTTCGCGATTCTGCTTGTCAGCTCACAATTGGTTTTTACGTAATCCCGATAGGCTTGCATGTGGACACGGCTTTGGTTGTCATTCAGGTGCTCAATCGTTGCAGTAAGCAGGTCCGCCATCTCTCGAAGGCGCACGTCTACTTGATCGATCGCCATCTGCTGCCAGGGGGAACCCTCAGAGCGCGAGTCGCTGAGTTGCTTGTTCAACTGGCCGAGTTCATTGACATGCTCTTTGATGCGGTTAAGTTGCTCGGCATGCAGTTTCCAGTTCACCTTGGACCTCGTATAGGACTCAAGTTTCGCAGCATCGTCTTCCGCAAGCACAGCATGACTTTTCGCCTGCGACAAGAGGTTCGAGATTTGTTCTGAGTCGGCAGCTTGTGCGTAGCCGATTGACGTGCCCGTGGCCAAAGCAAGCGCCAAGGCGGCCAGACTGAAGTTGCGAAACATCGATTGGATTTTCATGGTACCCCTCTCTGTGCTTGCCTTGAGCAACACACGCCTGGGCTAATGCATGTGCCGAGCCAAACGAAGACTGCCGCTAAAGTGCTCATATCTCAGGACAGCAAGCGCGGCGCTTGGCTGAGTGTCCGAAGATTTGTCTGTCGCTGTCAGAATTCTTTTACAAATCCGGTGCGCCAAGCGATTCAAAGCCACCGAAGACACTCAATTCATTGGCATTTGGTTTGGATGTCCAAATGCATCGTCAGATATGTCTGTCTACGCACGAATAGATGCGTGTGAGGCGAAGGACAGTATTGGTGAGGTGTGAGATGACGCAAAGCGCTATTGTTCGTTGGAGCAATCCAAAGGTGATTCTGGTCGCAACAAATCTCTTTGAAGGCTACCCGCTAATCATGCACGCGATCTACCAGGCGAAGCTGAGTCAAGCGAGGGTTCTCCTGGTTCACGTTATCTCGCCATCGTATCTGATAACCGAAACTAACTGTACCCCGCCGTTTGTTCCGCCAAGTCCGGCATTTCGAGTCATCAGGGCAAAGCTGGACGAAATAGCCAAGGAGTTTGAGTGGGAAGGCATCACATGTGAGCCTATTGTCCTTAAGGGCCTTCCCGAAGAGGAAATCCCTTCGTTCGTCAAATCCGGATCAGTCGACAGAGTCATCGTTGCGACAAGAAACGCCAGTGGCGTCGCGCGATTGCTCGGTGTGTCTGTTGCGGAGGAACTGATTGCGAGACTTGAAGTGCCCGTCTGCATCATCGGCCCTCGTACACATCCCGGAGCGGCATGCGATACTCCGCTCGGACAAGTTCTATTGGCGACGACGCTTCACCTCAATTGCCCGTTGCTTGCAGGCATCGCAAGCGCCCTTGCGGAGTCGAACCATTCGCAGTTGACACTGCTGCACGTTCTGAACACGGACGGCATGAGCGAACAGCAGCAACAAGCGGCCCGGGCTATGGCCCAGAGACGTTTATGTGCGCTGGTTCCCAATCAATCTGCTCACAGGATCCCGCCCATCTTTCTTGTCCACGAAGGAGATCCGGCCACGATTATCCTGCGCGAAGCTGGCTCGATGGCGCAGGACCTAGTCATTCTTGGATCTCCCCATCCTTCGATCGTCTCCTGGGTTCTCGAGACCAGTGTTGTCCGTCGTGTCGCTATCGAATCGCAATGTCCGGTAATCGTGATCAGCCCGACCATACAGGCCACAACAGAGTATCTGCATGAACCAGTTGATGCAGAACTTGGGTTCGTTCGTTCCTAAGTTTCCGTCGATGAACCCGTTACAAACCTCTGAAACCGAAGAAGGGGACATCGTGCGCTGGGTTAATTCCGAGTGTCGATTGGATTCGCTCGATGCGCTATTCTGGCTGATCCGAGTCACACGGTTGGACGTGTCTCGCAGTCAGCTAGTCAAAAGCGATGAGAAGGAACTCCCACCGTGCACCTTGCCCGTTCAGAACTCCTGGCGCTGTGTCGATTGCAGCCGACGGTTCTTTCTCAGCCGGTGAGAATCATCGGGCGTCATGCCTGCGAAATGATCAGTGAATCCAACACGGTATTACCTGTCGCTGAGAGATAGCAGGCTGTCGGTCACACATCCCTCTATACTCTTCGGCATGCTGCGAAGAAGCGCTCTTATCAATTGCCTTATAGACCAAAGGAGGAGGACCTTCAATGAACAAAGCACGAAAGTACGCTCGATGGTTCGATAAGTCTGTTGCACACAGGACGATATCGATCATCATATCTGCCGGCATGTTGATTGCGCTTTCGGTGCCCTTGATTTCTCACCATCAACAAACGGTAAGCATCATATTGTTAACTGCGATCGCCGTATCGGCGATCCCGCTCTCGATCGAGACGGTGCGAGAAATTGTGAAGATGAACTTCAGCGTGGATATTCTTGCTGTCATTTCCATTGTTACTGCATTGGTACTTCAACAATATTGGGTGGCGGCACTCGTTATCCTGATGCTTTCAGGTGGAAGAGCGATTGAAGAGGTTGCCACCCGGCGAGCTTCCTCTGTGTTGACCGCGCTCGCGAAGCGCATGCCCCAATTTGCGCATCGCCTCGACGTGGACGGGTCGACGGGAGATGTCTCGACGGAATCGATTGAGGTTGGAGACCATGTAATCCTGTACCCTCATGAGCTATGTCCCGTAGACGGTCTCGTTCTGCAGGGATCAGGTTCTATGGATGAATCCTATTTGACCGGGGAGCCTTTCTTGATAGCCAAGGCTCCCGGAACAACTGTGCTCTCGGGGTCGATTAACGGCGATGCGGCACTCACCATTGAGGCAACGCGCCTTGCGAGTGACTCCCGCTATGCAAAGATCGTCGAGGCCCTGCACGCGTCTGAACAGAATCGCCCGCAAATCCGCCGTCTGGGCGATAGAATCGGCAGCTGGTATACGCCACTTGCTCTAGCAGTTGCATTCGCAAGCTGGTTCTTCAGCGGAAACTCTGAGCGATTTCTAGCAGTGCTTGTGATTGCCACACCCTGCCCGCTGCTCATCGCAATTCCGGTTGCAATCATAGGCGCAATCTCAGTTGGCGCTCGCTTCGGCATAATCATCAAGGACCCATCGATCCTGGAGAAGCTCGACTCCTGCAGAACACTCATTATCGACAAGACCGGAACCCTGACATACGGTAAGCCAACTCTCTCCGGGATTATTTGCCTGGGGCAGTGGCCGAGGGAGCTGCTGCTTCAGCTGGCCGCTAGCCTCGAACGATATTCCAAGCATCCCCTGGCCGGCGCTGTGATGACGGCAGCAACGGCGGAGGCCGTGTCAATCCTAAGCGCGGAGAATGTCTCGGAATCTCCAGGCAAAGGCCTGACGGGTTCGGTGGACGGGCATATGTTGACCTTGACTGGCCGTGGCAAACTCCCTCACGATTTAGCGCTCGAACTTTCTCCGGTTTCGCCTGGACTCGAATGCGTCATCCTCATCGATGGAAGAATCGCTGGGCTCATGCACTTCCAGGACGAGCCTCGTCACGAGAGCAGGCCGTTCCTCAGACATTTGGGGTCAAACCACCGAATTAGCAAGGTTGTCTTGCTCTCAGGCGATCGCCCCTCGGAGGTTGCGCAGTTCGCTGATGTGATGGGGATCTCGATTGCCTATGGGGGCAAGAGCCCCGAAGAAAAGGTTGAGATTGTTCGTGAGCTGACCGCAGAAGGTCCGACAATTTACATCGGAGACGGCATCAACGACGCGCCGGCCATGCTCAACGCCACTGCGGGAGTCGCTCTCGGCGTAAACAGTGATATCACCGCCGAGGCAGCAGGAGCAGTGATTCTCCAATCGTCGCTTGGCCGCGTCGATGAGCTTATCCACATCGGGAGCCGTATGCGGCGAATTGCTTTGTTGAGCGCTGTGGGCGGAATGGCGCTGAGCTTGGTTGGGATGGGTGCCGCGGCCGCCGGCTACCTGACGCCAATCCAAGGCGCAGTGCTCCAGGAGTTCATCGATCTTCTCTCCATCCTGAACTCTCTCCGGATGATATTGCCTGTTGGACCGCTAAGCGACTTCCGCTTGCCGCCTCCATCCATTGGGAAGGTGGCTTCACAAGACGCGTCAATAGGATTGGTCAGTGCGTAGCGCCGGGAGTGGCCGGAATTTCATGAGATTTCGAATCGATCCAATCGAGCACTTCGAAAACCTGTCATCGCTGCTCAACCCCAAGCTCAGTGGCATTACCTTGCAGCTGATACACCTCTACAGGGTTCTGGTGCAAATAACAAGGGCGGCTGGGTTACAGTAATGATTTGGAAGAAATGGGACGACGATGAGCAAGTTAGCAGGCATGAAGGATCTGTTTGCAGGGCGCCATTTCGACCGGGATGCGACCATCCTTTGTGTGCGCTGGTACCTGTGTTACAAGCTCAGCTTTCGTGATCTGGTCGAGATGATGGCCGAACGTG
>Ga0182024_10010837_pt1 | contig 18479 bp, 21 predicted proteins | sample P32metaG_FD_120480 | JGI IMG/M metagenome (GOLD analysis project Ga0182024, IMG submission 120480) | Permafrost microbial communities from Stordalen Mire, Sweden - P3-2 metaG (Illumina Assembly) | ecosystem: Environmental > Terrestrial > Soil > Wetlands > Permafrost | place: Sweden: Stordalen... | reverse complement strand
GACTAGAGATCGAAGAGCGCGCGCAACGCCTCGACGAGGCGTTGGCCCCGCGGAGTCCCGGCGGTCTCCTTCAAGAGCATCGTCGGCTGGTGAAGCAGCTTGGCCAGGGCGGCCTGGCTGGCCTCGTCGATCTTCGCCCAGTCCTCCGGGCTCAGGCCGCGCTGGAGGGAGCGCTGTCGCTCTAGTTCTGCCACTCGGAGCGACTCCAGCCGGGCCCGTAGTGCCGCGATGACCGGAGCCGCGCCCCGGCCACGCTCAGCGGCCCGATACCGGTCGAGCTCTTCGGCCACGATGGCCAGCACGTCGTCGACCTCGGCGTGGCGCTCCTCGGTGACCCGCGACACCGCTTCGCGCAGTTCGTCCATCCCGAGCACCGTCACCCCGACGAGCGAAGCAGCCGCTGCCTCGACATTGCGGGGCACGCCGAGGTCCACAACGAGCAGCGGCCGGTCGGCGCGCCGTGCAGAGCCGAGCTCGGCCGCGCCGAGCACGGGGCCCTTGACGTCGAGCGCACTGAACACGATGTCGGTCTCGGCCAGCGTGGCCGGGAGCTCCTCGAGTCCGACCGTCGACACCGCCTCGGGCGAGGGCACCGATTCGGCGAGTGTCCGGGCGCGCGCCACCGTCCGGTTGGCCACGACGATCCGGCGTGGCCGCTGATCACCCGAGAGCGTCGTCAGCGCGCCGAGGATGCCGCTGCCGATGGCGCCCGCCCCGACCACCGTGACGGCTCGTCCGGCCAAACCGCCGTCCATGCGGTCGGCGGCCATTCGGACGGCCGCGTGGGCGAACGATGTCGCGCCCCGTGCGATCGCCGTCTCGGCCCGAGCCCGTCGGCCCACCCGGACGGCCTCTCGAAAGAGCCCGGCCAGCACCGGCCCCGAGGCGTGCTCCCCATCCGATCGCTCCCAGGCGCGGCGCACCTGGCCGAGCACCTCGGACTCCCCGAGCACGGCCGACTCGAGGCCGGCGGCGACCGAAAAGAGGTGGGTGGCGACGTCGTCGTCGAAACGCACTGCGCACAGTGACTCAAGATCCTCGACGGCCATCTCGGCCCTCTTCGCGAAGAACTCCTGCAGTTCGAACACCGCGTCGTGGAACCGGTCCACGACCGCGTACACCTCGGTGCGCAGGCACGTGGACAGGACGACCAGTTCGGAGAGGTTCTCCCGCTGACGGAGGCCGGAGAGAACCTCGGCCAGTTCGGAGTCGACCACCGCCACCCGCTCGAGCACGTCGAGGGGCACCCGACGGTGCTCTAGACCTACGACGACGACGGACACGGCGTGGCACGCCTCCTGTGATCGGGCTGACGGCCTCGCCCGGGCCGACGTGGGGCGGGTGGCAGGAGCGTGGCCCGCCCGGCCGGAGATGGTTCACCGGCCGAGTTCCAGCATGCCGTTCCAAGGGGCGCGACGCCAGTCTCGACGAGCTCAGCCTCCCCGTCCGGCGGGCCGGCCGGCCTCGGCTTCACCCCGGCGGCGGAGCTGGAAGAAGCTCAACACCTGCAGTTCTGTGGCCAGGTCGACGTGCCGGAGCAAGACGTGCGGCGGAACGCTCAGCACCTGGGGGGCGAAGTTCAAGATTGCGCTGACCCCGATGTGGACCAGCGCGTCGGTTACCTCCTGGGCGGCCGCCGCAGGTGTCGAGACCACGCCGATCGCAGAGCCCCCGTGGCCCGTGAGCTCCGCGAGCGTGTCGACGTGGCGGACCGTGAGGCCGCCCAGCTCGCGGCCGACGACCCCGGGGTCGACGTCGAAGAGGGCGAGGACGCGAAAGCCCCTCGTGCTGAACCCCTCCGAATTGATGAGCGCGGTGCCGAGGTTGCCGATCCCCATCACCACTACCGGCCAGTCATCGTCGGCGCCGAGCGCCCGGTCGATCTGGGTGAGTAGGAAGGCGACGTCGTAGCCGGTGCCGCGGGTCCCGAAGGAACCGAGAAGAGAAAGGTCCTTGCGGACCTTGGCCGCGTTCACCCGGGCCAACTCGGCCAGTAGCTCGGAATGGACGTTCTGGCGGTCCTCGGCCAAGAGGTCCGACAGGATGCGGCGGTAGACGGGAAGCCGGACCACGGTGGCCTCGGGGATTCGCCGTCCGGGCCCCGCGGGACGCTCACCAGGCACGCGGCGATCGTATCGGCACCTAACCGGGGGCCCACCCGGCTGGTTCAGGCGGGCGGTTCGGCCAGGCCGACGAGCTGCCCCGTGCCGACACCGAGCTGCTCGGCCGCCGAGCCCTCGCGAACGACCAACGCCAGCCGTCCGTTTGCGTCGACGATCATGCCGAGCTCCCCCAGCCGCAGATCGGCGAACGCGTCCACCCGCCGGACCAATCGGTCGGTCATTCCCTTCGGTGCGTTCTGGTCGTCGTCGGCCCACGCCAGCGCGAACGCGTCCGGGTCCTCGTCGGTCGGCGCAGCGCTGAGTTGCAAGTTGCCGAACCGGTCGACCCATCCGACCTGGCACCACCGCACCGCTCGCCCGTCGGCGAGCGTGGCGTGCCTCGGCAACGGCAACAGAAGGCGGACGAGGCTCGACGAATCCAAAGTCGAACCGATGTCGCCGAGCGGGGCGCCGTTGCACAACGACGCCACCGCGGGAGCGAACACGTCGCGCCCGTCGAAGGTCGCCGCGTCCTGGACCGGGTCGGCTCCTGCAAGCTCGACCGCTTCGATCTCGGCACCGATCAGCTCGGCAGCCGGCAGGAGCAGCCCGTTGTCGGGCCCGACGAAGAACCGCTGACGCTCGCCGGCGACCCGCAGCGCGACCCTGCGGCGCGCCGAGCCGACGCCGGGGTCGACCACCCCGAGGACGACGCCGTCACCGAGGTGCGGAATGGAGCGGGCCAGGGCCCGCGCTCCCGCGGCGACATCGAAGGGCGGCACCTCGTGCGTGAGATCGATGACGGTGGCCGCCGGGGCCAGCCGGCGCAGCACCGCCCGGACGACACCCGCGAACTCGTCGCGGGTGCCGTAATCGGAGAGAAAGAAGACGGTGTCGGGGCGGGGGGACACCCGGCGGTGGCTCGGTCAGCCCGCTTTTATCAGGCGACCGCTCAGGTACTCGTCGACGTCGTGGGCGAGGAGGCGAACCGACCGGCCGACCCTCACCGCGGGCAAGTCACCGGCGGAGATCAACCGGTGGACGGTCATGTTCGACACTCTGAGCGACCCCGCCACCTCGCTCACCGTCAAGTATTGGGTTGCCGCATCATGCGTGGATCCGTCCATCGCTCCCCCTCCCCCGAAGGAAGCGACACTACGCCCAACGGTCCGTCGGCGTCTCTAGTGACCCAACTGCCGCGACCGTTCGGTCGCCGCGGCGACGGCCTCCAGAAAGGCCGACCGCACCGCCTTGGCCTCGAGGGTCCGCAGGCCGGCCGCGGTCGTGCCGGCCGGAGAGGTGATGTCGGCACGGAGCGCCTCGGGCGGCTCGCCGGTCTCGGCCAAGAGCTTCGCCGAACCGAGCAACGTACCGACCACCAGCTCGCGGCTCACTTCCCGAGACAGCCCGCCCAGGATCCCCGCCTCGATCAGCGCCTCGGCCACCACGAAGACATAGGCGGGACCCGAGCCCGAGAGCCCGGTCACGACGTGCAGCAGGCGTTCGGGCAACCGCACGACGGTGCCCACCGCCGAGAGGATCTCCTCGGCCCAGGCCAGATCGGCGCCGTCGGCCCGGATACCGCCCGAGATCGCGGAGACCCCGGCCCCAACCAGGACGGGAGTATTTGGCATGGCCCGGACCACCACCGTCTCGGGAGGGAGCGCCGCCTCCAGGCGCTCGGTCGACATGCCGGCCACGATCGAGAGGACGCGGGGGGCCTTGGTCGCAGCAATGGCGGCGCACGCCGACTCCGCGATGTCCGGCTTGACTGCCAGCACGGCGCCGCCGTCCTCGGACACCGATCCTGGTTCGGGCCGCTCCCACACGAGCAAACCCGGGTGCGCCGACAACAACCCCTCCCGGCGCTCGGGCGCCGGTTCGAGGACAGCGATCTCGTCGGGGCTCGCCCATCGGGCGGAGAGCAGCCCCGAGACGAGCGCCCCGCCCATGCGGCCACCACCTACCACCAGGAGTTTCACTGCCATGGCCAAAGGCTAACGGCTGCCGGTTCAGCGGCCCCTCGGGCGACGCCGATACAGCTTCGGATACCCGAGCGTCATCGCGGTCGGGAAGTGCTCGTCGACGTAGTGGATCGACGAGCCGGCGATCCGGTCGAGCTCCTCGTCGTTGACCTCGGCGGCCGCCACCCGGCCGATCAGGTAGATCGCGTCCTCGGGCCCGAGGCAGAACGACATGCCGTAGAGGTCGGCGTTGCGCCGGAGGAGGTACTGGTAGACCGCCTCGCCGTTCTCCTCGGGGGCGGGCATGAACTGGGCCTCGTGGTGGAGTGTGCGCTGGCCGAGCGTGAGCCAAACCGTGATGAAGTCCTTCTCCTCCCCCTTGAACCGCAAGTACCAGCGGTGCGAGGCGGTGCGGTCGGTGACCTCCTGGCGCTCCGACGCCACGAGCGACTCGCCGCGCGCGAGCTCGCGGGCCGTCCATTCGTCGATCGCCGCAACGGCCGCTGCGCGCTCTTCTTCTTCGGGAATCTCCGCGACCGGCACTGCGGCGGTGGGTCAGGCCCGGGGGTCGGAGTCGCGCCGATTCAGCACTGCACGAGGAGCCCGGCCGCCAGTTCGTCGTGGAGCGCCCGGAGTCGTTCGGCAGCCTCGCGCCAGCTGTAATCGAGCGCTCCCATCGCTGCATTGGCCGAGAGGTCACCGGAGAGCGACGGGTCGTCGAGGATCTGTCCGACACGCGCCGCGAAGTCTGCCGGATCGCGTCCGTCGACCAAGAACCCGGTGCGGCCCTGCTCGACCAGTGTCGTCAGCCCGCCGACCGCGGATGCGACGACCGGCGTCCCGCAGGCGGCGGCCTCGAGCGCGACGAGGCCGAAGGACTCCGAACGACTGGGAACCAGGCAGACGTCCGCGGCCCGGTAGTAGGTGGAGATGACCTCGTGGGGTTGGGGCGAGACCAGTCGAACCCGTTCGGAGACGCCGAGCTCCCCGGCCAGCTCCAGCAGTCGGTTGTATGACTCCTCGCCGCGGGGGCCGCTCGGACCACCCACGACCACCAGGGTCGCCCGCGAGTCGGGCCGAGCAGCGTCGAGCTCCGCAAGGACTCCCACCGCGACGTCGGCTCCCTTGAGCGGTTGGATACGGCCGACGAACAGGAGGAGGGGGCCGTCGTGAGGCAGGGCCAACGCCCGCCGGGCCTGGGCGCGGTCGCCGGGGGCAAAGAATGCGTGGTCGACGCCGAGCGGGACCAGGCGGACCCGCGCGGGGTCGGCACCGTAGAGCCCGATGATCTGCTCCGCTTCGACGGTGCACGACGCGAGAACCGCATCGGAGCAGGCGATAATCGCCGCCTCCGCCTCCGCACGCCGGTGGGGCATGTCCGCCTCAACCTCTTCGGGGCCGGCCTCGGCCTTCACCCGGTCGAGGGTGTGGAAGGTGCTCATGAGCGGAAGATCGAGCTCGTGTTTGATCGTGTGGCCGGCCAAGCCGGACAGCCAGTAGTTCGCGTGGACGGCCTCGTACGGGCCGCCCTCCTCGTCGTCCAATCGGAGCCCGCTCGGCGAGGTCATCTTTCCAAGGACCCGATCGGTGAATTCGGGGACCACGTCGGGCAGCAACTCTTTGGCCATCGGGGCCAGGGGGCCGGCCGGGATGTGGTGCACCCGCACGCCGGGCTCGACCTCGATGACGGCCGGGAGCTCGGGGGACCACGCCCTCGTGAAGACGTCGCAATCGGCACCCGAGCGGGCCACTGCCGACGCCAGCTCACGCACGTAGACGTTCATTCCGCCGCCATCGCCGGTCCCAGGCTGGGCCAGCGGCGAGGTGTGCAGCGAGAGGATGGCGAGCCGACGCATGGCGTCTTGAGCCTACCGGCGGGGCGTCATCCCAGGTCCGAGGCCCGTGTTCAATCGGCCTTGTCCGGCTCCTCGCCGTTGTCCGGCTCATGCTCCCTTCGGAACGACAGGTAGATCTGGATCAGTGCCTGCTTCTGATCCTCCGAGATGTGGTGATCGGAGAGGATCTGCCGGGCCAGGTCGTCTTCGCCGCCCTCTCGCGGCTCGAGGATCCCGGCCTGGACGTAGAGGGTCTCCGCCGAGATCTGCAACGCCCGGGCGATCTGCTGGAGGATCTCGGCGGACGGCCGCCGCAGCCCGCGCTCGATCTGGCTCAGGTAGGGGTTGGAGATGCCTGCGAGCTCAGAGAGCCGGCGAACCGACAGCCGGGCCGAGCCTCGCTGCTCTCGGATGAACTCTCCGAGGTCGTGCCAGCGTCTGGGGGTCTCTGCGGGCATGGGTATCGAGCGTACCGCCGAGATTTTCGGGGACTGGCCGGCCGGCTGTCGCGGTTCTCGAGCGTCGGGCGGCCAAATGAACGGCCCCGGTGCCCGAGCCCAGGCGCGGACACTGCGGTGACCGTTACAGGGTTCCCCCACCAAGGATGCGCTCGACGGCGCCCTGGTCGAGCGCAGCCCGACCAGGGCGGGTGGTGGTGAAGTCGAGGCTGTTCTGGGAGGTGTGCATCTGCGCACGCACGAGGGAGGCGTGCTCCAGCTCTTGGAGGCCCTCGGCGATGATGCGCGAGAGCTGACGCCACAGCACCTCGTTCGGGCTGGGAGTTCCGAAGTATTGCGGTTGGTAGGTGACGAACGTGCCGGCAATATCGGCTACCTCGATCCCCGAATCGGCATTCGGCCCACCGACCGTGACGGAGCCGTCGTCCGCGCCCGGCCCACCGGGCCCGAACCCCTTGGTCATGACCTCCGCCGCCAATTGGGCCACGGACAGCGCGCTCACCCGATCGAACTCCGCTTGCAGCGCCGCGTCCGCCTGCGGTGGCTGACTCGTTTCGTCCTTCTTGGCGAACAACGGTGACATGGAAGCCCTTCGGTGGTGGCGGGGGCGCTCGTCGCGACGGCGTCGATGGCCGGGCCCGGAAACGCCCGGCGGATCATATGAGACGTCGGAGGTCGGTGTCCCGAGTTGGGGGCCCGGCCGTTGTTCGACCTAGCGCACCCGCCCGGCGCGTTGTGCCGGCGCATACCGGTACAGAACCTTCCCCGTCACCGACCTCAACGGGACCCGGCCGAACGAGCGACTGTCCGTACTCGCGTCCGGGTTGTCCCCGATCACCTCGGCTCCCGAGGGGTCGAGATCGGCGATCCTCTTCACGAGAACCCGACCGGTGCCCTCCTCCCTCGGGTCGCGCACCGTGACGAGGTCGCCTGCCCGGAGTCGTCGGCGGTGGCCGGCCCGGAGCACGACGAGGCGGTCCCCCGGCTCCAGCGTGGGCAGCATGCTGTTGCCGTCCACGGCCACACGCGAGAGCGCCGCGGCCGCGCCGATCGCCCCGAGGAGGCCCAGGCGGATCGTGGGTCGGCTGAGACGGCGGATTCGTGCTGCAACGGGTCCTGCCTGGTTATTCACGATCGGCTGATGGGTAGTGTGGAGCCAACGACCACGGACACCCACTGTGGACCGTGGACGCTCGTTGAACAAGCCGACCCCGGCGAAGGGAGCCTCACATCATGTCCATGCTCGACCGCATCTTGAACTCGCTCGACCGGGTCGCCCCGCCGACGACGGTGTTCGCACACTGTGACCTTCCCTGCGGCGTGTACGACCCCGCCCAGGCCCGCATCGAGGCTCAGTCGGTGAAGGCGTGCCAGGAGAAGCACAACGGGTCCGACGACCACGATTTCCAGACTCGGGCCATCACCATCAAGGAAGAGCGGGCCGACATGGTGAAGCATCACCTATGGGTGCTGTGGACCGACTACTTCAAGCCCGAGCACCTGGAGAAGCACCCGGACCTTCACGAGATGTTCTGGAAGGCCACCAAGACGGCGGGCGAGGCCAAGAAGACCAACGACGAGTCGGTCGGTCAGCGCCTGATCGATGAGATCGACAAGATCGCCGACGTCTTCTGGGCAACCAAGAAGTAAGCCGCCCCGCCGTCACGCCTACGCGGTGTGCTGGCCGCAGGTTTCGGTGGTCGGAGCGGCCGTGAGGCGCTCGTCGGGGATGGGGCCGCCGCAGGTGACGCAGACCCCGTAGGAGCCGTCGGCAAGCCGGCCGAGGGCCGCGTCGACCCGATCGAGCGCCGTCTCGGCATCACCGAGCACCTGCTCGTAGTCGGTCTCCATGGGGTGCAGGGTAGTGCGGGACCCGTGCGATCACGGCGGACCGGTCCGTGCCCGGGCTTACTTCGGTGTGACGTAGATGGCCCGGGCCCGGTATCGGAGCGGCTTCTCGGTCAGCTCCTCGAGGTAGTGAGCGACCCACCCGGCCACGCGGGCGATCTTGAACACCACACCTCCGAATTCGGGCTCGACCCCGGCCGCGAACGTCAACGCGGCCACGGCAAGGTCGACGTTCGGCAGCGGGAACCCCCGCTCCGCCGCAAGCGCAACGACGGACTCGACAACCTCCCATTGGGCTGGCTGAGCCAGCCGCTCGACCAGTGGGAGCAGGGCGTAGAACCTTGGATCGCCGTCGTCGTAGAGAAAATGTCCGAAACCGGGCGCCAGCCCCTGCCAGCGCAGCGCGTCGTCCATCGCTGCCGCGGCTCCGCGCCGTTCCGCTTCGACCAGCAGGGCGTGGGCCTGCCGGCTGGCCCCGCCGTGCAGGGGCCCGTTGAGGGTGCCGAGACCCGCGAGGACGGCATCGTAGACATCCGCCCGAGTCGAGGCCGCGATCCTGACCGCCACCGTTGAGCTCGCGAGCTCGTGATCGGCGAGCAGCACCAGCACCGCCTCAATGGCCGCCGTCATCGACCGACTCGGTGTGGGCACGATCCGGCGTGCCAACCGGTCGGCAATTGGCAGATCCGAATCGGCCACCGAGCTGCTCGACCCGTCAAGGGAGGCGATCATGGTGGAGACGATCGTTCGGGCAGCCCGAGCGACCGCCACCTGTCGCAGGTCGGAACGAACGGGGTCGACCGATCCGCTCATCACGACCGCCCACCGCAACCGGTCGTCGACAGTCATCACCGGTGGAGAACCGACCGGCGCCGGCTCCCAAGGTCCCGGCTCGGCCTGCCAGAGCAGTTCGGCAACACGCTCGAACGGTTCCACCCCGACCAAGGCCGTCGCCAGCACACCCCGATAGAGCGGTCCCTCGGGGCGAATCTCGGTGACCGAGGTGGCGACCGTGGCCAGGCGACCCTCGGTTCGCTGGCCGCTCCGACTGCGCCGGGCCAGAGACTCCACCTCGCTCATGTCAAAGAGGCTTGCCCGCCCGTCCGCGGACCTATGGGAGACGAGGAGGCCTCGGCTGACGTACGCGTAGATCGTCGTGAGCTTCACGCCGAGGCGGCGCGCCGCCTCCTCGCTGGTCAGCATTCCGGCCACGGGCCAATCCTATATACATTGACTTGATCAACGTTTACAGCATCACGCTAGAAGGGGAGAATGAGAGGGACGACCCGGGACTGACCCGGCGCACTGGAGGTTGTGGGATCGATGTTGGTACGAGATCTGATGTCGACTCCCGCGGTCACCTGCGGGACCGAGGCCACGCTGTACAAGGCGGCCGAGACGATGCGCGATGCCGAGATCGGTTCGTTGGTCGTGACCGACGAAGGCAAGGTCGCCGGCATCCTCACAGAACGTGACTTGCTCCGGGCCGCTGCCGCCGGTGTCGACCCCGTGACCGATGCGGTCGGGCTGTGGATGACGGCCAACCCCGACGCCCTCGGGCCCGAAGAGGACGCCGCGGCCGCGTGGGCGAGTCTCACCCACCACCATTACCGGCACCTCCCGGTGGTCGACGGAGAGGACCTCATCGGCGTCGTGTCGATCCGGGACCTTCTCGGTGCGGCCAGCCTGCGGCCGGCCGGCGAACACGCAGCCGACGCGCCACGCGGCCTCGAAGGCGTCGTCGTCGCCACCACCACGGTCGGGGACGTCCGCGGCCGCGAGGGCTTTTACCACTACCGCCAATACTCGGCCGTCGACTTGGCGGCGGCCCGCCGCTTCGAAGATGTCTGGTACCTGCTGTTCAACGCCGAGCTCCCGAACAGGGCCCAGGCCGAGACATTCGGAGCCGAGGTGCGCTCGATGCGCGCGCTGCCGCCCGGCTTGGCCAACCTTCTGCCGGCGATCGCAAGAGAGGGAAGCCCACTCGACGTGCTGAGGACGAGCGTCTCGTTGTTCGGGTCCGAGCTCGGTTGGAGACCCGTCTCGGACGGCGACCTCGAAACCGTCCGGTCGGAGGCACTGGCACTGTGCACCGCTGTTCCGACGATCCTCGCCAGCGCCTACCGGATCCGCAATGGCCTCGAACCCGTGGCGGCACGGGACGATCTCTCGTTCGCCTCCAACTACCTCTGGATGATGACGGGGACCGAACCTGACCCAGCGTACGCGAGAGCGATCGACCAGTACCTCATCATCGCGACCGACCACGGGTTCAACGCCTCGACCTTCACCGCCCGCGTGATCACGTCGACCCAGGCCGACCTGGCGGCCGCGATCTGCGGAGCCATCGGCGCCCTGTCCGGCCCGTTGCACGGGGGTGCCCCGAGCCGCGCGCTGGACATGCTCGATGCCATCGGAACCCCGGAGAATGCCGAATCCTGGCTTCGTCATGCGGTCGAGAACAACGAACGCCTGATGGGCTTCGGACACCGCGTCTACAAGACCGAAGACCCGCGTTCGACGTTTCTGCGCCAGGTTGCTCAGGACCTCGGAGGATCGCTCGTCGGATACGCGATGGAGGTCGAGAAGACCGCCGTCCGGGTGCTGGCCGAGCTGAAACCCGGGCGTGAGCTGTACACGAACGTCGAGTTCTATGCAGGCGTCGTCATGAACAGCTGCGGCGTGCCGAGAGAGATGTTCACACCCACCTTCGCGGCGGCCCGGACCATCGGGTGGAGCGTGAACGTGTTGGAGCAGATGGCCGATAACCGGTTGATCCGTCCGACCGCTCGCTACATCGGTCCACCGCCGCCCCAGCCGGTCCCGCCGGCCTGATTCCTAGCCCGACGTCGGGCAGGAAAGGCGGAAACCGCTGAGGACGTCCTTCGGGATCACGGCGTTGTCCGACGCCCCCGGGGGACAACCGACCTCGGCCGAGCCGAAGCCGACGACCGCCCAGGTGCCCGACGTCTCGTGTGCGAAGCCATATCCGCCCTGGATGTCGTGTCCCGGGGCAGGCCCGATGCTGAAGAGCACGTAGCTCGGGTCAACCGATGAGGTTTGGAGGGCCACCATCTTCCAGGACCCCGCTGCCGGTCCGGTTGCAGCCTCATAGGCGTTGATCGCCGATCGCGCCGCCGTCGATCCATCCGCGCCGGACGGCCCACTCGATCCGCACCCCGCCAGCAACAACGCGACAGCGGCCAGGGATCCCGACAACCAGCGCGCTGTCTTCGATCGGTGCAGATCGACCCTCCGCCCTGACGGGTGAGCCACTGTGTTGCCCCTCCTTGACGTCCGCAGAGTATCGGCGGCCCCGGCTCGGCGAACGATGCGAACACGGCGTCGACAACCGACAAGACTGCCTTGCGTTACCTTGCACGTGGGCCGCTAGCTCATCGGGTAGAGCAGGGGACTTTTAATCCCAAGGTGCCGGGTTCGAGCCCCGGGCGGCCCACCCGGTTGACCCGTTCCCATCTTCATCGGCCCGGGGCCGATTATCCCTGGTCGGCTGACGGGATCCTCGCTTCCGACCTGTCTCGGACCTCCGGCACCCAGCCGGGTCGGCCACAGCGTCACGACTACCTTGGCTCGATGTCAACCGGTCTCACCGTGCGGTCAGCTGCCACTGATGACCACGACGACATCTTGGATCTCGTTCGGGACGCGTTCAGTGTCGACGGACGCGACGGACAAGAGGAGGTCACAATTGTGATCGACTCATGGGCCTCCGGTCTGATCCCGATCGGGCTCGAGCTCGTCGCGATCGATCGCGACGTGGTCGTGGGACATGTTCTTGCCGCCCTCGGCGATCTCAACGGGCGACGGGTGCCCGGCATAGCCCCGCTCGCGGTGACCCCGTCGCGGCAGCGAGCGGGGGTGGGCAGCGCTCTCATGTCTGAGCTCCTTCACCGGGCCGAGTCAGCCGGCTTCCCGCTCGTCGTCCTCTTGGGCAGTCCCGACTACTACCGCCGGTTCGGCTTCGAACCGGCGGGGCCCTTGAACATCACCTACCGACCCGTTGGTGACAACCCGGCCTTCCAGGCACGTCGGTTGCCGAGCTATGACCGCTCGTTGCAAGGAGAGTTCACGTATTGCTGGGAGTCCGATCTCGGGTAGCCGAGCTCGTGCGCGCAGCTGGGAACAGAGCTCCCTCACGTAGATCGCACAGGGTTTCCGGGCTGCCAGTCGGGAATCGGACGGCCGGGACTTCGTGTCTCCGAACATGGTCCCAGGGGTCGCGGCAGAAGCTACGTCAGCTCAGTACCTGGGCTCGCGAGGCGAGAATCGTTCGAAGACGCGCTTCGACCTCGGTCGTGTGATGGTCGTCGGTAAAGACGTAAGGACGGCCCCGGTGCATAGCATCGAGGACGTTTGCGGCGATGACCGATGGTTCGATGGTGCCGATCGGGTTCATGCCGGTCCTGATGAGCCCGGGCATCACTACACTCACTCCGACTGGGGCGTCCATGGCCTGAAGGTCAGCGCGGAGCACGTCGGACAACCCGAGAACGCCGTGCTTGGCGGTCGTGTACGGTCCGAGCCGCTCGACCGGTAGCACCGCGGCCATCGATGCAACGTTCACGATGTGGCCCTCCTCACGTGATGCGAGGATGAGTGGCACGAAAGAGCGGATGCCGTGGATAACTCCCCAGAGGTTGACATCCAACACCCGGTGCCACTCCTCAAGCGGCAGCTCCCACGAGTTTCCCCGGTTCACAATGCCGGCATTGTTCACCGCGACGTGCAGTGCCCCGAAGTGATCGACGGCGGCTTGGCCGGCGTGGTCGACCGCATCAGGGTCGCGAACGTCGACGGCGGCGGCGTGCACGGTCGCCCCGTGGTCGCGAAGCCGCGCCGCATGCTCATGGAGACGTTCCTCATTGACGTCTGCCATGAGCACCTGCATGCCCTCGGCAACGAATGCCTCAACGATCGCTAGACCGATACCGCTCGCTGCGCCTGTCACCACCGCGGCGCGGCCCTCAAACTGCTTCACCCCACAACCGTAACGGTCGCCGAGCGTGAGTCTCGAACCCATCTCGTAGGATCCGGCCCTGTGCGGAGAGCGAGACCAGAGCTGGACAGCTCCGAGTAACCCATGGAGGCTGACTGGAAGGTACGCAGCGTCAGGGCGCTGCGACCGAGCTCGCTGGGTAGAGCAATCGCGTTGAGCGGGCTTGTGATCCTCGTTGGCTATGGCTTGACATTGCAACCCGCTTGGGGCGCTTCGGCGTGGACCAAGGCGATGATCTCAAGCCTGTACGTGCCCGGGACCGAAGCAACCCACTTCACAAACGCGACAATCACCTCGTTCAAGGACCTTCAAAAGCTGTCGTCGTTCTTGGCCGGACATGCGAGCGGAAAGCTCAAGCGCGATCTCTTGGCACTCTCCAGGACCACACACACTCTTTGGACCACTCCGGCCACCGCATCCGCGAAGACGCTTCAGGCTGTTGCCATCCGGCAGGTCAAGGCCGACAAGACCGTGGCCACGGATCTCGGCGTCGAAGCGAAGGTCGCCGCGTTCATCAAGGCTCACCAGCGGGCGCCAGCCGCCGCAACGACGACCACGATCACGACGCCGGCCCAGACGCAGGCCGCGTTCGAAGCTTCGTGCCAGAACCTGCCCTATGCCGAGTTGGCGAACGACCCCGACTCACTCTCGGGCACTCCGGTTACCTACCAAGCGTTGGTGTTCCAGTACGACTCGAACACCGGCTCAGAGTTGATGCTGGTGGACGTCGACACCGATGGGGCAGGGGACTGGAGCGATCCAGTCGAGATCGACCTGCCGAGTGCGGCGTTCGGAAGCTCGGTGTCCGAGAACGACGTCATTCAGGTATGGGGGACCGTCGACGGAACCGACACGTACTCGGTTCAAGGCGGCGGCACGACCACCGTGCCGATCGTCGATGCGACGTACCTCTCGATCATCTCAGCCGGCTAGCTCGAACCTCGCCGATTCGTGCGGCGTTCCGGCGCTCCGGGCGTCAGGCCGGCACCTCGTCGCCCGCGGCGATCCAACCCTCGCCGGGCACGTATCGCCGAATCACCCGTGCGGGCACGCCGGCCACGACGCAGTGGTCAGGGACCTCCCCACGTACCACTGCACCCGCCGCGACGACCACGTGCTCACCGATGATCGAGCCGGGCAGGATGATGGCGTTGGCCCCGAGCCAGCTACCCGAACCGATCCGCACGGCGGCTTCAACCGGGATCTGCGAGCCAATTGGTTCGTCGGGATCGATGTACGAATGGTTCTGATCGGTGATGTACACGTAGGGCCCGGTCTGGATGTCGTCACCCAGCTGGATGTTCCAGTGGCCGACGATGTGGCTGCCCCGTCCGATCAGGCACCGGTCCCCGATCTCGACCACCGGGTCGCTCAAAATCTCCTGCCCCTCGGCCATTCCTGCGGTCACCGAGGCGTACGGCCCGATGATCGTGTCGCAGCCGATCCGGATCCGGTGCTCGTTGAAGATGGTGCCCTGGGGAAAGACGAGACAACTGCCCCTCCCGAACGCCCCGAATCGGCGCGCCGGCGCATCGTCGGGCCCAACGGCGGCGGCTATCCGTGCCCAGCGGGTCGTGCGCCGGATGGCTTCGCCCGCCGACCGGCGGACGAAGTTGGTCATTCGGCGCGAGGACACCGTCGAAACGCTACCGCCGGCATTTGGGTCGAGCCGCGAAGGACCAGCGCAGGTCCTGTCTTCGGGGCACCAACGGTTGGCTAATCTCGGGTCATGCCCGAGGCCACCGGGGGTGCCGGCCGGGAGGGCAATCCCTTGCTTCCCGAGATGCGGATAGGACGGAGACGGTTCCTTCAGGGTGCCCTCGCGGCCGCTGGTGGGCTCGCCATCACGGGGATGGGCGGCAGGGCCGCCGGCCACAAGATTCCGGCCCATGCGAAGCACCACCCGAAGCACCGATCACTTCCCGCAGTGACCCAGACGGTCCTCGACAGCGGGGTCGTCGTACCTACGGCCCGCTGGCTGGTCGAGGAGAACGCGAAACCCGGGACCAACAACTGGGTGGTCACGGGGATCCAGACGGCGCACGCGATCGAGGGCTACGCCAGCCAGGTGAGCGCCGTTCCGGGCGACGGGCTAGTCCTGTTCGTGAGCACCACCGCCGCGTCGTTCCATGTCGAGGCCTACCGAATGGGCTACTACCAGGGCCTAGGCGGCCGGCTCATCGAGACAAGCGACTCCGTGGCCGGTGCCGTTCAGGCGCCGGCGACCGTCACCCCGGTGGTCAACACGGTCTCTTGCCCCTGGAAACCCAGCCTGACCATGAACGTCACCTCCGAGTGGCCACCGGGCAACTACCTCTTGAAGCTGGTCGGGAGCGGGGGTGAGCAGCAGTACATCCCACTAACCGTGCGTGATGACACGAGCACTGCGACGTACGTGATGCAGAACAGCGTGTCGTGCTGGCAGGCCTACAACCTGTGGGGCGGCTACAGCCTCTACTACGGCCGCATCCCGACCGGCGGCCAGAATTTCGCCAATCGGGCGCGCATCGTTTCCTTCGACCGTCCGTATCCCCAAACGTGGGCTCAGGGTGCCGCCGACTTCTTCGGCAATGAATTCCCGCTGCTCTACCAAATGGAGCAGATCGGGTTGGACATGACGTACTGGACCGACATCGATCTGCACAACAGCCCGACGCTGCTCGGTCAGCACCAGGCGTTGTTCACGCTCGGCCATGACGAGTACTGGTCCTACGAAATGCGTTCGGCCGCCCAGAACGCGTTAGCGGGCGGGACCAATCTCGCGTTCTTGGGTGCCAACGCGTGTTACCGCCAGATCCGCCTGCAACCGTCCAGCGTCGGACCGAACCGCCTTCAGGCGTGTTACAAGAACGCCGCTGAGGACCCGGCGAGCCGAGCCACCCCCGGGCTGACCACCGTCGACTGGAACCAATCACCGTTGAACAACCCGGAGAGCACGCTCATCGGCAGCACCTACCAATCCGTCGGGGCGAACGCGGATCTCGTCATCAGCGACGGATCCTCGTGGTTCTGGAAGGGCTGCGGGCTGCCGGACGGCACAAGCCTTCCGGGCGTCGTCCAGGGGGAATACGACCGATACGTCCCATCCCTCCCTGCGCCGCCCAACGTCGACGTGTTCGGATACTCCCCCGTCACTGGCCAGAACAACTGGTCCGACATCACGTACTACTCAAACCCCGGCGCCGGCGGTGTTCTCGCGACCGGCATGTCGTCATGGGTCTTCAAGCTGTCGAACACGACGAAGTTCCCGTGGAACATCGTTCCCCAACCGATATCGGGGGTCACCGATGTGCTACTCCGGGCCATGGAAAACGTCTATGGAACCTTCGGCGCGGGGCCTGCCTCCGAGAAGCAGCCGTCCACGGGAACATGGGACGCCGTCTACTCGGGGGCGGCCGCTCGGACCGCGTCGGCCCAGGGGACAAACGCTGCCTGAGCGTTCGGGGCAATCTCCGGTGTCGGTGCCATCCGTATGAAGTCCATGCCCACCCGTGTTCAAGCCGCGGTGGTTCTCTCCGTCGCCAGTCTCGTGCTCGCGGCCTGTTCCTCGCCATCCCACCCCACGGCCAGGACCCGTCCCGGATCGAAGCCACACGAGGCCGCTCCGGTTGCGACCTGTCCCCTGACCGATCTCCCGGCACCAACCGGTGGCGTCCCGAGCCGGCCGGCGCTCGCCGTGAAGGTGGACAACTACACCCAAGCCCGGCCGCAGAGCGGCCTCGACGTGGCCGACATCGTGTTCGAGGAGCCGGTCGAAGGAGGCATCACCCGATACGTCGCCGTCTTCCAGTGTCAGAACGCCGCGCTCGTCGGACCGATCCGATCGGCCCGGAACATCGACATCGGCATCCTCGGTCAGTTCGGGCGACCGCTCCTCGTGAACGTCGGAGGCATTGCACCCGTGCTTTCCGACATCGAGGCGTCGCCGGTCATCGAGAACGATCTCCGGACCAACGCCTCGGTCGTGCAGCACCCTGCCGGACGGTTCGCTCCCTACGACACCTACGCCGCCACGGCGCCACTCTGGGCGCTCCAACCGGGGGAATCGGCACCACCGACCCCTATCTTCTCGTTCTCGGCGACGGTGCCGACCGGCACGCCCGCGTCAGCGATCGCCATTCCGTTCTCGGGTACATCCAACGTCGATTGGACCTACAGCCCGGCGACGAGGCAGTACCTGCGGTCCTATGGCGCCACACCGGATCTCTTGAGCGACGGGGTCCAGAACTCCGCGGCCAACGTCATCGTGCAGGTGGTGCAGATCACCTATGGGCCGTGGCTCGAGAACGATGAGGGCGGCCTCGAGGTTCAGGCGAACCTCTACGAAGACGCGAGCGGTCCGGCCGAGATCTTTCGAAATGGGGTCGAGATCACCGGCACGTGGCAACGCGACGCCTTGGGCCAGCCCACCATGTTCACCTCGTCGGAAGGGACTCCGATACCGCTGCAGCCCGGTCGTACGTGGGTAGAGCTGGTACCGACCACGATCCCGGTGACGACTACCCCGTAGATCGGAAAGCCAACCCGGGAGATCAGTCCAACGAGATCGGCAGATCGTCCCGGTCGACTTCGGAGTCGGTGTCGGCATCGGCGTCCTCTTCGATGACCGGCGCGAGCCGCTCGCGCACACGCTGGTCGACCTCGGCCATCATCTGAGGGTTCTCGATCAGGAACTGCTTGACGTTCTCCCGTCCTTGACCGAGCTGCTCCCCTTCGTAGGTGAACCATGCCCCGGACTTCTTGATGAACCCCAAGTCAACGGCGACGTCGAGCAACGAGCCCTCACGGCTGATGCCCTTGCCGTACATGATGTCGAACTCGGCCTGCTTGAACGGGGCCCCGCACTTGTTCTTCACGACCTTGGCCCGGGTCCGGTTTCCGACGATTTCAGCGCCGTCCTTGATCTGCTCGATCCGGCGGATGTCGATCCGGATGGACGCGTAGAACTTGAGCGCACGGCCGCCGGGTGTGATCTCTGGCGAGCCGTAGATGACGCCGACCTTCTCCCGAAGCTGGTTGATGAATACGGCGATGGTCCGGGATTTCGAGAGCGTCCCGGTGAGCTTGCGGAGTGCCTGGGACATCAGTCGGGCCTGCAGCCCGACGTGGGTGTCCCCCATCTCCCCGTCCAGCTCCGCCCTCGGGGTCAGCGCGGCCACCGAGTCGATGACGAGCACGTCGAGGGCGCCCGAGCGGATCAACATGTCGGAGATCTCGAGAGCCTGCTCCCCGGTGTCGGGCTGGGAGATCAACAG
>Ga0182024_10010836_pt1 | contig 18479 bp, 16 predicted proteins | sample P32metaG_FD_120480 | JGI IMG/M metagenome (GOLD analysis project Ga0182024, IMG submission 120480) | Permafrost microbial communities from Stordalen Mire, Sweden - P3-2 metaG (Illumina Assembly) | ecosystem: Environmental > Terrestrial > Soil > Wetlands > Permafrost | place: Sweden: Stordalen... | reverse complement strand
GGACTGACGTCCTGCGCTACTTTCAGGCCGTCCCTTCGGGACTGCACCGTGCTCACGGTGAGATATCCGGCCTCACTGCCGATGGTCCTCGGTGAACGCTTCAGGTCCTGTCCAAATTAACCGCTTCAAAAAAGCTAATTTGGACAAGTGTGATGCAATACACCCCTTCTTGCGCAAAATCCGCAAATCATAGAGGCGAATCCCGGCGCTGCTATGACTTAAGCGCTTTCAGCAACTGAACCGGATATTTCATCGCTCATCCGGCTTCGCCGCTACCGCACGCTGGTCGTGAGCCAAGGGAAGGAAGAAGCTCATCACGGTCCCCGCCTTCTGCCCTTGCCGGCTACGGAACCGCATATAGCCGCCTTGTTTTTCGATCAAGCTCTTAGTAACCCAGAGGCCGATGCCGGTACCGACGTCCAGCTTGGTAGTGAAGAACGGCACAAAGATCCGCCGCTGCACCTCCGGCGTCATCCCGCTACCATTGTCAGCCAAGGTGATGCGCACGCCCTCTTCCATTCCGTTCGTCCAGTTTTTCGCCGCTTGTGCTCGCAGCCACAGCTTGCCGCCCTGGTTCGACGCATCAATCGCATTCGCGATCAGGTTTGATAGTGCCTGCTTCAGCTCCCCTGCCCGGGTGCAAAGCTTCAACTCCGCATCCGCTGTGATCTCCATATCCAGCCGCTTATACCTTAGCCTGCGCTCGTAGATGGTCATTACCTCGCCAATCAACTCGGCAACGCTAATCCACTTATGCTTTGAGTTGTCCCGGTAGAAGCCAAGCGTTTGTTGCGCAATCTGCGCTACGCGCGCAAGTTCCAGGTCGGCAATCTCCAATCGCCGGCACACCTCTTCCGGTACCCCCTTGCTTGTCTTAGCCAGGTAGATGAGGTTCGTAACCGCTTCCAGCGGATTGTTAATCTCATGAGCGATGGTTGCTGCAAGACGGCCCGTCGCTGCCAATTTCTCCGCCTGCATCACCGCCATCTGCGCGTATTTCAACTCGGTAATGTCGCGGGAAACCGCAATCAGCCGCTCGATCCTACCGTCCTTGTCCCTTGCCGGCGTAAGCTTCACATCCCAACTCTTCGGAATGCCTCCCATGGTCAAACATTCTCCCTGGAAGCTTCCGACTCCACCTGCCCTGGCCGCGTTGACCGCCGCTTCCGCTCTCTCCCGGTCTTCTTCCTTCCAGAAATCCATCCATCGACGGCCAATAAACTGGCTCATGTCCTCAATCCCCAGGGCTCTCTGGCCTGGCAGGCTCATGAACTCCAGCCGTCCCTCAAGGTCGAGCACCTTGACGCAGTCGATGCTGCTCTCCAACACCGTCTGGGCAAACTGCTCAGTGCGGCGCAGCTGCTCTTCCACTTGCTTCCGCTGCGCAATCTCCGCCTGCAACGTCAACGCCTTCTGCTGCAGTGAGCTGACCATACGCAACTGTTCGTCTTCGTTGCTCAGCGAGGTATAGCTTTCGGACGGGATAACATGACTGTGCTCCGCGCACATCTGACGGAACGGTCCGTCGTGCGCCTCTTGCCCAAAGCATCCCATGGGGTACGCACACCGCAAAAGGAAGGAGTGCCGAGCTGCGAGCTCATTCCAAAGCTGCTCTAAACGGATAGCCGCCTCGCACTTGCCTCTAGCCCAAAGCAGGGCCACCATCTCGCCAAACGCGACAATCGGCGCCCCCGTTCGCCGAACCCCAACCCTCGCTCGCAGCAGGGCCGGTTCGATCACGCGGCAAAAGAGTTCCCCGTCCGGCCATCCATCGACCATGAACGTCGCCAGCGTTTCTTCGGCATCCAGGCTGATATATCGATTGCTACGGGTGGTCGAGGGCAGATCGATTCCCCACCCCTTCAGCCGCTCGGCAAGCTGCTCCCGGTGGGTGCTGGTTGCAATGACCAAACAGGCGCCGCCGGTACCCAGTGCCGAACCGGCAAACTCGCCCAAGCCGTCGATTAATACGGTCGGGTCTTCATAGAACTGCACCGCGTGCGCGGTGGAAAAGCCAGCGGCATGCCCATTCGATGCAGACATATTTGAGCCACGAAAGGTTCCCACTGCACGCTTATGAGATTGACGCTGTGGCGCCAAAGCCGCCTCCGACCAGGCCGTTATCAATGCCCGAAATTGTAACTTTAAAAGCCTTTGGATTCAACATCTAAGGCTATGGTTGCCTGTGGGTTAAACCCTTATTGCGGCGGGCCCCGGCGACTGTCTGAACGCTCAATTATCGAGACCCCTCCAGTCCCCGGATTGCTGTCCGGCGAGGGCTTTGGTGCGGCGATGCACGCCTTCGCAGACCAGCATCGACAGTTCGCAAAAATCATGTAATACTCCCCCCACTCCCTCCCCCCGGGCCAGATTAGAAAATTCTCGGTTCAATGCAAACTTCATAAGGAGTCCTCCATGGCTTTACGACGCTATTCTCAGCACGCACCAGTTCTCTGCCTGCTGACGATCCTGGCCCTCGGCGGTTTCGCGCGCTTTGCTCTTGCCGCCAACCAGGCCGGGTCGCCCACCGCCGCTTCACGTATTGTGCAAGCAATTGATGAGGCAAAGTTAGTCCAACTTGTTGGTCAAACCCACCCGCTTGCACTTCCGAAATACGATCTGGGGGCGGTGCCGGACAGCTTGCCCATGGAGCACATGTTCCTTCAACTGCGGCGTAGCCCCGAGCAGGAAGCGACGCTCGAGCGCTCCATTGAAGAGCTCCAGGATCCGCATTCCAGCAAATATCACCAGTGGTTGACCGCCGATGAATTGGGCGAGAAGTTTGGCCCGGCACAGGAGGATGTGGACACGGTTGTCCGATGGCTAAGTTTGCATGGGCTTCAGGTCAATGGGGTTTACAAGAGTGGGTTAACGATCGATGTATCGGGCACCGCCGGCACAGTGCGCGAGGCATTTCACACCGAGATCCACAAATACAACGTAAATGGCCATCAACATATCGCCAATGCCGGCGATCCGGCGATTCCGGCCGCCCTCGCGCCAGTTGTCGTGGGTATTGTCTCGCTGCATGACTTCATGCCACGGGCGCAGGTGATTAAACCGATCAAAAATTTCTCCTTTCCTTGTGCCGGATGCCCCGATGGGTTCAACAACGTCGAGCAATTTGACGAAGCTCCGGCGGACCTTGCGACAATCTATAACGTCACACCGCTATACAAAGCGAAGAAGCCGATCACCGGCAAAGGACAAAGGGTCGTCGTTCTCGAGGACACGGATATCAATTCGGCTGATGTAGCCAAGTTCCGGAAGTCATTTGGCCTGTCTTCGTATTCCGGCACATTCGCCCAGATTCATCCGGGGACTGGTTGCAGTGATCCGGGAAAAAATGGAGCGGAAGGAGAAGCGGCTCTCGATGCCGAGTGGGCCGGCGCAGTGGCGCCAGACGCGACAGTCAATTTGGCTTCCTGCGCGGATACTGCTACTAACTTTGGCGCTTTTATCGCTGCCCAGAACCTACTGGACGAAAAGACCCCTCCACCCATCATGAGCCTGAGTTACCTGGAATGCGAAGTCGACAACGGACCGGGACCGGGACTGCAAACCAACAGCTATATCAAGGCTCTGTGGCAGCAAGCGGCAGGTGAGGGAGTCTCGGTATTCGTTGCTGCCGGAGACAACGGCGCAGCAGGTTGCGACGACTTCGATACGGGCACTTATGCAATAGGCGGGATCGCGGCCAACGGTCTTGCCTCTACTCCCTACGATGTCGCTACCGGCGGCACGGACTTTCTGGATACCGTCGAGGGCACCAATAGCACTTATTGGAGCACAAGCAACACCTCGGCAGGAAAGTCCGCGAAGTCCTACGTTCCGGAGATGCCGTGGAACGATTCATGCGCCAGCAGCATACTGTTCAGCTTTCTTGGGTACAAGAACGGTGCAGCGTCCTGCAACGGCACTATCGGCTCGGAATTCCTTAACATCGTCGGTGGCAGCGGCGCCCCCAGCTTCGTGTACTCCAAGCCTTCATGGCAGAAAGGAATTGTTGGTAATCCGAGCGACGGCAAGCGTGATTTGCCAGACATTTCCTTGTTTGCCTCGAACGCGTTCTGGAACCACGCGATCCTCTTCTGCATGTCCGATACGGCGCAAGGGGGATTTCCTTGCGACTACTCGAATGGCACAGACACGTTAAACAACAGCGCTGGTGGCACTTCCTTTACGGCCCCTCAATTTGCCAGCATCCAGGCGTTGATTAATCAGAAAGCGGGCGGCCCTCAAGGCAACCCTGATCCGATTTTTTACGACTTGGCTAAAGCGGAATTCGGCACCTCGTCTGCCCCCAAAACGAGCAAGCTGAAAGAATGCAATTCCTCTAAAGGCAACGAAGTGTCGTCTTCCTGCATTTTCTATGACGTAACCCAGGGAGATAACGATGTTCCCTGCTACGGCACCGCCAACTGCTACACACCTTCACACGACACGTACGGGGTGCTATCCACGTCCGATTCTCACCTGGAAGTGGCGTATCCTGCACAGACCGGTTGGGACTTTGCAACCGGGTTGGGCACTGTGAACGTGACCAACTTAGTAAATAACTGGCCGTAAGCGGAGGTCAGCTCCCTACCGAATCCAGGTCCCCGGAATTTAAAGGGACGTGCATGCGGCAGGGCAGGCAGGAAACCGTTATCGTAAGGTTCGGGCGCTGGCAAGGTTCCGCCAACGCCCGAACTGATTGTTGACACCAGAAGCTTCTGAGGTAAGTAGCTAGTCGTAGGCCCCTTTAGCATCGCATCATGTTTTTCTCATAAACCACAGTAAGATAAATAGTTACCCCCTCTTCAAGGAGCAGTCTTTGGAGCCGGTAGGGATGGATTTTCCTGCAGATACTGAATGTATCCGAGGAGTGCTCCCCAGTGATAAAACCTGTCACTGCTGCGCACATCGTCCCCGGCGCCGGTCATGCCGTTATAGTTCTCATGCACGTGACCATTCTTTTTCCATTCCTGGAGAAAGAGTTCGTAGGATTTCTGGGCGAACTGGCGCGAGACTTCCGGGTCGTCATAATTGCGCAACCCAAGGTACACAAGATAATTCATTGGCCCCCATATTCGCCCGCGCCAATAGTTCTGATCGTTAAACGCCGGATCATCCCGTGCGATGGAGGGAATCGTCCACTCGCCCCAGAATTCTTTCGGGTTCAGCAAGTGGTTCTTGATCATGACCTCAGCCTGCTGCGGCGTCGCTGCCTTAGCCAGCAGCGGATAAAAATTGGTCGGCGAAAGACGAGAACTGAACTGGCCGGTGTGTAAGTCTTTGTTCAAAAATATGCCCGCATCGCTATTCCACAAGGTCGCGAGCCTCGCCCGATAGCGCGCGGCTCGTTCACGAATCTCAGTGGCTGCGGCAGCTTCACCCAGATTGTCAGCAATGGTTGCCAGCGCGTCACAATCGGCGATGTACATACTCATCAGGCCGACGTCGGCAAATTCCAGCTTGTGGGTCGCCGCGTTGTAGACGGCATCGTCATACATAGGGCTGTTGTCCAGCCCGGACTCGAGAATGGCGCCCCCGCGCGTTCCCCGCGACGCATCGTCCAGGTTGGCCGGCGCGTTATCCCCATCACTTCCCCAGGTCAGGTAGCCCTGGATATCACGATTTTCGGCCCACCAACGATTCCACCGCAGCAAAGGCGCGAAGGCTTCCTGCAGGAACCACCGGTCGTGGAATCGTTGGTAGATGCCGAGCACAGTAATCGATCCAACGGGAGGCTCGGAGCGGTCAGAACTTTTCCAGCCGCCCGAACGAGCGTAATTAGGCACGAAGCCCTGCTGTGTCTCCTCTCGCAGAGTCTCAATGGCATCGGCATAAGCCAGATCGCGGTCGCCAATGGAGGCCATCGTAGCCGCGAAGAACGTATCCCAATCGAAGACGACATAACCGCCCCAGCTGACACTCCAGACCCTGCTGACGGGCGAGATGACCCGGCGGCCTTCCGGCTCGTAAATCGTGTCCCATCCCAAAACGGTCTGAATAGCATCCACTACGTTCGCGGTCTTCCCGTTCTTGGCAATGGATTGCGTATAGGCTTCGCTCGCATGGCCGATGATCGCCTGGATCTTCTCGATGCGAAGGGGTACGCCAGTGCTGACCCCGACAGGCTCAACAAAATCCCTGGAGAAATAAGGACCGCCAATCGGTAAGTTCACATCTTCCTGCGCAGTGGCGGCCGTGCCCTGCGGCATGTTCTCACACGTGCAATACACCGTGATTGCATGGAGCGGCCCGTGGGCTTCGATTCGGCCGGGCTCTTTCGTTGTGGCGCCAGGCCGGCCCCAGAGATAGTTCACAGAGAAGACGATCGTTGCCGGCAGCACGGATAACGGCTGTGACGGAAGCGGGGTCGCAAGCATCACCACATTGTTGCCATCGTGAGCCGTCTGCAGCCGCAACTCGTGACCTTTCCAGGAAAGACGCAAGTCCGTGTAGCTGCCCTCCCATGAATGGGGGCCGGGAAAGACCTGCTCCGCGTCCGGGGTCAGTCTTCCTATGAGGGCGTCGCCCAAAAATGCATCTCCCCAATCAGTGGTGTTGTGCTTCAGCCCAACATGGATCGCCAAGCCGTCGGGCAACAACACTTGAGTGGTCACGCTATGGACGTCCCAGGTGTTCCAGCCCGCCGTCAACCGCTTCTGCACTTGTTGATATCGCGCGGAGGCCGGAGTTGAGGGGCCTTGCGCTGCGCCTCGAGACGTAACCTCATGTTTCGCAGGGACTGATTGGGCGGGAGCAATGGATGCGTTGATAAGAAATATCGCGACTGCCCAGGCTGCGCCGAGTTTCTTCATAAAGCCTCTGGAAAATGACATCGCCAAACCGGTTGCGCTAGGACAGCTACAGGCGATTGGGGTTTGGCCAGTCCGATCATACGGGGCAAACAACTCGATTGGCCGGCCTTTCGCCACACCTTCAAAGCCTGCTGGGCGCGAGGCGGGGCGGGCACGCCAACAGCCGGATCAAGCCCAGCCAGAGGAGGGTTGTAAGCGGAACGATAATGGACATAGGTGAAAATCGGATGGGTAGTCGTTTAAACAGGGTCATGGCCGCCCGGTAGGGCGGCCATGGCTCCAACGAAAAGTTACTTACCTTACCAGCGGTAGATAGTCATTTCATCAATATAGGCCGTGATCGACCCACTGCCCGCACCATCAAGCTGGAAGTTAAGAAGAAGATCACCCATTGCCCAGCCCAGGCTTTCGGCCGAAGGGCCAACCGCGTTCTGGAAGTTACTCGTTGTTCCATCCAGACTTACCCAGTCATGAGTCACATTCCCGGCATCGTCGCGATGCGTAGCAATCTGGACGTGGTGCCATGCGTTAGCAGTCCAGGTCTTAGGATGGCAGGGAATATTGGAGGGATGCCAGTGAGTACCGCCGTTCGATACTGCCGTCCATTCCCAGGTTCCCGAGCCGCTGGCGCATTGAGTGGCAAGGATCACCGTCTTGCCATCAGACGTCACCTGATTCATATCCAGCTCGATATTCTGTACTTGTGAGGGATCGGTGAGATAGATGTAAGTGTCGTAGACAAAATGGGTAGCGCTTGTGTCTTTGGCAAAGCTGAGGTGATAAATCTCTCCCCCGTTGCCTGAGTATGTGAAGTAAAACTTTCTCGCCGCACCATCCATAGCCGGGCTGCTGATTGGGTACGCAGTTGATCCTGTGGATGACCCCGGTGTGCCCGGATCATGATTCCACTCCCAATCGGTTGAGCCGTCCAGATCGCCAGACGAAGTGCCTGTAATGGTGAGTGAGTTGTGCGCCGTTGCCGACGAATACGTGGTCGTGTCGGACGGTGTGAACGTGGCCGTCAGTTGTTGTGTGCCCGGCCCGAGAACGGTGCCCGCGGGGGGATTGTAGGAGAAGGTGCCCGCCACATTCGCGGTGGCATTCAATTGCGCAGCGCTGAGGGCGGTCCCTAGCGGAACGGCGGCCGGTGGAGGCCAGGTGATCGCCGGAGTGGTTTGCGCAACAGTCGGTGGCGTAACGGTAAGCTGTACGGTGGATGTAGCTGCCGCGTAGGTGGCCGTGTCTGTCGGAGTGAACGTCGTTGAGAGCGTCTGGGAACCGGGTTGGAGCACCGTCCCGGCGGCGGGTGTGTAGACAAAACTTCCCGGCACGTTCGCCGTGGCGTTCAGTTGAACATTGCTCAGCGCTGTACCGTACGGGATCGGCGCCGGCGTACTCCAGGTAATGGCCGGAGTGTTCTGGGTCGGAGTCGGGGTTGTGCTTGCCGGGGTGATGGTGACCTGTGCGGACGAACCCAGATTCTGCGCTGTAGCGTTTGCCGTCGAAGTAGATGAAGCGGCCTCAACATAGGCGCCCTGCACAGTCAGCGTGCCGGGCGCTTTGCTGGTAAGTACCCCACTGCCCAGCGTTGCGAGAGAGGGGTTAGAGAGCGTCCATTGCGTACTTGAAGTTACATCCTGCGTCGTACCATCGCTCAGATGCACCATGGCATGCAGAGTTACCGCGGCGCCTACACTAACGGTTGCGGGAGTTGCCGTGATCGAAAGCGAGTCCAGACTCTGGGACGATGGATTACTGCATCCTGCTATCAGAATTAACAAACCACACAAGAGTCCCGAACACACTTGTGACATGGGGGGGATGCGCATGCGTCGCCTCGTCAAGGTCGGAATTTCGAAGCATCGAGGCCTGGGGACGAGGCCATGTCAAAGGCGCGAACGGTCGTTCGCGTCCTTGAGACACGTTGCAACCGGCGGCGAAAATTGCTGTCTTGTTGTTAGCTAACTATCTGCGCGCGGCAAGGGTAGCGGCAATCACACCGATGGGGCATCACCCTGACTTTCGTAACTGATTGATTTTAAATGGCTTGTGCGTGAATTTTTTGCTCGCAAACAGGGTAGTTTTGGGGCTCTGCTGTGTGGATTTTGCGCTAATTCCTAGAGAGCGATGCGGGGCAGAATCAGGCTTGCGCTGGGGTGCGGTGCGTGACGAACTCGCGTAGGGCACTGAACTGAGCGCGTGGTTTCCGCTGTTAGCGACAGTTATCCGTCGAACACAGGTTCTGGCTGAAGAACGGCATAACATGGTTCTGAAAGCGGTCGGCCACAGCGCTGGTATGGGTGCCGTCATAGATCTCGAAGCTGTTGGCGATACTGTAGCTGTCGAGAACGTCATGCAGTTTGCCCGCGTCGATCCGCAAATTGTCCATGTCGCCCACGCCCATCGAGATGGCGTGATACGGGCGTAGATTCCCGATGTATTGATGGATGCTGACCGCTCCTGACATAGACCGCCCAGTTGCTTGTACGGAGCGGAGACGGGCAGATAAACGTATTGCCTTCAATGGAGCCTCAATCATGATGGACAACTGTCGGGGAGGTTGTTACTATCGCGTCAACTCCCCTTTTAGACGGTCTTTGACATCTCGAAAGTAAAGCTGGAACGCGGCCGCGAAACCAGCCTTGAAGGGAGCACCGATGCAAAAGCTCGTAGCAAGGTCCTTAGCCACGTTGATGTTTGCTGGGGCGATGATCGACCCAGGCCCCGCGGGTGCGCAATCGGCCACCACAACACCAATCAAGCATTTGGTCGTCATCTTTCAGGAAAATGTCTCGTTCGACCACTATTTCGGAACCTATCCGCATGCCTTGAACCCCAGCGGTGAGCCACGCTTTGTGGCTGCTCCAGGAACACCAAGCGTGAATGGATTTACCGATGCGCTGCTCCATAACAACCCGAATGCCTTGAACCACGACAACGGTAGTGGCGCGTCTAATCCCTTCCGCCTCGGTCGCTCCCAGGCCGAAACGGCCGATATGGATCATGACTACATCGCGGAACAACGGGCGTTCCACGGCGGGTTGATGGACTTGTTCCCCAAATACACCGGAACCCCCGGTCCTCCCCCGGCCGGCCATAAGACGCGTGGCCTGGTCATGGGCTACTACGACGGCAACACGGTGACCGCTTTCTGGAATTATGCGCAGCGGTTCGCGATGAGTGACAACTCCCACGGCACGAACTTTGGCCCCTCCACCGTGGGCGCTATCAACCTGATCTCCGGTCAGACCAACGGCGTGATCGACCAGATAAACGCCCACTCCGACCTCGTGCCCGATGGCGGCGGAGGATACACCGTGATCGCCAGCCCCGATCCGATCGGAGACGTATGCTCCAGCACCACAGTGGCGCAGGTCAAATTTGGTGGAACCAACGTGGGCGATCTGCTCAACAGTAGCGGAATCAGTTGGGGCTTCTTTGCAGGCGGCTTTGACCTTGCCACTAAGAATCCCAATGGGACAACCGGATGCCGTCGCAGTCACAAATCTGCGATCACGGGGGCGGGCGATGTGGATTATCAGGCGCACCATGAGCCCTTTCAGTTCTATACCTCCACCCAGAACCTGAAGCACACCCGGCCATCTTCGCCCCGCACCATCGGCATGGCAGGCGACCCCGCCAATCACCAGTACGACATCCAGGATTTCTACGATGCACTCGACGCGGGCAACTTCCCCGCCGTCAGCTTCCTTAAGGCGCCGAGCTATGAGGACGGCCACGCGGGCTACTCGAATCCTCTCGATGAGCAGATTTTTGTCGTGACCGTTATCAATTTGCTACAACAGCAGAAGGACTGGGAAAGTACGGCGGTTGTCATCGCCTACGATGACTCGGACGGCTGGTACGACCACCAGATGGGTCCAATCGTGAACCAATCCGCCTCGGACAAGGATGCACTTACCGGGCCGGGTGAATGCGGAAAGGGTGAAAACACCTTGCCGGGCGTCAGCGCGCCCCATGCCCAGGGCCGCTGCGGCTATGGTCCACGTCTTCCCCTGATGGTGATCTCGCCCTACGCCAAGCGTAACTATGTCGATCACGAGATCAGCGACCAGAGCTCGATCCTGCGTTTCATCGAGGACAACTGGCTCGATGGTCAACGCATCCCGGGGTCCTTCGATGTGCTCGCGGGCCAACTGGATAGCATGTTCGACTTCAATAATGACGGCGACGACAGCACGTACCTACTGAACCCGTCCACTGGAGAAGTTACCACGCAGTAAAGCCCGATGTACGCGTAGCCCACTGACGTCGCAGGTAGTCAACAGCGCGCAATGCATATTCATCCGACGGTTGCGTCTTTGTTGGTATGCATCCCGTATCACACATGTGCCGCCAAACTTGTGGCGTTCAATAATCGCGACCGCCATGCCCCCGGCCGCAAACCGCGCAGCCAAAGACGGGCCTGCGTGGCCGGTCCCGATGATCATTGTCATGCTGCCTCTTTGGCTAGCGGGCAACGAGCTGCTGCCCGCCGTCGATGTCGTAGGTCGCGCCCGTGAGGGCCGTGTTGCTCATGATGTGTACAGCGAGCGCGGCGACGTCGGCCGCTCCGACGACGCGCCGGATGGGAAGCGTGGCGCGAAGCTGATTGCGGCGGTTTTCTAGTTCATCGCCGAGGAGCGATGCCGATAACGGTGTGTCGACGAAGCCGGCGGCGATGAGGTTGACTCGGACGGGCGCGAGCTCGAGCGCCAGGTTGGCTGTAAGGGCGGGGAGCGCAGCGGTGAGTGCTGACGCGATCCCGAGGCCGATGCCAGGGCGGCGGGCGCCGGTGCCTCCCATGAACAGCAGCGCGCCTCCCGGTCTCACCTTGTGGGCGGCGTTGCGGGCGACCTGGAGTGCCAGCAGGAGGTGCGTGTCGATGGCACGGCGCGCCTCGGCGAAGTCCATGTCGATGAGGCGCCCGTAGTACGGCTGGCCAGCTGTCACCATCACGTGGTCGATCGTGCCCGGCAGGTCACGGAAGAACCGTTCGAGGGAAGCAGGATCCGTGGCATCGAAGGCCGCGGTGCTCAGCGCTTCGAGCTCGCTCGCGGCGCTCTGGAGGCGCTCGGGATTCCGGCCGGTAAGGATCAGCTTGGCCCCTTCAGCGCGTGCTCGCCGGGCCGTTTCGAGCCCGATACCGGCGCTACCGCCGATCACGACGACGGTTTGCCCGAGAAGTTCTGGCTCGCGCTGGATGGGAAAGGTGGTGGTTGTGGTGCTCATGATTCCTCCAAGAATCAGTGATTTGTTGAATGCCAGCTTCAACCAGCAGAATGCGGCTCCCGACTTGGTTCAATCCAATAACGCGATAGCGTAGTGCAGTGCAGCAGAACTAAGCGACAGTTTGGGTATTAAATTCTGACCTGCCGCCTCAAAGCTTCCCCGGTCAGCAACATCTGGCAGCGAAGGAATGGTAACACTCTCGCGCTTGTCGGATCCGGCGAGCGCGGCATCCACCATTTCGTCAGCATTCATCACTATGTGCGGAGGTAAGGACGCGATCTCTGTGCCGGCCTCCCCCGATATTTCTGCGGGAGTCGCACTGGGTGGCACTACCTGGACGTGAATGGCCTGTACCTGCGAGTTCCTGCTGCAGCCTCAGGCTCATGGCAAGCAGATACGCCTTGGTGCCGCTATAGCCTCCAAACCGCTCGGGTGCGAGTGTCTGGCGCAGCGCATATCAGAAAGCCGCCTGGTTGTTGGTGAGCACCGGCCAGTCTGGATTGATTGCGGAACGCCCGCCTCAGCGTGAGGCTATATGCGGATAGCCACGAAAAAGCAAACCATGGCCGCCACGAGTGCTACAACGCGCAAGCGATGGAGACGATCCCACTTCCTATGATCTCGCTGCGCTTCCGGAGGAAATGAATTGGAATCCAATCGAGTCATCCGGTTGTTGATTGGCACAAGAACGAGGACGGTGTGAAGAATCACTGCGATCCAAATAACGCCGGCAGTGAACAGCAGCAAATGGCCAGATTCATGGCGACGGATAATAGCTTCGGCGATGAGGAGCAACAGACTCGTCGCGTACCAGAAAGGCATGGCGCCGCCGAGTCTCCGAGCAAACAAACGGATCGCGTGAGCCTGCGCCCGATCATCAAGCTTACGCAGAATGGGATTGATGAAGACGGAAACAGCAAACTCAGTTCCTATCAGCAATCCAATACAAACGGCGGTCACGATATCCAGGACAATCATCATTCTCTCCTCCTGAACATCAGACGCGCTTCGGACGTATACCGATTCACGGAGCAGTACTGACAAAGTTGTCAGTGCAGCTTAAACTGTGGACAATTGAGGCTCTTGTCATGCCGGTCTCCAAAAAGGAAATCTCCCAGTGCCCTATTGACGCCATGCTGTCGGTTGTCGACGGACGATGGAAAGGAACCATCTTGTGGCGCCTGTCTCACGGGCCTATGCGAACCGGTGAATTGCATCGCAGCATCCCTGGGATCACTCAGCGGATGTTGATCAGGCATCTCCAGGAACTGGTGCGGGATGGAATACTTGTAAGAAGGCAGAAGAGGCGTGTGCCGCCCTGTGTATACTACTCGATCTCGAACTACGGCCTGACCCTGCTGCCCGTATTGGAAGTAATTTGTGCATGGGGGCGACGTCACCTCGAGTTCCGAGATCGTTGTTCCCTGCTGACTGCTAAACGAACGGAACGCCTTCACAGACCTGCCGCCCCCAAATGATTCGCAAGGGTGATTCGCTTCGCATCGGTTGCACGACACCATACATCATCGCGGAAGCAATGATTACCGATAAGTTTGTGGCAACCCGACACGAAGCGTGAACGCCTTAAGCGCTATTCCGCCGGCGTCCATCCTTCATCCGGCCTATAACTATCGATTGAGGCTGTAAGCTGGCTTGTACTCGGGCCCAGGTCTTTCTGCTGGACCATGCCGTCCCGGCCCAAAATGAAGGTCATGATGCCGGAATCTCCATACTTCACCGGGGAAGCGATTACGGTAAATCCGTCTCCCTGGGAGGTGAGCATGCGCACAACGTAACCGTCGAAGACCGGCGGCGCTCCTGCGTAAGCTGCGTCCACCGAGTCCTTGGCAAATTCCTCTACCCTGCCAATGCAGACGCGACGGAAGCGACCGTTCGCATTCAGCGGGCGGATGAGCGAACGGTGCTGACCATCCAGGACAATGGCCGGGGGTTTGCTTCCGGAGGACGCCCCACTCAGTCTGGTCAGAGCGGCTTTGGGTTGACCGGAATGGCGGAACGGGCCAATCTGCTCGGCGGCGAGCTTCAGGTGCAATCTACAGGGGGCCGCGGCACCGTCATGACTGTGGTGATTACCAGGAATCAATGATTTAGTGGAAAAAGCTGGCAGCACATGCGGGTAAGCCGGCGGACCTAGCTGTCCAGTTGCGCGCTGTTACCTCACTGACTACAATGGGAACCAGCGCGTAAGGGCGCTTCCGGTCCGCGGAAAGGGATTTTCCCACCTTCATTAATTTAGTAAGTTGCTGGACCTTCTTTCAGCCCGTTACGCGGACGCCGGGCAATATGAAAGGAGGTCGTATGACCACCCATTCCGAAGTAGTCCGCCTCAATCTTGAGTACTACCGTAGACAAGCAAAAGCTCTGCTCAAAGCCAGCAAAGCTGGTGATGCCACGGCTCTGCAACGCCTCAACAGCTATCGGCCTACGCTTTATAAGGCCGATCTCAAATCCGTAGCGCTGCATGACGCGCAACTGGCAATCGCACGCGAACAAGGATTCCCCAGCTGGCCAAAATTCAAAGCATTCATAGTCGAATCGAATCTTGATTTTCAGGAACTAGTGGCCTCGTTCATTGACGCGGCTGTGTCCGATGGGCGACGCGCTAGGGAGATATTGTCCACACATCCCAAGATTGCTGATGCAGGTTTTTACGTGGCCCTCGTGTTAGGAGATTGGAAGCAAGTGGATCGCGCGCTGGCCGAGGCGCCCGCACTCACGAACGCCAAGACTGGCCCACAAAACTGCGAGCCACTCTTATATGTCTGTTTCTCTTGTTACGCCAATGGCAAGTCAGAGCGCGCCACCAACCTGGTCGAAACTGCAAAGGTATTGTTGCGCCATGGCGCTGATCCGAATGCCTCCTTGGTTCCCGAGGACCTGCCCAACAATCCTCTCTCCTGCCTGTACGCTGCAACTGGACTCAACAATAACCCGGCGCTAGCTCGCGCATTGCTTGAGGCGGGAGCAGATCCCAACGATTCCGAGTCGCTCTATCACTCTATCGAACATCCCGACCTGAACTGCATGAAGCTGTTGCTCAGCCACGGAGCAGGAGTGGAAGGTACGAATGCTCTCAAACACGTGCTGGATCGCGAGGATGTTGAAGGGTTACAACTCCTGTTAGCGGCGGGTGCAAATCCGGACGAAACAAATGAACGCGGCGAAACCGCGCTCCACTGGGCGGTTGGGCGAGGCCGCAGCGCGGAGACCATCACCATCCTGTCGGACCGCGGCGTGGACTTGAACGCACAAAGAAAAGACGGCCGCACCACCTATGCCCTCGCAATGTTAAGCGGCCAGACAGAAATTGCAGATTTGCTGAGAAGACGCGGGGCCACGACAGAACTCTCTCCACTCGATCAGTTTGTAAGTGCTCATGCAAATTCCGCCTCTACCCAACCCCCAATCACTCCACTGCCTGGTTTACTTTCTCCCGGCAATGAGTGTTTGTTGCCCGATCTGGCTTCGACCCATCACACTGCGGCAGTCCGCGCATTGCTGGCAGCGGGTATGCCGATAGATGCTCGCGGTGAAGCCGGGGGCACAGCGTTGCACTGGGCATGTTGGAAGGGTTATCCCGACCTCGTGAAAGTGCTCCTCGATCATGGCGCTTCCACGCTAATTGAGGATAGAGAGTATCACGCGCCACCTACCGGCTGGTTCCATCACGGCAGCACAAACTGTTTCGAGCCCGACAGAGACCACCCCCACGTCGCGCGAGTACTCATTGCGGCAGGCGTGCCGATGCACGGCTGCCACACACCCACTGGCAACCCTGACGTGGATGCTGTCTTACGCGAGCATAAGTTGATTGAATGAAAGGTAAAGGCCGGTGAAGAGCACCGGAACCAGCAGCGAGCTTCAGGTGCAATCTACACCGGGCCGCGGCACGCTCATGACTGTGGTGACTACCAGGTTCAATGATTTAGTGGAAAGAGTCGGCAGCACATGTGGGTGAGCCTCCGGACGTAGCTGTTTTCTATTGCGTTTACTTCGGGAACGAGTCGCCGAACATCGGATTCCCGCTCTTGGACTGTTGCTTTGTAGCTTCGTCCTGAATGACATCCCAGTGTTCGACGAGAATCCCATCCTTCAAGCGAACGATGTCCGCCGCGATCCAGTTCACCGGCAGTCCGATGTTGGAGAACCGGCCATGAATTATGACGTAGTCGCCTTCTGCAAGAATCACCCCGGCCTCATACTTGAGCGACGGCGGCGCGGCCTTGATGAGGTTGAAGAGCCCGTCTCGTCCCGGCTCGATATGGGCGCTGTGTTGAATGTAGTTGGGAGACCAGAACGCCTCCGCCGCCGTGTAGTCGCGTTTATTGAACAGGGTATCGAATGCTTCCAGTACGATCGCCTTATTCTTCTCAGCATTTAAATCGCTCATTGTTCTTCCTCTCGTACAAATCGACGTTGGACTTTTTTTTAACAGCGGGTTCACGAAACTCGCTAACTGGAGTCATCCGACGCCAGAAACAACGCAGCCTTGGCGATTTCATCGGATTCCCCTATGCGGCCCATCGGGATGGTGGACACAATTCGCGCAATAGCCTCCGCAGGTTGTCCATCGATAGCCGGGCGGCCTTCGTCGCCCCGTAGACACCGAAGGCCGGAGTACCTTTGACCCCTGCGACGGAGCCCGTGGATGATCGAGCCACCATCCTTCAGCAGCGGCAAGGCTTTCTGCACGCCCTCAGCTGGTGAAATCGTGATGGGATGATCAGGGCCAGGAATTCTGATCTCCTTGCCTTTACTCGACTGGGTATCCATTGCGCTCCTCACGTTGCCACTTAAAGCTTCGAACCACCATCGACGGGAATACTGGCTCCCGTGATCCAGCGCGCCCCGTCGGATACCAAAAAAGCGACTACGTCGGCAATATCCTCGGGTTTGCCGATTCGCTTCAATGCCTGCATTCCCAGCGCGGCCTCGCGTCCCGCTTCTGTCTTAGTGAAATTCGACATATCCGTGTCGATTACGCCTGGCGCGACAGCATTTACGCGTATGCCGCGCGGCCCGAGAATGGCGGCCCAGTTCCTGACCAGCGTCTCAAGTGCGCCTTTGGTAGAGGCGTAAGCAAGAATCGAAGGGTTTTCCAGGCCGGGCTTGCCCACCACCGAATGGGCTCCGAGAGAAGAGATAGCAACAATGCTTGAGCCCTCACCAAGAAACGGCAGTAGCTGCTGCACCAGGAAGAACGGGCCTCGGACGTTTGTCGCAAAGAGGTTGTCAAAATCCTCTACCGTGTAATCTTCGATGCGTGCCGCCTTGCTGATTCCGGCGTTAAGCACAAGCACATCCAGTCGATCGCCAACGATGGATCGCACCTGTTTGGCCAGCAGCGACGCGCCATCCGGAGTTCCCAGGTCCGCCGAGATTAAATCTGCGCGTCCACCTTTCGTTCGGATCTCGGCGGCGAGAGATTCCGCTTCCTGTGTGGAGCGGCCATAGTGAATCAGGACGTGCGCCCCGGCCTCAGCAAGGGCCACCGCCGTCGCGCGGCCGATTCCCCTTGAGGCGCCCGTCACAAGCGCAGTCTTGTTTTGGAGTGTGGTCATATAATCCTCTCTCTGGCCTGTCAGTTACAAGTGCGCACCTGAAGTCGAAGGAGAGCCGACGCAGCTAGGTCGTCGGCTCTCAACCAGCTCTGCAGGGATACATCTTTCTTCAGGCCCGTGTAACGAATGTGTGCAACGGCTCAGGCATTCATTCCGCCATCTACGGTCAGATTCGCTCCTGTGATGTACGAGGATTCAGGACCGGCGACGAAGGCCACCATTGCGGCGATCTCCTCAACGTGCCCATAGCGGTCGAGCGCTGTGGCGGCCTTCTGCGGTACCGCCCAATCACCCGAGGCGGGATTCAAATCCGTGTCGATCGGACCCGGCTGGACGTTGTTGACCGTGATGCCCCGGCTCCCGACCTCTCTGGATAATGCCTGAGTGAACATCTTCACGGCTCCCTTCGTGGCCGCGTAGGGCACAAGCCCGGGCGCAACGGCACGCTCGCCTACGGCCGAACCAATCATGACGATGCGGCCACCATCCTTCATGTGTTTCAGCGCAGCTTGGGTCGTGGCGAATACGCCGCGGAGGTTGATATCGATCACACGATCCATCTCCTCCAGCGTGGTCTCTTCGAACGTTTTCGGAATGGCCGTGCCCGCATTGTTCACAAGCACATCAAGTCGGCCGAAGGCCGCGACGGTCTTTTCGACCGCACCCTTGACTGCTTCGACGTTGGCAGCGTCCGCCTGGATCGCGATGGCCTTTCCGCCGCCGAGTTCAATCGCTTTGACTACGGTGGACGCCGCGCTGGCTTCCACCGCGTACGTGATGGCCACGCTCGCTCCATCCGCGGCCAGACGCTTCGCGATCGCTGCGCCAATGCCCCGGGAACCGCCGGTTACGAGTG
>Ga0182024_10010835_pt1 | contig 18480 bp, 17 predicted proteins | sample P32metaG_FD_120480 | JGI IMG/M metagenome (GOLD analysis project Ga0182024, IMG submission 120480) | Permafrost microbial communities from Stordalen Mire, Sweden - P3-2 metaG (Illumina Assembly) | ecosystem: Environmental > Terrestrial > Soil > Wetlands > Permafrost | place: Sweden: Stordalen... | reverse complement strand
GGACTCAAGCCCGTCCACCGCCGCATTCTCTACACCATGCAGCAGATGGGCCTTCAGCCCAACCGCGCCACGCGCAAGTGCGCCCGAATCGTCGGCGATGTGATGGGCAAGTACCATCCCCACGGAAATCTGGCGGTCTACGACGCCTTAGTCCGCTTAGCGCAAACCTGGAGCATGCGCTACCCATTAATTTTCGGACAAGGAAATTTCGGCTCCGTCGATGGAGACCCTCCCGCAGCCGATCGCTACACCGAAGCAAAACTAGCCGCAGTCTCCACCGCGCTTCTAGAAGACTTAGATAAAGAAACCGTAGACTTCCGCCCCAACTACGACGGCAGCGAAGTAGAGCCCGACGTTCTTCCCGCAAGAATTCCGAATCTGCTAATCAACGGCTCCGACGGAATCGCCGTAGGCATGGCGACAAAAATTCCGCCGCACAACTTAACCGAAATCGTCGACGCCACAATAACGCTGATCAACAATCCCAACGCCCAGCTAGCCGACATCCTGAAATTCGTGCAAGGCCCAGACTTCCCCACCGCCGGCGTAATCCACGGACGCTCCGGAGTCTTCGAAGCCTACCGCACCGGTCGCGGCCGCTTCATGATGCGCGCCAAAGCCGCCATCGAAAGCATCAACAAAGATCGCCAGGCCATCATCGTCACAGAAATTCCATATCAGGTAAACAAAGCGCGTCTCGTCGAGCGCATCGCGCAACTCGTCAACGACAAAGACATCGAAGACATCTCCGATATCCGCGACGAAAGCGATCGCGACGGCATGCGCATCGTGGTCGAACTCAAGCGCGGAGCCGAGCCGCAAATCGTTCTCAACCAGCTCTTCAAACACACTTCCATGCAGGAAGGTTTCTCGATGATCCTGCTGGCGGTGGTCAACGGCCAGCCCCGCGAAATGGGACTCATCCAGGCCATCAAGCACTTCATCAATCACCGCGTGGAAGTAGTCCGCCGCCGCACCGCATTCCTGCTGCAGAAAGCAAAAGACCGTGAGCACATTTTAGAAGGCTATCTAAACGCGCTCGATCACCTCGACAACGTAATCACCATCATCCGGGCCAGCTCCAACCGCGCCGACGCCAGAGAAAATTTAGTCGCCTACTTCGCCGGCAAAAAAATCGACATCAACACCACCGGCCGCGCTCCCAAGCAAGATCTCGAAAAGCCTTTCACCCCGCGCCAGGCCGAAGCCATCTTAGAACTGCAACTTCATCGCCTCACCAAGCTTTCCATCGACGAAATTTCCAACGAACTAAAAGAAGTCCGCGAAAAAATCGAAGACTACGAATCCATCCTCGCCTCCGAAACCAAACTCCGCAAAGTAATCATCAAGGAATTGGAAGAAGTAAAAGAACTCTACGGAGACGAGCGCCGCACTCGCATCGAAGACGAAGCCGCAGAAATCGTCCTCGAAGATTTAATCGCCGACGAACAAGTAGCCGTAACCTTCAGCCACTCCGGCTACATGAAGCGCACGCCCATCTCCACCTACCGCATGCAGCGCCGCGGAGGCGTAGGCCGCACCGGCATGAAGACCCGCGACGAAGATTTCGTCGAGCATCTCTTCATCGCCTCCACTCACGCCTACATCCTCATCTTCACCAACAAAGGCCGAGTCTACTGGCTCAAGGTCTACGAAATTCCCGACGTAAGCGCCGCCGGAAAAGGCAAACACATCGGCAACCTGGTCGGACTGCAACCCGGCGAAACTGTCCGGACCATGCTCGCCGTTCGCAATCTCGAGCAGGAAAATAAATTCATCTTCTTCGCCACGCGCAACGGCCTGGTAAAAAAATCCGAGCTGCGCGAGTTCATGCACGTCCGCTCCAACGGCATCAACGCCATCAACATCGAAGAAGGAGACGAACTCGTCGCGGCCCGCATCACCAACGGCAACCAAATCGTCTTCATCGCCTCCCACGAAGGCATGGCCGTCCGCTTCGACGAAAACCACGTCCGCCCCATGGGCCGCGCCGCCTACGGCGTCTGGGGCATCGACCTGGAAGAGCGCGACTACGTAGTAGGCATGACCGTAACCTCAAAACCGGGTGAGAACCCGGTGGGCGCGCCAGTCACAAAAGATACCGCTCCAACAACAGTTGCGGCTGACGTAGAGGTTCCACCCGGCGAAGTGGTCGACCTGACTCAAAAAGGCAACCTGATCCTCTCCGTAACTGAAAACGGATACGGCAAGCGCACCCCAGCCGACGAATACCGTCTAATCAACCGCGGCGGCAAAGGCGTAATCAACGTAAAGACCACCGAGCGTGTCGGCAAAGTAGTAGCCATCGCCCTGGTTGACGAAAACTCGCAAGTAATGCTGATCAGCCAGTACGGCAAAATCATCCGCATGGATTCCAAAACCATCCGCGAGGTCGGCCGCAACTCTCAAGGCGTCCGCCTCCTCAACATGGAGCCAGGCGACCGAGTAGCCGCAGCCGTAGTCCTAGCCCCAGAAGAAGAGCCCCCCACCAACGGAGGCCTGCTGCAGTAGTCGCGGTTAATTCTGATCGTGCGGATTCCGATTGTGCGATTCCGCTCGTGTGGATTCTGATCGTGCGGAGCGGGCACTCCTGCCCGCCTGCTTTTGATCTTGCCGTCAAATGAGAGGGGCACAACGTTCGTACCCTTGATCGGGACAGGCACGACTTCAGAGGTTGCGGAAAAACTCACAAATGCATGCAGCTCCGTGGAAGAGCGGCGGCTTCAGCGCCGCGTAAAGCTTACAAACTCAACGTAGGGCTTCAGTGGTCGTACTTGGGCGCACAACGGGTTTTTCGGCAAACTCTTCAGCTGTGCCGTATGCAGTTCAAAAATGAGGAAAGGCTTAGCCGCTGAGGTCTCGGCCAGGTCAGCTACTACCAACTCAACTCCAGAGCAAATGATGGCGAACTCATTCCACTAAACAACCTCTGAGAGGCGCAAGCTGAGCAGTCAACCAAGAAATCAGCGAAGCAGCAGGGCCGCCAACTCCCACTATTACCAACCAGGTTCGCACAAAATCGAATCAGCCTCCGCCGCAAGAAATCCCACTTCAATCAATCCCTGAGATCAAGCAAGCAAGAAGACAGCGCAGCAACTCCGCCTCGATCCCACCAGTTAACCACCAAGATTCGTAACAAGAATTACCCCGTGAACCCCGGTGTCCTCTGTGTTAAAGGTTTTGCCGTAAAAAGAAAAGGCGGCCGCAAAAAGGCCGCCCAATCCGGGTACGAGGTGCTAAGTACTAGGTACCAGGTACTAGGTACTATCGCCCAGCAGCCGCAGCAGCAGGCATCAACCCAGCAATCGCCATTCCTTCAATCCGAGCCAAAACATTCTCCACGCTAGCCCCAGTATCCGTGCAAGCATCCACATAAGGGTGCCGGCTTCCATCCGCATGCATCACTAGCACACTAACCTCCGCCTGCGCCTTCTTGGCCGCATAAGGCAGATGATGCCGGTCATTGCGCGTCAGCGTCGGACCCAGCACAACCAAATCGAATCCGCCCTTGCCAATCGCCGCTTCCACAGCCTTGCGGCCGACAGCCTGCTGTACCTTGTGTCCAGCCTTCTCAAATGCCGCAGCCGTCACCGCCTGCGCCTCCGCATCCCCTTCGCCATAAAGAATCTTCAAACTAGCTGCCTTCGCCATAAGTCCCACCCTCGCTCGGTACCGGTATCACCCACCCAGTACGCCACAAAGGTAGCAACGCACTAACAAGCTGAGTACATCACCGAAGGCCACCGACGACCGGGGACGACGGTCCTGGCATGAAGAGTCAGACCCGTGTGGCAACTACAACTCGTGTGGGGACGGACGCCTTCGTCCGTCCCGGCCTGGGCGAAGCCCGGCCGAGCCGGAGAAGAAAGCTGCATGCGAGAGCGAGCCGACAAAGAAAACGCACTCCCGACCCCGGTCCAAAAACCCCCCAGTCAAATCTTCTTCCCCTCAGCCCTTTTCTTAGCTACACTCATGCCCCAGAGGGGTCTCTCATGTTTCGCGCACTCATCGTAGTCGCCATTCTTCCGCTCTTCACACTCACTGCCGTCTGCTCAGCCCAGCAATCCGCGAATTCCTCCACCGCCACCTGCAATCTCGAGGATGGGCGCCAGGTCCGCATCAACTACACCCCCGTCAGCGGCAAGAACGAAAGACTTCCTAACGGAAAACCTTGGGCTCCCGGCGGCACTCCCATGCTTCTCTTCACCGAGGCTCCACTAAGTTTTGGCAACGCCACAATCCCCATCGGCGCCTACACCGTTTTCCCCATCCCCGGAAAAGACAAGTGGTCGCTCGCGGTCAACAAGAACGTCACCCCCGGTTCCGCCTACGACGAAAAACAAGACATAGCCCGCGCCACCGTCGAGACCGACCAGGTACCCACAGCGGCGGATCCGCTCGAAGTAGCCTTCGCTCACTACAGTTCGAAGTGCACCCTGCGCATCTATTTCGGCAAAACCGCCACCTTCTCCGACTTCATCGCCAAGTAATCACTCCGTTCCGCAAAGATGCGAAAGCGCAATCGGACTGTCCTCCTGTCGCTCTGTCATCCTGGAGGCCCGCGTCCTTTGCGGGCCGAAGGATCTCTGCAATCTGCCGTCACCGCCAGCACTACCAGTCCGGAAGCAAAACGTTAGCCCTGCTTGGCCATTGCATTTCATCCCCAGAAATCCTAGACTTCCGCGCATGAGGCCGTGGCCACTCATCGCGTCAACCTCGTGGCGGAGTGCTCTAGCCGTCGGCGCATTCGCTTACGCCACATACGTCGATGTAACCTCAGGACTATGGCTGGTCGGAGCACCGGTCCTAGCGATATTGTTTTTCCTCACTTGCTCAGTTCTCTGGTTCCTCTGGTCATACTGGCAGGGTCAAGACTGGACAAGAACTTTTGTGATCATTGCGTTGATTTTGAAAGCGGTCTCGTGGCTTATTGCGGTCGCGTACCTTTACCGTGGATTCTTTTTTCCCGTACGCGCAGCAGATCTTATTTTCAGCATTTATATTTTCTACTGGTTGATGACCAAGGAAGCGCGCAGCTACTCCACTTTTAAAGCCAGAACAAACTAATATCTAAGGTCGCTCAGTGAAAATTTTCTCAGTGCCAAGCCTGCTGATCTTCCTCGCCGCCACCGCGCTAGCCCAACCCAAGCCGCAAACCCATCCATCCAACACCACCGAAAGCCTCCGCGGAGCAAGTGCCGTCTCGCAAAACATCGCATGGGCCTCCGGAACGCACGGCACCTATCTCCGCACCACCGATGCCGGCCGCACCTGGACCGCCGCCCAAGTCCCCGAAGCCGCCACGCTAGACTTCCGCGCCGTAGTAGCCTTCTCCGCCGACGAAGCCTTCCTGATGTCCGCCGGTCCCGGCGACCAATCCCGCATCTACCACACCACCGACGCCGGCAAAACCTGGCAACTCCAATTCACCAACAAAAATCCCAAAGGATTCTTCGACTCCATGCTCTTCTGGGACCGAACCCACGGCATAGTCCTAGGCGATCCCATCCCTGACGAATCCGGCCAACCGAAATTCGAGCTCCTACAAACCGCCGACGGCCAAACCTGGACCCCAATCCCACCACCCAATCTCCCCCCATCAATAGAAGGAGAAGGCGCCTTCGCCGCCAGCAACTCCTGCCTCGCGATTCTTTCGACCCCTGTCATCCTGAGCGGAGACGCGCAGCCCGCGCAGCGGACTGCGTGTCGGAGTCGAAGGACCCCTTGCATCTTTCCCTCGCCCGAGGCGATGCAAGGAGTTCCCGCTTCAGCCCTGTTCGCCCCCGCCCCACCGCCAGCGCAACCGTGGAAGAGCGGCGCTTCAGCGCCGCGAGAGCCTTCAGAGAAAGATGCGACTTCAGCCCCCGACCCCAACATCTGGTTCGCCACCGGCGGCAAAGCCGCCCGAGTCTTCCACTCCCCAGACCGCGGACAAACCTGGCAAGTCTTCAACACTCCCATCGTCCACGGACCCGACTCCGCCGGAATTTTCTCCATCTCTTTCCGCGATCCGCTCCACGGCGTAATCGCCGGAGGAGACTACAAACATCCCGACCAGGACGGCCCGAACTTAGCCTTTACCAACGACGGCGGCCAAACCTGGACTCTCTCCGAAATCCACCCCCAAGCCTACTTCTCCGCAGCCGCCTACAACCACCAAATAAAAAATCCCAACAAAAAAGACTTGGACGACAACCAAGCCCAAGTTCGCCTCTTTATAGTAGGTCCCAAATTCGTCTTCGATTTCCGCCCACCCAAAAACCCCACCCGCATCAGCCCCAGCAAAAAATCGGGAATCCAATTCAACGCAGCAAGCCCGTTCCCCCAAGGGGGAGCCCTGATCGTAGGCCCCAAAGGTTCCATAGCCATAATCCCGTAAAAAGGTTTACCCCGTGACCTCCGTGCGAAACCCCGTGTAACCCCGTGGTAAAGATCTTGACGCTGGCCCGAACCCGCCAAAGCCCCGTCCCAAAGTTCCCAATAATCCCAAACAACGCTTGCCCTGTGATCGGAAACACATTACCCTATGTCAGGCTCCGGAATGTTCACGCCGCACCCCAACCTCGCTGATGACGTTAACCACGCCATCATCCAATCCGAAATCGAAGGCGGCGTTTTCCTCCACGATCTCCCCCCCTCAACCGTTCTCCACATTCAAACCATGCATCACTGCTACACTGCCGTTCTTCTAGGCGGCAGCGAAGCTCTAATCTCCGGCCATCCAGAATTCTGCCCCGCCCCAGTACAAGTAGCCATAGCCGGCTCCACCTGGGGAGGCTCCATGCTCAAGCTCCAATACGTAGGCCGCGGCATGCACCTCGAATTTCGTCACCCCGAATACGCCACTCCCATCGTGACCTCTCCCATCCAGGAAATCCGCGACTCCCACCCCATCCACGTACCCCCGCGCGAATTAGAATCCCTGCTAGATTAATTCACAACATACTCGAGTCCCCAATGGTTTTACCCCGTGTTCCTCCGTGTCCCCCGTGGTAAAGATTTTTTTTCGCAGCCCCGCCGCCCCCATTGACTTGCAAAGCGCATCACTCTACCATCCTGCAAGGGCCGAAGCCCGAAGCCCGACCAGACCCAATGACCATAACCACCCGCGAAGTGAGCCACGTAACCATTGTCGACATCACCGGACGCATCACCCTGGGCGACGAAACCGGAAAGCTCCGCGACACCATCCACCAACTCATCGAGCAGGGCAAAAAGAAAATCGTCCTCAACCTCGCCCACGTCGACTACATCGACTCCTCCGGCGTAGGAGAACTAGTCAGCAGCTACACCACAGTCCGCAACGCCGGCGGAGAACTAAAACTCCTGAACCTCACCAAAAAAGTTCAGGACGTCCTCTACGTCACCAAGCTCTACACCGTCTTCGACATCAAAGACGACGAATTCACCGCCGTAAAATCCTTCGACTACTTCTTCGCCAAGTAGATATCAACGATGTCGGGGACCTTCTCTACTCTGTCATCCTGAGCGCAACAAGTGCTTAAGCGAAGCGCAAGCACTTGTGTAGTCGAAGAGCCTGCCCTGAGCGAAGCCGAAGGTACCCCTGTAACCCTGTACACCACGATGTCCTTAAAAGGCATTCCCCCGGAACTGCCGGCGGAACGCGACCGGCAGCGCGAATGATTCGCTCAGGATTCGGTCCACAATAGATCCCCTCTTCAGCCCCGCCCTCCCTGCTCTATACTTCAGCTACCATAAAAAAGAAACGACTCGCTATGCACAAGCCAACATTAGCCCTCTTAATCCTCCTCTCATCCTCGCTCCCAGCTCAACAAACTCAAAAGCCAGACGACGCCCCGAACGCCTCCACCCTCTCCACTTCAGACCCGCCCACCACCACCATCTTCAAGGCCCGCACCGACCTGGTCCTCGTCCCGGTCGTTGTCCGCGGCAAACATGGAGATCCCATTTCCGGCCTCACGGTCGACGCATTCCGCCTCGAAGAAAACGGCAAGCCACAAACCATTTCCCTCTTCGAAGAATTGCAAACCGCCGCCGTGGACACTCCCCCCACTCCCATCCTCGACCGCGGTTATTCCAATCTCCCCTTCGACGACACCCATCAGCTTAGGCTGACCATCATGGTCCTCGATTTGTTGAACACCACCCCCATTCAGCGAGCCGACGGAAGAGACCTCCTCATCAAGTTCTTGTCCAAAGGCTTGGCTCACAACCAGCCCGTTTCCCTGCTCTGCATTACCGGAAAAGATCTCGAGTTGGTGTACCCATTCACTTCTGACGCCACCGCCCTGATCGCTGCCCTCAAAAAGCTTCAGCTCGGTCCCGAGCGCATCATGCCGCGCAAAGACGCCATCGAGAAAACGCTCAAAGAGCTTACCGAGATCGCTCAAGGTTATATCGGTATCCCCGGCCGCAAGTCTATGATCTTCGCTGCCGGCGACCTTCCCGAGCCCCAACTCGCGCCCATCTTTAATCCGACCAACTCGTTCTTCCAGCCAGAATTTAATGAAACATTCAAGACCTTGATAGACGCCAATATTGCCGTCTATCCCTTCGAACCCTTGGCTTCGGCTCCCACCAGTCGCAGGGATGCCCGGCAAGCAAGCTTTTCCGACATTGGTCTCCGCGACTTCGCCTCCGCTACCGGTGGCAACCGCTGCATGGAAGCCAACGACCTCATGAAATGCTTCGCCGAAGCCGTCGACGATTCGCGTTCCTACTACATGCTAGGATTCACCGTTCCCCCCGAGGACCGCAAACCGGGCTGGCGCAATCTTTCCGTAAAGGTATCGTCGGAACACGCCAACATCCGCGCTCGCAGCGGCTTCTTCTACGGAAACCCCGCACCCTCCGGCACGCCCCAGTCTGCGCACGACGCCCAAATTAACGCCCTCGCATCGCCCCTAGCCTACAGCGCCGTTCCCATGTACGTCCGCGTGCTCCCGCCAGCGCCCAACACCGGTGCCAGACCGCGCCAGCGTCCGCTACCAAAACGACAGTAGAGTTTCTAGTGACCATCCCTCTCAGCAGTGTCAGAATCGATCCCACCAGCTCAAGCCCACTCGACCTCGAGGTCGGCGCCATCGCCCTGACCCGCGACACCCGCGAAGCCGGAGAATTTCTCCACCCCGTACGCGGCAACCCCAGGCCCGAAGCCCTCCAGCAATTCGCCCGCGAAGTCCTCAAGCTCCGCGAAAAACTAGAACTCCCTCCCGGCTCCTACGACGTCCGCTTCATGACCCGCGACAACAACTCCGACAGAATCGGCACAGTAGTCTTCCCCCTAGACGTGAAGTAGCCAAGCCGCGAAGCGAAGAGAAACGTGGAAGAGAATCGTGGAAGAGCGGCGCTTCCACGGCACTGCGCGTGCGCCGCTCTTCCACGGGCACTGCATGCGTTCGTGAGTTTTTCCGCAGCCCCTGAAGTCGCGCCCTTTCAAGGCGCTTCGGGATCGAATTTCCGCAGCAGTGTGGGTTATTCGGCTTGGGCCTGCCAGATTTCTACTTGGCGGCGCATTAGGTTGTACCATTCGCAGGCGGCTTGCTCTAGTTTTAGGCGGTGCACGATTCTTACGTCGCCGCGGGTGTAGGCGATTAGTCCGGCTTTTTGCAGGATGCCGGCGGCTACGGTTACGCTGGAGCGACGCGTGCCCAGCATTTGACCGAGCACTTCTTGCGTCAGCTCGAGAGAAGCGGAGCCGACACGGTCGGCGGACATGAGCAGCCACCGGGCCAAGCGCGATTCAACATCATGCAGACGGTTGCAGGCTGCGATCTGTGTGGCCTGCATGGTCATGATTTGAGAAAACTGCTGCAGCTTGTGCTCCAGTTGAGGACACTGGCGCAGGATCACTGCGAAGGCATCGCCATCCACTCGCAGGGCCGTGCCTTCGATTTGAACCACGGCCCGCGTGGCCGCGGTGCAGAAGCCGGCGATCAGCGGCAAACCGATGAGACCTTCTTTGCCAGCCAGGCCTACTTCAACAGTCTTGCCATCGGACAACACGCTCAGGATCGAGATGAGGCCGGTGTTGCAGAAATAGGCGGACTTCAAAGTGTCGCCGGCTTCATGCAGCACCTGGCGAGGCTGCAAGCGGACGAGTTCGAGCTTGGGAGACACGGCCGCGAATTCGTTGCGGGGAATTTCGCGCAGGATCTCGTTGTAGACGAGGTTGCCCGCGCCGATAGACCGTGGCGGCTCTTGATTTCGTTTCGGCGATCGTTTGGGAGTCACGTGCTCGTGCCAGGTCAGTGGATGGTCTCCGGGCGAGGCAGAGTTTCGAGGACTTTGCACTCGCAAACCGGGCAAACCGGCAAAGACATGTTGCGGTTTATGTTGGTGCCGCTAAGGAGGAAGCGGAGGCCGAGGAGTTGCATGGGCGATCCGCATTGAGGACATGAATGCGGTTTCGGAGGCGAGGATTTTTCCTTCAGGAAGTCTTTGAGGGAGCGGAGAATCTGCGCTTTGGACAGGGGTGTGGTTGCCACGGAAGTATCCTGCCTGAATAGAAGACGGGAGTCGGCACGTCGTGGAACTTATGAATGTGCGGTGGGGGACATAGGAGAGCGAGCCGAACGCGCGATTATTGTGTCGCAAAAAACGCGACACTTCGCACGGCTCGCCCAGATCCTTCGCGAGACAAAAACCGTCTCGCTCAGGATGACAAGCAAGAGAGAACGCTTGCTCAGGATGACAATCAGAGTTGCGCTCTACCCGAAACGCCTAGGCGTTTTGAGTTTGCCATTCTTTGACTTGCCGCTGCAGCAGGACGTAGCAGTCGCATGATGCCTCTTCCAGCCTGCGCCGGTCCTGGATGGTGACGCGTCCGCGCGTGTAGGCAATCAGTCCGGCTTTTTGCAGCGTGCCCGCGGAAACCGTGACGCGGGAGCGGCGTGTTCCTAACATCTGCGCGAGAAATTCCTGGGTCAGTGGAAGATGCTCGGAAGCTACGCGGTCTTGCGTCATCAGCCAGCGGGCCAATCTTTCGTTCACTTCGTGGAGGCGGTTGCAGGCTGCGATTTGCGTAACCTGAACGGCGAGCAACTGCGCGTAGCGGTTCATTTGCCGCTCGAGCGTGGGACATTTTGGCAGCAGAGCGCGCAAGACATCGACGTCGATTCGGAAGGCAGTGGCGTCGGCTTGAACGACGGCGCGGGTGTGACTGGTGCGAAAACCGGCAACCACGGGCGTGCCGGAGACGCCTTCTTTGCCGATCAAACCGACTTCGACACTTTTGCCATCGGGCATAACATTGAGGATGGAGAACATGCCGGAATTGACGAAATACACTGACTTGAGGGTTTCGCCGGCTTCATGAATGAGTTGTTGGAGCTTCAATCTCACGAATTCCAGCTTGGGAAGAACTGCGTCGGATTCGGTGCGCGGCAGGGCGAGCAGGATCTCGTTGTGGATTTGATTTCCGTCGCCAACTTTTCTGGACGGCGCGGTTCCGCGACCATTACCGTCTCGTGTGGAGACGACGGATGTACGAGCAGAGAGAGAGGGCTTTGCCACAACGGTTCCTTGCGCAGCGAATACGCTGTCAGATTTTGCAAGGAACCGTCACCCTACAGGGCGCGGCGGAAAGATGCTAGAAGAGACACTTTTAGAATACTCTCTTTTGCGGAAGTTAGCTTGAAATTGGGTGGTGGGGCGGTTTGGAAAACGTGCGCGGGGGCTGAAGCCCCGCGAATTTCTTGGCGCTTTACGCGGCGCTGAAGCGCCGCTCTTCCACGGTAGTGCAGGCGTTTACGTCGGAGCGCATTCCCAATGGCACGCATTCACGTGACAGCGCATTCGCAGTGGCGCGCATTCATGGTGGTCAGTCATTTACGGTAGCGTTCTAGCGCTGGCATTCTCATTAGGAACGCATTGTAGGGTAACGCGCGCATTCCCGGTAGTGCACCCATTCTCGGTAGGGAAGGCATTGCGCGAAGTGCGCGCATTCACAGTGGAGCGCGCACTCCACGGTATTGGGCGCATTCGCAGTGGCGCATGCATTCACAGTAGGGCATGCGGTCGTCACTTCAAACTGAGTCACGCTGGAAGCTAATGGTTGATCTTAGGTTGATGAGGTTGCTGCCGGCTTTGTGGCAGGCGATCAGGGCGGAGCGCTCGAAGTTGGCGCAGGCGGAGCGAGCATTCGTCGATGCGAATCTCGATCACTTCGCGGATGCGGCCATCGGTACAGGCATCGAGGGCTGACTCCAACCTCTTTAATTCGTTGGTGATTTTGGAAATTTCCTCCGCTCGAAGCATGGGATCCTCCGGGGGCGGTAATTTCACAGAGTTATACCACAAATGGGAATGTCATGCAAAGCACGTTATTTTGTGCGTTATCGTACGGTATGCGCTGTATGTGCCCTTTCCCGCTAAAGGATTAAGTTGGAGACAGTGCCATCAACTGTCGCCGGCTCTTTCCCGAACGGTTAGGATCCCGCCAGCAATCCGCCAAGGCACGCGGGGATTTTTCATGTCTTTGAGAATTCTGATTGTCGATGATAGTGCGACCATCCGGAATCTGGTTCGCACGTTCATCGAAAGCAATACCGAGTGGCAGGTGTGCGGCGAGGCTGAGAATGGCCGGGTCGCGGTGGAAAAAGTGTCCGAGTTGAAGCCGCAAGCCGTGATTCTGGATCTTTCGATGCCGGTGATGAATGGGTTGGACGCGGCTCGCGAGATTGCGCGCATCGATTCGAAGGTGCAGATGGTCCTGTTTACGATGCATGTCAGCAACGAGCTTCGGAGATATGCGGAAGCTGTGGGCATCAAGGAAGTGATCTCGAAATCGGAGAAGATTGGGGAACGCCTGATCGGCACGCTGAGGGCTCTTTGCGCGCGGGAGTTTCCTGCGACGTGAGCGAGTTCTACTTTCGGCGCCTGAAACAATTCTTCATTGACGGGTTTGGCCGATCACGTGAGATGACGATTCGCTTTGGCCTTCATGCGGTAAGTGAGATCAACGCATCGTAAGAAAAGTTTTGCGTTCGGTGGCGACGTGTGTGTAAAGTTCGCAGTGGAGAAATCGAACGATGTGTTTCTCAGCCACAGCGAACTTTGTCGGCAGCACGGTTCTCGGCGCGGTAGGCGTAGTCACCCTGACCCGGGTGAAGCACCGCCGCGAATGGCTTTTCGCTTCACTGCCGTTGTTATTTGCCATTCATCAGTTCATCGAAGGATTCGTCTGGCTCGGACTGGACGGGATTCTGTCGCCTGCGGTTGCGCATGACATGGGCGCCGCGTTCATGCTCTACGCGCAGGGGTTGCTGCCTTTTCTGCTGCCGCTAAGCGTGTTCTTGTTTGAGCCGACTGCCCAGGCGCGCCAGCGCATGCGCCCATTCCTGATTCTTGGCTTGGGCACCACGCTTTATATATTGTGGGCGTTGACGGCGTTCCCTACGCAGATTTTCGTCAAAGAAAACACCATCGTTTACATGAATCAGGCCACCAACCATGAAGCGGTTGCTGTGCTTTATGTAATCGCAACCTGCGGGTCGTTATTCGTCTCAAAAATCAGGCCGATGGTAATGTTCGGCGCGGCTAACCTGGCAATTCTTTTAGTTGTGATGGAGGTGAGGCGCTATGCCTTCACCTCTCTGTGGTGCGCTTATGCGGCGGTCGCGAGCGTAATTATTCTGGCCTACTTCTGGAAGACCCACGGTAGCCGGCCGTTTCAGTATGCGTAGCGAGGCCAGATCCGGGCCACGTGCAGTTAAGGATAAAGATTCACATAATTTAAAGATCCACAATAAGGATAAGCACTTGAAAACGAGATTAACTGTAACCCTGTTGTGCATTTTGTTAGTGCCGAACGTATTCGCGCAGACAGCGGCATCCGCGAAGAGCGCTTTTTTTAAGACTTCTGACGGCGTCGGCATCCATTACCTCGAAGCAGGCAGCGGCAAGCCGGTCGTCTTCATTCCTGGGTGGACCATGCCGGCGTGGATCTGGCAAAAGCAAATTGACGAGTTTTCGAAGAAGTATCACGTCGTAGCCGTTGACCCTCGTTCGCAGGGTGAGAGCGACAAACCTCCTTACGGGCACCTGCCTGAAACGCGCGCGCGTGATTATAAAGAGTTGGTCGATCAACTTGGTTTGAAACATCCGGTGCTGATTGGCTGGTCGATGGGGTGCGGCGAGTTGATTAAATATCTGGAACAGTTCGGCACTGGCAATGTAGGCGGGATCGTGCTGGTCGATGGCTACCTGACAGATAAGCCCAGCGACTTGTTCGTCCCGCTCTCGGCATGGATGAACCAACTGCAAACGGATCGCCAGAAACAGACCGAGGCTTTCGTCCGGAGCATGTATAAGAAGCCGCAGACGGAGGAATATTTGAAGCGGGTGATCGACGCGTCGGCGCAGACTCCGGCCGACACGGCGGCGCTGCTTATTTACAACATGATTGCGGTAAAGGATTTTTTGCCGGGTTTAAATGTTTTGGGCGACGCGAAGTCGAGGACACCGGTGCTGTTCGCTTACCAGCCCGAAACGCAGCAAACCGCCGACTACCTGAAAATGAAACTTGGAGACAAACTCCGGCTGGAGATATTCGAAGGCGACGGACATGCCCTGTTCGTTGACGATCCCGAGAAATTCAATCACGTGCTGGAAAGTTTTCTGCAGACGGCGTGGTCGTCGCATTGATAATGAATTCAGCCTTGCCCTCTCGACTGGGAAAAACACTGCTCACCGGAACTCTCGCGTTGTACTTTCTGATCATAGCTTTCAATAACATCGTCGACTACGAGACCAACTTCAGGTTTGTCGAGCACGTGCTGAGCATGGATTCGATTGGTGCTGATGCGCACGTGCAGTGGCGGGCCATCCGCAGTACGCAACTGCACCATGTTGCCTATTGGACGATCATCCTGTGGGAGCTTGCGACCGGGTGCATCTGTGGAATGGGCGCGATACGAATGTTTTTCGCGCTGCGCTTCACGGATAAATTTGAGACTGTGAAAACGTTGTCGATCGCGGGCCTTTGGCTGGGATTGCTGCTGTGGGCGTTAGGTTTCATCACGATCGGCGGAGAGTGGTTCTTGATGTGGGAGTCGAGCGTGTGGAACGGCGAAGCTCCGGCCTTGCGCATGTTCATTCTGAATGCATTCGCATTATTGTTTCTCTATTTGCCGGATGCCGAGAAGGAATCGAGCGCAAGATAGAAATGTCGTTCGTGGAATTATCCAACTCGCCGCACGCTGCGGGGATTCGCCCCGTGCGGATTGTTTACCGGGATGTGGGCGGAGGCGAGCCGCTGGTTTTCTTGCATGGTGGTTGGGGCTATGGTGTTTATCCGATCACGCAGCAGATTAAAGCATTCAAGAACAAAGTACGATTCATAATTCCGGATCGTTCCGGCTACGGGCGCTCCACGCCGGTGTCAGCACCGATGCCGATCGACTTCCATCAGCGGGCAGCGGAAGAAACTTTGCTTGTGCTCGATAAGTTGGGAATCCAGCGCGCGATGTTTTGGGGACACAGCGATGGAGCGGTGATCGCGGCAAAGATCGGCCTGACGGCGCCCGAGCGCTGCGAGCGGCTGCTTCTGGAAGCATTTCATTTCGAGCCGGGCAAGCTGAACTCGCGCAGCTTCTTCAAACAATTTGCCTTGCATCCCGAGGATGTGAAAGACAAAATGCAAAACTTGCTGATCGCGGATCATGGCAAGAGCGATGATAAGCATAAGGACCGATGGAAGAAAGTAGTGCAGCGGAATTGCCGAGTGTGGCTGAAACTCGCGGCGCAAAGCGAGGGACCTAACGATGACTTATTCGATGGGCGGCTCGGCAAGTTGAAGGTGCCGGTGATATTTATGCACGGAAGCGGCGACCCTCGAACTGAGGCAAACGAGATGGCGCGAGTGCAGAGAGCGCTGCCGCGTGCTGAGATGCGTTTCGTCGAGACCGGCCGGCACAGCCCGCATAGCGAAAGAAAATCCTGGAAGCAATGCAACGAGACTCTGTGCGAGTTTCTCGCGGGAAAATAGTTCTTGGGCCGCACTAGCGCAGCGAGGGGTCTTAGAGTATGCCATTTTACGGCCGCCATTTTGGCGCAGGCAGAAACCAGGATCCCTCGTTTCACTCGGGATGACACGCGTTACACCACTCGGGATGACACGCATTACACCTCAATCGAAATTGCCATTGCTCGAAAGCGGAAGATCGCGCACGCGCCTGCCCGTGGCCGCAAAAATCGCATTGCAAAACGCGGCAACGAACGGAGGCACGCCGGGCTCTCCCACTCCCGCGGGCGGTGCACTGCTCTCGGTGATGTAGACGTTGGTGTGAGCGGGCGCCTCGTGGATGCGGGCCACGGGATAGTCATTGAAGTTCGATTGCTGAATGATGCCGTTTTTGGCGGTGATCTCTCCGCTGCGCACAATGCTCGTGCCGAAAACTGCGGCGCCTTCGAATTGCGCGCGCAATGCTTCGGGATTCACCACGATTCCGGCGTCGACGGCCGTATCCACGCGAGGAATGCGGATGGTGCCGTCATCGCTAATCTCGACTTCAACCACGGTGGCAACGTAGGTGAGAAAACTGCGGTGTGCGGCGAAGCCAAACCCGTGGCCTTTTCCGCTCTTCTTTTTTGCCCAGCCGGATTTTTCGGCAACGGTTTCGATCACGCCGCGAAGCCGGCCGGTTTCCCAGGGATACGTTTTGTAATCCGCACCGTAGTTTGGATACGTCACGCCGGTGAAATCCAAAGTGCGCGGAGGGCCGATCAGATCCAGTTGGTACTCGACGGGATCGCGATGGGCGCGATGCGCGAGTTCATCGGTGAAACACTGCACTGCGAAGCCGTGATAAATGTTGGCGACGGAGCGCAGCCATCCGATTCTCACATGCGCCTGCGCCGGACCGTTTTCGATTCGGATGCTCGGCAGATCATAAGGAAGATCGGTCCATCCCTGCGCCAGATGCGGCGGATCGCCATAGACCTGGGTCACATCGAAGATCGAGCTGATGGGAGGGAAGACGGATCTCTGCAGCCACGCCGTGGGCTTTCCTTTTTCGTCGACGGCAGCTTTCATGTACATGGCCGCGACCGCGTTGTAATAATCAAACTGCACGTCGTCTTCGCGCTTCCAAACAACTTTCACAGGACGGCCGAGTTTCTTCGAGAGGACAGCAGCCTCGGCAACGTAATCCGGCTTGGATTTTCTTCCGAAACCTCCGCCCAGAAACGTGACGTGGCAAACCACATCTTCTTTTGCGATGCCGAGTTGTGACGACACAATGGCCTGCACGGCCTGGGGGTTCTGCGTAGGCGCCCACGCGGTTACTTTTCCGTCTTTGAATTCGGCGAGCGCGACGAGGGGCTCCATTGGCGTGTGCGCCAGAAGCGGAACGTAGTAATCGGCCTCCACTACATTTTCGGTAGGAAATGTTTTATCGAAATCGCCGACGCTGCGAATTACTTTGCCGGGTTTGCGCGACGTCTCGCGGAGCTCTTTTTTGTATTCCGCGGAGTCGTAGGTTTCGTTCGGGCCGTTATCCCAAGTGATTTTCAGTTTCTTGCGGCCTTGAAATGCAGCCCAGGTGTTGTCGGCGATCACGGCGACTCCGCCTAATGGCTGGAACGCGGCCGGAGGCTTGAAGGGATCGATGCTGACGGTCTGTCGGACTCCCGCGACTTTCAGCGTTTCCTGATCGTCGACGGTCTTCACTTTGCCGCCGAACACTGGAGGATGTTCGATCGAGGCATAGACCATGCCGTCCATGCGCGCGTCCATTCCAAAGACAGCTTTGCCGGTGCAAAGATTTTCGAGGTCAACGCTCTTCGCTCCCTTACCGATGTAGCGCCAGTCGGCGGGCTGCTTCAGCTGCAGGTCTTCTTTTTTTGGCACGGGGAGGTGCGAGGCGTCCGCGGCCAGGTCGCCATAGGCCAGGCGCCGGGCGCTTGCCTTGTGAACTACCACGTGCAACTCGGTGGAACATTCGGCTGCCGGAACATTCCAGCGCGCAGCCGCTGCCTGTATCAACATCAATCTTGCGGTCGCGCCGCACTCGCGCATGGTGGTAAAAAATCTTCTTACGGATTGCGAGCCGTCGGTATTTTGATCTCCGTAACGCTTGTCGCCAATGCCCTGGTCGATCTTGACGCGCTTCCAGTCGGCGTCAAGTTCGTCGGCCAGCACCAGCGGTAACGATGTGCGGATGACGGTTCCCATCTCTGAGCGATGCGCAACGATGTAGACCGTTCCGTCGGGCTGAATCCCGACAAAAAGATTGGGATGAAACGCCGCGCGGTCCGCTTCGCTCTGCCAGTCCGCAGGCGCGCCCTGGGCTAAGATCGACGGGATGAACCGCGCGTGTCGTACGGCGAGAACGAACGCGCCCGCGCCAAAAGCGCCTTGAAGAAATTTACGCCGGCTTACGTTTTCGATTTGCTTCATGCCGTTTTCCCCGCTGCCAGTTTGATCGCCTGGCGAATTCGTTGGTAGGTTCCGCAACGGCAGATGTTTCCTGCCATGGCTTCATCGATTTCCTGATC
>Ga0182024_10010834_pt1 | contig 18480 bp, 20 predicted proteins | sample P32metaG_FD_120480 | JGI IMG/M metagenome (GOLD analysis project Ga0182024, IMG submission 120480) | Permafrost microbial communities from Stordalen Mire, Sweden - P3-2 metaG (Illumina Assembly) | ecosystem: Environmental > Terrestrial > Soil > Wetlands > Permafrost | place: Sweden: Stordalen... | reverse complement strand
GCGCCCATGTTCTCGAACTTGTCCTCAAGCTCGATTTCCTTGGCGACGGTGACGCCGTCCTTGGTGATGCGGGGAGCGCCGAACGACTTGTCCAGCACGACGTTGCGGCCCTTGGGGCCGAGCGTCACTTTCACCGCATTGGCGAGAATGTCGACGCCACGCAACATCTTGTCGCGCGCATCGACCGAAAATCTGACTTCCTTGGCAGCCATTGGTGAGTTCTCTCCTGAAACTATGTTTGCTTTTGCCTCGTCATCACCGGGCTTGACCCGGTGATCCATGCTGCCGTGGTGGGCCCATGGATGGCCGGGTCAGGCCCGGCCATGACGAACGGGTTACGCAGCCTTCCTCTTGGCCACCGGCTCGTCGAGCACGCCCATGACGTCGGACTCCTTCATGATCAGGAGCTCCTGGCCGTCGATCTTGACCTCGGTGCCCGACCATTTGCCGAACAGCACGCGATCGCCGACCTTGATGTCGATGGGGATGAGCTTGCCGGCCTCGTCGCGCCCGCCGGGGCCGACGGCGGTGACTTCGCCCTGCGACGGTTTTTCCTTGGCGGTGTCCGGGATGATGATGCCGCCGGATGATTTCTCCTCGGCATCGATGCGCTTGACGACAACGCGGTCGTGAAGCGGACGAAACTTCATGATGTCCTCCTTGGTTATTGAAAACACAGTAGTTTGTGGATTTGCGCGCGCCCTTGAGCTGACCGCTTAGCGGCACATAAGGGCGTAGATTTTACCCGCAAGAGGCGGCTTAAAATTTTCTAGCACTCATCAAGCCGGACTGCCAACAAAATCTTTCCACCCCGACCGATCGCCGCGGTTCGCTCCCACAGCGAAAATATTGTTCCCTGTCGCAAGGAAACCATTCCCAGGAAATCCCCGTTTAACCCGTGTAAGGACGGCCGCACCGGGCTGTTAGCACGGGCGCAAGGATGCTGCTAGTGCCTTGAATATAAACATCTTCTTCATTTTTGAGGCTTGCAATAAACGAGCGAGTCTCGAAACAATCCCGAGGTTGGGATGGAGGGCACTATGGTGTCGCAAGGCTCTACTTCAAAGGACTTTCGCCGGCAGCTTGAGGGCTATGGATTGACCACCGCCAATATCCTCTATCGGCGGCCCGATCATCCTTGGCTGCTTCAGACCTATGTCTGGCAGGATTACGATCTCTGCCCGAACTTTCCGGTGCTGAACAAGTTTCTGAACTTCTGGCTGGAGACCCTTGAGGGTCCGCTGCACTCGGTGACGGTCGCGCATGCGCGGCTGATCAAGCCGGCGGAGATCCGGGCGGTCGACGGCGAGTTCAGGCTGCACTGATCTCCTCGTCCCTCGTAGCCGGACGGGGCGAGGCGCAATCCGGCCTTCTCGCAGTCGGGGAGGCCGCTCTCGGATGACGTTGCGCGCGATCCGGGCTGCGGATCATTGAATTCCCGCCACCCGAATTAGCCCGTAGCTGATCAGCCCGAGCACGATCAGCGAGCCCGTCACGGCGGCGGTCACGCGCACGCCGGCGCGGGCCACGACGCGGACGTCGACGCCGAGCCCGAGCGCCGCCATGGCGAGAGTGGTGAGGAGTGCGGCGGTACGCGTGATCGGTGGCAACAGGGGCTGCGGGATCAGGCCGAGCGAGCGCACGATCAGGACAACGAGGAAGCCGACGATGAACCACGGCACCAATTCCTGCAGGCCCGGCCAGCGGCCCTTGGGGCGGGAGAGCGTGTCCTTGCGCAAGCCGCTCGCGAACAGCGAAATGCCGAGCACCAGCGGCCCAAGCATGAGCACCCGCACGAGCTTGATCACGGTGCCGACCTGGTTGCTCAAGGCGCCGATCGGCAAGGTCGCGGCCAGAACCTGCGGCACGGCGTAGACGGTGAGCCCGGCCAGCACGCCGTATTGCGTCAGCGACAGCTTCAGGATCGGTACGAGCAGCGGCAGGCCGAGCACGACCACGACGCCGAGCACGGCGGTAAACGAGATCGAGGAGGCGATATCGTCGCTGTCGGCGCCGATCACCGGTGCGATCGCCGCGATCGCCGAGTTGCCGCAGATCGAATTGCCGCAGGCCACCAGGATGGCGAGGCGCAGCGGCAGGCCGAGCGCGCGCGAGATCGCGTAGCTCGAGGCGATCGACACGGCGACGATGCCGGCAATGCCGAAGATCAGCAGCGGCCCGAGCGCCGCGATGGTGGCGACGCTCACCGAGGCGCCGAGCATGACGATGGCCAGTTCGAGCAGCGACTTGGCGCTGAACCTGATGCCGGCATCCCAGCGCGGCCCGGGCTTCCACGCGGTGCGCACCGCGACGCCGAGCAGGATCGCGAGCACCAGGGCTTCAAGGTAGGGGTTGCCCACGGCGCGAACTTCGAGCGCCTCCAGCAGCATCGCGACGAGCGTAACGGCAACGCAAAGCACAATCCCGGGGAGAAGGTTTTGCAAGTGATGCGCGGCGCCCGACGCACGATGGAGGACGGATGGTGGCGTCCCTGCGGTTGCCTTATCCGTCCGCTGTCGCGCGTCGTCCGTGCTGGGCCGTCCGTGCTCTGTCGTCTTCAATTCAGCACCCCCACGATCGCCCCGAGCAGGCACGTCGTCAGCGTGCCTGAGACGATCGACTTCAAGCCGAGCGACACCACGTCCTGGCGCCGCTCCGGCGCCATGGTGGCGAGGCCGGCGATCATGATGCCTAGCGAGCCGAAATTGGCAAAGCCGCACATGGCGTACAGCATGATCAGCCGCGAGCGCGGATCGAGCGCGTCGGCCGGCAGCGCCGCGAGCTGCAGGTAGGCGATGAGCTCGTTGAGGACGGTCTTGATGCCCATCAGGCCGCCGGCGGTCACCGCCTGCGACCATGGAATGCCCATCAGCCAGCAGATCGGCGCCATGATCCACCCCAGCGCGCGCTGCAGCGTCAGCGGCGCGCCGAAGAAGTCCGGCAACAGTCCGAGCATGGCGTTGGCCAGGTAAACGAGCGCGATGAACACGATCAGCATGGCGACGATGTTGAGGAGGAGCTCAAGGCCGGCGCCGGTGCCCTTGACGATGGCGTCCATGGTGCTCTCGGCCGCCTGCTCGACCTCGCCGAGCCGGCCGCCGGTGCGCACAAGGGCCGGGTCGGGCACCATGAGCAGGCTGACGAGGATCGCCGCCGGGGCGCCGAGCACCGAGCAGACCACGATATGTCCGGCGGCGTCCGGGATCGCCGGCCCGAGGATGGTGGCATAGAGCACGAAGACGGTGCCGGCGATGCCGGCCATGCCGCCGGTCATCACCACGAACAGTTCGCCGCGCGAGAGCTTTGCCAGATACGGCCGGATGAACAGCGGCGCCTCGACCTGGCCGACGAAGATGTTGGCGGCCGTCGAGAGCCCGACGGCGCCGCCGACGCCGAGCGTGCGCTCGAGCGCGAAGGAAAAGCCGCGCACGATCGGCGGCATGATGCGCCAGTAGAACAGGAGCGAAGAGAGCACGCTCATCACCAGCACGACCGGCAGCGCCTGGAACGCGAAGATGAACTGCGCGCCCGGCACCTTGAGGTCGAACGGTGGCGCGCCGCCGCCGACATAGCCGAACACGAACGAGGTGCCGGCCGTGGTCGCCGCCGCAATGGCGTTGACCGCCTGGTTGATCCAGGCGAAGGCGAGCTTGACCTGCGGGATCTTGAGCATGAGGAGCGCGAGCGCGAAGGTGACGCCAAGCCCGATCGCCGCCTGCCGCCACGCCACCGCCCGGCGATCCTCGCTGATGAGGAAGGCGAGCGCGAGAATGGCGAAGACACCGAACGCCGATTGCAGGTTCTGCACGATGGATCAGGCCCCGTTGCCCCGGCGAGTCATAGCGCAATCCGGCGGTCGCCGCGAACGCGCGTCGCGCCCGGTCGCAGTGCTTTTGATGCGACGCGACATGAACATCCGTTGCCGCAATTGCAAGAATCCGCCTTGGCGGCGCTCTAATTCCGCCGCCGCGCTTCGATCCAATGCGCGAGAACGTGGCGTTCACGCCATCGAAGGAGCAAGCAGATGCGCATGTTCGTGAAGGTATCGCTGGCCGTGGGCGCGCTCGCGCTCGGCGGGCTCGCGTTTCATCCCGCTAAGGCCGCCGATATGGCGCCGCAGGGGCAGTACGAGCCGCCGCCGGACTACGCCCCGCCGCCGGTCCGGGAGGGCTACGCCTATCCACCGCCGCCTCCCGTCTACGCCTATCCGCCGCCGCCTCCGCCGGTCGCCTATTACCCCTACGCCCCACGACCCGTCGTGGTCGCACCCTACTACGCGCGCGGACCCTACTGGCGCGGCTACGGGCCCCGTTACGCCTACGGCTACGGGCGCTGGGGCCATGGGGGCCGCGGCTATCGCCGCTGGTAGTTGCGCTCATCCTCCCCCGCGATAGCGGGGGAGGATGAAGGCTTGCACGCGGGTGCGGAATGGCGACGATGGCGCCGACGAGACAGGAGACGCCATGCGCATCCGCTTTGATTTCGGTTCGCTCACGCTCGACGCCGAGCTCCTTGACACGCCGACCGCGAAAGCGATTGCCGCGGCACTGCCGATCGCGGGCTCGGCGCTGACCTGGGGCGAGGAAGTCTATTTCGAAATCCCCCGCGAGCAGGGCGGGGCAGGCCGGGGTTTTCCGCGCGAAAAAGATGCGCGCGCCGTGGTGACGCCGGGCGAGATCGCCTATTGGCCCGACGGCCACGCCATCGCCATCGGCTTCGGCCGCACGCCGATCTCGACCGGCACGGAGACGCGGCTGGCGAGCCCCTGCAACATCTGGGCGAAGGCGCTTGGCGACGTGAAGACGCTCGCCAAGGTGAAGGCCGGCACCAAGATCAAGGTGAGCGCCGTCACGTGAGTTCGTCGCCGGCGCTCTTGACGCGCGCTTCGGCCAGCCGGCGCGCCAGCGCCAGCGTCAAATCCCAGGCGTTGCGGATATTGGTCACGAGGAGAACGAGCAGAGCGCCGGCCAGCACGATCGGGCTCGCCGGCGACTGCGCCGCGAGCAGCCAGGCGGCGCCGAGCGCTGCCGCATAGGCGGCGAGCGGGCTTGCGCCATAGCCGAACCAGTCCGGCACGTCGGCCATGGCGTCGCGCGTGACCCGCACGAGGATGACCAGCGAGTAGATGAAGCCGGCGCCGGCGACAACGCCGATGCAGAGCCCGAGCGACATCGGCGTCTGCGTCGGAATGAGCACGATGAGGCTGAGAAACAGCACGGCGGTGTAGTGGAAGACAACCGGGCTCAAGAAGGTGCGCGTAGCGCCGGCGCGCTCGGGCGTCAGCACGGCCGCCCCGATCGAGACCGCGACGAACAGAAGCGCCACCAGCGCCGCCGCCGCGGTGCCGAGCAGTCCGTAAAATTCATGCCAGCCGTCGAGCACTTCAGCCCCGGCCGACGAACGGCATCAGGTTCGCCATCACGGTCATGAACAGCACGTTGGTGTCGAGCGGCAGGCTCGCCATGTAGACCACGGCGCGGCCGACATCCTCGGCGGCCATGCGCGGCTCGATCATCTTGCGGCCGTCGGGCTGCGCGACGCCTTCGCCCTGCACCATGCGCTCGGTCAGCGGCGTTGCCGCATTGCCGATGTCGATCTGGCCGCAGCAGATCTCGTACGGGCGGCAGTCGAGCGCGGTCTGCTTGGTGAGCCCGGTGACGGCGTGCTTGGTGGCCGTATAGGCGGCGGAGCCCGGGCGCGGCGCATGCGCGGAGATCGAGCCGTTGTTGATGATGCGGCCGCCGCGCGGGGTTTGCGCTTTCATGATCTTGATCGCTTCCTGGGTGCACAGGAAGAGGCCGGTGAGGTTGGTGGCGACCACCGCCTGCCAGCGCTCGAGCGGCACCTCGTCGATTGGCATCGCCGGGGCGCCGATGCCGGCATTGTTGAACAGGACATCGAGCCGGCCGTAGGTCTGCTTGGTGTTGGCGAACAGCGCACGGATCGAGGCCGGGTCGCTGACGTCGGTGGGCACGGCGAGCGCCTCCCCCGGCGTCTGCGCGCCCTCGTTGGCGACCGCCTCCAGCATCTCCTTGCGCCGCCCGGCGAGCACGACCGCGTAGCCCTCGCGCATCAGAGCGAGCGTGGCGGCGCGGCCGACCCCGGTGCCGGCGCCTGTGACCAGTGCGATTTTCCGAGCGGTCATTGCTGCCTCCGATGATTGCATAGCGCGGCGACAGAGTGGCGAAGGCGGTGGCTTCCCGCAATCCCTTCTCGCCATTGCGCAGGCCGCGCAGCGGCCATGCCCAAGCCATGTTCCCGAAAGGTCGAGATTGCGCCGCAGCGCGCCGCGCCCGGCCCGCAACGGCGGCTCAGCTTGCCAGCGCGATTTCGAGGTCGGGGCTGCGGATGCGGTAATCCTCGGGCGAGGCGAGGCGGTCGTGGATCTGGGCCGCGGTGCCGGGGCGGCCGAAGCGGTAGCCCTGCATCGAGTGCACGCCGGCGGCGCGCAGGAACAGGTGCTGCTCGGCGGTCTCCACGCCCTCCGCCGTCACCTTCATGCCCAGCCCGCGGCCGAGGCTGACCACGGCGTGGACGATGGCGGCGGCGTCGGGCGCCTTCTCGATCGAGCGCACGAAGCTCGAATCGATCTTGAGCTTGTCGAACGGGAAGCGGCGCAGGTACTGCAGGCTCGAATAGCCGGTGCCGAAATCGTCGAGCGCGAAGCGCACGCCGATGGCCTTGAGACGCAGCATCGAGAGTTCCGCCATCTCGAGGTTGCCGAGGAGCGTGCTCTCGGTAAGCTCGAGCTCGAGCCAGTTGGCGTCGAACTCGGTCTCGCTGAGGATGCGCTCGACCAGCTCGACGAAGTCGGTGCGGCGGAATTGCAGCGGCGAGACGTTGACCGAGATGGTGAGATTCGGCCAATCTCGCCCGTCGATGCAGGCGCGGCGCAGCATCCACTCGCCGAGCTCGACGATGAGGCCGGAATTCTCGGCGATCGGGATGAACTGCGCCGGCGAGATTTCGCCGGCCGTGGGATGGGTCCAGCGCGCCAGCGCCTCGACGCCGACCACGACTTCGCCGCTGACGTTGACGATCGGCTGGTAGGCGACGCGCAGGCCGTCGTTGCGGATGGCGTGGAGGAGATCGCCTTCGAGCAGCTTGCGGTTCGACAGGTCGGCGTCCATCGCCGCGTCGTAGATGCAGGCGCGGTTGCGGCCCTCGTTCTTGGCGCGGTAGAGCGCCATGTCGGCATAGCGCAGGATGTCGGCGGCATCGCCGGCACGGCGGTCGATCACGGCGATGCCGATCGAGGCGCCGATGATGATGTTGTGGCCGTTGATGGAATAGGGCGCGCACAGCGCGCAGATGATGCGGCCGGCGATCGCCTGCAGCGAATAGGAGTCGGAGGGGCAGGTGGTGATGATGGCGAACTCGTCGCCGCCGAGCCGGGCGACGAGATCGTCGCCGCGCAGGATGCGGGAGAGCCGCTGCGTGACGTTGAGAATGAGCGCATCGCCGATCGGGTGGCCGAGCGTGTCGTTGACGTCCTTGAAATGATCGAGATCGATGTAGAACACGCCCGCCGACGGGCCGCCCCGGCGCACCGCGGCGATCACCGTTTCGAGCCGGTCGCCGAAGGCGAGACGGTTGGGCAGCCCGCTGACCGGGTCGTGCATCGCGAGGTGGCGCAGCTGCGATTCGCCGGCTTCGATCGCCTCGGCGGTGCGCCGCATGTAGCGCATGATCAGTCCGACCAGTAGCGCGAAGCCGCCGAGCGCCACCGCGATGAACGGCACCACGCTGAAGACGATCTGGCCGCCGGGCTTGGTCGGCTTCCAGGCGAAACGCACGATCGGCGCGCCGCCGGCGTCGGTCAGCTCGATGACGCTGTTGTCGGCGGCCGGGGTCTGCTCGCCGACCATGCGCAGGTCGGGCACCTGCAGGCTGTCGCCGATGGCGTGCAGCATGGCCGCGTCGATGTATTTGACGCTGAGCACGATCGGCGCGCGGTCGTTGCCGGCGGCAAGATCGGCCTCGGCGCCGACCGCTGCGGCCGCGACGATGGCCGGCCGGTCCCGGAAGCGCCGGAGCAGGACGACGCTGCGGCTGGGCTTTTGGGCATCCGGCGGCGCGGCGACGGTGATGCTACGGCTTGGCGGGGCAGCCAGCCGTCCGCGCAGGAGATCGAGGTTCTCAGCGATGTCCGCCCGCAGGTCGCCGGCGCCGGCAGCGGGGGCGGCGCGGAACAGCGCGTAACTGACGTGATCGGAGTTGTCGACCACCACCACAACGTCGTGGCCGAAAGAGTCCTCCAGCCATCGACCGACATAGCGATCCACCCATTGCGGATCGTCGGCGCCGCGGATCATTTGCACGGCGTTGGGCGTCGCGACGACGCTGTCGAGCTCGCGCAGCACGCGTTCGCCGCGATCGGTGATGGCGCGTTCGATCAATTGCTGTTCGCGTGTCAGCGAAAAATCGTCGGCGCGCCGCGCCGAGGTCAGCACCGCGAGCACGATGCACGTGATCGCCACGGCGACGATCACGCCGATCGGCACGACCAGGCTGAGCCGCGCCTGGTCCCAGCGCGACCTTTGGCGTTCGCCGGCGATTCGCGATTGCGCCGAAGACGACACGCTCCCACCCTTCGCGGTTTTAGCTTCGCGGCGATGATAGGAACGAAAGATTGCAAATCGCTTTCTGTTCACCCCTTGCCGACGTTAACTATTCGTAAATGCCGGCGCTCGCGCGTGGCGTCCGGCCGAGAAGATTGGAACCGCTCAGCTGCCCTGACGGGTCAGCGCCGCGCGATTGCGCCGGGCATTCACGCCCCTTTGCCGTAGGGCGGACGCGGGATGCCGATGTGGGCGGCGCGCAAGGCGGCCGACCAGCGTTCGCGGAGATCGGTGAAGTAGGGTTCCCCCGGTTCGATGCGGTAGATGAGCTCCGGAAAGCAGCTGTCGCGCCGCACCACCACGAGGTCGATCGGCAGGCCGACGCTTAGATTAGAGCGCATGGTCGAGTCGATGGAGACGAGACCGACCTTCAACGCGTCGTAGAGGTCCATGTCGAAGGCCACCGCGCGGTCGAGCACCGGCTTGCCGTATTTGTGCTCGCCGATCTGCAGATACGGCGTGTCGGTGGTGCATTCGATGAAATTGCCGGCCGAATACATCATGAACAGCCGCATGCGCTCGCCCATGATCTGGCCACCGAACAGAAACGAGACGTCGAAGCTCACGTCGGAGGCTTCGAGCGCCTTGCCTTCGGTGTCGCGAATGTTGCGGATGACGTGGCCGAGGCGCTGGGCGGCCTGGAACATGGTCGGCGCATTCATCAGCGTTTCGTGCTCGCCGGTTTCGGGATTGTCGAACCCTTCGGTCAGGATGCTCAACACCGACTGGCTGATGGAGAGGTTGCCGGCGGACGAGATCGCCATGATGCGCTTCTTCGGGTCCTGCAGCACGTGCAGCTTGCGGAACGTCGCGATGTTGTCGACGCCCGCATTGGTGCGGGTGTCGGCGAACATCACCATCCCTTCGCGCACCAGGATTCCGCAGCAATACGTCATCGCGTCGCCAGCTCCCCAAACGCGATCCTTATAGCGGCATCCGGCCGTTTGCGACAGTGGCGCGGCGGCGGCGCGCCGGTTGCTTCGCTCGTTTTGCGGCCATATGCGGGCTCATTGTCCGACCTTGATGGCGACCTCCGCGGTCTCGCCGCCGGCACCGTAGCGGGTGCCGCGCGCGGCGGCCGCGCCGAGCGAATCAAGCCCGATGGCGACGCGCACGTGGGCGTCGACCGGGCACATGCCGATCGCGGGGTCGAACGCGACCCAGCCGAGATCGGGCGCGCAAGCCTCGGCCCAGGCATGGCCGGCGTCCTCTTCCGGGACGCCGTCGGCGGCGTGGCAATAACCGGCCACGTAGCGGGCGGGTATGCCGAGGCTGCGCGCCGCGCCGAGGAAGACATGGGCGATGTCCCGGGCCGTGCCGCGTCCGGCCGCGAAGGCTTCCGCCGCCGGCTTCGCCGGGTGCGGCGAATGGCTCTCGCGCGCCATGTCCGCGTGCAGCCGGTCCATCAGCGCGTGCAGCGCGCCGAGAGTGTTGCCATCGCTTCCGGCGCGGGCCTTCTGGGCAAATTCGCGGATCGCCGGATCGGCCTGCGTCAAGGCGGTATCGCGCAGGAACAGGCTCGGCGGGAATCGCTCGACGGCGCCGCGCACCACGCCGTCGGTGCTCTGCGTCTCGACTTCGCCGTTGACCTCGACGGCAAGCTCGCGCAGCGGCCCGTCGGCGTTGAAAACGTGCGTGACGTTGCCGAACGCGTCCTCGTGCGCGGCCAGCCGGGCGTCGGCGGAGATGTCGATGCGCCAGCGCACGACGTATTGGCCCTCATGATTGCGCGGGGTGAGCCGCAGCACCTGAATCACCCCCGTGGCCGGCGGCTCGTAACGGTAAACGGTGCGGTGGGCGACGTGGAGGCGCATGATCGCAATTCAGCAGTCAGAAGCCGGAAGTCGGAAGCGAGACGGCGCAGGCCGAAGATAGACGAGCCAAGGCCGCTCTGTCCTCCGACTTCTGATTTCCGGCTGCCGACTTCCGCCTCACTGCAGATACTGCTGCGCCAACGCGGCGCCGAGACGGTTGTTGCTCTCGACGAATTCGTCGAGGAATTCGTGCAGGCCGTTTTGGAAAATCTCATCGATCCGGCTGTTTTTCAGCCGGGTGCGGATGGCGCGGGCCTGGCGTTGCGCCGGTCCCTGGCGGCCGTAGGCATCGGCGATGCGGTCGAGGTTCTGCACCAGGTTCTCGTAACAACTCGCCAGCGAACGCGGCAATTCATCGCGCAGCATGAGCAGATCGGCCACCAGCCACGGTTCGACGTTCTCGCGATAGACCCAGTGGTAGGCGGTGAGCGCCGACACCGAGCGCAGGATCGAGGTCCACTGGAAATAATCGAGCGGGCCGCCGACTCTTTCCTGCGCCGGCAGCAGCAGGTGATATTTGACGTCGAGGATGCGCGCGGTGTTGTCGGCGCGTTCGATGTGGACGCCGAGCCGGGAGAACCAATAGGCGTCGTTGCGCAGCATGGTGCGGTAGGCGGAGCCGTCGAAGCGCAGCGAGGTTTCCAGCACCCAGCGCAGAAAGCGGGCGAACTCCTCGCGCGAGGAGGGGCCGTTGCCCCATTTGCGCAGTTCGAGCCAGGCACCGTTGATGGCGTCCCACATCTCGACGGTCAGCGCGGTGCGCACGGCGCGCGCGTTGATGCGGGCGGTTTCGAAGCAGTTGCGGATCGAGGACGGGTTGTCGGTCGAGAACGCCAGGAACTCCGTCACGGTCTCTTCGTTGGCTTCCGGATAGGCGGCGAAGAAGGCGCTGGCGCAGCCGGCCGTGGCGACCGCGGATTCCCATTCGTTCGACGACCCGACATAGCCGAGCGGCAGCGAGGTCAGCCGCATCGTGGTGTCGAGAATGCGCGCCAGATATTCCGCACGCTCGACGTAGCGGGAGAGCCAAAAAAGGTTATCGGCGGTGCGCGAGAGCATGACGGCACTTTGAGAAAAATGAACTCATGCGTCCAACACCCAGGTATCCTTGGTGCCGCCGCCCTGGCTCGAATTGACCACCAGCGAACCCTTCTTCAGCGCCACGCGGGTGAGGCCGCCGGGCACGATGCGGATGCGGTCGCGGCCGGCGAGCACGAACGGCCGCAGATCGACGTGACGCGGCGCGATGCCTTCATCGACGCAGGTCGGGCACGTCGACAGCGCCAGCGTCGGCTGCGCGATGAAATTCTTCGGATTGCTCTTGAGCTTGGCGCGGAACGCGGCGATCGTCGCCTTGTCTTCCTTCGGGCCGATCAACATGCCGTAGCCGCCCGAGCCGTGGACCTCCTTGACGACCAGTTCCTCGAGGTGGTCGAGCACATAAGCGAGATGCTCGCTGTCGCGGCAGCACCAGGTCGGAACGTTTTTCAGGATTGGCTCTTCGCCGAGATAGAATTTCACGATTTCCGGCATGTAGCTGTAGACCGCCTTGTCGTCGGCGATCCCGGTCCCGACCGCATTGGCGAGCGTGACGTTGCCCGCCTGATAGGCCGACATCAGTCCCGGCACGCCGAGCGAGCTGTCGGGCCGGAACACCAGCGGGTCGAGGTAATCGTCGTCGATGCGGCGATAGATCACGTCGACGCGCTTCAACCCCTCGGTCGTGCGCATGTAGACGTCGTCGTCTCGCGTCACCAGGTCGCGGCCCTCGACCAGCTCGATGCCGAGCTTGTCGGCCAGGAACGAATGCTCGTAGTAGGCGGAATTGTGGACGCCGGGCGTGAGCAGAACGACGGTCGGCTCCGCCGGCGCGCTCGGCGGCGCCACCGACTTGAGCGTATGCAAAAGCTCGTCCGGATAGTTCTCGACCGGGGCGATGTGGTAGCGCGAGAACAGCTCGGGAAACAGCCGCAGCATGATCTCGCGGTTCTCCAGCATGTAGGAGACGCCCGAGGGGGTGCGCGTATTGTCTTCGAGCACGTAGAAGGTCTCGGCGTCCACGCGTACGATGTCGATGCCGGCGACATGCACGTAGATGTCGTGCGGCACCTTCTGGCCGTTCATCTCCGGTCGGAACGCCGGATTCTGAAAAACCAGCTCGTCCGGCACGACGCCCGCGCTGAGAATTTCGCGGCGGCCGTAGACGTCCTTGATGTAGGCATTGACGGCTTTGACGCGCTGTTCGAGGCCGCGCCGCAAGACCTCCCATTCGGACGCCGCGAGGATGCGCGGAATGACGTCGAAGGGGATGAGGCGCTCCTGCGCGTCGGGCTCGCCATAGACCGCAAAGGTGATGCCGATGCGCCGGAACAGCAGCTCCGCCTCGCGTCGGCGGAAATCGAGCACGTCCGGCGGCACCTGGGCGAGCCAATGCGACAGTTCGGCATAGGCCGGCCGCACCGTGCCCTCGTTATTGCGCATTTCGTCGTACATGCCGCCAACCCCGGCCCGCGGCAATAACCCGCGCTCAACAATTGCCCTGGCAGTAAAGCCCCATGGCGAGACTCTAGCAATCTTCGCGCCAAGCCGGCCGAGGCAGGGCAGGGACCAGGCTCTCGCCGCTGCCCCATTATTGCTCATGATTTAGGCGTTGTGACCATGGTGATGGCGGCGGCCAGACCCGTTCCGCCCCTTCCGCTTGACAAAACTGCCAAGTCCAACGCTGATCGGTCGCGGCCATCACCGACCATTCACGATGGTGGCGTGGCGCGCATGCGACCGGGCCAGCATGAATTACCGCAAGAAATTCATCGTCGAACCCGGCTCGAAGTTGCGCCTGGCCAAGTCCGATCCGTCCTTTGCCGGCAAGCCCGACACGCAGGAGACCGCGAGCGCGGACACCGCCAAGCAAGTCGAGCGCATCGCCGGCCTGCAATACCTGCTCTACGCCGACGCCAGCCAGTCGCTGCTGATCGTGCTGCAGGGGCTCGACGCGGCCGGCAAGGACGGCGTCATACGGCACCTTTTTTCCGGCATGAACCCGCAAGGCGTCTCCGTCTTCGCCTTCAAGCAACCGGAAAAGTCGGAGCTTGCCCACGATTTTCTGTGGCGCGCGCATCTGCATGCGCCGGGTGAGGGCGAGGTGGCGATCTACAACCGATCGCACTACGAGGACGTGCTGGTGGTGCGCGTGCACAAGCTGGTGCCACGCCCGGTATGGTCGAAGCGCTACGATCTGATCAACGACTTCGAGCAGATGCTGACCGAGCATGGCACCTGCATCTTGAAGTTCTTTCTGCACATCAGCCCGGAGGAGCAGCTCGAGCGCTTCAAGCAGCGCCTTGACGATCCGAAGCGGCGTTGGAAGATCAGCGAGAGCGACTACTCCGAGCGCGAGCTGTGGCCGAAATACATGAAGGCCTATGAGGATGCGATAGCGCTCACCAGCACCAAACGCGCGCCCTGGTACGTCATTCCGTCGAACCACAAATGGTTCCGCAACCTCGCGATCTCGCAGATTATCGCCGATACGATGGACGAGATGGGCCTCAAGCTGCCGCCGCCGCGCGTCGACCTCGCCGATATTCGGCGGAAATATTTCGCCGCCAAGCGCGAGGCCGGGTGACATGCCGGTTTCCACGGCGCGGCGCGGCGCGGCGCGTGACGGGGCGGTGGGACAGTGAGCTCCGACGCAATCTACCTGGCGACGATCTGGGTCCTCCCGGTGCTCATCGCCATCACCTTTCATGAAGCCGCGCATGGCTTCGTCGCCCATCTGCTCGGCGACGACACCGCATGGCGGCTCGGCCGCGTCACTTTTAATCCGCTCAAGCACATCGACCCGTTCGGCACGATCTTGTTGCCGGGCCTGCTGTTGCTGCTGCACTCGCCGTTCCTGTTTGGCTACGCCAAGCCGGTGCCCGTCAATTTCGGCGCGCTGCGCTCGCCGCGCCGCGACATGGTGCTGGTCGCGGCCGCGGGGCCGGCCATGAACATCGTCCTCGCCATCATCGCCGCACTGGCGTTCCATCTTGTCGGCTATCTGCCGGCGACCAGCGGGCAATGGCTGGCGCAGAACTTGAAGAATGCGTTGATCATCAACGCGGTGCTGGCGGTATTCAACCTGTTTCCGCTGCCGCCGCTCGACGGCGGGCGCATCCTGACGGGCATTCTGCCGCCAGCGCTCGCCGCGCCGTTCGCGCGGCTCGAGCCGTACGGACTGATGATCCTGATCGGTCTGCTCATCGTGCTGCCGGTTCTTGGTGACGCGCTCGGCGTCGATCTGCGCATCGTCTCCCGCGTGCTCGCCGTGTCGGCGAGCGTCATCATCGACGCCATCGTTCATCTCACCGGCAACACGTAAACCCGCCCGGTCGCGCAAAAAACCTGCTGGCTCGCGCTTGAGCCGCCATCGCCGCCGCGCTAGAGGAGGCGGCAGCACGGAGCATTCGGCCATGGCCAACAGCGACGGCGGGATCGTCACTGCCGCCCTCCTCGTCATCGGCGACGAGATTCTTTCGGGCCGCACCAAGGACAAGAACATCGGCTACATCGCCGAACATCTCACCGGCATCGGCATCGATCTCAAGGAGGTGCGGGTCGTCCCCGACGAGGAGCCGGAGATCGTTGCCGCAATCAACGCACTGCGGGCGCGCTACACCTACCTGTTCACCACCGGCGGCATCGGCCCGACCCACGACGACATCACCGCCGACTGCGTCGCCAAGGCGTTCGGCGTGCCGATCGGCTACCACCCCGAGGCGGTCGAGATCATGCGCGCGCGCGTCGCCGAGACCGGCGGCGTGATGAACGAGGCGCGGATGCGCATGACGCGGGTGCCGCAAGGCGCCGAGCTTGTGCTCAACAAGGTGTCGGGGGCGCCCGGCTTCTGGATCGGCAACGTGATCGTCATGGCGGGCGTGCCGCACATCATGCAGGTGATGCTCGACTACGTCACCCCCAAGCTCAACACGGGCGCGAAGGTCCTGTCGGAATCGGTGCGTGCCGATTGCCGCGAGGGCGATATCGGCACCGAGCTCGGCGAGATCGCGAAACAGCATCCCGATGTCGTGATCGGCTCCTATCCGTTCATGGACGAAAAAATCGGCGGCAACACTAATGTCGTGGTGCGCTCGCGCGACCCGCGGAAGCTTGCCGCCGCGAAGGCCGCGGTCGAGGAAATGCTCAAGCGCGTGAAGGCCTCGCTTTCGGCCGGCAAGCCGGCATCGCCGCAACGCTCCTGACGCGAGGGGGATCCGCATGGCAGAGCTCCAGCAACCGCAATCGGACCAGACCAGCCGCCCGGTCAACCCGGAAAAGATCTTCCCGGTCTCCTGGGACCAGTTCCATCGCGACTCGCGCGCGCTCGCCTGGCGCCTCAGCGGCGTTGGACCCTTCCAGGCGATGGTCTGCATCACCCGCGGCGGCCTCGTTCCGGCGGCAATCGTGGCGCGCGAGCTCGGCGTGCGGCTGATCGAGACGGTGTGCGTGTCGAGCTACGATCACACCAGCCAGGGGGAGTTGAAGGTGCTCAAGAACGTTGCGCCCTCAATTGTCGCCTGTGGCGGAGGGGAGGGGGCGGGCGTCCTCATCGTCGACGACCTGGTCGATACCGGCCAGACCGCGCGGGTGGTGCGCGCCGTGCTGCCGAAGGCCCATTTCGCCACGGTCTATGCCAAGCCGATGGGCCGCCCCATGGTCGACACGTTCATCACCGAAGTTTCCCAGGATACCTGGATCTACTTTCCCTGGGACACGGGGCTTGCCTTCCAGCCCCCGATCCGCGAGGGGGGACTGTAGAGCAGGGGGGAAATTGGGGCCGACTGGGCCGTGATCTGCCGCATTTGATCGGCTATATTGACCGCCGCCCGAGCCGCCCTTTCGAGGAGACCGCCATGGACGCCATCACGCCGAAGGCCAAGCACGACACCGCCAAGCCCGACACCGTCGAGACCCATTCGCACGTCGTGCGCGCCGCCGACCTGGAATGGAAGAAGACGCGATTTCCCGGCTGCGAAGTGAAGGGCCTGCTGTTCGACAAGGCAACCGGCCTCGTCACCTCGCTGATCAAGCTTGCGCCCGGCGCGACGCTGCCCGACCACGAGCACGTCAAGATCGAGCAGACCTACGTGCTCGAGGGCACGCTCGTCGACAAGGAAGGCCCGGCCAAGGGCCTGACCGTCGGCCCCGGCGAGTTCGTCTGGCGCGAGGCCGGCACCCGCCACGTCGCCTTTACGCCCGACGGCGGGCTGATGCTGGCGATGTTCCAGGTGCCCAACAAGTTCTTCGAGCAGGACGGCCGCGTCACCGATATATCCGGCGCCGACTGGGACGGCGTCTGGGGTCACGTTTTCAAGGATTAGGCGGCGTCGCGGGACGCCGGAAGAGCCGCAACCAGCCAGCACCGGACCAGGCGTGGCGAATTGCGGCAGATTGGAGGGATGATGCCATGACCCACCGCATGTTGCGCAAACTCGTCAAGGCAGGCGCCGTCATCGTGCTGATGACGGGCACAGCGTCCGCCCAGATGCCGATGGCGATCTCGCCGTTCAAGGCGCCCGACAAGGCGCCGCTGACCAAGGAAGAGCTGGACAAGCAGAAGGCCGCCGAGAAAGCCTATCGGGCGGCGGTCGGCAAGATCCCCGAGAAAAAAGGCGGCGATGATCCGTGGGGAAACGTCCGCGCAACGCCGCCCGCGACCGCCAAAAACAAGCAATAACGCCATAGCGCGCGGCGTCATCGGCGATGCCCCGAGCGCCGGCCCTTCGAGGCTCGCTGCTCTCGCGCCTCGGGGTGACGGAACGTGGGTCAATGTCTAATGTCTATTGTCGTCGTAGTGCGGGCGTGGCGGAACTGGTAGACGCAAGGGACTTGAAGCAACTTGAGTGCCCTCCGGGAAACCGAAGGTGCAGAACTGCTCAAATTCGGGGAAACCGGTAACAGGCAATCCCGAGCCAAGCGCGCCGGCCGAACGACCGGCGCGAAGGTGTAGAGACTAGACGGGCAGCACCTAAAGCGCGGACGCGCCAGGGTGAAGGTATAGTCCAGACCACAAACGAGCCGAAGCGCGAACGCGCCGAGGCGAGGCGGCGAAAGCCGTAGCTGGTATGAAAATCCCTCGGTGAGAAATCGCTGTGCCGGTTCGAGTCCGGCCGCCCGCACCAAGTAATTTAGCTCTGCACAATTGGCTCAATAAACGCAGTTCGGTGTCGCTAATCATTTCGCCGCGCCAAGTCAGGCTTTACCTTCGATGAAAACCAAGCGCTCGACAAGCGCGTCGTGACAAAAGCGACGGCGCGTCGCGGGCTTGTTCGTTGCTTTTCGGAATCCGGTGTGCGTCTATTTTTGGACACACCGGCGTGCGGTAGTGGCCCGAACTCGTAAGGAGACGAGCATGCGGTCGTTGTCCGTATGGATCATCGAGTTCTTCAAGCTCCTCGGAGGGCGGCGGCTTCACCCTCTGACGATACAATGTCCGGTCTGCCAGCAGATGGTTCGTCTGCATGTCAACAAGGCGGGCCGCCGGCACGTGTTCGCGCACGCGCGTGCGTTGTACCAGGGCTCCCGGCTTCCGGTGCATTACGCTGCCAAGATCAGGTGTGTCGCGTCGGGCAGCCCAAAGAAATTCGATCCTCGCCCGAACGAACATCAACACTTCAAGCTGCCGAATTCTCTGCTTGAAGAATAGCCGCGGTCGATCCGGCCGTTTGCCGCGGGCGGTGGCGCAATCACATGAAACAGGGAGAGCCCCGGCATGACGGCCGGAACTCTCCAAGCGTTGGACGAGATCGCAGGATCACCGGCCCCGAGGGGCCGCGGTCCCGACCGCCGCAGCCGGCCCAATCCCGAGCGGCCCGACCTCGGCGCTAACTGCAGGACCAATAATGATGATGATGCCGACGCCACCAGTATCGATGATGACGATGATGATACCAAACCTTGGCGACAGTGCTGATGTCCGTTTGAACCCCCGCCGGCAGCGGCGCGATGGGGGCGGCTTCGGAGGTTCCGTAGGCAGCCGCGGAAATCAGCGCTGCGACCGCAAT
>Ga0182024_10010833_pt1 | contig 18480 bp, 16 predicted proteins | sample P32metaG_FD_120480 | JGI IMG/M metagenome (GOLD analysis project Ga0182024, IMG submission 120480) | Permafrost microbial communities from Stordalen Mire, Sweden - P3-2 metaG (Illumina Assembly) | ecosystem: Environmental > Terrestrial > Soil > Wetlands > Permafrost | place: Sweden: Stordalen... | reverse complement strand
CGGCGCCGCCGTGGAACCTCCGCCGCCAGGCAAAGTTCCGGACAAGGCGCAATGAGACCCAATCATGCCTACCACTAACGACCGCTTGCTGCTCATAAAGAACGGCCGCGTGCTCGATCCTGCGAGCAATGCCGACGCACGCCACGACGTGCTCGTGCATGGCGCGCGCGTAGTCCGCGTCGGCCCCGATCTCACCTCAGGCGATGCCGAAGTTTTCGACGCCACCGGCCTGATCGTCGCTCCCGGCTTCATTGATCTGCACTGCCATTTGCGCGAGCCCGGCCAGGAAATGTCCGAAACCATCGAAACCGGCACGCGCTCGGCCGCGCGCGGCGGATTCACAGCCGTCTGTTGCATGCCCAATACGCAACCCGTGAACGACAACGCCTCGGTCACGCGCTCGATCATCGAACGCGCCGCTGCTGCCGGAACCGTGCAAGTCTGGCCGATTGGCGCGGCCTCGGTCGGCAGCGAAGGCGAAGCTCTCGCGGAAATCGCCGCAATGAAAGATGCCGGAATCGTCGGGGTTAGCGACGACGGCAAGCCCGTTGCCACCGCACGCCTGATGCGCCAGGTAATGGATTATTGCAACTCGCTCGATCTGCCCGTGATTGACCACTGCGAAGACCCGTCGCTCTTCGCCGGCGGCGTGATGCGCGAAGGCCCGCGCTCCATCCGCCTCGGCCTGAAAGGCATTCCCGCGGAATCCGAATCCATCTGCGCCGGACGCGACGTCGAGCTCGCCTTGCTCACGCGCGCCCGCCTGCACATCGCGCACATGTCCACCACCGCCGCGCTCGAATACGTCCGTCACGCCAAAAAATTAGGTATGCGCGTCTCCTGCGAAGTCACGCCGCATCACTTCACACTCAGCGACGAAGACGTCCGCTACGACACGAATTACAAAATGAATCCGCCGCTCGCTTCGCGCGCAGACCGCGCGGCGCTGATCGCCGGAATCGCCGATGGCAGCGTGGACGCCATCGCCACCGACCACGCCCCGCATCACGCCGCCAGCAAAGATGTGGAATTCGATCGCGCGCCCTTCGGCATCGTCGGCTTCGAAACCGCGCTCGCGCTCACCCTCGGTGAACTCTTTCACACCGGAATAATTTCACTCCCGCGCATGGTCGAGCTGTTCACCACCGGCCCGGCGCGCGTCCTCGGCATTGAACGGAAAATCGCCGTGGGCGGCCCCGCCGATCTCACGATTTTTTCCACCGAGCACGCGTGGACCTACCACGCATCCGAATCCCCCAGTAAGTCCCGCAACACGCCCTTCGATGGCCGCACCTTCCGCGGCGCCCCAGTAGCCACAATTGTAGGAGGCCAAATCGTCTATCGCCGCGAACTAGTCGCCACCGCCTAAAAATTCGCGCGAGCTTAGCAATTTGCTGCGTCGTTATCTCTGGAATTGAACGGTGAGGACCATATGCGTAGCGGTAGGCTTCCCGTCCGTCAGCGCAGGTTCGAATATCCACAGCGCCACGGCTCGTTCCGCTTCATGCTGCAGCATGCGCGGACCAGACAATGCTTTCGATGACCGCAAATTTCCCTTTTCATCGATCAACGCGTCCACTTTCACCACGCCATCTGTATCCAGCCCCTTTGCCCAGGGCGGAATCGCCGGCGGAGGCTGCGCCACAATTCGCGCTGGAATTGTCTCCCCGCCTTTTGCGTGGTGACGTTTCGCCTGTTCTGGCGTTTCCTGTTCGGCGGCGGCTGCGGTTTCGTGCGCTGCAAGCTTCGGCGCGTAGGAAGTTTCGGCCGAAGGCACCGCCGACGGTGTGCTCGAGGATGCTCCGGAAGTTGCACGGGACGCCGATGCGTTATTCGCAACCGAAACAGTCGCATTAGGCGCGCCAGTCTGCTGCTGAATCTTCTGCGCTGCTTGCGCCGGAGTCGCTCCGGAGTTGTTACCATGCGCCGGGGCTTCGACTTCAGCACCCGTTTTGCCAGCGGTCGTCGACGTTGATCGTGCCACCGCGGCCTGCTTTGCCTGCGCCACAGCTGCAGCCGCAAGATTCTTACTGCGAATCTTAACCCGGTGCGAGTGCCACCCAAATCCCAGCGCGACCACAATCAACAGCGACGCGGCGATTCCCACGCCCATCGCGCCCTTCCCGTACGTAAGTCTGTGCAACTTGTGACCCAGCGGCGTCAGCTTCGCCACAAGTGCAGCTTTGAACCCGCCCACGGCTTCAGTCTCGCCCTTACCGTCGGCTTCCGCGCTCGCCTCGGCGTGCTCCGCCGCATCCGCAGATATCGCAGCTAATTCAGATTCATTCGTTTCCGGAGCAGCAGATTCGCGCTTGGGTCTTCGCTTAGGGTCGGTGGCAATCAGCTTCGCCAGCAATTCCGCGTCTTTCGTGTCGTTGCGCTCGGCCTCGTTTTCGGCATCGCCTTCAGACTGAGCCAACGCCTCTTCCGCCTCCTCCACTTCCTCCGCCGTATGTTGCGCAGCAGGTTCGCCCGCTCCAGCCGCGCCACTTTCCGCGGGCGTGGCCGCATTCTCTCCACTCGTCGGCGCGCTGGCGCTAGCCTCCACGATCGGCGCGCTCGTAGGAACAGGCGCGGATGCCGCAAGCATATCCAGCGCCTCGACACTTCTCGGCGTAACAACTGCAACAGGGGGCGCGGGAACAACGACGGGAGCAGCCGCCAGCGCGTCCCAAAAATGCGCGTCGCGCGTGGTAAATTCCAAATCCACATAGCCGGAGTCCGCCACCTGCCGCCACTCCAGCACTTTGCACAGAATTTCTCGTCCGGTCTGTTCGTTACGCAGAAAAACGCACTGCCCCTGCGACACTTTCGAACTCAGATTCACCACCGCGCCGTTGCCGAAGACGATCGTCGTCTTGGTCGTCTCCGTAAATATCTGGCGCTGCTCCGATCCCTCGACGTGCTTCGCCCCTTGAATCGTTACAGGGACTTCCCGCACGTCCGCGTTATCGTGTCCTGCGGATTCAGCCATGACTGTTCACACCATCAATTGGAATTTGCTGCATTGCCGCTGTGCCCCCCGGCGCCCCAGACATTGGATTGCTGCCGTTGCCTGCTGCTCCGCGCGCGCGCCAGTCCCATGTCCGGCGGCCGCGCTTCGGTCCGGCAATGTCTCTATGGTGACGCCCGCACCCGTCCGCTGCAATAGCCGGGAAGTACCAATTGCCCTATTACTACCGTCGCATCCGCAAGTTACAGGCTTTTCGTTCCGTTGGCGCACGCAAACCGTGTATCAATTCGACACCCTGTGCCTGTTTCCGCCGCGCAACCCCGCTTGCGTCAGCGCAAATGTAGCCAGTCAGCAGTTCGCTCGGGACGGCCCATGGCTGGCGGTCTTCCCGGACATAATCGTTTGAGAGTGAAACATGTTAATCGGAAGATGACCAACAACCGCGTCTCGCGGACTACAGCGCTGTCGGGGAAACACCCTGTGATACATTCTTCGTCACAAGAAGTTCATCCTGAGGACTTGCAAAAATGGAAAAGCGTCCATCTCGTACTTTCCGCGTACATCGTTTCAGCGTCCTTGCTCTCCTGCTTCTGGCTACGATCTCCGCCGTCGCGCAGAAACCCGCCAGCGTCTCGCCGTCCAGCGCACCCACGGCAGAAAATCGCACCGCGCATGCGTTCGATCTCGCTCGCACGGATCCCTTGAATCTCTACGCGTTTCTCTTCCGCATGCCCAAGGGCGCAGACCTGCACAACCACCTCACGGGCGCGGTCTACGCCGAATCCTGGATTCGCTTCGCCGCCGAGGACAATCTCTGCGTGGACCTCGCCACACATTCTTTTTTTCAGTCGCGCGCCATGACGGACGGTCTTGCGCCGCAACCAGTCTGTGGCGACGGCAATCTTCCCGCGGCTCACGCCAATCAAGATCAGCATCTCTACGACGCGCTTATTGACGCATTCTCCATGCGCAGCTTCGTTCCCTCCACAGGCGTCAGCGGCCACGATCACTTCTTCGACGCCTTCGGCAAATTCCACGGCATTTCGCACGTCCACACCGGCGAATTTCTCGACGAAGTCGCCACCCGCGCCGCCGCGCAGAACGAACAGTACATGGAATTAATGCTCACTCCACCATTCGACCACACCGCCGCGATCGCGAAAGATCTCGGATGGCACGCCGATGAAAGCTTCAGTAATTTCCGCGACCAGTTGCTGGCGAAAGGCTTGCGTGACGACATCGCCGTAGTCCGCGCGAATCTCGATGAAGCCGAATCCACGCGCCGCCAGGCCGAACGTTGCGGCGAACCCAATCAAGCCACCGCTTGCGCCGTGCAGCTGCGTTTCATCTACCAGGTTCTGCGCGGATTTCCGCCCGAACAGGTTTTCGCGCAGACTCTACTGGGCTTCGAAGCGGCCTCAGCAGACCCGCGCGTCGTCGGCATAAATCTCGTGATGCCCGAAGACGGCTACGTATCCATGTCCGACTACGCCCTGCAAATGCGCATGGTCGGCTTTCTGCACGGTGTGTATCCCAAAGTTCACATCACTCTGCACGCCGGAGAACTCGCTCCCGGCCTTGTCACCTGGGAAGGTCTTTCCTTCCACGTGCGCGAAGCTGTCGAAGTTGCTCACGCTGAACGCATCGGTCACGGTGTGGACGTGATGTACGAGGAACGGCCCTACGAACTATTGAAGGAAATGGCTGCGAAGCACGTCATGGTGGAAATTAATCTCAGCAGCAACGACCTGATCCTCGGCGTCAGTGGCAAGAATCACCCGTTCCCGATCTACCGAAAATTCGGCGTGCCGGTCGCGCTCTCAACGGATGACGAAGGCGTCTCCCGCATTGACCTCACGCATGAATATGTCCGCACCGTGGAATCCTACGCGCTCACCTACGCGGACTTGAAACAAATCGTCCGCACCGGCCTCGAACACGATTTTCTACCGGGCCCAAGCCTCTGGCGCGAGCAGGATGTATTCACTCGCCCCGTAGCCCCGTGCTCCGCAGAATTCCTCGGCGCGGAAAAACCCTCAGCTGCGTGCGCCGCCTTCCTCAAATCCAGCGAAAAAGCCCAGCAACAATGGGAACTTGAGCGCCGCTTCCGCGCCTTCGAATCCACCAACTGACACCCGTGGCACGGACACTCCTGGCTGGGCGCCTTGAGCGTAAGGTTCTCTCTGCGTTCTCTGCGCTCCGGCCTTTGCGCTCTCTGCGGTAAATCCATCGCGTCAAATGCGCGACGGGCTCCGCCGCGGTGTCCACTCGATGCCGCAGCTCTCACTCGGTTCGCCACGGCGAGCGTTCCGGCCAACGCCGTAACGCTTCCGTGGCCCAAGCGGTAGTCTTATCCGCGTGGCACGTCGTGCAAGGATTCGGGATCTGGTATTCGTCGGTCATCGCGGGCGTGATGAACGCGAACGTATGTGCCCGCACCTTCACGTCCGCAATGGTCGTCTCGATTTTCGGCATGTGGCAAGCGACGCAACTGCTTCCGGCGGATCCCTTTTTGTGATGCGTATGCTCTTCCAGAGTTCCGGTGCGCGGGCCGTTCAACGAAAGCGGGCCGTGACAATCCATGCAAAGTTGGTCCGCGGGTTTTCTCAATTGCGCGTAATTGTCCGTGCCGTGCGCATCGTGGCAGCTGAAGCAGGTCACCCCGCGCCGGTACATCACGCTCTGCACGAAATCATTGCCTTGCATGCGGTTCTTGTGCGCGGTGCCGTCGGGGTAGTGCGTGAACGTAGTCTCGCCCAGTTTGTGTTCCTCCAGTTGCCAGAAATCTTGCAGTTGTAAACCCACGCGATACCCAACGGGCCAGTCGTAGTATTTGCCTTCAATCGGACTGGTCAGCGGCCGTCCTTGGGAATGGCACTGGATGCAGCTGTCGCTCGCCTGCACGTAATCAAGACGCGCCGGATTCAGAATGTTCCCGCGCGACGGATGCTCCACGTGTTCGCTTCCGGGGCCGTGGCACTTCTCACATCCCACGTTCCACTCCGCCACCTGTTTCGTGTGGACGTTGTAATCCACCGAATGGCACCCATCGCAGGTAGGACCGGTGGGCCGCTGCATATTGTCCGGTGGATAAAACGGCTCCCACCAGTCTGTGCCCTTCGCCACGAAATAAGGCCGCCACACGCGATGCGTCACGTCCCATTGCGCTGGCTCCGGATAGTAATCGTCTCCCCTCTTCGTAAAGTAACGCTGCTTCCACATACTTCCGTAAACCAGGGCGACATCGTCCTTCGTAAATTTGGCCACGGTATTTGTGGCAAGATCAGGAATAATCGCATCAGGATGTTCGCGCGGATCGCGCACGACATTCGCCATCGGCGTCTTTCGCCAGCGCTCGTAGATTTGCGCGTGGCACTTCGCGCAGGACTGTGAACCCGTGTAGTGCGCCGACTGTGTGATGGACGCCTGCTGCTGCTGCTCTTGCTTGCTTGACGCGCGCAGGCTGCGGATAAACAACACCAGCTTCCAGCTGTCGTCGCTTTGCTCGTCCTGCGGTTTCGCCCACCCCGGCATGCCCGTCAGCCGCACCCCATTCCTGATGATGTAGCGGATCTCTCCATCCGTCAGGTTCTGCGTTTCGCGCGAACGCAGGTCTGGCGCCCGAGGGTAAAGATTGCGGCCGTCCTGCGTTTGTCCGGAGCCGTCTGGCCCGTGGCAGACCGCGCAACGATCTCCGAAACTTTCACGCGCTTCCTGCAAAATCTCCGGCGTGGCTTCAAATGGATTTGCTTCCACTCGGGCCTTTCGAGGGATGGCCAGGTTGCGCGCAGTGCTTGCCACGACCGTCTCAAGGTAGGATGGTTCACCGGCAGTGCTCAGGCCGTGCCCCAGCAGCCGCATTCCGTAAAAGCCCATGGCTGCCAGCGCCACGCCACACAGCAAAAGAAAAAGTTTCCAGGCTTTCATAATCGCGGTTATTACAGCGCAGCATTTCTTGGAAAGCAAATCCGAAAGAATGCCTGTCGCAACGGTGTGTTTCGGGGAAGTTCGCGACGTCAACCGCCAACAAAGCTTACGGCGTCGAATTACTCGGCGAGCGGAACACATACGCGACGATCACATTCGCTTTCAATTTCTTTTCGTTCAGCGTCGCTGGATTGACCGTCCAATTCTTTACCGCGGCGATTGCCGCCTCCGTCAAAGACGGCACGGAGCGAATCGGCGTCACCTCTTTCACTAAGCTGAACCTGTTTATCACCAAGGAGAGCACTACGGTTCCCGTCCCCACGCTGTTTGCAGGATAAACCGCGTACGACGCCTGAGCCATTTGAGGTGGGTGGTATCCCTGAGGAAGCGGCGGCGCAACCAGCGCCCCCTCCAGCAGCGGCAAATCCTGATTTTGCAGAGTGCCAGGGTTGAAGATCACTTGGATGTTGATTGTGGAAGGGACTGCGACCCCGTCGAGCTTGCCCGGCGAGAAACTCCAGGTGCTCACGGCGCTGATCGCTACCGCGGTCAGACTCGAGATGCCGCGTGCCACCTGCACGTTTTCAACCCGACCCCCCGCGCTCAGATTTACCGCGAGTGACACGAGGCCTGACGCGATGCTGTCGACAGGGTAGGGGATGTCGCCCGCAGCAGTGATGTCCGGCGGCTCAAAATGCGAACCGGCCGAAACTTCGCCTCTTGTCGCCGCGAATCCGGCATAAACCAGCAACAGCACGGCCAATATCAATTTTGAATTTTGCCTCGTAGGCCCCTCTTTCTCCGCAGCCATGAATGGACTTCGCCGCCGCCGGGTCTTCCTGCAATTCTCTCGAGCGAGATTCGCTGCCCAATCACAGACGAGGAGCCCGGCGCTTGGCGCTTATCCTAGGTTGAGCCGGAAGGTATGTCAACGAATCCAGAATGTTCGCAGGCAACGGCTGCAGAACATTGGGATTCAACGGTTCGTTCGATGAAAACTACGCGTTGCGCAATACGTCTAATGCGCGGCGGGTTCCGCTGCGGGGTGCATGCCGTGCTGCGGCACTTCGTGAACTCCGCGCAGCGGCTGTTCCTGATGAAATCTGTACAGTTGATTCAGCGGACCGGCGCCCTTGCCGATCGCGTAAGATTTTTCGATCGCCTTCGTCACGTAAGCCTTGGCCAGAATCACGGCTTCGCGCAATTGTTGCCCGCTCGCCAGCTGCGCCAGAATCGCCGATGAAAATGTGCAGCCCGAGCCATGCGTATTCGGGCTCTTCACGTGGTCGCCGCCGAACGTTTCCACTTCCGTGCCGATGCACAGCACGTCAATCGGTTTTTCCAGATGCCCGCCGGTAACCACTACCGCTTGGGCGCCCATTTCCACCAGCTTCAAACCCGCCACTTTCATCCCCGCGAGGTCTTTCACTTCCAGGCCGGTCAAAAATTCTGCCTCCGGCACGTTTGGCGTAATCACGCTCACGCGCTTCAGCAATTCGTCGCGCACGAATTTCAGCCCCGATGTATCCAGCAATTCCGCATTCCCCGCCGTAGGACGGAACACAGGATCCAGCACCACGTGCGCGAATTTGTGCTTGTCCAGAAATTCCGTCACCACCGAAGCGTTCGCGCGATTCGCCAGCATGCCGATTTTCACGCCCGCGATCTCGATATCTTCCACCAGCGTATCCAGCTGCGCGCGCATCGTAGCCGATGGCGTCGCGTGAACGGATACAACTCCTTGCGTTGATTGCACCGTCAGCGCCGTCACCGCCGCCACGCCATAACAATTGTGCGCCGCAAAAGTTTTCAGGTCGGCCGCTGTGCCCGCGCCGCAAGAAGGATCAAATCCCGCAATCGTCAGAAGGATAGGTGGTGTGTGGCCCGTGTGACCGTTGTGATTACTCAATTGCGAGTGCCTCCGCGCGAGGTCGCTGCAGACAACTACGCCGGCGCCGCCATTGTTTAAGTTGGCGCACCGGCTAACGAAAATGTACGCGCCTTCTCGTGCATCGCGCAACAACAATATTTGAAAATTGCCAGACAGGTTCGATGCGCGAAAAACCCGGCGAAAATCAACGAGGAAAAGATTAGTGAAATCTTATCCGTGCGCCAACATCACGGAAAAAGTCCGCGCACAAGCGTGGCGTCTGCAACTCGGCCTACCGCCAGCACGTATGCTCCAGTGCGCAGATGCGCGCGATGTTTCCGCGCCGTCTCGTGCACTTCATGAAACGCGCGCCGCATCACCAGATCCAGCTTCGCGTTCACTTCCGCTTCCGACCAGAAGAAACTCTGCAGGTCCTGCACCCATTCGAAATAACTCACCGTAACGCCACCCGCATTTGCCAGCACGTCCGGAATCACCAAAGTGCCCTTGCGTGCCAGAACTTCGTCCGCATGAGGAGTTGTCGGCCCATTCGCCGCTTCCGCCACAATTTTCGCCTTGATCTGGTCCGCATTGTTCAACGTAATCGAATTTTCCAAAGCCGCCGGCACCAGAATGTCGCACTTCATCGTCAGCAAATCATCATTCGAGATGCGCGAAGTCCCCGGCATCCCTACGACAGTTCCGGAGCGCTCCTTGTAACGCATCGCCTTCAGAGGATCGATCCCCCGCGAATTGAAAACGCCTCCACGCGAATCGCTAATCGCGATCACGCGCGCCTTTTTCTCAGAAAATAATTTCGCCGCGATCGAACCCGCATTCCCAAATCCTTGAATCGCGACGCTGGCTCCGCGCAGCGAAAGTTTTTTCACCTTGCAGGCTTCTTCCACCACGATCACGCAACCGCGCGCCGTCGCCTCATTGCGTCCTTCCGACCCCCCGATCGAAATCGGTTTGCCCGTCACAACTCCAAGCGACGAATGCCCCTTGGTCATGGAATACGTATCCATGATCCACGCCATTGTCTGCGAATCCGTGTAGACGTCCGGTGCCGGAATATCCTGCTCCGGTCCGATGATCGGCAGAATTTCCGCGGCGAATCGCCGCGTCATGCGCTCCAGCTCGGACTTGCTCATCCGCTTCGGATCGCAGATCACACCGCCCTTCGCCCCGCCGTACGGAATATTCACCGTCGCGGTTTTCCACGTCATCCACATCGCGAGGGCCTTCACTTCGTCCAGCGTCACCGCCGGATGATAGCGAATGCCGCCCTTCGCCGGTCCGCGCGCCACGTTATGCTGCACGCGAAATCCCGTGAACACCTTGATCTGACCGTTGTCCATCTTCGTTGGGATGGAAACCTCCAGCACGCGCTTGGGCGTGCGCAAAATCTGGCGCAGTCCCGGATCCAGCTTCAGATATTCCGCCGCGATGTCGAACTGAATTTGCGAAATGCGGTACGGATTCAGGTCCTCGCGCGGTGCGATCCGCGGGATGGGCTGGGTGCTAGCAGGTTTGGCAACGGTTGCCATTCGATGTTCCTTCCTGACGTGGCGAGCTATTGATGGTAAGGGCCGTAAGTCTTGCGCGAATCGAAGTTTAGTCAAGCCGTGCTGGATGTCAATGGAAACCAGTCAGACCACGGGAAATTGCGCATCCGTTCTCATCACATTTCGCGCGAGTAATCTTCGCGCACCAGGCCGTAAACATATGTACGGAAAATACTTACACGCATAGTCGTCTCGGTACAAGCCGCATAATTCCAGCACTCACACCGCCCCTAAATTCCAGCCAAAACCCCGTTGACCCCGCCCTACCAACAAGTTACGCTCCCTCCACGGCAGCGCAATCGCGCGGTGCGATCTGACATGCCAACCCCGCGCCGCAATCCGGAAACCCTTCGCGCGCGTATCTATTAGGAGAAGCATTTACTTGGTGACGGCGGAGAAGCGAGCGGAGTTGAAGGCCACGGACGCCTCACTCATTGACCGGATCGTTCAACGTGACGAGTCAGCGCTCGCAGCGCTGTATGACCGTTACGCGGGCATGCTCTCGTCCGTCTTGAATCGGATTTTGCGCGACTCCCAGGCAGCCGAGGAAATTCTGCAGGACGTTTTCTATCAGCTGTGGCGCAACGCTGCGCAATTCGATTCGTCGCGCGGTTCGCTCTCTGGCTGGCTGCTGGTGATTGCCCGCAATCGCGCCATCTCCCGTTTGCGGCGCCACAATCCCGCCAGCGGCGACGAACTCAGCGAGAACACCGTCGTGGTCGCCTCCAATCTCGAAAGTTCCGTCGCGCAGCAACAGCTGATGGCCAAAGTAAGGGGCGCGCTGGACAATCTGCCGAAAGAGCAGCGCGCCGCCATCGAGCTCGCATACTTCGAAGGCCTGACGCACAGTGAAATCGCGCAGCGCACTGGCGACCCGCTCGGCACGGTTAAGACGCGGCTGCGCTCAGCAGTAGAAACTCTGAAACGGGATCTGCATTCATGAGCAACGAACATCCAACTCGGCCGGAAGATTTCGATCTCTGCGCCTTAGGCGCACTCGACGACGCCGAACGCCACGCGTTCGAATCACACATAGCTTCCTGCGCGGACTGTGCCGAAAAACTCGCCGCGGCGCGCGGACGTGTGGCGATCCTCGCGTTCGCCGCGCCGACCGTGGCTCCGTCGCCCGGCGTGAAAGAAAGTCTCATGCGCCAGGTCATCGCTTCCGCCGAAGGTCCCGGCGGAAGCGCCGCGCGCGTAAAGCCGGAGTCGGTTGCAGATGGCGGAATCTTCGCGCGCTGGTGGGCCGCGCTGTTGCCGGTAGCGACGGCCTTCGCGCTCGCCACTGTTCTGCTGTGGCTGCACAACGAACAGCTGAATCGCCAGCTCGCCGATCTGCGCAACACCATCGAGCAGCAGAAGCAGGAACTCGCCGAAACGCGCCATCAAGCCGACCTGATCGCAGCGCGCGAGACGCTTGTCGTTCCGCTCTGGTCGCAGAAAGGCGCGCCCGATGCCCATGGTGAAGGCCACGCGCGCGTGCTGTACAACGCAAAGGAAGGGATGATGACCTACGACGGCTGGCTGCCCTCGGCACCCGCCGATAAGAGCTACCAGTTGTGGCTCGTGCCGATGAGTGGCGCGCCGATCAGCGCCGGCGTCTTCAATCCCCAGAACGGCGAAATGAGTCACATGATGAAGAAGCTTCCCGCGGGCGTCACCGCAAAAGCATTCGCCGTATCGCTCGAACCCGCAGGCGGCGTGCCGCAACCCACAGGCCCAATGGTCCTCGTCGGCCCAATTTCGTAGCACGCGCCAGCGCTCGGTTTTCTCGGCGCACTCCGCGTCTCTACGGTAAAAATCTTTAAGTTTTCGCCGCGCCCGGAATGACATCCACGCCCATATAGGGCCGCAGCGCGTCTGGAATCACGACTGACCCATCCGCGCGCTGAAAATTTTCCAGTAGCGCGATCCATGTGCGGCCGACCGCCAGGCCGGAGCCGTTCAGCGTATGCACGAATTCCGATTTTTTTCCGCCCGGGGGCTTGAAACGAATGCCAGAGCGGCGCGCTTGGAACGCTTCGGTATTCGAGCACGAAGAAATTTCCATGAACTCGCCCGCCGAGGGCAGCCACACTTCGATATCGTACGTTTTCGCGGACGCGAATCCCATATCGGCGGTACACAGTAGCATCACGCGATAGTGTAGGCCCAGCCGCTGCAAGATCGCTTCGGCGTTTGCGACCAGCGCTTCCAGCTCGTCGTAACTTTGCTCCGGCCGCGTGAATTTGAACATTTCCACTTTCTGAAACTGGTGCTGGCGCTTCAGCCCGCGCGTATCGCGTCCTGCAGCGCCGGCTTCGGAGCGAAAGCACGCCGTCCACGCACACACTTTGATTGGCAGTGCATCGCTCTCCAGCGTCGTGTCGCGATATAGGCTGGTCAATTCCACTTCAGACGTCGGCGTCAGCCACAGGTCCGTGCCTTCCAAGTGGAACATGTCCGCCGCGAATTTCGGCAGCTGGCCCACGCCGGTGAGCGAAGCGGTGTTCACCAGAAACGGCGGCAGAATTTCCGTGTAGCCGTGCTCGCGCGTGTGTACGTCCAGAAAGCAATTCGCGAGGGCCCGTTCCAGCCGCGCGCCCAGCCCCTTGTAAACCGCAAAACGCGACCCTGCGATTTTCACCGCCGCGTCAAAATCCAGAATCCCCGCGCCTTCGCCCAATTCCCAGTGTGCCTTCGGTTCGAAATCAAAAGCTGGCGGCGTGCCCCACCGTCGCACTTCCACATTTTCCGCCGCCGATTTCCCCACCGGCACGCTGGCATGAGGAATATTCGGCACGGTCAGCAGGAATTGCTTCAGCTGTTCGTCCAGCACGGTGATGGTTTCGTCGTCGCGCTTGATCTGGTCGGAAACCTGCTTCATCAGCGCCAGCAGCGAGGACGCATCCTCGCCCGACTTTTTCATCCGCACAATTTCCTCGCCAGCCTTGTTGCGCTCCGCCTTCAACCGCTCCGCCGAAGTAATCACCATCCGCCGGTCGGTATCCAGCTGACGAAAAGGCGCAAGGTCGAGCGTGACGCCGCGCTCCCGCGCCATCTTCTCGATTACATCGAGGTGCTCGCGTACATATCCCAAATCCAGCATAGGCCCAGCAGAATACACGACTCCGCCACGAAGTGAAAAGCGCGGACGTCAGTGCGGTACGAAATCGTTTTATGCGACGGCTCAGTTCGGGGATTTTTTTCGCGGGGATAGCTTCGGGCTTTCTGCGGCGCGGAGCTTCCAGACGATTTGGCGCATTATGCCGGTCCACATGTCGGCGTCGCGGCTGGGAAGATTCAGGCGGCGGACCAGGCGGCGGATGCGCTCGTCGGCGTCGGCTACGGTGCGGCGGTCGAGGAAGCCGCTGGAGCTGAGGGCTTCGGTGAGGATGGCTGTGAAGCGTTCGACTTCGCCGGCTGTGGCGGGCGGCGCTTTTTCCAGCGCTTGCTTAAATTTGGAGGCGGCCTTGGCGTCGCGTACCAGTTCGTAGAGGCAGACTGCTACGGCCTGGCCCAGGTTCATCGAGCGATGCTCCTCGCGCGTGGGAATGCGCAGCAGCCAGTGGCAGTGGCTCAGATCTTCGTTGGATAATCCGGTTTTTTCCGAGCCGAACAGGAGCGCGACGCGATCTGTTTTTCCGCGTCCGGCGCGCTTGCGCGCGAGGCGTTGCAGAATGATGCGCGCGCCAGCCTCGAGGGTGCACAGCGAATGATGCAATTCGCGGCGGCCGGCCGCCGTGCTGCCGACGACGAGCGCGCAATCGGCCACCGCTTCCGCGACAGTGGAAAATTGCTCGGCATTGGCAAGCACCGGCGCGGCTCCGACGGCGGAAACGGCCTCGCGGTACGCAGGGTCGTAGGGATTCACCAGGCGCAGATTCGTGCAGCCGAAATTGCTCATGGCGCGCGCGGCGGCGCCAATGTTCAGAGGATTGCGCGTTGCCACCAGCACCACGCGCAGATTGTCCATGAGGGCTGCGGAATTCATGCGCGCCTATTCTACGGCATCACGCGATATGCAGACGAGTCCTGCAGGGGATCTCCCGTCCGGAAAGCTTGGGCTTGCCATCTGGCGCGTAAGCGATTAACAACTCTGCGGACGGCGCTCGAGCAAACACGCAAGCGGAAAGTTGCCAGCGGAAGGCACGTTTGGGGGCTACGTGCGTACGTGCCGAAGTCAGGCGCGGAAGCTACAAGAGGAAGTTGCGTGAAAAATACGCGAGCGTCGCAGGGCGAGAGTTTTTCGAACGATCGGCAACGAGGCGGAGCGAGCATGCGACAGAAAACGGCGGCGCTCGCCAGTGCAGTGGCACAAGCGCCAATTTCCTGTGGGCCGGCGATCAGTCCGGAGAATGCGAAAAAGGCTGCGGCGCCGGCATTGGCGGAAGCGGCGCAAAATAATTGGGCGATGGCCGTCGCGATCGTGGATTCGGCCGGCAACCTGGTTTACTTCGAGAAGATGGACAACACGCAGCAGGGAAGCGTGAATGTTTCCCAGGACAAGGCGCGCTCCGCAGCGCTATTCAAGGGGCCGACGCAAGCATTTCAAGATCGGCTGGCTGCCGGCGGAGACGGGTTGGGAGTGCTGCGTATGCAAGGCGCAGTGCCGGTGGCAGGCGGCATTCCGCTGCTGATGGATGGCAAGATCGTCGGCGCGATTGGAGTTTCAGGCGCAACGAGCGCTCAGGACGCGCAGTGCGCGAAGGCCGGGGCAGACGCGCTGAAGTAGTCGGCTGCGGTTACGCGGGGTGACTGAAATTAACCCGGCAGCAACGTGAGCGTAACACGGCAGAAAATTGGTTTGGTACGATGGCGCCGCTGCCCTTGCCATCGCCCCCGACACCGGCACAAAGGAAACCACGCCATGTTGCCACCGAAACTGATTCTTTCCCCGATTGATTTCAGCGACTCTTCCCACACTGCGCTGGATGTTGCAGCGGATTTCGCGACACGCTTCGGCGCCGAGCTGCTGCTGGTTCACGTGATGCCGGCGATTCCGGATCTCCCGGAAAATGTGTCGATTCTGAAGGAAGGCGAGTACGACCAGAGCTTGACGGACGCGGCCGCGAAACGGCTAGCTGATCTGGCCGGCACGCTCGCGCAGAAAAATGTGAAGGCACGCACGGAAATGGGGACGGCGAACGATGTTGGCATGGAGCTGGTGCGCATCGCCGAGCACGAGCACGCGGACATGATCATTATTGCGACGCACGGGATGTCTGGCTGGCACAAAATCGCGTTTGGCTCGGTGGCGGAAAAAGTGGTGAAGCAGGCGAGCTGCCCCGTGTTGGTGTTGCGCGCGAATGTGATGGCGGATGCTGGCGGCGACAAGCAGGCTGCTTCGTCCGCGGCCGCGTCGGACTAATTGGCGCTTGCCGTCGCCGCGCGTGCGGCTAACGGTGTGCGACGGTTCGATCGCGCTTTGCGCGATCTTTGGGAGAATCGCACTTTAGCGCCGACCCTTCGAGCCGGCATTGCCGGTTCTCAGGGTGAATTGCGCTGTGGCGCAGCTCAGACTCCGACTTCAGCGAACTCGTCGCACATCGAGCGAAAATTTTCGTACCAAGTTTCGGTAAACACACCCACCAAGTATTCGGCGGTGCGTCCGGCCACGGCGACGCGCGCCGGCTTGATTTCTCCCCAAGTGCGAACGCGCGTCCCGCCGGAAGCTTGCTCCTCGAATTCGACCCACTGGTGCATCGTGATGCCCAGGGCCCTGTCGATCCAACCGAGATCGCGCCCGGGCCGGCAGTTGACGATCAAATGATCGACGACAACTTTGACGGGTTTGAGTATTTCGATTTCCATCCGGCTGCCGATACTCCAAGGCTCGCCATGTTGCCAGTGCATGCGGCCGTAGATGTTGGCGAAGGTGTGCCACATTTTCCAATTGGTGTAGACCTCCCAGGTCAGGGCTGGGGTGGCTTTGGTGGTGACTGCGTATTCAAATGTATGCATCGTACCTCGTAGCGCACTTCGGATTTTTTACTGCACCAGGGAATAAAACGGGGTATACTGCGCGCCTGTATTATTTATACATCGTTTGTTATACGGTGTAAAGATTATTGTTACAGAATTCCCCGAGGCGCAAGGAGCGAAAAAGCGAAGATGCCGCGAACAGCCGATGCCCGTCTGGAAGGACGCATACTGGATGCCGCTTATCAATTGTGGAGCAGAGGCGGAGAAAGAGCGCTGACCATGCGCGCGGTGGCGCGCACGGCGCGGACGACGACTCCGACTGTGTATCAGCGATTCCGCGATAAGAAAGACATTCTGGAGCTGCTACGCAAGCGGGCGCAGGAGATCATGTTTTCTTACATGCGGCGAGCGCATTCGGCGGAAGAGTTTTGCTTGCGCTATTTCGAGTTCGCGCTTGGACATTGCAATGAGTACGAGCTTATTCACGCGGACTGGGCCGTGCGTCTGGCGAAAGAAGAAGCGCGACCGTCGTTTGACTTGTTGAAGAAGAGTCTGGCGGACCGATTGGGCGGGACGCAGGAGCAGCACGCGGGTTTGGCACTGGCATTGGCGGCGTTGCTGCACGGAACTGCTACGCTGCTGCTGACCAGAGGAGTGCCGGAGCGAATTTCGCGCGAGCTGCGTCACGCGTGCGTTGCGGCGTTTGAGGCGCTGGTGGAGAATGCCGCCGGGCGATCGTTTCGGCCGAACCATCGACGCGCGGCGCAGTCGTAGACTCGATAATGTTGCGGCCGGTGGTTCGAGCGATTTATGAGTGAGACATGAGCAAGACGTCGCCGAGACGCTGGATCTTTTTGAGTGTGTCAATCGTGCTGCTGGCGTTGCTCGGCGCGGCGGGATACTGCCGATGGGCCGGGCAGATTCCGGCACCGCTGCTGGAAATTCTGGTGCGGCGGATCCAGTTGCCGCCGGGATTTAGAATTGAACTTTATGCGACGGGCGTGCCGAATGCGCGCTCGTTGACGTTGAGCCCGAGCGGCACTGTGTTTGTGGGTTCGAAGCGCGCGGGCAGAGTTTATGCGCTGACAGCCAGCGAGCGGCACGACAAGGCCGACGAAGTGATCACGATTGCGCGTGGCCTTCAAGAACCGAACGGTGTGGCGTTGCACGATGGCTCGTTGTACGTGGCGGAGGTGAGCCGCGTGCTGCGCTACGACGCGATCGAGACGCGACTGAAATATCCTCGGGCGCCTGTAGTGGTGAGCGCAGACCTGCCTTTGAACAATCAGCACGAATGGAGATATATCCGCTTTGGGCCGGACGGATGGCTGTACGTGGGAGTTGGCGCGCCATGCAACGTGTGCGAATCCGCGGACAAGCGCGTCGCGAGCATATTAAGGATGCGGCCGGACGGGTCCGGCATGGAAGTGTACGCGAGCGGCGTGCGTAATTCGGTGGGATTCGATTGGCAGCCTCAGTCGCAGGAGATGTGGTTCACCGAAAATGGGCGCGACAACTTGGGAGACGATATTCCTCCCGACGAATTGAATTACGCGCCGCGCGCGGGAATGAATTTCGGGTTTCCTTACTGCCACGGAACGGATATTGCCGATCCGCAGTTTGGTCCTGGGCATTCTTGCGCGGAATTTGTGGCGCCGGCTTGGAATTTACCGGCACATGTGGCTGCGATCGGGATGCGTTTTTACGGCGGCGATATGTTTCCGCAGCACTATCACGGCGGGATTTTTATTGCGGAGCATGGGTCGTGGAATCGCAGTGTGCCGACGGGTTATCGCGTGAGCCGGGTGGAGATGGACGGCGTTCGCGCGGTGAAGTACGAGCCATTCGCGCAGGGGTGGTTGATGGGAGGTATGCATTGGGGGCGGCCGGTGGATGTGTTGGTGATGCCGGATGGGGCGCTGCTGGTTTCCGACGATTACGCGGGGGCGGTTTATCGGATCAGCTATCAGAAGCCACAATAATTTTTCGCGTACATCAAATTACCACGGATTCCTGGTATTCGCCGAAGGCGCGGCGGAGGGCGTCGGAAATTTCGCCTACTGTGGCGTAGGCTTCGACGGCGATGAGGATGGCGGGCATTAGATTTTCTGTGGTGCGGGCGCGACGCTCAATTTCCACCAGCGCGGCCTGGGCTTTGGGCGTGTCGCGGCGGGCGCGCAGGGAATTGAGGCGCGCGATCTGGGTGCGTTCGATTTCGGGGTCAATGCGCAGCGTGGGGATGGGTTTTTCGTCCTCGG
>Ga0182024_10010832_pt1 | contig 18480 bp, 14 predicted proteins | sample P32metaG_FD_120480 | JGI IMG/M metagenome (GOLD analysis project Ga0182024, IMG submission 120480) | Permafrost microbial communities from Stordalen Mire, Sweden - P3-2 metaG (Illumina Assembly) | ecosystem: Environmental > Terrestrial > Soil > Wetlands > Permafrost | place: Sweden: Stordalen... | reverse complement strand
AGATTTTAGATTTTAGATTTTAGATTTTAGATTTTAGATTTTAGATTTTAGATTTTATCAGCGTTTATCTGTGTTCATCTGTGGATCCAATCTTTTTCTTTATTCGCCGCGTACCAAGTCGGCCCGGGACTCGCGGCGGCGGATCAAACGCATGCGTGTTCCCTCGACGAGGATTTCGGCAGGGCGCGGGCGCGAATTGTAGTTCGAGGCTTGGACGGTGCCGTAGGCGCCAGCTCCCCACAAAACCAGCACATCCTTCGGAACCACGTTTCCGAGCGGCCAATCCTGCAGGAAGCAATCACCTGACTCACAAACGGGGCCGACGATATCGGCGCGAGCGAGCGGTCCGGGCGTGCGCTGGGCGCGCGTGATGGGATGCGTTGCATCATATAATGCGGGCCGCATGAAATCGTTCATCGCGGCGTCCACGATGACAAAGCTCTTTCCGCGATTCTGCTTGGTGTACAAGACATGCATCAGTAGGACGCCAGCGGGACCGATGAGCGACCTTCCCGGCTCGATCAGCAAGTGGCAGCCGAGCGGGCGAACGACGCGCGCAAGCTCCGCGGCCCAGGCGGCTTTTTCCGGAGGCTGCTCCGAAGTGTAGCGAATCCCGAGTCCGCCGCCGCAATCGACATAGCGGAGGGAAATGCCGGCGGTCGCAAGCTCGCGCACAAATCCAGCCAGGCGCGTCAGCGCGCGCCGGTGTGGAGTGAGCGTCACAATTTGCGATCCGATATGCGCGCTGATTCCCTGCCAGTCAATCCAGCGTGAATCGCGGTGCTCGAGGTACAGGCCTCGCGCGGTCTCCCAGTCGATTCCAAACTTGTGGCGATGGTGGCCGGTGGCGATGTGCGGATGGCCGCCGGCCTTTACGTCCGGATTTACGCGGATGGACGCCGCAGCGCGCACGCGCAGCCGTGACGCTTCCGAAGCCAACAAGTCAAGTTCCGCAGCCGACTCCACATTGAAAAGAAGAATCCGCGCGCGCAGCCCTTCACGAATTTCCTCGCGGGATTTCCCGACGCCTGAAAATACGATGCGGTTCCCCGGCACGCCAATCCGGCGCAGGCGATAAAGTTCCCCGCCCGAAACAATGTCGAATCCGCTGCCAAGCGCGGCAAACACGCGCAGGATACTCAGATTGGAATTGGCTTTTATGGCATAACAAATCGTGTGCGGAAGCGCTCCAAACGCGGAATCCATGCGGCGATAGGCTTGCTCGATGCTCGCGCGGCTGTATAGATACGCGGGCGTTCCAAATCGCTCCGCGGCGGCAGCAACGGATACGCCTTCGCAAAATAATTGGGAGCCCCGATAGGAAAACCCGGGGGTATAGCTCGCCGGATCGACAACTCTGGAGGAGCGGGAAACACGCGAATTCGAAGGCGCCGCGCTCACTTGACTTTCATCACCACCAGCGTGCGATCGTCAGTGATGGCGCCCCCTTGTGTGAATTCCTCCACTTCCGCGAGCAAACGGTCGGCAAGTTCACTAGAATTCAAGTGTGCGTTGGCGGCCAGAAGACCTTTTATGCGGCCCGTGCCGAAAAATTTTCCCTCCCGGTTGGCCGCCTCGGTCAAGCCATCGGAAAAGAAGAGGAGTACATCGCCCGAAGTCAGGCGCACATTCCATTCCTCATAGGTCGCATCATCGAAAATGCCAATCGGGAATCCCGAGAGTGTAATTTGTTCGACGTGCCCGTCTTTCCAGAGCAGCGGTTGCGTCTGCCCGGCGTTCGCCAGCCGCAGTACGTGGCGCGCTTTTTGCCACGTGGCAAAGCAAAACGTCATGTAGCGGCCTTCGACGCGGCGGTCGCACACCAGTTGATTGAGCTGGCGGAGAAGCTCGGCGGGCTGAAGCTTGTGCGGGGCGAGACTGCGCAGAATTCCGGTAGCCACCGCGCCGTAAAGAGCGGCGGCAGTTCCCTTCCCGCTAACGTCACCTAAAGCGACACCCAGTTGTTGCGTTCCATAGGTAAGGAAATCGTACAAATCGCCGCAAACTTCGCGCGCGGAATGAATTCGCGCGGTGATATCCAGGCCGTAATCGGTGTCAGGGACAGGGCGCAGAAGTGCGGTCTGCAGGCGCTGCCCGGCCGTGAGTTCACGCTCCATCCGCGCTTCATCCTTGGCCAGCTTCTCGTACAACCGCGCGTTTTCGAGCGACACGGCGAGGTGCGCGGCCAGGATCATGAGGGTCTGCTCGTGTTCTTCGGTGAAATAATTAACCTGCGGGCTTTCAAGATCGAGTACGCCCACGACGCGGCCCTTGTGAAGCATCGGAATCGCCAGCTCGGAGCGGGTTTCCGGATTCACCATGATGTACCGAGGATCGAGCGTCACGTCGGGAACGCGAACGGGTAATTCCGTGGAAATCGCGGCTCCGACAATACCCTCATTTGCCGAAACTCGCAGCTTTCCCTGGGCGCTCTGACCGTATTTCACATCCAGGCGATGGCGGTACAAATTCGTGGCATCGTCATATAACAAGATTCCCAAAATCTGATAGTCAATGACGCGCTTGACGAGTTCCGCGGCGCGGCGCAGCAGTTCCTCCACGGCAAGGATCGCATTCGCCTCGCGACCCACTTCGTTGAGAACCAGCAGCGTGTTGGCCTGGCTGCGGACGCGTTCAAAGAGCCGCGCGTTTTCGATGGCGGTGGCCAGGCGGCTGGCCATCAGCGTCAATACACTTTGCTGATCGCGCGTGAAATAGTCGACTTGCGTGCTCTGAATGTCGAGCACGCCGATCGCCTGCCCCTTCACCATGAGGGGAACCACCAGCTCGGAGCGAACCGAATCGATGAGGTTGATGTAGCGCGGATCTTCGCGGACGTCCGGCACGCGCACGGCGCGGCCCGTCAACGCGGCCGTGCCGGTGATTCCCTGACCCATCGGAATCACCCAATCCTTGCCCGCGCCATCGCCGTACCCGATGGTGAAACGGTGGTAGAGCCTGTGCATGGATTCGTCGACCAGTAGGACGCTGAAAATCTCGTAGTCGACCAGGCGCTTCACGAGCGCCGCGGTCTTCCGCAGCACTTCGTCGAGGTCCAGCGAGGAATTGATTTCCTCGCCGATTTCGACCAGCGTCGCGAGAACCTCCGCGGGAACGTTCAGCGGCGATGGAGCTTGTACAGGATCCATAAATAATTGGTGAATGTGCAATGCGCTCGGGACTTCCAGGAACGCAACGCGACTCCCCTTGAGCGAATTAGTATAGCAGGTAGAGATTATGCGCTTATGAAAAACCGATGAATTGCCAGGCGTGTACGCCGGAAAAAATCAGACTGCGGCGGCAAAAATCAATAGGAAGTTAAGGGCTGCGAGCCTGGGGCGACTGCTTGCGGAGGCACCGAGCCTACCGCTTGTTCCATGATTTTTACGCTGGCGCTGGCGCCAATTCGTGTCGCGCCTGCGCACACCATTTTTTTCAGATCGTCAAAAGTCCGCACGCCGCCCGAGGCCTTTACTCCAATGTCCGTTCCGACCACGGCTCGCATGAGTGCGACATCCTCAGCCGTGGCGCCGCCCGTGCTGAAGCCAGTGGAGGTCTTGACGAAGTCGGCGCCCGCCCTCTTGCTGGCGAGCGAAGCGCGCACCTTTTCCTCGACCGTGAGCAGCGAAGTTTCAAAGATGACTTTGCAGATTGCGCCACCGCGATGCGCCACTTCCACGACTCCGCGGATATCGGACTCCACCACGTCATCCTGGCCCGATTTCAGCGCGCCGATGTTGAGGACCATGTCCACTTCCTGCGCGCCCAGCTTGATCGCTTCTTCGGCTTCGTGAATTTTTACTCGGGGAAGAGTCGCGCCGAGAGGAAATCCGATCACCGTGCAAACCTTGACTTTTGAACCGCGCACTAATTCCGCGGCAAGCGGCACGTTCCACGGATTGATACAGACTGACGCGAATCCAAAGCGCACGGCTTCCTGGCAGAGTTTGCGAATATCGTCTCGCGAGGCTTCCGGTTTCAGCAGGGTGTGATCGATCAGGCCGGCAAAGCCTGCTTCCAACTGAACGATTGACGGGCCGCAGGAAATGCGGTCGGCCCCGGCCTCGACGACCGCGCGGGTTTTTCTGGCGCACTTCTCTGCGCAGTTCAGGTCGCAGTCCGGGCAAATTTCGTCGTCGCCGGCAGCGCTGGCGGAAGCCGCCCTCCCCGACGCGCCGAGGTAGCGCACCACCTCTTCAGTGACTATACGAACTACCTGTTCGAATTCGCTCTGTTCCACTCGCTCAGCCCTGTTCGAATCGCCCGGAAGAATTCGGAATCATCACTTCTTTGCCGACCGTTCCTCAATGCCCCGAATCTTGTCCACTCGGCGCTGGTGGCGCCCTCCCGCGAACGGCGTCGAAAGCCACAGCGCGACAATCTCCCGAGCGGCTTCCGGGGCGATCAGTTTGGCGCCCAGCGTCAGCACATTCGCGTCATTGTGCTCACGGCTGTTGCGCGCCGTCGCGCGATCATAGCATAGCGCCGCGCGTACTCCCGGCACCTTGTTGGCGGCGATCGAACTGCCGATCCCCGCGCCGTCGAGCACGATGCCAAGCCACGCTTCCCGGCGCGCAACAGCGTTGCCAACTGCTTCGGCGAAGTCGGGATAATCCACGGCTTCCGCGCTGTCAGTGCCAAGATCGAGAACCTGGTAGCCCCAATCGTGGAGATGTTCTTTCAATTGTTGCTTGAGTTCGAAGCCGCCGTGATCGGCGCCGATCGCCACGACTCGGGCGGATTTTTCCGGCGAGCTTTCGGCCCACGCCGCGCTGGATTGGGCTCCGTGTTCTCGGGCCGAGGCAATGCGGAACGTGATCCCGCGCCGCTCGGCCTCTTCACGGGCGAGAGGAGTGATGAGCGTATCGTCCGTAATGGCGAGCTCGCCATTTTTCGGGACACGCTCCAAATCCGCGGCTGTGATAAGAGGTTTCATGAAAATTAGAGCGTGTCAAACCGGGCGGCAACGGTCTTTGTGGCGCCGGCGAGACACCGGCGCCACAAAGACATGTGCTCCGCGATGACTTGGGCGGCCCTCAATCCACCTATCGGACGCATCGCGAGAAATGCGAGCTAAGATGGCGGTAGCGAGAGAATGCACACGTCCTTGAGATTGCGATAACGCTCGGCATAGTCCAGCCCATACCCAACTACGAATTCATTCGGAATCTGAAATCCAATGTAGTCCGCCTTAACGTCTTTTTTGATGCGGCGCTCCGGCTTGTCGAGCAGCGCGGCGATCTTCAGCGAATTCGGCTTGCGCTGCTGCAATACGCGCAGCAGGTAGCCGAGTGTGAGCCCCGTATCCAAAATGTCTTCGACCACGATGACGTTGAGTCCTTCGATGCTGGTGTCGAGATCCTTGTTGAGGCGCACCTGGCCGGAAGTCTGGCTGCCATGCCCGTAGCTGGAGACCGACATAAAATCGAGCGAAACTTCGACGCGAATCTGGCGCACCAAATCCGAGAGAAAAATAGCGGCGCCTTTCAGAACACCGATGAGGTGAACGCGCTGCCCTTTGTAATCCTTGGAAATTTCATGGCCGATTTCGCGAACGCGCTTCTGTATCGCGCTGCTCCGCAACAAAACTTTCAGATGCTCCTGTCCGTGACCATGCACTGGGAATCCCCCGCCTTTGTAGGACAGGCTTTAGCCTGTCTGGTTTTTTATGACACTTTGCGAAATGCGGACAGGCTGAAGCCTGTCCTACAGGAAGCGGCTACTCTAGCTCAGGGAATGCGAAACCTCAAGGCGTCGCGAGGGCAGGCGGTGGGGCGATTTCCAATCAGGAGAGTTCTCGGACAAGCGCTCGCACGTCCTGTTCGTTTGGCAGCAATCAATGGGGTTTGGCGTTCGGCGATGCATCTTCTAACGCCTTTCGCAACTCGGGGTGCTCGGACAACACTTCAATCATCGATTGGCGTCCAAGACCCTCGCCCCACTTCATGCTTTCACCTTGCATTTCGACCGTCAGCTTCGGAAGTACGCTGAGCGTTTTCTGGCCCAGCGGGGTCGAGTAGAACTGTATCAGGCCCTTGATCTCTTCTTCTGACAAATACTTGTCGTACATCCGAACCGATAGGTCGACTAATACTCGAGGGTCCGCTTTGGAGCGGAATTTCTCAAAGAACAAATCAATCAGCTTATCGCGGTATTCTCCTGGCGGGAGGAGCTTCTCCATCATTGGCTTCATGTTCTTTTGCATTCCATCCATCATTTGGTTGACTAGCGTTGCCCCTCCCGTCAGATCGATAAGTTGCCGGATCGCGGCTTCCTTGGCAGGATCGACCTTTGGAGTTGTGGTCGAATCGGTACCGGAGTTGGATGGCGGCGTGCGAGATTCACCCGCGCCCTGATTAGGGGCGGCCTGGGGAGTTCTGGCGACCGCCACTGCGGCAATGAAACACATTAAAACAAGGCAGGGGAGCAGGGCGCGGATCTTCATCAAGGCCTCCTAACAGGCAAACTTATGTAAATCTATTCTGGACCAATGCCGTTATATTGTGTCGGGTTACTTTCCGCGGAGTTACCAAGAGGTAGGCACGAAAGGCTCTTAGAAATACACCTAATTAAGCCTGATTCACGGACTGGCACACCTTCATTCTTCATCAGACGGGACGAGATTGCTTCGATTCCCGCGGCGTGGCAACCTTGAGAGCACTTATGCCTTTCGCAAAAGAGAAATGGAAGGACAAGCGCGTCCTTGTGACAGGCGGCGCCGGATTTATTGGCAGCGTGCTGATCTGGGAACTCAACCAGCGAGGCTGTTCGGAAATTGTCATCGTGGATTTCCAGCCGGACTTGGAAAAGCGCCCAAATCTCGCAGGATTGCAATTCGCGGACTTCGTCGATCCGCCGGATATGCTCGCTCAGCTCTCATCGGGAGCGCTCGAAACATTCGACTGCGTTTTTCATCTGGGCGCGTGTTCCTCCACCACGGAAACGAACGAACCATATTTGCGCGAAAATAATTATGAATATTCGCTCAAACTCGCGGAATGGGCGCTCGGGGCGGGCGTGCGTTTTGTCTACGCATCTTCCGCGGCGACGTATGGAGATGGCAGCGCGGGCATGGATGATTCGGATCCGCGCCAGCTGGAGCGGCTGCGCCCGCTGAATCTTTACGGCCAGTCCAAGCAGTGGATGGATCTGCACGCCTGGCGGGAGGGATGGCTGGACCGTATTGTGGGGCTGAAATATTTCAATGTCTTCGGTCCCAATGAGAACCATAAGGGGGACATGCGCAGCCTGGTGTGCAAAAGCTACACCGAAGTGCTCAAGACCGGCGTGATCCGACTTTTCAAAAGCTACAGCCCCGAATACCGCGACGGGGAGCAGCGGCGCGATTTTCTTTACGTCAAGGACGCGGTGAATATGACGCTGCGCCTGGCAGCAAATCCCGAGGCGAATGGTATTTTCAATATTGGTTCAGGAGAGGCGCGCACGTGGAATGATTTGGCTCGCGCCGTTTTCGCCGCGCTCGGCCGTGAGCCGCATGTCGAATACATCGACATGCCGGAATCGATCCGGGAAAAGTATCAGTATTTCACGCAGGCTGACATACGCAAGTTACGTGGCACAGGTTACGATTCCCCCATCACTTCTCTCGAAGACGCTGTGCGCGATTACGTGGTGAATTACCTCATGCCCGGGCGGACGATTGCATTAAAGTAGCGCGGGCTTCAGCCTACGGATTTTGGGACTTGCAAGGCCTAACCCCCACAAGCTGAAGCGTGCGCTACTCGACCCAGTCGGCGATGAAGATGTTCGTCTCGTGAGGTGCTTTGCCGTTGCGATTGGAGGCCCAGACAAGGCGCTTGCCGTCGGAGGTGAACATCGGGAAAGCGTCGAAGTCTGGGTGATAGGTGATCTGCTCAAGCCCCGTGCCGTCGACGTTGATGGCGTACAGGTCGAAGCCGCTGGGATCCTTCTGGTTGGCGACATTTGAGGCAAAAATAATGCGCTTACCGCCAGGGAAAAAATACGGGGCGAAATTCGCGGCGCCGTTGTGGGTCACCTGGCGTTTGTTCTTGCCGTCGGCGTCCATCACCCAGATTTCCAGGTTTCCGGGACGAATCAAATTGCGGGAAAGCAGGTCCTTGTAATCCGCGATATCTTCCGGCGTCTTCGGCTGCTGCGAGCGGTAGACGATTTTCTTGTCATCGTCGGAGAAGAAGGCGCCGCCGTCGTAGCCCAGTTCATGCGTGAGCTGGCGGACATCCGTTCCATCCGCATTCATCGTGTAAATGTCGAGGTCGCCGTTGCGCGTGGACGTAAAGACGATTTTCTTTCCGTCGCGGCTGATGGTGGATTCCGCGTTGTAGCTGTTCGGAGAATTGGTCAAGCGCCGCAGATCGCTGCCGTCGGGCTTCGCCGTGTAGATTTCGTAGGAGCTGTAGATCGGCCAGACGTAGCCGTGCGAATAATCGGGCCTCGGCGGACACTCGGCGCTGGCTTCGTGCGTCGAAGAAAACAGGATGCGATCGCCTTTTGGAAAAAAGTAGCCGCACGTCGTGCGTCCCTTGCCCGTGCTCACCATTTTGGGAACGGCCGGTTTGCCGTCCGGCGTATCAAGCGGCATGGTATACATCTGGTCGCACGGGACTCCCGCGCCGGAATGCATGAAGATCAGGGATTCGTCATCGGAGGAAAAATAAGCCTCGGCGTTGGTGCCGCCGAAGGTGAGCTGGCGGACGTTGCCCAGATGCTTTTCGCCGGGAACCGTGAGCGAATCAGAATTTGTTTTCCCGGCGCTGGGGGATCGAGAATACGTCACCAACGACGCCGATACAGTGATCAACAAAAGGGAAAGCACAGGACGCGTAATTTGGGATTTCCGCATGGTTTATTAGCTTCCCTTATTTTCGTTGTTCCAACTTCACGGGCGCATTGATTGGTTTGCCGTCGCGCAGTACTTTCACATCCACGACGTCGCCTACCTTGCTGCGGCGCAGCGCGTCGGTGAAATCATACAAATTGTGAATCGGCATGGCGCCAAACTGCACGAGAACGTCACCGGCTTTAAATCCCGCCTTCGCCGCCGGAGAACCCGGGCGAACATCGGAAAACTTGACGCCGTTTTCTTCCTGCCCAAAATCCGGTATCGAACCGAAATAGGGTCCGTAACCACTTCCGCCGCCACCGCTCGCGGCCTGCCCGCCCGGCTGATCTTCTTTTACTGTGACGAATGCGACGCGCTCGTTCGCGGAGTCAATCTTTAAGGCTACGTCGTCGATGAAATCCAGAAGCTTCGCCGCATCGGGCGCATTAATTTTGTCCCAGGTATCGGAAGGCTTGTGATAATCCGAGTGCAGACCCGAGAAAAAGAAGAGCACGGGAATTTTCTTTCCGACGAATGAAGTGTGATCGCTCGCCGAGTAGCCGCTGGCGGAATACTCAACGTGAAATGGGAACTTGCCCTTTTCCGTATCCAGGAGATCCTTGAACGTGGCTCCCGTTCCCGTCCCGCCGATGAAAACTTTTTCGTCCTTGATCCTGCCGATCATGTCCATGTTGATCATGGCGACGGCCTTGTCGAGCGGCCGCGTCGGTTCCTTCACCCACTCCGCGGAACCGAGCAGGCCCAGCTCTTCCCCCGCAAAATCCATAAAGAGAATGCCGCGCTGGAGCTGGCCCTTCCGGGGAGCCAGCAGGCGGGCGAGTTCGAGAACGCCCGCGGTGCCGGAAGCGTTGTCGTCGGCGCCAGGATGGATCTGGCCGATCTGCGAAGGCGCGAGCGAATCGACATTGCCGTAGCCCAGGTGATCATAGTGCGCGCCAATGATGATGTATTCATCGGTCTTGCCGGGAAGATAGGCCAGCACATTGTTCACAGTCGCGCGCGTCTTCTCGATATTGACGCCGAGCGAAATCTGCAGCTTGTCACGAAACACAAACGAAGCAGGAGTCGAAGTCGAATTAATCTGAGTTTGAGTTTCGGAGAGAGATTTTCCTTCGCCCGCGGCCGCAAACCAGGCATTGGCGGCCTCGTTTTTCACCTGCGCGATCACGATGCCGGCGTTCTCCGGCCCGTTCACACTCCCGAATTTCGTGAGCTGATCCTCTTCGCCATCGCCCAATTTTCCGTTGACCAGGATCACGGCTTTCGCGCCATGATTCCGAGCATTGATCGCCTTGGTGATCAGTTGGGAGTGCTGCGTCAGTCCGGCATTCCCGCTCTTCGCGGCAAAGGCCGCCGGCTCATAGCGCAGGATAATAACGATTTTGTCTTTGACATCGAGATGCGCGTAGTCATCATAGCCAAACTCGGGCGCGGTCGCGCCATATCCGACAAATGCGACGGGGCCATTCACCTCTCCGGAGGCGGAAAAACTGAATGGCACGAAATCCTGATTCAGTTTCAATCCCTGCTTCGTTTTGCCATCCTCCACCACCAGACGGTTGCCTTCTTTCAATTTCGCGCCTGTAATTACAGTGAATGGTTGGAAATAGGATTTGGCTCCCGCCGGTTGCAGTCCGAGGGATATGTACCGCTTTTCGATCAAATTCGCAGCAAGCTCGATGCCCTTAGTCCCGGCGCCACGCCCTTCCATCACTGGCGAAGAGAGTGTCTTGACATCGTCCAGGTATCGCTTGGGGTCCGCGGAATCGGCATCGGCCCCTACGCGGACGGCGAGAAGCGCAAACACGACAACCAAAACGGCTGTGCGCCTGTGGGGTGGACGGGTTGAACTAAATGCAGATCGTCGATTCATCCGCATGATTTTCAAGAAGGTCCTTTAACATTCAGAATCGTATGCCGCGGTTGCATGCCTGTCAAATTTGGCGGGAGGGTAGTGTGGGTCAGAAACCGACCTTCAAGCGGGCGCTGAAGCTGGCCGGCGGCGCCACCGCGGTTCCGGAGAATAGGCTGGCAAAATTGATCACGTTTACCTTGTCTGTCAGGTTGTGGCCTTCGATCTCGAACGTGACGTCCCTCCCCTCTTTGTGGAACAGAGTGGCGCCTGCTGCCGCGTCAAACGAAAAATTTGGACGCACGCGGTCCGCATTGAAATTCACTTCGTTTAGGATGGCGGGGCCGTATTGCTGCAGAAGAAAATTGATTTGGCTTGGGTCGACTGGACCATTCAAGTCCACAGGCAAACCACTCCCGTATTCCGCGGAAGTGGAGAACCACAATCGTTCCGTGGCCTGAAAGCGCAAACGCGCGCGCACCGTGTTCCTCTGGTCCTGCGAGACCGGGAACCGGCTCGTGTCGGAAATGCCGGTCGTTTCATCCCCGAGAAAAAGGCCGCCGGTGATGGGCCCCTGCCCTATCCCCGTCTGATTCGAGTAACTCAGGACCCCTGAAAAGCGGCCCCAGCGCGGAACGGCAATTTGAATTTCCTCGCCATGAATTTCCGCCGACGAGAAGGCGATCGGAAAACTGATCCCAGTATCGAGCAGCACGTCATCATCGGAATAGTTGCTGAAATCGCGGCGGAAGACGTTGCCCTCGATGCGCAGCTTTCCGGCAAAAGATTCGGTGAATCCCGCCTCGTAATAATTCGCGCGCGCCGGCTGCACGGGCAGCCTCACGACGAGGTTGCTGACGGAATCCAGCTGCGGCGAACTCGCAAGCAAAAGATTTTCCATGGCCGGCGTCTGGAAGACGCGATCGTAGGAAGCGTGAACGAGCAGGTTGAGGGAAGAAATAAATCGCGATACGCCCAGGCGAGGGCTCCACGCGGATTCGTTCACCACAAAGCCGTAATGATCGAATCGCAATCCCGCGCTCAAATTCCATTTGCCGAGACGTACCTGGTCCTGCAAATAGGCGGATGGTTCGATGTCCCACTGGCGGTCTGAAAATGGGGGCGTGAGCGTCACGGCCGTCCCGGGATCGAATTGCGTCGGGTCCGTGATCTGATACTGCAGGTTTTCGTTCACGGGGCTGAAAATCCCATCCACGCCGGACTTCCACTCGTGCCGCCCGTGGTGGCCCGCGAGGTCCGCTCGTGCGTAGCCTTCGCGATAGCCGCGGTTCTGAAAGACAATGATCGGCGTGGATTGCGGGTTGGAATTCAGAAGCGCGGACGCATCACGAACGCTTCCCGCGACACTCAATAAAACGTCCGCCGAAAATGCATGCGTGTAGTGAACCTGGCCGGAGGTTTCCTTCTGCTCGGAATCCTGGCGCTGGCCTGCCTGCTGCTGGACGAGTTCGTTGGGCACCTCATAGCGAACCGAATGTTGAGCGAAGGTCAGGAAAAGGCGGTCGCCGTTTGAAAAGTCGCGCTCGTACGAGGATGAAAATCCTCCGGCGTTGCCAATGTTTGTGTAGTTCTGGAGAACGGGCGAGTCGAGATAGCGGTCGGAATGAAACCCATCACCGGTGATGGAAAAACGGTTTCCTCCGCGAGAATAGAAGAGAGCGCCGCTCCCTGAGAGCGTTGAGAAAATTCCGCCCTCCGCCTCAAACTCTCCGTGCAAGCCCGCCGGATTATTTTTAGGAGAAGTGACTTCCACGACCCCGCCAAGTTTTCTGCCGTACTCAGCGGGAAACCCGGCGGTCATCACGCGCATGGATTCGACGTCGCTCGATTCGATCGGGGGCGCAAAACCGGGCGAGCGATTTTCTGTCATCGGCAGGCCGTCCACGACGAACTGAACGTCATACTCGGAGCCGCGCGGGTGCAAGACGCCGTTGGCCTCCTGCAGCCAGCCGGGCTGAGCGTCCACGACATCGATCACTCCGCGCCCTGCCTGCGGGGAGAGCTGCTCCCCAATGGTTTGCGCGCCGACCGTATACACTTCGCTGGTACGCGTGGTATCGACCAAAGTTTCCGTCTCGCTGACCTGCATCTGAGTTTCGATGGGCTTCAATCCAAGCGTCAGAGACAAATGGTGGGGGACGATGGATCGAATTTCCACCAGTTGAACGGCGGGTACAAATCCGGAGTGAGATACGCTTAACCGGTAAACGCCGAAGGCGAGGTCTTGCGCGGTGAAGCGGCCGTCGTCCCCAATCGTAAATTCCAGGTGAAATTGATTGCCCTGGCTGACTAATTCCCCGGACGCGCCGAGGACCGCTCCCTGCGGATCGTGTACTTCAATCTGCAATTCTCCACGATCCCGCTGCGCGGCAGCAGGCAGCGCGAAAAACCACGCGCAACCCAGAACGCCGATGATCCGTAGGAACCGCGCCATCATGGTTTGGACGTAATGCCGGGGTCCGCGAGTTGCATGCCGGTCCAGCATTATCATAACCACCGGCGATCGGGACTCCCTTGTAAGCATATCGTAAATAATTGAGGGAAGATCGCTGGGAAATCAGGTGCGTGCTAACTGAAAGGCTCGTTCGATCAGGAGGGCCGAGCCTTCAGCACGGCTATTCGTCCGCGAATGATTGAGGACTTCTAAGACTGTGTGAGAACTTGATGCTCGTTCATGTAGCGCCCGCCTCCAGGCGGGCACTCTGGAATCATATAGATGGCCGCCTGAAGGCGGGCGCTACAAAGCAGAGGGCGCTTTCTCCAGCGCGGAACGGTCCCAGTGTCCGAGATCGGCCGCGGCCTCATATGTACTCTGGCAAAAATCGAGCAGGGCTTCGCGCGGAGAAGCGGAGACGCGGACATCGTTGTACATGAGCAAGAATTCGCCCAGCTGTTTGTTGTAGGAAGCTGCCGCTGGGCGCACCTGTCGTTCGCCAAATCCGTCGGGAGCCGGCGCAGCATAAGAATAGAACGCCGCTCCCTTAATGTCGCCGCCGCCCGGCCAGAAGCCCACGCTGCTGACTTCGTGCGAATACGCCTCGCGGGTGATGGCGTCCGCGCCAGGGCGGTCCGGGGCGCGGCGGCCGGAAAACCGTGTGACGGCAAGGTCGAAACTCCCCCAGAAGAAATGAACGGGGCTGACTTTGCCGATAAATCTAGCGCGAAATTCCTTGAAGATGGCATCCACAGTCACGAGAATCCGCCAGAATGCGTTCGCGTACTTAGGATCGTACGCGCCGTGAACGCGGTCCTGGTCGAATCGAATCGGATTTGGAATCTCCATCGGCATATCCCAAATCTTGACTTCGATACCGAGAGACTGGAGAAGAGACAGAAACTCCGCGTGGAAATCGGCCACCGTGCGTGGCTCGAGGCGGATTCCTTTCGTTTCGCCGCTGGAAGTTGCGACGTCGAGAGTGTGATCGATGAAATCGAATTGAACTTCAAAGACGCCTTTGCCGTAAGGAATTGGAGACGTCGTCAACCCCCTGGCACTGACGTAGAGCGGGACTTCCCACCAATGATTGACGCGCGGGGACAGCGCAAGGCGGACCTTGCCAACAATCTGGGTCCACATGTGCAGTGTCGCATACGTATCCGCCCAAGCGGATAGAGGCAACGCCGGCCAGGATTCCGAAGAGTCCATCACAGTTTTGGCAACAGGCACGTTTTCCTCCCGATTTTGCTCTGGGCACGTTTTGTAGCGGCCGCCTTCAGGCGGGCATCCGCTCGATTCCAAACTGCCCGCCTGAAGGCGGGCGCCACAGAAATCATAAGCCGCAAACTTTTCAGTCCAACATGATTTCGTCCACGTAGCACCAACGCCAGTCTTCGCCCGGCTCGACGGATTGAATGATGGGATGTTTGGTTCGGTGAAAATGCTTTGTGGCGTGCTTGTTCTTGGAAGAATCGCAGCATCCGACGTGGCCGCAGATGAGGCACATCCGAAGGTGGACCCACGTGTCGCCCACCTTCAAACATTCCTCGCAACCATTGGCGCTGGGTTGCACTTTCTTGATTTCGTTGACGTGAGGACATCCTTCGAGCATGGCCATGGTGTTCTCCTTGCCTCTATCTTCCCTTTTACCACACCCAGGCAAAAATCTGCACCTCCTGGACAATGCGGCCAAGATTTCTCCGTGTCCTCACCTCTCTCTGTGTCCTCTGTGTTAAAGCTCTTGACTTTGGTTTTCCGGCCGCAAATCTTCAACACAGAGGACGCGGAGAAAGAAGAGGACACAGAGAAAAAGGACCGCATGCGGATCCTGCTCCACTCAAATCACTCTCGCAAGCTCTTCGGGCCGCTGACAAAAGGACTGCCACGTTCGTAAAATCGATACAGCCGGTGAACGTCGCGCGTGATGCCGATTCTGATCGTGGCGCCGATAGGTCCAGTGGGCCGAACCGCGGCTCCGAGCCACAGTTTTCCGCCGGCGCACAAATTCAATCCATCGTAACGGTTGTTGATGTCCATCGCCTGCGCGAGGCGTCCCGGGCCGCGCGTGAGGTCTTGCAGACGAGTTGTTCCACGCCTCCACTGCATGAACCGAATGCCCTCCAGTGGTTCGACCGCGCGTACTAATACTCCCGCGCCAGTGCCCACCTCCTCGCTGGAAACGTTCATCATGAAGCAGGAGCCATAGGTGAAATACACATAGGCGTGACCGTGCGGAAGAAAGAGCGAGCGTCTGCTGGGCGTAAGGCCCGTAAACGCGTGCCCTGCCGCGTCGCCGACGGGGTAGGCTTCAGTTTCAACGATGCGGCCGGCAACGCGCACGCGCGGCAGATCGTGCACAAGCGTCTTGCCGATCAGGTATCGGGCAAGCTCCATCGTGCCAGCCGGCAATTCCGAGCGGCGCAAGCGTCGAATGTGCAAAGGTGGAGCAGCGGATTGCTTGCGCATCGCGATCAGTCCGCCGGCTTCACGCTGTTCAACAAAGCGAAAAATCCTTCGGCCATTGTGGGATGGATAAATACAGCGCCCTTCAAAACCGTGTAAGGCAAATCACCGAGCATCAGGGTGTAGAGCACGTGAACAAGTTCACCGCCTTCGGATGCCAGGATTGCCGCCCCAAGAATCCGGTCATTCGTGGCGTTCACGATCACTTTCATCATTCCAGCCGTCTCATCCCGTTCAATGGCGCGCGCCACATCCGTCATGGGGATCCTGCCGATCTTGAGTTTGTACCCCGCCGCTCGGGCTTCTTTTTCCGTCATGCCGGCGCAGCCCAACTCCGGATCGGTGTAGAGGCAATACGGCACGATCCGATTTTCAATCGTCAGATTTTTTCCTTGCGTGAGATTGGCGTCGATAATTTGAAAATCGTTGAAGGAAATGTGCGTAAAGGCGGGCGGCCCCTTCACGTCGCCGATCGCCCAGATTCCGGGAACACTTGTCTCCAGCCGGAAATTAACCTTGATGTAGCCATTTTTGCCAGTCTCGACTCCCGCCTTGTCTAAACCGAGATCGTCCGTGTTTGGCCGCCGCCCGGCGGCGGCGAGCAAATGTGTCCCGGAAATCGTCATTGTGCCATGCGGACCCGCGACAGCAACCTGGACTTCGCCGCTTCCGTGCACGATCTGCTTTGCATTGGCATTCAAAAAGAACTCGATTCCCTCCGCCTCGAGAATTTTCTGAAGCTCGGCGGCGATCTCTGGATCCTCGCGCGCAACGATTTGCGGCCCGCTGTGAATGATGGTCACCTTGCTCCCGAAGCGGCGGAACATCTGCCCGAATTCGAGCCCGATATATCCGCCACCGAGGATGATCAAATGCTCGGGGACCTCGGTAAGTTCCATCACGCTTTCATTCGTTAGAACGTTGGCAGGGTCGAGACCCGAAATGCCAGGGATGACGGGGCGGCAACCTGTGTTGATGAAAATTTTGTCGGCTTCGAGGAGAGCATCACCCACTTGAACCTGGTGCGCCTTCGTGAATCGTGCCTGCCCTTGGAAGAAATGGACATTCGGATGCAGCCCAATCTTGTTTTGTATCCCTCCGCGAAAACCGGCGACGACGTTGTTTTTCTGCGCGACGATCGTTGGGAGGTTGACGGACACCTGCTCAGCGTGAACACCCCACCGCGCGGCGTTGCGCGCGTAGTACGCGATCTTCGCCCGTTGGATCATCGTCTTCGTGGGCGTGCAACCCGTATTGATGCAGGTCCCGCCGACATTGGCCTTTTCGATCAATGCGACCTGCCATCCCAATTCCGCAAACCGGTATGACAAGGGATTTCCGCCCTGCCCCGAACCGATGATGATCGCGTCGTATTTCATCCCCGGACTCCTCTCGCCGCAGGAATCTCAACATAGTACGCATTCCATGTTCAAGCGGGCCCTACAAGAATGGCAAGAATGGAAAGAGTGCAGACCACTCGTGGCGCCGGCGGGGCTCCAGTGCCACGAAATTCTACTCAATGACTAGAAGCAGGTCTTTCGCCTCGACCTTGTCGCCAACATTCGCGAGCTTTTTTGCTACTTTTCCATCCACGGGCGCATAGACAGTGGATTGCATCTTCATCGCCTCCAGCACCAGAAGGCGGTCGCCCTTCTTCACCTGCTCGCCGAGTTCCACAACAATGCTCGAAATTGCTCCAGGAATTGGAGACCCGACTTGCCCCGGAACGGACGGGTCCGCTTTCGGTCTGGTCTGCACCGTGGCCTGCAGAGCTTGGTCGCGGACAGTCACCTCGCGCGGCTGGCCGTTAAGCTCGAAGAAGATCGTCCGGGTCCCGTCCGGACGCGCGTCGCTAACTGAGAGCAGTTTCACGACCAGGATTTTTCCAGGCTCGAGTTCTACCGTTATTTCCTGGCCCTGCTCCAACCCGTAAAAAAATTGAGGCGTGGGCAAAGCTTCCAGATTCCCATACGCCGAACGCGCAGCGGCAAATTTCAGGAACACGTCCGGGTACATCAAATAGCTCATCAAGTCGGCATCGGAAATTTTTTGCTCCGCTTTTTTCTCCACTGCCGCTCTGGCCGCCTCCAAATCAATGGGCGCGAGGTGTTCGCCCGGCCTTCCAGTCGCCGGCTTCGCGCCGCGCAAGATTACGGCCTGAAGCTTCGGCGGCCAGCCTCCTTCGGGTTCGCCCAGCGATCCGGCAAACATTTCCACGACGGAGTTCGGCAGCGTCAAATTATGATTTGGCCCGAGACGTTCCAGATCCTTCACCGTCATATCGTGGCTGACGAGGAAAATCGCGCAGTCGCCGACCACCTTGCTCGAGGGCGTGACCTTGACGATGTCGCCGAACGCGAAGTTCAATTCCGCGTAGGTGTGAGCGATTTCCTGCCACCGCGCGCCGAGTCCCATGGATTCGGCCTGTTCGCGGAGATTGGTGTACTGCCCTCCGGGCATTTCGTGAAGGTAAACTTCCGCCGTTCCCGCGGGTGGCGCGTTGTCGAATGGGCGGTACCACGTGCGCACCGTCTCCCAATAATCCGCGCAGTCATTGAGGGCGTCGAGGTCGAGTCCCGTGTCGCGCTCGGTGTGCCGGAGCGCGGCGACAATGGAATTCAGATTGGGCTGGCTCGTCGTGCCGCTCATCGAAGCAATCGCGGCGTCCGCGGCGTGCACGCCCGCTTCGGCCGCTTTCAAAATCGACGCCGCATTCACGCCGCTCGTGTCATGCGTGTGAAAATGAATCGGGAGCGCCACTTCTTGGCGCAGCGTGGAAAACAGCTTCTCAGCCGCGTACGGCTTGCACAATCCGCCCATGTCCTTAATGCATAGAATGTGCGCGCCCATCTTTTCCAGTTCTTT
>Ga0182024_10010830_pt1 | contig 18483 bp, 20 predicted proteins | sample P32metaG_FD_120480 | JGI IMG/M metagenome (GOLD analysis project Ga0182024, IMG submission 120480) | Permafrost microbial communities from Stordalen Mire, Sweden - P3-2 metaG (Illumina Assembly) | ecosystem: Environmental > Terrestrial > Soil > Wetlands > Permafrost | place: Sweden: Stordalen... | reverse complement strand
TACCTCCTCTTCCGGGTCGAACATCTGGTCGACCGGCACGTCAAAGAACCGAGCTATCCGAAACGCCAGCGGCAGCGAGGGCGAGTAACGACCGCTTTCGATAGCAATCACCGTCTGGCGAGAGACGCCCAGGCCGGCCGCCACTTCAGCCTGCGACATTCCTCGCTGGCTTCTTTGCTCGCGTACCTGATTCTTCATGAAGTAAAGGGTACTTTACATTTAGCCCTATGTCAAGGAACCTTTACACACTTCATTCCGTGGGGCAAATCAAGGTTGTCAGCCGAAATGGCCCTCGATGGGCCGGCCCGCACGCCGAACCTGGCGTCGTTGACGTGGCTGGCCCTACTTCACGGCCAATCCCTACTACGGGTGCGACTCAGGCTCAGACCGTCGCGAGGGTGGTGTCAGTAGGCGCGGCACTGGGCGCTCAAAAAAGAGGAGCATCACTTCTAAGACCAACACCAGAGCGCACAGCGCCGCCGCCAAAAAGAACAGACCTCCGACCACGAAGCAAAAATCTGCGAAAAACCCGACTCGAGATTGCAATCCATAACTCAAAGGAAAGGCAATCGCCATGCTTAAGACGCACAGCGCAGTGGGTAGCGCGCCCACGATGAACCATTGCGGCCTGCGATCATCATGAGGGCGCGGCGAGCCAGATGATGGCGGCTTTTCTCGCCAAATTCGAATGCCCGATCGGAACGACACCGAACCGATAAAGAGCAAAAGAACCTCGGACGCCACCGAACCAACGTCAGAGGTGACACTCATGAAGGTTTCCTGGCTAGGGGCGGCACGTCAATATTTTAAATCGCTCCATTGACCAATCAGCGCCACCTAGGCGCTTCATCCACCGCACCCTTCAGGAGCGTCAAGCCACGGTACGATGATGGGCCCCCAGCAGCGTCACGGCAATGACCGCAGGAACGTCACCCTTGTTCGACCAGCGGTGGCGAGTGCCGTTTTGAATGTAGGCGTCGCCAGGGCGAAGAGTTACCTTCTCACGATCGTCAAGTTCCAGAATCGCTTCTCCCGAGATGACGATGCCGTAATCGATCGTGGCCGTCGTGTGCATTCCGGGATGATCGGTCTCTAAATGTTCGGCCAAACCCGGGAGTTTTTCCTGGAACTCCGCGATCGCAGCGTTGATGTCGAGGTCCGGTGGAGCACCGGCGCCGCCGTCGGGCGGAATGGTAAAAAAACCGAATCGAAAACCATCGACGGACGGAAAGTATTGCTCCGAACTGGGTCTCGATCCATCGTCAGGAAAAGTGACTTTGGAGTCAGCTCCCCACAGCCGATGAAACTCGTTGCCCGGCAACAGCGCCAGCGTCACCGGCGCCACCAACTCGTCACTGACAAAGACAGCCTTGCCGCCGACGCTGTGACCCGTCACTACTCTCCTCACGTCCATGCTCACTCCTTTCGGTCGCCACGCTCCTAAATAGTTCCACAACTGCACTTTCAACCATGATCGGCATCGTGAGCAAAAAATAATTCATGATCTGCGCAGGCGCGACTGCCGCCAATGGCCGTCCTTCCAGGGACTTTTCACTCCTTGGGCGGTTAAAACATATTTTACTACTATTTAAGCGCTACTATTTACGCCCTCTAAAACATGTTATAATATGTTTTAAAGTATATAAATACTTATATAGGAGAATTATGCAAGTAACACGTATATATAGCACGACCCGGGAGTGGGAACAGTTGGTCGGCCGACAAATCCGAGCCGCGCGCATCTCGAACGAACTCGACCAGACTGGCCTGGCCGCGCTCGCCAACGTCTCGGTCGGCGCGCTCTCCAACCTGGAACGAGGCAAGGGTTCTTCCCTCACTACCGTGATTGCCATCGTTCGAGCGCTGGGGCGAACGGATTGGCTCGAATCGTTGGCGCCGGTCGTATCGGTCTCTCCGATCCAAATGCTGCGTAGCAAGCGAACGGCGCCGCCCTCGCGGGTGCGGGTGCGCAAGAGCGCTTCGGCTTCTAGCCAGGCGCGCTAATGGCCTACCTTCCCGTCGACGTCGTGGAAGTCAGATGCTGGGGTTCACGCGTCGGGGCCATCGCGCTCGACGACCGCACGGGTTTTTACGCATTCGAGTACGAGCGCGCATGGAAGAATGCCGGCGTTGAATTAGCGCCCACCACCATGCCCCTGACCGGTGCGTCACGCACGTTCATCTTTCCGACCCTGGCGCCCCACACGTATCACCGCCTTCCTTCCATGGTGGCCGACTCGCTACCCGACGACTTCGGCAATGCGTTGACGACCGCGTACTTGGCGAACGAAGGCGTGGCGTCGGATCAAATAAGCGCCTTGGACCGACTGGCCTATCTCGGCACTCGCGCGATTGGCGCCCTAGAGTTTCATCCGCTGCGCGGCCCGCGCACGCGCAAGACCACGGCGATCGAGTTGTCGGAACTGGTCCAGGCCGCTCGCGGTGCTCTCAGCGGACAGACCAATTTTGAGGACGGGATTACCGACGCCATTTCCCACCTCATCGCCGTGGGCACCTCGGCCGGAGGTGCCCGAGCCAAAGCCGTGGTGTCGCTCAATCCCGAAACGGGAGAGCTCCGTTCGGGTCAAGTACCAGCCGATCCAGGTTTTGAACAGTGGCTCTTGAAACTCGACGGCGTGGGAGCCGACCACGACCTCGGCAGTTCCGCTCACTTCGGTCGGATTGAGTTCGGTTATCACCTAATGGCCCGCGCGGCCGGCGTTCAAATGATGGAGTGCCGTCTACTCGAAGAAGGTGGAAGGGCACACTTCATGACGCGCCGTTTCGACCGCTTAAGCGGTGGAGAGAAAGTTCACGTGCAGACCCTCTGCGCTCTCGCCAATCTTGATTTTCGCCAAATCGGCGCCCACGACTACGGCCAGCTGTTCTTGCTTCTCGAACAACTGGGACTCGGACCACAAAGCCGCGCGGAAGTGTTTCGTCGGATGGTCTTTAATGTCGCCTCGGCGAACTGCGACGACCACACGAAGAACTTCTCCTTCTTGCTTGCCCAAGGCGGTCAGTGGCGCCTCTCGCCCGCCTACGACGTGACGCACGCGCACTCACCTACCAGTCGCTGGACTCGACAACACCTGATGGCGGTGAACGGAAAGACAACGGAGATCACCAGAGCCGACGTCCTCGAGGTTGGCGATCGATTTGGTGTGCCGGGCATGGTCGACGTCGTCGACCAAGTCCTAGAAGCCGTCACCATGTGGCCGACGTTCGCTGCTGAGGGCGCCGTGCCCGAGGCCACGGCCACCAAGATCGCCCTTGACATCGCGTCCTGGTCCGCCAACCTGCGATGACGGTCCGCGCCACGGTTCCGGTCACCAAACATATCGAAACGCACCGATCCGAGAGCGACCATTTTCGGTGTAGAAACCTACAGTGAAGATAAAATTGGATTTGCACGATATTTACAATCGTGGTGAAGACATCGATCGCGCCCTCCGAGCCGTCATCGACGAGGCCATCGAGAAGAAGGCTCGTCTGGTCGAGATCATCCCTGGCAAGGGCAGCGGCCAGTTAAAGAAACGGGTGCTCCGCTTCCTCGATCAAAAAGAGATCAAGGCTCTCTACGACCGAGTGGAGAAGGACTCCCACAATTTTGGAAGGGTATTCGTTCATTTTCGGCCTAAGTGAGTGCGCCCGACCCCAAAATGAGGCGAATTTGAGCAACGGCGAGCGCGCCTTCTCCGGCGAAAAATCGTCGAAATAGTAACCCCGAGTAGCGTGGTTGGGGTGCAAGGTCGGATGGACAAAATCATGACCTGGTCGAAGACCCACCAGGGCCGCAAGTTAATCAGATTCACCTCAGTTTCCGTTATCTCGACGGTCGTCTCCGCCCTCGTTATCGCCTTTGTCTACGGACTGAAAATCATTAGGAACGAGGTTGACGCCACGCTGTTTGGCAACCTGGTGGCCGCCTTTCCTTCGTACCGATTGAACCGCCAATGGACCTGGGGCAAGACCGGGCGCAGTCACGTTCGCAAGGAACTGCTCCCCTTCGCCGCCATGACCACCCTGGGCATCAGCTTTTCCTTGTTGGGCGCCTCCTACGCTCGACATCTCGTGCACGCCCACCACTGGGATCACCTGGTCAATACCGGCCTCGTCGTCACCGCCAATCTGGTGAGTTTCGCGATCTTCTGGGTACTCAAGCTCATGGTGTTCAACCGGATCTTCCACGTGGACGAAGCCCAAGAGATTGAAGCCCTTTTGAGCGAAGAAGAACTTCCCCCCGCTACCCGTCCCAGGTCTCCATGAGCTCATTGCGTAACCTTGTAGGGGTGAAGATACGGACCTGGAGTAAATGGGGCCGCCCGGGCGGCGGAAATGCTGGCCTAGCGTCCTTCGCGGCGATGGCCATCGCGCTGTGCGTAGTGCTTTCATTCACGTTGACCAGCACCGGTTCAGAAGCGACCACCACCACTATTCCCATCTTTAGCGCGATACCTAACCCAACCTTCCCGGTGGGCACTCCGGACAGCGCTGAACCTTCCGGCGACGCTCCTCCGGCCGCGGATGCCCTGCCTGGTTACAGCGAAAGCTACGTGACCGAGTTCAACGGTTCGACGCTGCCCGCGGGATGGGGCCTGTTCGCCGGGCAACCCGGAGGTGACCCGGGTGCTCTATTTGGCCCGTCGCACGTGGTGGTCGGAGGGGGGCTGCTGCGACTGCTTACCTATAAAGATCCTTCCTTCCACAACCAGTGGGTCACCGGTGGATTATGCCAATGCGGATCCTCCCAAACCTACGGCGCGTATTTTGTGCGCTCGAGAGTGAGCGGTCCTGGTCCCAATGAGGCCGAATTGCTGTGGCCCGTGCAGAACATTTGGCCGCCCGAGATTGACTTCAGCGAGACCGGCGGGCTCACGTACGAACTCTCCGCGTCACTTCACTACGGCGTCACCAACCACTTTGCCCAAAGTTTCCTCGGGATCAACATGACGAAGTGGCACACCTGGGGCGTAATTTGGACGCCCACCAGCGTCACCTACACCGTCGACGGTCAGATCTGGGGATCCGTCGCGGTGCTCTCGGAAATTCCCCACATCCCAATGACGCTCGACCTTGAGCAGCGCACGAAGTGCAGCGTCGGCCAGCAGTGTCCGACCCACCCGATTTCCATGGAAGTCAATTGGGTGGCCGAATACACGCCCACGCAGTGAGCCAAAAAATGTTGAGCCCGTTCTAGCGAACCGTCGATAGCTTCTCCTTTTGCCGATCCAACGCAGTGCAATCGCCGGAATGTTTACAAGACCAGTAGCACGAAGGTAACGAAGACAAGAACGGCCGAGTCGGCCATGGTCGATGGCACTGCGCGGCGTACGCGAAGCAAATCCCTCGAAGCAGTACCGTTGCTTCGACGTGACCAATCGATCACCATCGGCGAGTACGCTGCCACCTGTCCGTCAAATGATTAGAGGGGGTCCCCATGGAGAAGCGATTGGTAACGCGTTACTCGACCAAATCGAAAGATGACGCCGACGAAAACCAACGGCGAGTCGAAGCGGTGTTTGAAGAACTTTCCGCGTCCCAGCCCGATAACGTCAGCTACCTGGTACTTCGACTGGCCGACGATTCCTTTGTCCACGTCTCCTTCCACAACCACGGTGACAACGACGTGAATCCGATTTCGTCCACGACGGCCTTCGCCCACTTCCAGCAGAACCAGGGTGATCGACGAGAAGGTGACGTCAACCAGCAGACCGCCGACCTGGTCGGTGCCTACATAACGGAGATCGCCTAAAAACGTCTTCCAATTAAGCAATTTGGTGCCGCGGGCCATTCGCTCTCAGGCACTGCTACCATCCGGACGTGCGCAGCACGGTGTCGCAAGATCAAGGGCGCCAGGATTTCCAACGTGTTCGCGACCGACCCCTCCCCTACCCACTATCCGGTCCTCGGCCTTTTGATTCCGGTGAACCTGGACTCCGAGTCGTCCGATATTCATGACTACTAAAAACTGGACCATGGCGCTCTTGGCCACTTTGGCGCTGGCGGGCGGCTTAGGACTCGTCGCATCGCCGGCCTACGCCCAAGGAGAACTTGCGAGCTCCACCCCACACGCGGCGTCCAACACCCCGGGAACGACGCTGCCCGGCACGCATTGTCCAATGTTCCCCGCAGACAACGTGTGGAACACCCCTGTCACGGGACTGCCGGTCAACGCCAACAGCGCGACGTGGCTCTCCTCAATGGATGCGGCCTCCACGAATCTTCACCCCGACTACGGACCATCGGGCAACCCCAAAAAACCGTACGGAATTCCCTGGACCCTGGTGCCCGCTCGAACCAAGTTCACGTCCATCAAGTTCCTCTACGCTTCCGAGAGTGACCGCCGTCCCTATCCCCTGACCGCCTCGACCCGGATTGAAGGCGGATCCGATCGCCACGCCCTCATGGTCGATCCCTACAAATCAGCCTCCTCATCGGCGTGCACACTTTTCGAAACCTACGACACCCAGTACGGTGCCCAGGGGCGATCCACGGCCGGCTCCGGGGCGATATGGAACCTCAACTCGAATGTACTGCGGCCGGCCAGCTGGACCTCGGCCGATGCCGCCGGTCTTCCCATCTTGCCCGGTCTGGTCAACTTCAACGAGGTCGCCTCCGGGGCCATGAACCACGCCATCCGCTTCACCGCCCAGTGCAGCCAGGAGTCGTTCCTCTGGCCCGCGCGCCATGAGGCGGGCCAGTCCAATACCAACTGTCCTCCCATGGGCGCACGATTTCGTCTGAACGCATCGTTTTCGCTTCCGGCTTCGGCGTGCAGTTCCTTTTGCCAAACGGTCCTAACGACCATGAAGAACTACGGGCTGATCCTGGCCGACAACGGGAGCAACTGGTACTTCCAAGGCACCGCCGATACGCGATGGACGTACAACGACGTAGACCAGCTGAAGCAGATTCCTGCCAATCAGTTTGTCGCGGTTGACGAGTCGTGCTTAATGGTGAGCCCCAACTCCGGCCAAGCCCTTCAGCCCGGCACGCCGGCGTACACGCAAAGCTGCGGATAAAGAGAACTTTTTTCCTTCAGTAACACCCACGTCCGACCGTACGGGCAGAGTTTCGTTAAGAAACCAAACTACTGAGCCAGCGCCAAGAGGGCGCAACAGGCGCAAAGCAGGATGGCGATGGGCGCCATAAGCAGCCGCTCCCACCGACTCGTCGAGGCCACGTTGGCGAGCGCGCTTAGGGCGAAGACCACCGCGAATATCCAGATTCCTACGTGCACCGAAGTTGATTGACGCACGGCTCCGAAAAGGCCCCCGCGAGCGAGGACAAAATAGAACGCCGCCAAGAAAAGCAAGGTCGAGGCCCCACTGGCCACGCGAAGTTTTTTTGGCAGTACCTCGTTCGCTCCGCCAAAAGCCGCCGCACCCAAGGGAAAACCGGCGGCCAGCAAGATCTGAAACATTGCCATGCCGACGACTCCGACGGCCGCAACAAGTACCGCCCAATCCACCAGAGAATTCATGGTCATCCCCTCGTCGATCGCGACAAGTGGTTCGCGCCGGACGTCTAATTCTCCTATACGTCTTCGGGCGAACCCTGGTGACCTAAGTCCCAAGAATTCTGTGCCGGGAAATCCCGAATTGAGATTCTCCACTGGTACCTGAGCACCACGCCAGAGGAGTCTTGCCGCCGCTCGCTCCTTACCGGCGAACTCGCCGCTCCGACGCGGAACCGAGAATGGTTGGAAAACTACTACCCGCCAAGGTCGCTGGCGACGCAAGCGCGAGGTCGTTGTCACGACGTTGAAGGATTGGATGTTCCCCGTGGCCTCACCCGGATGGGTGGACGATCCTCGCAGTTGTGACGAACTTGTTATTGACCTGAAATCTCCCGACTATTCTCAAGAAGATAGGCGCGACAGTTAAGAGTGAAGTCGGTCACCACACCATGGTGTACACATTTTGAATCAACTCCGCCCTAAAACATTCGTCGCTCTCGCTTTGGCGGGGATAATTTTTGGATCAACGCTGGTGGTGCTAAGCGTTCCCTCAAGCGTGGCCTCGGGCGCGGCAACCAATCCGAGCACGGCCGGCACGTGGACGGTTTATCACGGCAATGCTTTGGGGACGGGCCTTTCTACGGCCTTTACGTCAATCGACACGTCGCGCCGAGCGTGGACGTCGCCCGCGGTGGACGGTCAACTCTATGGCCAGCCGGTGGCACTAGGGAATGACGTCTACGTCGCCACGCAAAACAACACGGTCTACGCGCTTTCTTCGTCCTCGGGCCGGGTGATCTGGTCGAGGCACCTCGCTCGTGCCGTCCCTTCCTCGGCGCTGCCCTGTGGCGACATTTCGCCCAGCGTCGGCATAACCAGTACACCGGTTATCGATCCAGATCGAAACGAGATCTTCGTTGTGGCCGACGAATTCGTTAGCGGTAGGCCCGAGCATCGATTGGTCGGTCTTAATGCCACGTCAGGAGCGATTGAACTTAATCAAAATGTAGACCCCCCCGGGTCGAATCCGGCGGCGCTCTTGCAGCGCACCGGCCTCAATCTCGACCAAGGCCACGTGGTGTTTGCCATGGGTGGCAACTACGGCGACTGCGCGTCGTATCGCGGCCGGGTCGTCTCGGTCGCCGAAACCGGATCCCGTCCCCGGTTTTTCACCGTGGACGCGAGCAGCGGCGACGATCAGGGGGCAATCTGGATGGGAGGCGCCGCGCCGGTGGTGAGTGCCAAAGGCGACGTCTGGGTCAGCGTAGGCAATGGCTCCATCTCCTCTTCAAGTGGCGCCTACGACGACAGTGATTCAGTGCTCGAACTCACACCAGCCATGCGACTGATCCAGTACTTCGCTCCCACGACCTGGGCCCAGAACAACGGCGCCGATCAAGACATGTCCATGGCGCCCGTACTTCTTGCAAACGGCCAGGTTCTCCTCGCCGGCAAATCTCGAATTGTGTACTTGCTCAACGGCAACCATTTGGGGGGAATTGGCAACGGCGAAGCCAGTCTTTCGTCGGCCTGCGGCAACGACATCGACGGTGGCAGTGCCCGCGTGGGCTCACTCGTCTACATTCCCTGCCTCAGCGGCACCGTCGCCATTCGGGTGACGGCGTCTCCGGCGGCGCTGCGAATTGCGTGGCAGACCCAGAGCGGCGGGGGGCCACCCATCGTGGCCGCGGGCTTGGTCTGGACCATTGGTCAAAACGGTGTGCTGTACGGACTTGACCTATCGACCGGCGCCGTGCGGCGGCAGGCTGCCATGGGTACCCCCGCCAATCACTTTCCCACGCCTGGCGTCGGTGATGGAATTCTCCTCGTCGCCAGCGCCAATCGAGTTGTGGCCTTCCGCGCGACCGTTGCGAACTAAATGAAGTGTCAACCACGTGCCCGGGGATTCATGTCCGCAACCGACGGTCGCGTAGATTCGACGGACTCTTGATTTTTGATTTATCGCTCACTACTTGCCTTATTCGAACATATTCGACTAAAGGACCTTCCGTTCATTGGAGTGAACATGCGTCTTGACAAGATTCTGGTGAGCGTCGCCGCCGCGTCGGCGATGGTGATGGGCGCCGCCCTGCCCGTAGCGGCGAGCGCAATTCCTTTCGGCGCCAAGTCACCGGCTCAAATACTCGCCCTGGTTGCTTCGGCCATGACGAAGGCCGGCAGCGTTCGTCTTAGCGGAACGGCTTCCTTCCCGGGACTTATTGAAGAAACCGCGACCCTGGACAGTTCCGTGAGCCACTCATCGCAAACGTCCACCGGCAACGGGATAATGGAATCTGACCTGATGATCGGATCGACCCTCTATAAGAAAGGAAACGCGGCCGACTACAAGGCCTCCTACGGGATCGCGAACTCGCCGCTGGCCAACCAGTGGGTGCTCGTTCCTTCGAGCAATGCGAATTACGCCGGGATGACTGTCGGCGAACGCATGACGTCCTTGATCCAAACCACCCTCCAAATGAACGGCCCCGAGGATCTTGGCGTGGTTGACTACCGAGGGCAAAAGGCCGTACTCATAGTTGGCAAATTACCTTCAGGCTCTTCGTTCCCCAACTCCCTCCAGACCGTCTACGTCTCTACCTCGGCGCCCTATCTCCCGATTGGCTACTCCATAAAATTGACGGAGGGCGCTCATCACGGCACGGCCACCGCCCTATTTTCGAAGTGGGGAGAGTCAGTGCACGTGACTCGTCCCGCAACGTTCGTCATGGCCACCGCGAAGGATTTGCCGTAACGCACACCCCAACGACTCGCAATTCGAACGTCCCGGACGAATTTTGCGGAGCTGCGAACTCGGTTGCTCGTGGCGTGAACGTCGCTCAGCCATCCATCGACAATCGCCAATGCCCAAGACCGAAATGGTGCTGCCGGTGCCGATTGCCATGACCTGGAAAGGAACTACTAACGACGGCGACCAGGGTAACGACACGAGCGGTGCGGAAGCAATCCTGCGATCCCGCGTGGCGTGGGCGAAGAAGGAAACTCTTGATCGTGGAGGGAACGTTCAATTTCCCCCTCCCCTGACTCGTCGGGGCGATTCCCATCGCCGCGACACCGAACGAAGGAATCGTAGGCCCCAGTAACGAGTTTTTTCGGGCACCGAGCCGGTGGAACACCCCAGGGATAACATCGAACATATGTTCGCCTCCCGACGAGATCTCAACGAACGACAACGCGAGGCGGCCTCGTTTGGTGATGGACCGCTTCGAGTACTCGCGGGGCCCGGGACCGGGAAAACGACGACCCTCACGGCCCGGGTGGAGTTCCTGCTCGATCAAGGTGTCGCCACGGAACGAATCCTGCTGCTGACCTTCACTCGCCGCTCGGCACGCGAGATCGTCAATCGGGTGCGCGCTCTGCGAGGCGCTGGTCGGGTTCGTAGAGTCTCGGGCGGCACCTTTCACTCCGAGGCCCATCGAACACTTCGACGCCACCACGCCGCCGTGGGCCTGCCCGACGGTTTCGGCGTGCTGGATCACGCTGACGGCGCCGACCTCATTGACTTGGTGCGGGGCGAACTAGGCATCTTAAGCGGCGAGCGCCGTCTGCCAAAAAAATCCACCCTGGCGGCGTTGTATTCGCGCACGGTCAACACGGGAGTTCCCTTGGCGGACGTCATGCTAGAAACCACGCCGTGGTGCGCCGACCGCGTCGACGAGGTCGCTTCGCTCTTCACGGCCTACATGGCGAGAAAGCGCTCACTCGGGTTGTTGGACTTTGACGACCTACTTTTGTACTGGCGCGTGGCGGTCCAGGATGCTCGACTGGGCGACGAGATCGGCGCGTCCTACGACCACATACTGGTCGACGAATTCCAGGACGTGAATCTCTTGCAATTGGACGTGCTCGTGGGCCTACGACGAAACGACTGCCGCCTGACCTTGGTGGGTGACGACGCGCAAGCCATCTACGGATTCCGCGGCGCGTCGCCCAGGTTCTTACTCGACGCCGAGCGTTATTTCGAGGGACTCACCACGATTACCCTCGAGGTCAACTACCGTTCCTCCGCCGCCATTCTCAAAGTGGCCAACGCCATCGCGGCCGATGCCCCCGAAGGATTCGGCGCCGTCTTGCGCGAAGAGAGCCCCGTAATCGGGGCCAGTCAGCCCCTGCTCGTGCACTGCCGCGATGAGCGCCAGCAATCCGAATGCGTCACCGATCGCGTGCTGGAACTCTACGAAGAAGGTGTGGCCCTACAAAAGCAGGCCGTGCTCTTTCGAGCGGCCCACCACAGCGCCGACCTGGAGATCGAACTTTCCCGACGTCGGATCCCCTTCATCAAGTACGGAGGTTTGCGCTACCTCGAGGCGGCCCACGTGAAGGACTTGCTCGCCGCCTTTCGCCTCGCCGACAATCCCCGTGACGAGATGGCCTGGTTTCGCCTGTTGCAACTGATCCCGAGAGTGGGACCGGCCAAAGCCCGCCACGCTATCGACGCGCTGCGCGACGACGACCGAACCCTTCCCCTCTCTCACGCAGAGATCCAGCGTCGATGGCCAGGCGTCATCGACGTCTTGCCAAGCGACACCCAGGAAATGTCGAGCGCGTTGATTAAATCTATGTGCGCAAAAGAACACGAGTCGGTGTTAGGGCACGCGGAACGAATTCGTAACGCGATGGCCCCCCTCATAAGTTCTTCCTACGACGACGCCGCACCACGGCTGGAGGATCTGGGCGCCCTGGTATTGGCCTGCGCCGAAGCAACGCAATTGAGCGACGTGGCGGCCGATCAGGCACTCGAACCACCGGCTTCGACCGGTGACCTCGCCGGACCCCCGATGGTGGACGAAGATTGGCTGGTCCTTTCGACCGTGCATTCCGCGAAGGGGCTGGAATTCGACGCGGTGCACGTGATCCATGCCGCCGACGGCAACTTCCCCTCGGACATGGCGCTGGGCTCGGCGGAGGGGCTCGAAGAGGAACGCCGTCTCTTTTACGTCGCGATCACCCGGGCCCGACGCAATCTCGCCATTTACGTACCCCTGCGCTACCACCATCATCGAGTACGCGACGATCACTCCTGGGCCCAACCTTCGCGATTCCTCAGTGAGGCGGTCCGCTCCACCCTGGAGGAAATTCCCTTCGTAGCGTCGAGCGACTCCAGCACATCGTTATCGCCAGTTGTGCCGATCAATGGTTCAGACGCCGTCGCGGGAGAATTGTCCAAACTTTGGTAAATAACGCCCGGTTGGTCCGTGCCCTCGAGCAGTAAGTTGCAATCAATTGACGGGACTGGTTTCTCGGTCCGTCGGTGGAATCACGAAGACCCATTGCCGCAGTTGATCAAAAAGGAGTCACCATGCCCTACATGTGTGGACGTCGGTCACCAAAAAACGCGCCGGCATTATCGATGACGAGTTTCCTCAAAGCGCCCGTACCGGCGCACCCCTCCAGCGAGGACTACCTGGCCAACCTGAGTGACTGGCAGATGCTCGGTAACGACGTGGCGGGAGATTGCAACGCGGTGGCTTGGGCGAACATGCGACGTCTCGTCACCGCGACGCTCGCCAAGGAGTACTACCCGACGCAAGCGCAGGTGTGGGAGTTCTATCAGACGCAAAATCCGCAGTTCGACCCCAACGCAACGGCCCAGACCAACGGGCCGGGCAGCGGCGCCGACCAGGGCATGGAGGTGCAGACCGGACTCGAGTACCTGCACGCCACGGGAGGCCCCGACGGCGTGAAAGCGATCGCTTTCGCCAAGGTCGATCACACGGATCTTGCGCAGGTCGAAGCCGCCCTGGCAATATTCGGCGGTCTTTGGCTCGGTATCACCGTCCTCGACGCCAACCAGCAACAATTTGCCAACGACCAAGCCTGGACTGACGTGAGTGGTTCGCCGATCGACGGTGGCCACGCCATTCTCGGAGGCGGCTACACGCCCGACGTCAAATTCATCTCGTGGGCCCGCGAGACGCAGTTCGATCCATCGTTCTGGAACGGCTCGGTCCAGGGCACGCCACTGGTCGAGGAGGCTTGGGTAGTCATCTGGCCGGAGCACCTCGGCTCCGAGGCGTTCTTACGAGGAGTGAACCTAACGCAGCTCGCGGCCGACTATCTCGCCCTCACGGGAGAAGTACTCAGCCTTCCCTAATTGATGCAAAAACAGGATCCCGATGAAAGAGGTCGTTGCGTCTCAAAGGTCGATGAACCGTTGAACAGCCATTCCCAGTACTGTAGGTTTTGTGGAACCATCTGAACGCTCGTTTTCCCTAGTTCCGCCACAAGATCCCGAACTATGGACCGACGAACAGTGGCTGGCGTGGCTCAAAGCGACCGACGGCGATGGCGACGACACCGCCGCTCTTGCGCCCGCCTCAGTGGCACATCGAGTCGTCCACTCAGCGGGCGGTCAAATGCTCGGCCAGGCCATGTTGGGTCTGGCGCAGGCCATTTACGGACCAAAAGAAGAAGAGGTGGTGATTGTCGCTGAGGGCAACTCTGAACCCGTCGAAGACGAGCCCTTCGCCGTCAACCTCAACCTCGAACATCCCGAGCAATCGAGGGTCACTTTCAAATCCGACGTCGAAACTCGCGACTGAACGCAGTTACCTACATGGTGAATGGCCCCAGGTCTTCGGTCTCGCGAACGTTCGTCACACGGCGACTCGGCATTATTAGGTCACCAAGTTTAGGCATGATTCGGTATTCCGTAACGCAACATTCGACCCCGTCCCTTTGATCGGGATCACGACAAGATGATCAGGGCGCCAACGTCACGCCTACGTGTTCGGACACGTCGAGCAGTTCAACCCACGTCTGTCCCGGCCTCATATTGATCACGCTGCCCGAGGCGGATCGGTAGACCGTGGGCTGGCGTAGATCCCGGCGTGACCAGGTTCCGCGTTGCAACGTTCCACGAGTAAAGACCTCGACGGGACCCGAGCCGATCAGCTCGGCGTACGAATCAATGACGCCCACACCTCCCACGTAGTGCACGGTCATCACGATCACGTTCTTGGGAGAGATGCGCGCCCCGTTCGCGGTCACCTCGGGCTCACCAAAAATCGAACGGTCCCACGACGTGGTCTTCGAGTTCCACGCGTACGAGGTAGCGAAACCGTTGGTGAAGCCCACCACGAACGAGGAAACCGGCGCGCCCGAAGCCTTGTCTTTAGTCGAGGAGTAAGTGAACAGAGATTGGGGCGCTTCTGGGTTTTTGTCCATCTTCATCAGGAGCGCGGCGTTGGCGAAGAGGTTGTGGGGAGGGTATCGCTGGGAGTCGCGAAACATCGCGCCACCGCTGTTGGACTCATCAAAAAGCTTGACCGGCGCGGTTTCGATGCTTCTGACCGCGTACTCCGCACCCCCGGAGAAGGCGAAGATCCCCCGGATGGGGAAAACGATCTCGCGGTCCGTTCGACGCACCGAGCGCACGGGACCGACCTGGGTGGGAAGCTGGGAATTGAAGATGGCCGCCAAGCGAGTGATCCCGCCTTCGACGATCTCCTCGTAGACCACGTCGGCGTCCTCTATTCCGTACTGCGGCATCGCCTCGGGAGTGTTGTCAATCTTGATCGTCAGGGCGGCCCGGTGCTTGGTCAACCTCGACGGATCGGGCAGTCCCGTCAGCGGGGCGGTCGGACCGGCCTTCAGTGTCGTCGTGGTGGTGGGCACCGAGGTGGTAGTCGTGCTATCGGCGAACGCACTCGACACCACCAAAGGGCTGGAGCCCAGAGCGATGACCAGGGTGAATGCGAGGAATCTTTTCATTAGGTTAAATTACTGCGTGGAACGACCCTCATCAGCCTGTTCCGCTCTTTGACCACCACGTGGGGAGTTCGTTCGCTTCATTAAGTAGGAAGTTGACGGTTTCGCCGGGGCTTCGTCCGTCGACGATTCGCGGCCAACGGCCACCAATCATGCGGTTACGTGGCGAGCTGACCTGCTTTGTCGCCATGATTCACGTACCTACGCGCAAAGGGCCCGCGATAGCCTGGTTTCGTGGCACTCGAGGCAAAAGTACTCACCATCTCCACTTCCGGAGCAGAAGGCACGCGCGCCGACCGCTCCGGCGACGCGCTCGTGGCCCTGCTCAGCGAGCGAGGCTTCGTCGTGGTGCACCGAGAAATAATTCCTGACGGCGACGCGACGGTCGCGGCCGCGCTGGCCCGTCTTAGTGCGAACTTCCGAGGCCTCATTGTCACCACGGGAGGAACGGGATTCTCACCCACGGATCAGACCCCCGAGGCAACGACCCGCGTCATCGAACGTCACGCGCCGGGCCTAGGCGAAGCCATGCGAGCGGTGAACCCCCTCGGCCGACTCTCTCGCGGCGTGGCCGGCACCGTCGGCGAGACGCTCATTGTCAATCTCCCGGGCTCACCGGCCGCGGCCGAGGAACACTTCGGCGCGGTGGTCGACGTACTCGAACACATTCTTGACCTAATGACGGGCGGTCACCCTCACTAGCGATCCTTCGCCCGTTAGATGGTCGCGCGGATCGCCCTGACGACGTCGGCCAATTCACCAATGGTGTCTGCGGGCATAAATTCATCGCAGAACGGCAACGCGGCGGCCATCGAGCCCACCAACGGCTGAAAACCAGGTGCCGCCGCCCGAGGGTTGAGCCAGAGCACCCGGTGCGCGCGGCGCTTAAGTCTGGCCATCGCGGCGGTCATGGCCTCGGGAGGCTCCGAGTCCCAACCGTCGGAGGCGACCAACACTATGGCCCCCCGGAGGCATCCCCCATACCGCGAGCGAAGCAGTGCCCGGATATTGGACGCGATGCGGGTGCCACCGTAACGATCAACCACCGTCGAAGTCGCCTGCTCGATGGCCACGTCAAGCGACTGCAGCTTCAAGACCGTGGTCAAGCGCGTCAGCGTGGTTGCAAAGGCAAACACCTCGGCGTCAACGTTGACGGCGGCGGCGCGCATGAGGTGCAAGTACGCCATGGCGTGACTCTCCATGGACTGGCTGACGTCGCACAGCATGACCACGCGACGGGGCTTCTCGACCTGGAGCGTGCGCACCACGTGAATTGGTTCAAAGCCCGTGCGACGGGCCCGCTCCATGGTCGGGCGAAGAGCGACGCGTCGACCGGCGTGATGGGGCGTCACCCGTCGAGAGCGTTTCATGGGCCAGTTGGCCAACGCGTCGTGCAGCCACAGGGCCAGCAACTCCAGGTCACCGGCGTCAAAGGCGGGGAATGGTACGTCGGCCAGTCCCACCAGCGTGCTCGGGAGCCGCTCCGGCAACGCGAATCGGTCGTCGTCAACGTCGGGGGCGCCGGCGACCGTGCGCGGAGTACTCGCCCACGCGGCGTGGGCCTCTTCGTCGGATGCACCGGCGCCGCCCGGCAGCGGGGCGAAGACGTCTTCGTCCGTTTGAGGAGCCGTGAGAGAGTTACGCCGCGCGTGAGGGTCTAGTTGCCCGTGCGCTTCACCAAAGACCGCGCGAAAGACCTGATCGAAGGTGACCAGGTCCGGTTCACGCTTGATCAAGGTGACCCGAGTGGTCCAGTACAGCGAGCTGAGGTTGTCGGGCATGATTTTAGAAAAGCTGACACTCAGCGTCTCCAGACTGGAAAAACCCACCGCAATGCCTGCGCGACGAAGGTTCGCGATGAGCGACACGGCGAACGCGGCCCGATCTACCGCGACCAAAAAGTCCGTGGAAGGTGACTGGCTAGCGGACAATGAGGACGACCACCACCGCTAAATCGCTAAGCGCCGCCCAGGCGTGCTCGACGGGAACAATGACGGTGAACTCGTTCTTGATCTGCATCAGCTCTTCTTGTTTAACATCGTCCTGGTCGCAGCGCTCGTACTCACTGGCTCTGCTCACTCGCTTCGCCGTAACCGAGGTCGCCCAGCGCCGCCACCACGCACTGTCGATCGTCGATGGTCTTGGTGAGGGCGCCCAATGTTCTCACGACGTCACTTCGAACCAGTGACGAAACGCCCAAAACGCTGAGCGCCGACACCCAGTCGATCGTTTCGGCCATGCCGGGGGGTTTGTCCAAATCCAAGTAGCGTACGCGACCCACAAAATCCGAGGCGGAACTGAGCAGGTGTTCATTAGAGCCCGGTACCGTGCGCCTCAATATTTCGACGGCCCGTTGTGGCTCGGGATACTCAATCCAGTGATAGAGGCAACGCCGACGTAACGCGTCGTGCAGCTCTCGACTCCGGTTCGAGGTCAACACCACGATGGGCGCATGTTCGGCTTGAAAGGTCCCTATTTCGGGCACCGTGACCGACGCTTCGCCGAGAAACTCGAAGAGCATAGCCTCAAACTCATCATCGGCCCGATCAATCTCGTCGATCAGCAACACCGGTGCCGTCGGACCCTTGCCACGGATGCTGGCGAGGATCGGTCGCTCTTGCAAGTACTCCTCGGTAAAGAGATCGGCGTCCTCAATCGACTGGCCGCGCGACTCCGCCAGGCGAATAGCGAGTAGTTGACGCTGGTAGTTCCACTCGTAGAGTGCCTCGGCGGCGGTCAGGCCCTCGTAGCATTGCAGACGCAGGAGCGGCGCACCCAACGCACGGGCCAGCGCCTTGGCGGCCGCGGTCTTTCCTACCCCGGGCTCGCCCTCTAAGAGCAGTGGTTGACCTAAGGCCAGGGACAGGTAAATCGCCGTGGCCAAGCCCTCGTCGACCAGGTAGTCCAGGCCGTCGAGGGTCGTCTTCACCGCTGACGGGCTGTCCATGGCGTTCACCGGGCGGTTCCAGCCTGCGCCAGGAGCGCTTCGTAGTCGTCCCAGGTATCGACGTCGAGCGGCACGGGGCCCTCCTGGGGAACTTCCACCACGTCGTAACGGCCCGACTCCAAAACCTTCCAGACCGCTTTGTCGCCGTGCAGATTGGCCAAGTCGGCAAAGACCTCGCGTCCAAACCAAAAGGGGTGTCCCCGACCGTTGTCATAGCGACAGACCCCGAGCGGCGCCAATGCACATCGAGCGATTAAAGAGGTCACCGCCGTAGGGCTGACCTCCGGTTGATCACCCAACAGCAAGACGAGACCGTGGGCCCGGGGATCGACCACGCCCAGGGCCG
>Ga0182024_10010829_pt1 | contig 18484 bp, 14 predicted proteins | sample P32metaG_FD_120480 | JGI IMG/M metagenome (GOLD analysis project Ga0182024, IMG submission 120480) | Permafrost microbial communities from Stordalen Mire, Sweden - P3-2 metaG (Illumina Assembly) | ecosystem: Environmental > Terrestrial > Soil > Wetlands > Permafrost | place: Sweden: Stordalen... | reverse complement strand
TTTGGATCGGGACGGACGCCCGAAGCGCCATTGGCGAGCACGATCAGCGTGTCGTTGGTGGACGTGTCACCATCCACCGAGATGCGGTTGTAGCTGAGCTCAGCGGCCCGCACCAACATCCGGCGCAGGAGCGTTTGCGGAACCACGGCGTCGGTCATCACGAATGCAAGAGTGGTCGCCATGCGCGGATGAATCATGCCCGAGCCTTTGGTGACGCCGGCCAGACGGACGATACCGCGGCGAAGCGTCACTTCACGCGACGCCCCTTTCGCCTGCAGGTCCGTGGTCAGAATGGCCCTGGCTACATCGGGAAGCCCGGTATCGCTCAAGCGCTCGACGAGCTGCGGAAGCTTCGAAAGGATGAGATTTTCATCCAGCTCGATTCCGATCACGCCGGTTGAAGCCGGCAGCACCTGGTTCGGCTGCAGCTTGAGCAGTTTGGCCAGCGCGCGTGTCGTGTTCGCGGCAACTTTATCTCCCGTCTTCGTCGCGCAGTTTGCATTGCCTGCGTTGACGAGAATGGCGCCGCAAACCCCTTTTGAGGCGCGCATATTGGTGCGCGCCAGTTTCACGGGCGCGGCTTGAACTCTGTTGGTCGTGAACACTGCCGCGGCCGCGGCAGGCACTCCAGAGACAATCAGGGCAAGGTCGTCCTTCTCCTGTTTGCGAATGCCAGCGTAAGCGGTGGCATATTTGTAGCCTAATGGTAAGTCGAAAGGTCTCATGCTCCAAGTCGGTCGTTTGTCGTCAAGCTTTTTGATCCAATTCGATGGCCGTTGGCGAAAACTTCCGCCGGCATCTTCTTACGGCCTTCGAGTTGTACTTCCAGTAATTCGAGAACGGAGCCATCTCCACCCACAGCGAAGACGCCCTGTTTTTCGATGAGTGCGCCCGGCGGAAGGTCCCCGATTTTTTCGGGGACCAGGCGCGAGCGCCAAAGGTGAAGCGATTGGCCGCGAAACGACGTATGCGCTCCGGGCCAGGGTTGAAAGCCACGAATCAAATCGTGAATCTGTTGGGCTGGGTTGCTCCAGTCGATGCGCCCGTCTTCCTTCTTCAAGAGGGGCGCGTACGTTGCAAGTGAATTGTCCTGCGGCTGGGGCTGGATAGCGCCTGCACACAAGTCGGCGAGCGTGCGGACCAGCAGGTCGGCTCCGGCAGCGGCGAGTCGCGCGGAAAGTTCGGGGGCGGTTTCGTCGGGAGAAATCGGCGTTTCCCATTGCAGGAGGATATCGCCGGTGTCGAGCCCCGCGTCGATGCGCATCGTAGTTACGCCGGTGCGTTTGCAGCCGCGCGCGATCGACCACTGAATGGGCGCTGCGCCGCGAAGTTCGGGGAGCAGCGACGCATGGACGTTGATGATGCCGAGAGGCGCGAGATCGATCACGCTTTGGGGGATGATCTGGCCGTAGCCCACAACAACCATCACTTCGGGCTGGAGTTGCTGCAAGTGTGCCAGAGCCGCGGAATCGCGGATGCGTTCGGGCTGGTATACCGGGATCGAATGGCGCAAGGCGGCGGATTTTACAGGAGATGGGGTCAGTTCCTGTTTGCGGCCTTTGGGGCGGTCCGGTTGGGTGACTGCGAGAGACACCTGGTGGCCTGCGGCCACGACGGCGTCCAGCGTGGGAACGGCGAATTCGGGCGTGCCGAGGAAGATTACGCGCATACAAACCCCGCCGGCGACAAGATCGCCAGCGCCACAAGGCGACCAAACGCGGCTGTTGCCGCATGTCCCTTGACTATTCCCATTCGCCGGCCTTTTGCAGTTTTTTGATTTTGCGTTTGATCAGGTCGCGCTTCAGCGAACTCAAATGGTTGATGAACAGGATTCCGTTCAGATGATCTATCTCGTGCAGAAACGCACGAGCGAGCAGATCCTCGCCGGTCATTTCGAAGGTCTCGCCTGCGACATTGCGTGCGCGCACCACCGCCTTCCTGGCGCGGCTCACCGGCTCGCGAAATCCGGGGATGCTGAGGCACCCTTCTTCGCCGGTCTGCTTGCCTTCCTTCGAGACTACTTCGGGATTGATGAGAACGATCCGTTGTGGTTCCTGCCCTTCCTCGGCCCCGGCGACATCGATCACCGTGATCCGTTTCCCAACGTCGATCTGCGGCGCCGCCAGTCCGATGCCATGAGAAGCATACATGGTTTCGAACATGTCCTCAACGAGTGTATGGAGCGCAGGTGTGTTATACTCCCCATCCATTACGGGCGCGGCGGCCTTTTCGAGAATCGGATTGTTCAACCACCGTACTACCTTGTAAATCATTTCAAAAGTTCCGAACCTGTGAGATGTAGCCGTCGAAGTTGCGCTTCGTTTCGGCGAGCGAATCGCCGCCGAATTTTTCCATCATCGCCTGGCCGAGCACGATTGCAACCATCGCTTCACCGATAACCCCGGCGGCGGGAACGACACAGACATCGGAGCGCTCGTAGGCCGCCTTTGCCGGTTCGCGCGTTTCCAGATCGACCGACTCCAGCGGGCGGCGCAGCGTCGAGATGGGCTTGAGAAACCCGCGGACCCGGAGATCCTGGCCGTTCGTCATGCCGCCTTCGAGTCCTCCGGCGCGGTTATCGCCGCGGAAAAAGCGGCGTGCGCCGCGATCGTAATGAATAGTGTCCTGTACCTTCGAACCAAAGCTTTTCGAACCCTCCTCCGCCCAACCGACTTCAACGCCCTTGACGGCCTGCATCGAGACGATGGCCTGGGCGAGCTTGCCATCGAGACGGGAATCCCAAGTGATATGCGAACCGAGGCCCGGGGGCAATCCGTGGGCCACAACTTCAAAGATGCCGCCGACCGTATCGCCGGTTCGGTAGACTTCGTCCACGACCAACTTCATTTCCTGTTCCGCGGCCGCATCGACGCAGGCGAGAAGCACTTCGGGGCGGCGGCTCAACTCGACCAACTCGGACCATTCGACGGTGCGATCGAGACGGCTGGGACCGACGGCAATCACGTGGCTCAGAACTTCGATTCCGAAGTGCCGGAGAAACTGTTTTACGACCGCCCCGACGGCGACGCGCGCGGTGGTTTCGCGGGCACTGGCGCGTTCGAGGACGTAGCGGGCGTCGGGCAGATCGTACTTAATAGCGCCGGCGAGATCGGCATGGCCGGGACGGGGCCGCGAAACGGGCTTGTGCTTCGCGGAGTCGCCCTCTTCGACGGGTAGGGACTCGGTCCAATTCTTCCAGTCGGCGTTGGCGATGATAATGGCGATGGGCGACCCGATAGTGCGGCCATGACGGACTCCGGAGACCACGGAGGCGCGGTCCGTCTCGATCTTCATGCGTCCGCCGCGGCCGTAACCTTGCTGCCGGCGCCAGAGTTCATGATCGATCGCATCCAGGGCGATAGGTATGCCGGCCGGGAGTCCCGTGAGGGTTGCCACGAGACATTCGCCGTGGGACTCCCCAGCCGTTTCAAAGCGAAACATTTAGGCTGAACTCCTATCGTGACAGAAAAGCAGGGGTTCGCGCTACTGGGCGGAATCCTGGAGGCGGTGCAAGAGTGGGAGAATTTTCATAGTCAGGCGGCCTGTGTTTGGAATTTTCGGGGCTTGTATTTGGTGAAATCGGCTGTCGAGGCGCGCTCGAGGCGCTGTCGGCGGTCGATGGCGGTGTGGATTTGGTCATTCGAAAAAACGAAACCATCTCTTAGGGGCTGGTACTCCAAACCTTTCATTTCACTGAGTTTCAGGAGGTTGACCGCTTCTTCCATTTCGGTTTCGCGTTCGGCTTTGCGCAATGCCTGTAGCGATTGCAGCAGGGTGAGGTTCTTCTGGATGGCGCGATTCAGCTGCTGCTCGTAGAGAGTGAGCAGCTGCAATTGCTTTGACTCCATGGTGAAGACGCGCGCAGTGGTAAGGGCGCCGTCTATCTGCTCGTTGTCGGGGCACAGCCGTCCACCGTTCTCGTGGAGGCCGAGGGCGAAGAGGTTATCCTCGATGGCGCTAATCCGCTGACCACAGGTGCTTCTCTTCGCCCGGACACTTCGGGGATAAGGCCTGACCGTTTTATCAAATGTGGCCAACGCCAGCTGTCGGTGGCGATGCGTTGAGCGAGTTGGATCTCCATGGCTCCGTCGGGGGCGAGGTCGTGCACGAGGGCTTTGGAGAAAGTGTCGTGAGCGGCGCGATCTTCATCGGTCATGGTGGTGACCTGGCCAGTGAGCCCATGACGCCGCGCGTTCATGCTGGAGCGCTTTTTGCCCGCTTCGGTGATGGGACCCTGGGATAGATGGGCGTTGGCGCGATTGGCTGCGAGTTGTTTGTCGGAAATCATTGTTGTGTACCTCCTGATAGTTATTTCCGATTCAGAGGTACCACGGCGCGGTTGGAAATTGGCTGCGAGGCGCCTCGCGATCGGACACGGTTGTTGAAGGGAAGAGACTTAATTGTGGAAAATTATTCTGGGCGGGGTGTGAACGGCCAGGACTGAAGGCACAATACTCCGGGGTTAAATTGTATTTCAGGGGAATCTGCCTTGGAAAATCGGGCGTCATTAGAGGCGTGCTGTTGAGCGATGCATTCTTGGCGGAAAGCGATCAGGATAAACCCGGCGTGATCCTCGACCCCTGCTTCGACGACGAGCATAATCGTGGCCGTTTCCTATCCGCCGTTATCCGCACTGATCCGCGTTCAGTCCTCAGAGAATTCCCACCACCCAGGCGTAATAAAGCCTCCCAACCAGCCGTCCACCCAATCTTCGTTTTCCCGCGGGCGATCTTGTCGCCGGCGCCCTTCCAGTAACCATCCGCCACTTTTCCGTGCCGTATCTCATCATAGGAATCAGCACCCGATAGTATGTGGATCGTCCGAGTAGCCCTTTCGCGCCCGTACACGTTCATCGTGCTGGCACTTCTCATCCTTCTGATCAGTCCTTTGGTGATTTCCCGTACACCAACCGACATTTTCCCGAATATCAACATCCCCGTCCTCGCCTCCATCTGGCAATACACCGGGATGAACGCCGAGGAGATGGAAGGGCGTATCACGACAAACGTCGAACGGAGTATGACGACGGTGGTCAGCAACATCGAGCACACCGAGTCGATTACGCTGAACGGCCGCGCGATCATCAAGACGTTCCTGCAACCCGGCGCGAGCATCGAGACGGCCAACGCCCAGATCACCAGCATTTCGCAAAGCCAGCTCCACAGCATGCCTCCCGGCACCGCTGCGCCGTTCATTCTCACTTACAGCGCTTCTACCGTCCCGATACTTCAGCTCGCGGTTTCCAGCAACACGCTTTCGGAGGCGCAACTCAACGATTACGCGCAGAATTTTATCCGTCCCGATCTCGTGACCATCCCCGGCGCGGAGTTGCCCTACCCCTACGGCGGCAAACAGCGCCAGGTGAACGTCAGCCTGAATACGGGCCTGCTCCAATCGAAGGGTCTGTCTCCCGCCGACGTCGTTACCGCCATCGGGAACCAGAACATCATTCTTCCGGCCGGCACCGCCAAGATCGGGCAATTTGAATACGATGTGGATCTGAATTCGAGTCCGCTGACCATTGCGGAGTTGAACGACCTGCCCATCAAGCTCTCTGCCAACAATACGCCGATCTATATTCACGACGTAGCCACGGTCTCGGACGGCTTCGCGCCGCAAACCAATATCGTCCGTCTGGATGGGCAACGCGGCACTCTGATTACGGTTCTGAAGAATGGCGACGCTTCCACTCTGAATATCGTCCAGGGTGTGCTGGATGCCCTGCCCCAGATCCGTAAGACTTTGCCGCCATCGATCAAAATTCAGGCGATCGCCGATCAATCCATCTTCGTGCGGGCGGCCATCTCAGGTGTGGTCCGTGAAGCCCTGATCGCGGCTTGCCTTACCGGCATCATGATTCTGGTCTTTCTGGGAAGCTGGCGCAGCACGATTATTATCGCGGTTTCGATTCCCCTTTCGATTCTGGTTTCTATCTGCTGCCTCAGTGCAATCGGCCAGACGATCAACATCATGACGCTGGGCGGGCTTGCGCTCGCCGTGGGTATCCTGGTCGATGATGCGACCGTTGAGATCGAGAACGTCAACCGCAATCTGGAACTCGGCAAGGAACTGCGTCAGGCGATTCTGGACGGCGCCCAGCAGATTGCCGTGCCGGCGTTTGTTGCAACACTTTGTATCTGCATCGTGTTTCTGCCGATGTTCTTTCTGAGCGGCGTAGCCAAGTTCCTGTTTATCCCGCTCGCGGAAGCCGTGGTGTTCGCCATGCTGGCGTCGTATCTGCTTTCGCGAACGCTGGTACCGACGCTGGCCATGTATCTTCTTAAGCCGCACGATCTGGTGATGAGGCCGACGCGCAACCCCTTCATCCTGCTCCAGCGGCTATTCGAGCGCGGGTTCGAGCGGATACGTCTCGCCTATGAATTGCTGCTCACGACTTTCGTTTACCGCCGTTTTGTGTTCGTGCCGCTGTTTCTCGCGATCTGCGTGGGCGCCTCGGTGCTGCTCTTCCCCTGGCTCGGGCAGGACTTCTTCCCCACCAGCGACAATGGCCAGTTCCGTCTTCACCTCCGCGCCAAGACCGGCACGCGGATCGAGGAAACGGCGCGCCTGAACGACTTGGTCGATCAGTCCATCCGCCGTGAAATTCCTCCTTCCGAACTGGACAATATCGTCGACAACATGGGATTGCCGTACAGCGGCCTCAACACGACTTACAATACGAGCGGCGTGATCGGCTCCGCCGACGCCGACATCCTTGTATCGCTGAAACAGGACCACCGACGCCCGACGCAGGAATGGGTCCAGGCGCTCAGGCCGAAACTGGCGGACCAGTTTCCGGGCACGATGTTCTATTTTCTGCCGGCGGATATGATCACGCAGATTCTCAATTTCGGACTGCCCGCGCCGATCGACGTGCAGGTGGAGGGAGCGGATTCGCAAGCCAATCGTCAATTCGCCGATCAGCTCCTCAGCCAGATCCGGCAGGTTCCGGGGCTCGTCGACCTTCGCGTCCAGCAGCCGTTCGACCAGCCCGAACTTCACGTCACGGTGGATCGCACGAAAGCCGAGCAGGCGGGTTTCAATCAGTTCGACATCGCAGGCGGCATGCTCGTGTCGCTCAGCGGGAGTTTTCAGACGACTCCGACGTTCTACTTAAATCCCAAGAACGGCGTGACGTATAACATCGTTACGCAGACACCGCAGTACCGTATCGATTCCCTCCAGGATCTTCAAAATGTTCCAATCACATCGCCTGGAGGAGCACACCAGGAGATCCTCGGCGATGTCAGCACCATCAGCCGCGCCAACCATCTGGCGGTGGTCAATCACTACAACATTCACCGGGTCGTCGATATTTTCGGCTCCGTAGAGGGCCGCGATCTGGGCGCGGCAGGGAACGACATTACGCGGATCGTCGACGCCAACCGGAAGAAGCTGCCGCGCGGGTCGACAGTCAACATCCGGGGGCAGTTCGAAACGATGAAATCGTCCTATATCGGGCTGGTGGCAGGCTTGGGGGTTGCCATCGTTCTGGTCTATATGCTGATCGTGGTGAATTTCCAGTCGTGGCTCGATCCATTCATCATTATCAGTGCGCTGCCGGCCGCCCTGACGGGAATTGTCTTGTTTCTGTTCCTGACGCAGACGCGGCTCAGCGTGCCCGCCCTGATGGGCTCGATCATGTGCATGGGGGTGGCGACGGCGAACAGTATCCTGGTGGTGGCTTTCGCCCGCGAGCGGATGGATCATCACGGGGACGCGCTGCAGGCGGCCATCGAGGCGGGGTTCACTCGTTTTCGCCCTGTGATCATGACGGCGCTTGCGATGATTATAGGTATGGTGCCGATGGCTATGGGAATGGGCGAAGGCGGCGAACAGAACGCGCCGCTCGGCCGCGCCGTGATCGGCGGGCTGCTGCTGGCGACGGTGGCGACCCTTCTGTTCGTGCCTTCGGTGTTCGCACTGATTCACAATTTCATAAAGAAAACCGGAACGACGCTGGCGGCCCGTGGAAGTTATCTGCCGGCTCATCACTAGATGCAGGTAGAAGAAACCAAACCGGACGGCGACTCGCTGGACGAACCAGGGACCGCGCCGAAAATCGACCAAACGAAGGCAGCCCCCAAACGCGGCCTCGGCTTCGGGCTGACTTTTGCGGTCCTTGTGGCAATGGCCGCGATTGGCTGGTTTGTATACAAAGGCATCACGTCGCGCGTATCGGCGGAGAAGGCGCTTGTCGTGGAGACGCATGACGCGGCTTTCCTCACCGTTACCGTCACTCATCCGAAGGTGACCGGCGCAACTCAGCAACTGGTCCTGCCGGGGAATACGCAGCCGTTGATCGACGCGCCCGTATATGCGCGCACCAACGGATATCTGAAGAAGTGGTACGCCGATATAGGCACGCGGGTCAAGGCCGGCGAACTTCTGGCGGAAATCGAAACCCCGGAAGTGGATCACCAGCTGCAGCAGGCGAAGGCCGATCTCGAAACCGCGCAGGCGAACCTGAGCCTCGCCGAGATCACTGCCGGACGCATGGTGAATCTCGAAAAGAAGGGGGCCGTGGCAAAGCAGGATACGGACAATGTGGTCGGTGACAGGAACTCAAAGAAGGCCATCGTCGATTCCGCCGCCGCCAACGTCAAGAGACTTCAGGATCTGCAATCGTACGAAAAAGTCTATGCGCCGTTCGACGGGGTCATCACGGCGCGAAGCACCGATATCGGCGCTCTGATCGAGGCCAACAGCACCGGCAAGGAGTTGTTCCATATATCGGCCATCAACCGGCTGCGCGTGTTCATCAGCGTGCCGGAGAACTACGAACAGGCCGCGAAGACAGGATCCCCCGCTACTCTCACGCTCAATGAATTTCCGGGACGTACTTTCCCTGGCACTATCGTGCGCAACTCTAATTCCATCGATCTGGCTTCGCGAACTCTGCTGGTCGAGGTGGACGTGGATAATCCGACGGGCGAGCTGCTCCCCGGCGCGTATGTGTCGGTCCATTTGAAGTTCTCGGGAACATCGGCGAACGCGCTCACGATCCCGGTCACGACGGTGTTGTTCCGGTCCGAAGGCATTCGGGCAGCGGTGGTTCGCGGCGGCAGGGCGGAGCTTGTTCCGATCACGATCGGCCGGGATTTCGGTGACACGCTGGAAGTGCTGGCCGGTCTCCAGCCGCAGGAGTCGCTGATCGTCAATCCTCCGGACTCGCTGATTTCCGGCACTCCGGTCAAAGTAGAAGCCACCCAAAGCAACCGGCAAGAGCCGCAGGCGACCAGGTAATGAAGACGGCAATAGTCACGGGCTCCAACCGGGGCATCGGACGAGCGATCGCTCTCCGCCTGGCCCAGGATGGGATGAACGTGGTCCTGTGCGCGCGCGATAAAGAACTGCTGAACGCGACCGCGAAAGAGATCGGTCCGAACGCACTTGCGGTCCCGATCGATCTGCGGCTGGCCGATTCCGGCTCGAAGGTTGTGGACGCGGCGCTGGCACGGTTCGGCGCTCTCGATGTCCTGGTGAACAACGCCGGCGCAACCAAGCGGGGCGATTTCGAAACCCTGACGGACGACGATTTCATCGACGGTTTCGCATTGAAGTACTTTGGCGCCGTTCGTATGACCCGCGCCGCATGGCCGCATATCAGGAAACAATCCGGGTCGATCGTCAACATTGTCGGTGCGGGCGGACGCACGCCGGGCGCAATGTTTTCGATCGGCGGTTCCGTCAATGCGGCGGTGCTTTCGTTCACGAAAGCCATGTCGGAAAAAGGGATTCAGGAGGGAGTCCAGGTGAACGCCATCAATCCGGGACCGGTGCGCACGGCGCGGCTGGCGGCGCAACTCAGGAACTCCACGGAGGACGCATTCCTCAAGGAGCACAGAATTGCGCGTATCGGAGAGCCCGAAGATATCGCGGCGCCCGCAAGGACGCCTCTTGCAGGGTTCGCTGATCGACGCCGACGGCGGGTCTACCAAGACCATCTAAGATTGGATTACACATGAGTCCAGGTCAAGCAGGTCAAGCAGCGCAGCCGAAACTGCCGATAGCGGGCGTTAAAAATCTGATCGCCGTGGGCAGCGGCAAAGGGGGCGTGGGGAAGACCACGGTTGCGGTCAATCTGGCGATCGCGCTGGCGCGTCTGGGATACAAGACCGGGTTGATGGATGCCGACGTCTACGGCCCGAACGTTCCTCTGATGATGGGCACGAATCAGGCCCCGGCGGCGATCGGCGAGCGTATTCAGCCTTTGCAGAATTATGGCGTCAAGCTGATGTCGATGGGATTCCTGAGCCCCGGCGACAAGCCGCTGGTGTGGCGCGGGCCGATGCTGCACAGCGTGATCCAACAGTTCCTGCGGGGAGTCGACTGGGGCGATCTCGATTATCTGGTGATCGATCTGCCGCCGGGCACGGGCGACGTGCAGCTTTCATTGATCCAGACGGCTCCGGTGACGGGAGCGGTGGTGGTTACGACGCCATCCGATGTGGCCCTTGAAGACGCGCGCAAAGCGGTCAGGATGTTCGAGCAGGTGAAGGTGCCGATCCTGGGTATCGTCGAAAACATGAGCTACCTGACATGCCCGCACTGCGACGAGCGCATCGATGTGTTCAGTACGGGCGGTGGACGCAGGACCGCAACCGCGATGGGCGTGAACTTTCTGGGCGCGTTGCCGCTCGATCCGCACGTCCGCATCGGCGGCGATACGGGGAAACCGATCGCGACCTTCGGCCCCGACGACAAGCGGGCTAAGGGCTATTACGACATCGCGGAGCTGGTGATGAAACTGGCCAGTGAGGCTGCCAGCGTGCCGGGCCCGACGATGACGATTTCGGATTAGCTTCCCCCCCGGGCAGCGATCAGTAATTGGCGCATTTCCCCAAATTTTACCGATAAACAATCCAATTAGAAAAGTGGCGCACGCCGCCGATATGAGCCTTGTAGTGTTTCTCAAACGGGTTCAGTGCCGCTTTTTTGACTGCGTACCTCGGTTGAATGACGGCATTAGCGTGTGGTGCTTACGATGCCCTCTGAAGCAATTCTGGTTGGTTCTTACGATTACCGCCTGGTCGCGCTGTCTCTGCTGATCGCGACACTCGCTTCTTATACCGCGTTCGATCTCGGGGCCCGTGTAACTGCATCTCACGGATACCTGCGTTTCGTGTGGCTTACCGGCGGCGCCGCGGCCATGGGTATGGGCATCTGGTGCATGCACTATATCGGTATGCTCGCCTACAGCCTTCCGGTACATATCGTCTACGATTGGCCGACTGTGCTGTGGTCCCTTTTGGCGGCTGTGGGAGCAGCAGCGGTTGCGCTGTTTGTGGTGAGCAGGAATACGATGGGGCCGCTGTCCGTCGGCATCGGCGGCTTATTGATGGGCACCGGCATCGCGGCCATGCACTATATCGGCATGGAAGCCATGCGGCTGCCGGCGATGTGCCATTATTCTCCGGGAATCGTGTTCTTGTCGGTCGTTCTCGCGGTAGTGATCTCGCTTGGAGCGCTGTGGCTGACGTTCCATTTACGGGAGGAGACCCAGGGTTGGCGAAAGTTGGCCAGTGCGGCGCTCATGGGAGTGGCTATAGCAGCCATGCACTACACCGGCATGGCCGCCGTCACCTTCACGACTGCGTCACTCCACTCGGAGTTAACGCGGGCGGCCTTGACTCACGCCGTGGAAATCACCTCAATCGGCACAGCAGGAATTGTCGGCGTTTCGCTGACGATTCTCGTGTTCGCCCTGCTGACATCGGTCGTTCAGCAGACGCGGGACGCTCTCGCGGCGAGCGAGGAGCGCCTGCGCCTCACCTTGCGTTCTTCCGGGGTCGCTGTGTGGAGTTGGGAGATCGCTTCGAATTTCGTCACGGCGGACGAGAATTCTTCGATCCAATTCGGCCTTCCGATCGGGCAGTTTCCGGAAACGGTCGAGGGGTTCGCGGCGCTGGTTCATCCGGATGACAGGGAGCGCGTCCAACGAGAGGTCGCCGCATCGGTTGAACACGGCGCGGAATACAACACGGAATTTCGCGTCGTGTGGCCGGATGGCGCCGTGCGATCTCTGGCTACCCGCGGAAAGGCCTATTACGACGCGGGCGGACAGCCATTAAGGTTCACCGGCGTCACTTGGGATGTCACCGAACGCCGCGAAACAGAGGAAAACCTGCGCGCCGCTGCCAAAAGGCTTGTGGCGGAGGGAAAGTTCCGCGAACTGCTGGAAGCGGCTCCGGATGCGGTAGTGGCGGTGAATCGAGAGGGAAAGATCGCCCTCGTAAATACGCAGGCGGAGAAGCAGTTTGGATATACGCGAGAGGAGTTGTTGGGCCAGACTATCGAGATGCTGATTCCGGAGCGCTTCCGGAACAGACATCCGGGGCATCGCGCAGGATTTTTCTCGGATCCTCACATACGGCCTATGGGAGCGGGGCTGGAGCTCTATGCCCTGCGTAAGGATGGCTCGGAGTTTCCGGTTGAGATCAGCCTGAGCCCCCTCGAAACGGAGGAGGGTCCACTGGTTTCCAGCACGATTCGAGACATCACGGAGCGGAAGCGCACGGAACGGAGCCGCGAAGAGCTTGCCTCCATAGTCGATTACTCCGACGACGCCATCATCGGCAAGTCGCTGGAGGGAATTATCGTCAGTTGGAACAAAGGAGCGGAGCGGCTTTACGGTTACTCAGCCGAAGAGGTCAAAGGCAAACCGATCTCCATCCTGCTTCCACCCGGCCGCGCCGACGAACTGACCGAAATCATCTCGAAACTGCATCGAGGGGAAATTGTCAATGAGGAGACGGTACGCCGAAGAAAGGACGGCGCGCTGATTGATATCGCACTCACGGTTTCTCCCATCAGGAATTCACGCGGCCACGTCACGGCGGCCTCATCGATCGCGCGCGATATCAGCGAGCGGAAGCGAGCGGACGTAAAGTTCCGGGGGCTGCTGGAAGCAGCGCCGGATGCTGTGGTGGTTGTGAACCGCCACGGGAACATCGTCCTGGTCAATACCCAAGTGGAGAAACTGTTTGGATATGTGCGTGAAGAGTTGCTGGGGCAAACCATTGAGATGCTGGTGCCGGAACGTTTCCGGGGCCGGCACCCCGGCCATCGTGCGGGTTTTTTTGCCGATCCCCGGGTGCGGTCCATGGGGGCGGGCGTGGAACTCTACGGACTGCGCAAGGACGGTACGGAGTTTCCCGTTGAAATCAGCCTCAGCCCGCTTGAAACCGAAGAGGGAGTGTTGGTATCCAGCGCCATTCGCGACATCACTGAGCGCCGGGCGGTGGAAGCTGAGCTGCGTCACAGCCGCGCAGTATTGCAGGGGCTCTTCGAGTCGCTCCCCGGCCTCTTCCTGATCTTCACACCCGACATGAAGATCGTCTCGGCCAGCAACGCTTTCCTTGACGCTACTGCGACCAGGCGCGAGGAAGTCCTCGGCCGCAGTATCTTCGAGATTTTCCCCGACCAGCCTGGCTCCGCGGCGATCTCCAATTGGCGCGCATCCCTCGACCGCGCGCGCCAGACTGGCGCCCCGGACACGATGGCCATCCAGAAATACGACATTCGCCGGCCTGATGGGACTATTGAGGAGCGTTATTGGAGCCCAATGAATTCCCCCGTGCTCGGGACGGATCGTCGCATCGAGTATTTCATTCATCGCGTGGTGGACGTGACCGAGTTCGTACGGCGAAAATCGCAAGCCGGGAGCAAGCCCGCCGCGCCGCTCACGCGCATGGAGCAGATGGAGGGCGAAATTTTCCATAACTCAGCGCAATTGCAGGACGCCAACCGGCTCCTTCACGAAGCCAATGCGCAATTAGTGCAGGCCAAGGCGGACGCCGAGGCCGCCAACCGGGCCAAGAGCACGTTTCTGTCGACGATGTCGCACGAAATCCGCACGCCGATGAATGCGATTCTCGGCTACGCGCAGTTACTGCTGCGGGACCCGGGTCTGGGAACGGAAGCGAAAACGAGCCTCAAAATCATCGGGCGAAGCGGTGAGCATCTGCTCGCCCTCATCAACGACGTTCTGGACATGTCCCGGATTGAGGCTGGCCGTATCGAACTCAATTCCACAACCTTCAACCTCACCAGGCTGCTGGACGATCTGGCGGCGATGTTCCGCCTGCGAGCCGAGACTAAAGCGCTTCGGTTTGAAATGCAGGTGGATGGGGAAGAGGCGCCGTACGTTGTAGCAGACGAGGGTAAGATACGCCAGGCGTTAATCAATCTCCTGGGAAACGCCATAAAGTTTACCCAGCGCGGCCACGTCAAACTGCAAGTCGCTTTGGACCGAAGGAGCCCGGATCGGTTATGGCTGTCGGCGCGCGTCGAGGACACGGGTTCGGGGATCTCCGACGAGGATCAGGGCAAGTTGTTCGAGTCGTTCAGCCGGGCAAAGGGCTCTTTGAACACACAGAAAGGAACGGGCCTCGGGCTGGCGATCACCCGCAAGTACGCGCGGCTCATGGGAGGCGATGTCACCGTTTCGAGCACCCACGGCAAGGGCTCTGTGTTCCGATTCGAAATACCGATCGAACGCGGCGACGCCGCGATAGCCGTCAGGCGCAGCGCTCCCCGCCGGGTGATTGGAATTCGCGCCGGGACGCACGCTCCCCGCGTCCTGGTTGTCGACGATCAGAAGGATAACCGGGACTTGCTGATAAAACTGCTGACTTTGATCGGCTATTCAGTGCGAGGCGCGGATAACGGCGAGACCGCCATCCGAAATTGGGAGGAATGGAAGCCACAGCTGATCCTGATGGATGTGCATATGCCGGTTATGGATGGGCTGGAGGCGACTCGAAGAATAAAAGCGGACCCGCGAGGAAAAGAGACGGTTATTGTCACTCTGACAGCCAGCGCGATGGATCACGACCGTCAAAGCACCGTTGAGAGCGGGGCGGACGATTTCCTTGCGAAGCCCTGTACCGAGGATGAACTCCTCGAGAAGATTCGCAGGCTTCTCAACGTCACCTACGATTACGAGGAGCCAAGTGGGTTGGAAGGCCATCCTGCCGCCGGGCCGCGGGCCGCGAGTTCGGAAATGCTCGTTCAATTACCGCTGGAGTTGATCGAGGAACTTCGTATCGCAACACGGACGGGCAACAAGAGACTCCTCGATCAGTTGATCCTCAAGGTGCCGGAAGCTGGGGATGCGGAATCCGCCCAGGCTTTGCAGTCGCTCGCCGACAGGTACGAATACGAAGCGCTGACGCGGTTGCTGGAGGAAGCATGCGTACGCTGACGGAACAGGCGCCGGCTCAGGGCAAGATCATGGTGGTGGACGACAATCCCACGAACCTGAAGCTGCTCGAAGACATGCTCCGGGAACACGGGTACGATGTTCGATCGTTTCCGCGCGGCCGGCTCGCGCTGACGGCGGCGGACCAGGAACCTCCGGACCTGATTCTGCTGGATATCAATATGCCGGACATGAATGGCTATGAAGTCTGCGAACATCTGAAAGCCAACGCAAGCCTCGCCGCCATTCCGGTGATCTTTCTCAGCGCGCTCAACGAAACCGAAGATAAAGTGAAGGGATTTCGCGCGGGAGGAATCGACTATATCGCCAAGCCCTTCCAGTTCGAAGAGGTGCAGGCACGAGTGGAAACCCACCTCAAGTTACGGCGTGCGCTGCAGGCCGAACACGATCTGCTGGAAAAAACTCTGGGAGGGGCAGTGGGAACGCTTTGGGAACTGGTCCAAATCACCTCGCCGCGGCTGGCATTGCGATCGCGCGCCATTCGGGATATCGTGCTCTGGATCACGAAGCAGCTGGCAATCGCCGATCCCTGGCAGTACGAACTAGCCGCCACGTTGTGCCTGCTGGGCTGTGTGGCCATGCCCGACGAGGTCTTCGAGAGAGCCTACTGCGGCCAGGCTCTTTCGCCCGATGAGAATTCGATGTTTCACGCGCATCCGGAGACGGCCGCCCGTCTTATTGCGGGCATCCCGCGATTGGAAACCGTAGTCAGGATCATTCGCAGTCAACTGAAACCCCAGGCAGAGGCCTCCGCCACCCATGAGTACACACAGGGCTCTCAAATGCTCCATTTGGCGCTGGAGCTGGACCGGAGGACTTACCGCGGAATCGCCCGCCGGGCCGCGCTGGCCGAACTCAGGTTATGGAATCAATTCGACAACCGCATGCTGGATGCGCTCGAAAGTTACTCGCCGGCGCAGTTGGCGTTTGAAGTGCGGCGCCTGCCGATTCGAGCACTTCGCGCCGGGATGGTTCTCGAAAACAGTGTCTCCACCAGGGACGGGAGCCTGACCATCCTGAACGAGGGAACCGTTCTCACCGAAACATGGATTCAGCGCCTGGATAATTTCGCGAAGACCCGCGGCGTGCAGGAACCAGTATGCGTGCGGGTTCCCAGAATCACCGGTGCGCGCGAATCGGCGGAATTGGACCCTGCGGCTGCCGCGGTAATGCCATGACCGGAGGAAGTGTACCGCCATCGATAGCCGCGGCGCTGCCTCATCGAGGCAAGATCATGGTAGTGGACGACAACCCTACGAACCTGAAGCTGCTCGAAGACATGCTCCTTGAGCACGAGTACGAGGTGCGTTCCCTTCCGAACGGCCGGCTGGCGCTCGAGGCCGCGGAGCAGGAACCCCCGGACTTGATTTTGCTCGACATCAATATGCCGGAGATGAACGGCTATGAAGTCTGCGAACGTCTGAAGGCCAACGTTCGCCTTTCCGGCATTCCGGTGATTTTTCTCAGCGCTCTGAACGAAACCGAAGACAAAGTGAAGGGATTTCGATCGGGCGGAGTCGACTACATCTCAAAGCCCTTCCAGTTCGAAGAGGTGAAGGCGCGGGTGAGCGCGCAGGTGGGCCTGCGGCTGCTGCAGCAACGGTTCGAAACCGATAACTATCGTCTGCAGGAACTGGTACAGGTTCAGGTAAAACAGATTGCCGACGCACACATGGCGACTATCTTTGCGATTGCCCGGCTGGCGGAGGCCCGCGACGGCGAAACGGGCAGGCACCTGGAGCGAATCCAGGTCCTTTGCAGGCTGCTGGGCGCCGGGTTGAGCGAACACCCGAGGTACAAGACTACGGTGAATGCGGCGTGGATCAGGAATATCTTTCATGCGAGCCCCCTGCATGATATCGGGAAAGTGGCGATTCCCGATCGGATACTGCTGAAGCCCGGACCCTTCACTCTCGAAGAGCGGGCAATCATGGAGACGCACGCCGCACTGGGAGCACAGACGCTCAGCGCCGTCCGGGACAGATATCCGGACAATGAATTCATTGAGATGGGCATCGAGGTCACCCGATGGCACCACGAGCGATGGGATGGGGACGGCTATCCGGACGGTTTAGCCGGGGAAGAAATTCCGCTCTCCGCCCGCATCCTGGCCGTGGCGGACTGTTACGACGGAATACGATCCAGACGCCGGTATAAGCCCGCGATCCCACATGAAGAGACCTGCGAGATGATTCTCCGGGAACGAGGAGAACACTTCGATCCCGTTGTGACGGCTGTTTTCGAAAAGGTCGCGGACGCCATCCAGGATGAGTGGAACCGAATGGACGCGGAGGTCTGACCCCGAGCATTTCCGCTGCCGCTCCCTCACGGTCACAGTTCGGCAAAACCGGGTAGTGGGCTACTTTGAAAAATCAGAAGCAACCGTGTTCAATCAAATGCCTGTCGAGTTCGGCGCGGGCATGCTCAGTAAGTCCTCGGGCCTTCTCCGCGAACGCCCGGATTTCCTCGTAGTTCTGTCTGGACATTATGCCCGAGCGTTCATGGAGCACCATGACCGCCCGGCTGTAATCTAACGTGGCGAACGAGTACACCCGGAGCAGACGGGCCTTTTCTTCGCACTGCGATGCTGTAGTTGTCACACCAGTCGCACTCGCCATGTGAGCTTAGGCTAGTATTTAAGAGGCACGAAATCAACGGTTTCAGGAGCCGATAAGGTGTCTCAGGTGTCGTTCGTTACGCCTGACCGCTACGCCGCGTGTCTTTCCGTCCTCCGGTCGCTGGCTTCCCAAGCGGCCAGGAAGTCTTCAACGTCCCACAGCCGACCCGTGACGCCAGCGGCCATTGCCGGTATAAGGCGCAATGTGCGGTGAATCTTGATTAAGTTGTACGCGAAGCATCCGAGCGCGACAGCGGCCATGTTGTTCTCGATCTTCTTTGGGATGGGGTTTCCATAGTCCCTTCGGTAGTCCGCGCCACGAGACGCTGTGTAACCTGGTTGAAGTCCGGTTCCGCTGGCTTTCGTATCCGCTTAGGCATACTTCCAGCATGACACGCCTTGGAAACCAGTCAATCGGAAGGTTTTTCAAAGTAGCCAACTACCCAAAACCGGGATGCCGCGGAACCCTTAATCGTTGGGGAGCAGGGTCAGGTTTTGGGTTTTGGCACGGGGAGGTCACGGGCTACCACCGTGTGCTGGAAGCCGGTCCGCGCATGCGAGCCGTCGCAGAACGGCTTGTGCTGCGACTGGCCGCAACGGCAGAGCCCGATCACTGTCCGGCCGCCGAGGCCGAATGATTG
>Ga0182024_10010828_pt1 | contig 18486 bp, 12 predicted proteins | sample P32metaG_FD_120480 | JGI IMG/M metagenome (GOLD analysis project Ga0182024, IMG submission 120480) | Permafrost microbial communities from Stordalen Mire, Sweden - P3-2 metaG (Illumina Assembly) | ecosystem: Environmental > Terrestrial > Soil > Wetlands > Permafrost | place: Sweden: Stordalen... | reverse complement strand
CGGCGCGACGGTCGTCGGCCGCGATGTTCTCGATCAACGCGAGATAAGACGACGGCGCGGCGCGCGCAGCTTCCACCAATGCCCAGCCGTCGGCGATGAAGTCGAGCCGATCTTCCGGTGCCATCCGGGCGAGCGACTGCGCCAGTGCCGCCCGGCTCCGGGGACCGTATTCGACCCGGTAATAGCCGATGTCCCCGCGATTGACCTTGACCGCCTCGCCGCAGGATCCCGCTGCCATTTCAGCGCGGCCTGCGAGCAGGATCTCCGCGGGCGGCGCTCCGAGCGGCCCGGCCGCGACCGGTATCAGCCAGCTCCGGGGTGGCAGGACCGCCCAGCCGCCGCGCGACGTGGACCGACCGGGGATGATGGCAATCCGACCCTGCTGCAGCGCCAGGCGCTGGCTGTCGCCGGTGCAGGCGGTTTCGACCAGGATCAGCGGCACGCCATCCTGCTCGGTAAAGGAGGTTGCAACGCCCGTCACCGGCTTGCCGGCGGCGCGCTCGAGCGCCTGCCAGAGATCGGCCGTCGTGGTGTTGCGATAGGCGTGCGCGGCCATGTATTGACGAATGCCGTCCCGGAACGCCGCATCGCCAAGATAGCTCTCCAGCATGCGGATCAGCGCCTGGCCCTTGCTGTAGGTGATGCCGTCAAAGGCGGTCTCGGCCTCGCTCTGGTCGGCGACCGGCTGCTGAATCGGATGCGAGGTGCGACGCGCGTCAAGCGCCATGGCGTATTGCTTCTGGCTGTTGCTGTTGAGCCAGGTCTGCCATTGCGGGTAGAACTGCTCCGCGGCCTTGACCTGCATCCAGCTGGCAAACCCTTCGTTGAGCCAGAGGTTGTCCCACCAGCCCATGGTGACGAGATCGCCGAACCATTGGTGCGCCATTTCATGCGCCAGCACGCTGAAGATGCCGCGCTGCGCCGTAACCGCGTTGGTGGCGGGGTTGAACAGCAGCCGGCTCTCGAAAAAGGTGATGCCGCCCCAGTTTTCCATGGCGCCGCCGAACCCGCCCGGCACCGCGATCAGGTCGAGCTTGGGCAACGGGTATTTCACGCCGAAATAGTCGTTGTAATAACCCAGCAGCTTGACGGCGTTTTCGAGTGCGAAACGGCCCTGCTCGCGTTTGCCCGCGGTGGTGACGACGCCGACCGTCACGCCGTCCGCCTGCGCCGTCAGCCGCTCGAGTTCGCCGGTTGCGAGCACGAGCAGGTAGCTCGACATGTTCGGCGTGGTCGCGAAGACAACCCGCTTCAAATCCGGCGCCACCGGCTCTTCACGGGCAACCGGCATGTTGCTGACGGCGAGGAACGAGCCGGGCACCGTCACCGTCAGCGCGAACGTCGCCTTGAAGGCCGGTTCATCCCAGCACGGAAAAATCCGTCGCGCATCGGCGGGCTCGAGCTGGGTCGAGAGCATCCGCTTGAGGCCGTGGTCGGTCGGATAGTCGACAAAGAACAGACCGCGGTCAAACGGATTGATCCGCGCCGAAAACCCGATGCGCAGCCCGTGCGCCCCGGTCGCGAGCGGCTGCGCAAAGGCCAGCGTCGCGGTTTCGGAAGTGACGTCGAGCGCGATATCGGGGCGCTGCGCGTTGTCGTCGATGCTGACGTCACCGAGCGTGATATTGACGGCGTTGAGGGTGATCCGCGCCGTGGGCTCGCGGATGTCGATATCGATGACCTCGACACCGGCCAGCGAAAGGCGCGCGAGGTCGGGCTCGAGTTCGATCGCATAATGGACGGGAACCACCGTCTTCGGCAGCTTGCCCGGCGTGGCGTCGAAGGAAAAGACGGACTCCGCCGCCGCTCCGCCGGTAACCGTGCAGGCAAGCGCAAAGATGGCGGCCAGCATGGCGAGGCTGCGGACCGCGACGCGCGCGGGTCTTGCGCGCCGGCCGCGGATGCGGGCCGAAGCCTCAAGCGGAAGCACGGGATCGAAGCGAACCCTCTGACAATCAGGCATGGCGTGAATCGGCCTCGAAGACCCGCAAGCTCGTGGTGTCTTGACGCGGCACCGCAGTCGAGTCAAATGCGGGCCGGTCTCCAGGCCGTCGGCGCGAAGCGCGGTGACGGGAACAATCGGCGCGCACAGACGTTGAGGGCGCCGTGCCGATAGGCGGTTTTCCGATGCAAAGATCTTTCCTGATGGTCTGCGGGCTGGCCCGCATTGGCGGCGGCCGGCTGTTCCGGTCCCAAAGGGGACAAGGGCGACAAAGGCGACAAAGGCGACTCCGGCGTGGCCGGGCCGGCCGGCCCTCCCGGGCCGCAAGGCCCGCAGGGCGTCGCCGGCAAAAACGGTGAAAACGGCGTTTCGCCGCCGCCGCAATTCCGGGTTGTCCGGTCATCCTCGGAGGGCGGCGTGTCGCGGCCGGCGATGTGCGGCCTCGACGAAGTCATGGTGAGCGCGACCTGCCTGTCCAGGACAGGCTCCGCCGATCAGGCGCCGAAAACATTCAATGACACCGGCGCTGCCTGTGATCCACGCCCGGGCCAATCCGACATCCCCGATGTCGTCATTCTGTGCGCGAAGCGATAGCAGCGCTTCCAGAGATCCCGACAGCGAGTATAATCGCGGCGTCCTCAAAATGCCCACATTGCATCACGATGTGCATTGGACAGCACGACTGACCGATGGGAAGCCGGTCAGCCGGACTTGATGACCGGAACAAATGAGCGCAGGGTCGGTCTTGGGGGCTGGCCGGAAAACGATCTAGCCAAGGATCGCGGATGATGACTGCCACATCGATAGGCCGGATAGCCGTGCCATATCTCGCGCTGACTGCGACATGCGGTGCCGCACTGGTGTTCGGCATCATCCACATGCAAAACGAGCCGGCGCCGGAAGCCAAGGCCGTAACGGCCGCCGCCGCGGTTTCGCCGTCGACGCCGCCAGCTCAAGATCAGGTTTCGCACGCGCTTGCGACCGTACAGGCCGAAGCAAAGGCGGTGGCGACTGCACCGGCGGCGCTGCCCGGCGCGGATACCGAAGACAACGTGCCGGCGTTCGACGTTGCCCGCATCGAGCGCACAGGTGACGCGGTCATCGCCGGCAGGGCTGCGCCCGGCGCAACCGTCGAACTGCTGCGCAACGGCGAGAGCCTCGATCGAGCGGTCGCGGATCGAGCCGGGCAGTTCGTCATGACCCCGCCCCGGCTTCCCGCCGGGAACTACGCGCTCACGCTGCGGTCCCGCGAGCCTGACGGCAGGCAGACGCTGTCCAAGCAGAGCGCGGCGGTCGCGCTGGCCGAGCCCGCGCCCAGTTCCGGCGCGATCCAGGCGCATGCGGAGCTGCCGTCCAATGCGTCCGGGACAAATGCGGCGCCCGCTCAGGCCGCCGGGTCTTCGCAGGCGCCCGCGCCCTCGCAGCCTGTCTTGCAACTTGCAAAGCAGCAGGACGCCACCGTTTCGACCGCCGCGGCTCGGTCAGACGGAAGCTCATTGTCCGCCGCCGTCACGCCGAGGAAATCCACCACGACCGTGACCCGCGGCGACAGCCTGTGGCGCATCAGCCGTCTGACCTATGGCGAGGGCACCCGATACGCGCTCGTCTACCGGGCGAACCGGGACCGAATCCGCAATCCGGATCGTATCTATCCCGGCCAGGTCTTTGTGCTTCCCCTCAGAGAGCACTGACCGCCATCGTTACAGACCAAGCGTTATCTCGGCCCAGTGCACGACGGTCTGGCTGTTGAGGAACTCGATGATGCTGGGTTCGATCGCCGCCGGACGATCGTGGGCGACCACGGCCGTGGCAACGATGGCGTCGCAGTGGTCGTTGAAGGCAACCGCCAGCGCCGACGTCGGCGCCTGATACGGATCGGCGACGGCATAGGCCCGACTGCGGCCCTTCATCCACGCGATGTCAATCGGGCGGCCCGGTCCGAGGACTGACGGCTTTGCACCCATCAACCCGAAGTCGCTCAAACGATTGAGTTCATCATCATCCGATACGCCGGTCTTGCAGTTGCAAAACCCGATCTTGGCCCGAATATAGAGATTGACCTCGACTCCACAGTCGGCCGCAGCGCATCGAAAAGCTTTGCCCTTGCCCCATTCGTCGATCGGGTGCGGCCACTGCACCTCCGTCCACAGGGGATGACTTGGCGTGGCCAGCGCTCCGCCGCGGTTCAGCATCGGCCACGCGAAGAACGCGAACGCCCCGGCCACGCCGCCCAGCCCGAGGCCGACAATTGCAGCAAGGACGGTGGCTCTTTTCATTGCATTACGGGCCGCGATCGGTCTGAACCATGTTGCTAATTGCTTGCGACAAATGCTCGGGCAGCGGCGAGCGTCGGCCGTCCGGAATCGGAGCCGGCGGCAAGTACCACCAGTTTTTCATAGATCGCCTTGGCCTTGCTGGCGTCGCCGAGCGCCTGCGCGGCCTTGGCCGCCCCGACATAGCCATTGAAGCGGTTCGGCTCTTTCGCCATCGTGGCCTCGAACGCCGCAAGCGCCTCCTTGGCCATGCCGCGGTCAAGCAGCATGAAGCCGTACAATTCCCGCGCCGGCGCCAGCGGTCCGGGCGTGACCGGCGCCTTTTCGCTCTTGTCCTCGGCGTCGGCCGCGGCGCTCATGGCCTTGAGCGCGTCATCGTACTTGCCGTCGGCGTAAAGTATCCAGGCGGTCGCCGCCTGCTCCTGGATGTCGACCTGACTCGCCCAATAATTGTTCTTGGCCTCGCGCAGCTGGTCGCGGATGTCGGCAAGCCGGGCGACATCGGCCGTGGCGGCGGCCGCATTGCCGGAGCGGGCGGCGCCGATCGCACGCGCGAAGTAGGTGACCGCCATGACATGCGGAAACTTGCTCGGCCTGACCTCGAGCCCGGCCGCGCCGGTCCAGTCGCCGCGCTCGACCATGTAGCGGGCCGGCGAAGCCGCCCGCGCAAAAGCCGCGCCGAAGGCATCGGCGTCGAACTGAGCGGCTTCGACCTCTTCGACCACGCCGCGCGCTTCCTTGTCCTGGCAGAGTTGCAGATAGGCGTAGACCAGATAGTCCTGCCCATGCAGCTGATCGCCAATTTCCTTCTCGGCCTTCGCCGCCAGCACCGAAGCCGTGTTTGCCGCAATCGATTCCTTCCAATAGCCGACCCTGGTAAAAATGTGAGAGGGCATGTGCTGCGCGTGCGGGGCATTCGGCGCAATCTTCGAATAGCGCAGCGCCGCCGGCAGGCCTTTGACGGCGATCGCCGGATAGTCATACAGATGGATCAGGTAGTGAGCGACGCCCGGATGCTGCGGCTGGCGCTGGAAAATCGGCTCGAGGATCGCAGCTCCCTTGAGTTGATTGGCGTAGGTCTTGTCGGCGAGCGACGCCGCGACATTAAGCGTGATCGCATAGAAGATCTGGGCTTCGTCGTCGTCGGGATATTTTGCGGCCAGCGCTTCCATCGCCTTCAGGTAGGATTGCACGCGGGCCTGGTGCAATGTCTTGTCGAAATCGAGATACATCACCGCCAGCGCGTCGATGTAGTCGCGCTCGCGCTGCGTTTTGGCGCCGGTCGCCTTCGCCTTCTCGATCGCTGCCAGGCCGAGCGGAAGATTGGGTGCCGGCGGAGGGCTGTGCGGATTGTTGAGAAGCGACAGCGCAATGCCCCAATAGGCGATCGCGCATTCCGGATCGGCCTTGAGCGTCTCCTGGTAGATATCCCTGGATTCCGCGTACCAGAACGAGTGCTGGTAGCGCATGGCGCGGTCGAACCGTCGTTGCGCCGTATCGTTGCAGGAGGTCGCGAAATGGACCGTGCCCAGTTTCTGGTCGGTGGTTTCCTGCGCCGCCAGGCCAGAGGCGCAAAGTCCAAGCGTGGCAATAGCCGCCAAGGCTGCCGCAAACAGAGCTCTACGCATGACGTCCTCACCGTGTCGGTCAAAGCTGCGTTCTTCTTCGCTCGGCGAGCATAACCGTTTAGCCGGGCGGACTCAACGAAGCTTGCGCGTTTGCATCATGCCGCACTGCACCGCCAAAACCCACCATGGGCAAGGCGCTTGCCTTCAGGCGCGCGGTTGCGCGTAATGGTGGGGTGCGAGCAACGAGCTTTCGGCGGTTGTTTCGAGGGATCGGAGGGCATCGATGTTCCCGACGCTGTCATTTGGCGACCAGGAATTTACCGCGCAGGAGATCAGCGCGCGATCCGCTACGGTTGCGGGCGCGATGTCCGCCGTCGGTCTCAAGGAGGGAGATACCATCGCCCTGATGCTGCGCAATGAACCGGCGCTGATCGATATCATGCTGGCGGCACGCCAGTTGGGGCTCTACTTCACGCCGCTCAACTGGCACTTCAAGAGCGAAGAGGTCGGCTACATTGTGCGTGACTGCGGCGCGAAAGCCCTGTTCGCCCATACCGACCTGTTGCGGCAAATTGCAGACGGCCTCCCGCCAGAGCTTCCGGTTTTTGCGCTGCAGCCGCTTGCGCTGACGATTGCCGCCTATGACATACCCCCGTTCGCGACAGCGATCCCGGAGGGGACATGTGACTGGGCTGCGCTGGTGGCCGAGGCGCAGCCCCACACCGCCAGCGCAACGATTCCGCGGGGCATGATCGCCTACACCTCTGGCACCACGGGCCGGCCGAAGGGTGTCCGCCGCCTGCCGCCCTCCGCGGCAGAGGCATCAGCCCTCGCCGAACGGATGGCGCAGATGTTTCAACGCGGATTGGGTCTTGCGCCCGATGCGCGCTGCCTGATTTCAGCTCCGCTCTATCACAGCGCGCCGTGCGCGTCGGCGCTGATGGTGGCGCAGTTCGGCGCCTGGCTGCGTCTCGAACCGAAATTTGACGCGCAATCGACGCTTTCGATCATCGAACGGCTTCGGATCACGCACCCGTATCTGGTGCCGACCATGTATGTCCGACTGCTCCGGCTTCCCGAGGAGGTGCGCAACAAATACGATCTTGGCTCGGTCAAATTCGTGAGCTCGACCGGTGCGCCGTGCGCGCCCGAGGTCAAACGCGCCATGATCGACTGGTGGGGCGACGTCATCAACGAAGCCTACGCCTCCAGCGAGACCGGCTACCTCACCGCGATATCCTCGAGCGAAGCCCGCCGCAAACCCGGTTCGGCAGGCCGGCCGATCGAAGGCGTCTCCATCAGGATTCTGGACGACGACGGCAACGAGGCGCCTGCGGGCATCCATGGAAAGATCTACGCCCGGCATTTTGCGACGCCGCTGTTCACCTACATCAACCGCGACGGCGACCGCAAGGCCATCAAACACGATGGCTACGTCACGGTGGGCGACATCGGCTGGCTGGATGACGAAGGATATCTCTACGTCAGCGACCGCAGGACCGATCTGGTGCTTTCAGGCGGCGTGAACATCTATCCCGCCGAAATCGAGCAGGTCCTGATCGGCATGCCGGGCGTCGGCGATTGCGCGGTTTTCGGCGTCCCGGATGCCGAGTTCGGGCAGTCGCTGGTTGCGGTGGTGCAGACCCACGGCGAGGCCATGCTGACCGCGCAACAGGTCCGGGACTTTCTCGCCGCCAAGCTCGCTAACTTCAAGGTGCCGCGGGTGATCGAATTCCGGGATGTGCTGCCGAGGGAAGACACCGGCAAGATATTCAAACGCCGACTGCGGGAAGAGTATGCGGCGCGCCGCTGAAGGCCCGGGGATTTCAGTTCAACGAAAATCATTCTGGAGATCACCCCCCCTTCATCTGACCGTCGCCATCGGGCCGGCGCTGGATCGAACCGCACGGATGGGCCGGCATCGCCAGGGCGGACAATTCCGCCGCCGGCGCCGCCGGCCTCGTTGCCAGCGCTATGCCGCCTTGCGGCCGGCGGCGAGATCCTTGACCGCCTGGGTGGTCAGCGGCTGGCCGCCGATGCCCCACTCGCCGCTGGCCACTTCCGAAATCTTCACCCAGGTCACGCCGCGCATGTTCTCGCCTTCGACCGCTGCCATCGCATCGGTCAATTTCTCGATGATCTGCCGCTTTTGCTCGGGGTTGAAGACGTTCTCGATCAGATGGACTTCAATCAATGGCATTGCAATGTTCCTTCCGGGTTGGGCTCCCCGTTTCGCAGCATGCCCGGAGTGGCACCCCAAGGCTTTGAGAAAGCGACGATTTATTCTCCAGATCGGCTTGAGATGTCGTTGAGACAGACCGCTTTTGCCGCATCGCATCCGGGGGCGCCCGATGCTAACCTTCGCGGTGCGGCAGCAGTCCACTCGCCGCGAGGACCCGGGCCCGCGAATGATCCTCAGCTTTGCCGATTGCGAGATCGATGTCGAACGTCGCGAGCTCAGGCGCGCCGGCACGCCCGTGCATGTCGAGCCGCAGGTATTTGATCTGCTGGTCTACCTCGCGCAGAACTGCGAGCGCGTCATCAGCAAGGACGATCTCATCGCCTCAGTCTGGGACGGCCGCATCGTCTCGGATTCGACGCTGACCAGCCGCATCAACGCCGCCCGCAAGGCGATCGGCGACAGCGGCGCGGGCCAGAAAATGATCCGGACCGTGCCGCGCAAGGGCCTTCGATTCGTCGGCGACGTGCGTCCGCGAACCGATGGCGCCACGTCCGACGAGGCCGCACCGCCGGCGATCCAGGCCCCCGAACCGTCGCGCCAGGCTTTGCCGCTGCCGGACCGGCCCGCGATCGCGGTGCTTCCTTTCACCAATATGAGCGACGATCCGGCGCAGGAGTATTTTTCCGACGGGATCAGCGAGGACATCATCACCGCATTGTCCAAGCTGCGCTGGTTCTTCGTCATCGCGCGTAACTCCTCCTTCGTCTACAAGGGCAAGGCCGTGCACATGAAGCAGGTCGCCGAGGAACTCGGCGTCGGCTATGTCGTCGAGGGCAGCGTGCGCAAGAGCGGCGAGCGCGTGCGCATCACGGCCCAGCTCAACGACGTCGCGACCGGCAGCCATATCTGGGCGGAGCGCTACGACCGCGACCTTGCCGACGTGTTCGCGGTGCAGGACGAGATCACCGAATCGATCGTGGCAACGATCGAGCCGCAGCTCTATGCCGCGGAAAATTTTCGGGCCCGGCGCAAGCCGCCGGGCAGCCTCGATGCCTGGGATCTGGTGATGCGCGCGCTGTCGCATTACTGGCGCGTGACGCGGCAGGACAACATGGTGGCGCAGGCGCTGCTGGAAAAGGCCACCGCGATCGATCCGAACTACGGCCAGGCACTCGGGGTGCTGGCGACCAGCCACACTTTCAGCGCCCATATGGGCTGGGCCGACATGGCGACGGTGCTGCCGATCGCCGAGCGCGCGGCACTGGCTGCGGTCGAGGCCGACAGTGAGGATCCCTGGGCGCACCATGGGCTCGCCTATGTCTATCTGTTCGCGCGGCGCTTCGACGACTCGCTGGCCGAGTTCGAACTGGCGCTGCGTCTCAATCCGAACTTCTCGCTGGCCCAGGCTTTCTACGGCGTGACGCTGTGCTATTGCGGGCGCTGGGAGGAAGGCGACCTCGCCGCGCGCCGGGCACTGCGGCTGAGCCCGCGCGATCCGTTCTCCGCGCTCTACCTTGGCATTGCCGCCTACGCCCAGTTCATCGGGCGTAACTACGACGAAACGATTCGCCTCGCGCACGAGGCGCTGCGGCAGCGCAGCGATTTCGTCGGCGGCCATCGTGTGCTGTGCGCGGCCGCCGGAATGGCTGGACAAAACGACGTCGCTGCGGTTTCGTTGCAGGAACTTCGTCGCGTGCAGCCCAATGTCACGCTCGCCTGGATCGCCAACGAACTGCCCATGAAGCAGGCCTCCGACCGGGAGCACTACCTGGAAGGCTTCCGCCGCGCGGGCCTGGAATAAAAGCGGATTGCCTTGCGGTGGTACCGAGGATCATAGGAGTTCTGGCGGTGGCGGCCTCGGCGATGGCTGGGGCCGGCATGCTCGCTGGCGTTGAAGCCGAACCCGGCGGGACGGCGCCGTCGGCGGCCAAGCTCGCGCGGCTGTCAGAATTCTTCGAAACCGAAGTCAGGACTGGAAAGCTTGCCGGTGCGATGGTGCTGATCCAGCAGCACGGGGTGCCGGTCTATCTCCGGGGCTTCGGCGTCCGCGACGTCGCCACCGGCCAGCCCATGACGCCGGATACCTTGTTCGCGCTGCATTCGATGACAAAGCCGATCACCAACCTCGCCGCAATGATGCTGATCGAGCAGGGCAAACTGGCGCTTGCCGACCCGGTGTCCAAATACATCCCGGCGTTCGCCTCGGAAAAGGTCGGTGTCCAGTCCAAAACCCAGGATGGTCAACCGGTCCTCAAGCTGGTGCAGCCGAACCGGCCCGTGACCATCGAGGATCTCATGCGGCACACCTCGGGCATCAGCTACGACTATATTGGCGGCGACCTGATCAGGTCGGCCTATGCGCAAGCCGACGTTTTGAGCGGGAAGCACGACAACAAGATCCTCGCCGACCGCATCGCCCGTCTGCCATTGGTCGCACAGCCCGGTACGCTTTGGCGCTATGGCTACTCCACCGATGTGCTTGGACGCGTCATCGAAATCGTCTCCGGGAAATCGCTGTTCCAATTCCTCAAGCGGGGTATCCTCGATCCGCTTGCAATGAGCAGCACCCGCTTCGTGCTTGACAGCGCCGCCGAACGGGCGCGCATGGCCAAGCCGCTGCCGACCGATGCCGTCCTGCTGCTCTCCGAAAAGGAGCGGCTGGCGCATCCGGAATGGGAATCCGGCGGCGGCGGGCTGGTCTCGACCATCACCGACTATGCGATGTTTGCACAAATGCTGCTCAACGGCGGAAAATCCGGCGGCAGGCAATATCTCGGCCCGGCGGCTTTCAGGCAGATGACCACCGACCATATCGGGCCGGGCGCCGGCGTCGCGCGGGACTACTTCTATTTTCCAGGCGACGGTTTTGGTTATGGGTATGGTCTTGCGGTTCGCACCGACCCTGGCAATGCGTGGCCGCCGCCGCCGGGCTCGATCGGCGAACTGAAATGGGACGGCGGCAGCGGCACCTATTTCGACGTCGATCCGAAACTGGACATGCTTTACATCCTCATGGAGCAGACCGAGCAGGAACGTGGACGCGTGCTGCCGATGTTCAAGAAGCTGGTGTATGACGCGTTCGACCCATAGCAGCTGGCGCGCGGCATCAAGCGAAGCCGTCCGGCGCAATTTTCAACCTCAGCCCAGCAATGGTGCGGCCGTTTGCTCTGAAGGGTCGCGGGGCACCAATGACAGGCTGGCAAATTCGTCGGCCCGCGCCATGTGCCGTGCTATCGCGGGGTTGACGGCGGCGGCATCGGAAATCGGCAGCATGTGACCAGCCGCGGGCAGATGCCAGGTCTCGGCTGCGGGGATGGTGGCGGCGAGCCGTCCTATGATCCGCTGGGTGAGACAGGGTGATAGTCCGCCGGAAACCAGCAATGTCGGCACGCGGATCGCCGCCGCTGCCGACGTTACGTTTTGTTCGGCCAGGATCGCCGTGAAATCAAAGGCCAGTTTTTCGGCGTGCGCGATCAGGCGCACGAGCACGTTTGATGGCAGTTGCTCGGCGGGTTCGGACCCCCTCCAGAACGCCAGGAACTTTTCGATCGCTTCCCAGCCAGAGCCTTTCCAGAGATCCCGGTACACCGCGTGTGCCAGGCGAACGAAATGCTCATACAGCCGGAGGTCCGATCCATTCTCCATCAGGATCGTCGGCAAGACCGGCTCAATCAGCGTCAGGCTGCGAACGCGGCCCGCCAATGACGAGTCAGTCGCGATCTTGAAGGCGAGCGCGCCGCCATAGGAGTGGCCGACGAGGTGGATCGGCCCGGCGGCGTCACCGAGCCGGGCGCTCAACAGATCGACCTCTTCCGCGAGCGTGGTGGGGAGCACACATGGTCCGGGATTGTCGCCGTAACCGGAGATGTCCGGCGCGACGACCCGATGCCTGACTGCGAGTACCGCGGCAAGACGATCCCATTGGCGGCCGGAGCCCAGCGAACAATGCAGTGCAATGACAGAACTGGCGATTGTCGATTCGGATAGGGGTCGTGCAATATTTTTCAACGGATCACTCCCAATGCTGCTTGCGCGCTGGCGAAATCATCGAACGCAAAAAGAGGCTGATCGGATCGATCCGCATCCGGCACTGCTGTCGGGATGCGGATCGGATACTGACTTGCTGTGTCGGTCGATCCGAACGATCGGTTTCTCCCGTCGGATCCCCGGGGTCAGCGATCCCTCATCGCTTGGCGATCACCACCTCGAGGTACTCGCTGGGCACGATCATGGTGCCGTCGTTCGCCCTGTTCATGCGCACAATAAGCGCGTGCAGGTCATTTCTCAGCTCGTTCTGCTGCCGCTGATCGAGGGTGGCGAACGCCCTGTTGATCGGGCCGTAATAGGTCTCGAACACCTCCAGGAAGTGCTTCGGCGAACGGTAGCGAAAATTGAAATGGCGCGTCTCGGCCGTTATCTCGGTCGTGGCCGCGCCGAACATTTCGGCAAGACGGGGGCGTGTCCCCCAAAGTGCCGGTGATCTGGCGCTCGGTGGCGGCGGCAGGTATTTCCCGAGCGTCTTGAAGACCTGTCCGATAAAACCGTCCGGCGTCCAGTTCGCCAGGCCGATCTGGCCCCTGGGTTGGCAGACCCGCAGCAGTTCGGCGGCCGCACGGTCCTGATGCGGCGTAAACATGACGCCGAACGTCGATATGACGGTATCAAATTCGCCATCACCGAATGGAAGGGCTTCGGCATCCGCTTCCACGAACTCGATGTTGTGGCCTTCAGCTTCTGCCCGCGCGCGCCCATTCTGCAGCAGAGCTGGCACATAGTCGCTCGAGGTCACCCTGGCCCAGCGTCGCGCGGCCGCCAGGCTCGCCATGCCGTTGCCCGCGGCAACGTCGAGCACTTTCGCGCCGGGCTTCAGATCCAGGGCTTCGCAAAGCTGTTCACCGACAATCTGCAGAGTCGTGCCGACCACCGCGTAATTGCCCGACGACCATGCGGCCTGCTGGCGGATTTTGAGCGCGCCGAGATCTGGCGCAGGCGAGATGGCGGGCGGGCTGCCTTGTTTCACCGAGGTCGATGTCGCGTTGGCCATGGGTCTCCCTTTCGACGGGCTGGGCGGTCACGGATGCGGCCGCGATCACCCACCATGGCCTGGCGCGGCCCCAAAGACTCTGACCTCCGCTTGATTTGTCCTTGAGGCTGGCCTGATTATTCCTTGAGACGTGGCCGCGACCGCAGTTACGACACGCGCCTTTTCTTTTCCTGATCAGATAGTTGATGCTGTGTGCCGAATTTGTCGTGACGAGCCCGGCTCGACCGGAAATCCCGCTCGCGCCACCTTTGAAACACGACATAAAGCATCGGGATCAGAAAGACGCCAATCGAACTCGCAACCAGCATGCCGGAAAACACCGACGTGCCGACGTCGCGCCGGCTGATCTGCGCGGCGCCATGCGCGAATACCAGCGGGAGCAGTCCAAGTATGAAGGCAATCGACGTCATCATCACCGCGCGAAACCGCGTGCGGGCGCCGAGCAGGGCGGCTTCCTCGATGCCCACCCCCCGCTCGCGCTGGTCGCGCGCGAATTCGACGATGAGGATGCCGTTCTTGGCCGCCAGCGCGATCAGTACCACGAGTCCGATCTGGGCATAGAGGTCGAGCGTCAGTCCGGCGATAAGGATTCCCGCATAGGCGCCAAGCACGCCCACCACCACCGAAAGCAGAACTGGAATCGGAATCATCCAGCTCTCATAGAGGCCCACCAGGAACAGGAAGGCAAAAACCACCGCCACTGCCAGGATCGGGCCGGTCTGGCCACCTGCTTCATGCTCCTGATAGGCGGTGCCGGTCCATTCGAAGCCATAGCCGGGCGGCAGGGTCGCATCCGAAACCTGCTGCATGGCGGCCAGCGCGGCGCCCGACGAGCCGCCCGGCGCGGGGCTGCCATTGATGGTAATCGATCGGCGGTTATTGTAGCGCGTGATCACCTGCGGACCGACGACAAAGCGAAGATTGGCGATCGAGCGCATCGGCACCATCTCGCCGTTCCTGCTTCGCACGTTTATCTTCCAGATGTCGTCGAAATCCCGCCGGTTCTTCGCCTCGCCTTCGATGTTGACCTGCCAGGTCCGGCCGTACAAATTGAAGTTGTTGACGAAGAAGCCGCCGAGCGTCGACTGCAGCGCTGTGTACACGTCGGTCATGTTGAGGCCGAGCGCCTGCGCCTTGTCACGGTCGATGTCGAGATAGATCGACGGCGTCGATGCGGTAAAGGTCGAGAATACCCGAGCCAGCCGCGCGTCCTGGTTTGCCGCGCTGATCAGGGCCTGGACGACGCCACCCAGCTTGACCGGATCCTGTCCTTCGAGCGCCTCGAGCTGATACTCGAAGCCGCCGCTGGTCGACAGCCCGATGATCGGCGGCAGGTTGAATGCCACGATCTTCGCGGTAGCGACCTGCTCGCCTTCCGCGAAGGTCTTGCGGATCAGCGCCTGCGCCGAGTCCTCGGCCTTGCGGCGATCCTCGAACGGTTTGAGCTTGGCAAGCAGGAAGCCGGTGTTGGCTTCGTTGGCGGTGTCGAGCAGTGAAAATCCGATGACGGCAAAGACGTCCTGGACCTGCGGCATCGATTTCAGCAGCTGCTCGACCTTGCGGACGGCCTCGCTGGTTCGCGCCACCGACGCCCCGTCCGGCAGTTGCACGTTCAGGAAGAACGCGCCCTGATCCTCCTCGGGCAGAAAGCTGGTCGGCGTGAATTTCGCAATGCCGAAGATGCCGCCCGCGCAGATCAGGATCAACGACACCGACAGCAAGCTTATTCGCAGCAGACGGGCCACCGCCGCGCCATACCCGTCACGAAGGCGGTCGATCCCCCGCAACACCAGCGACATCGGGCCGCGCTTCTTGGGCTCATGCCTGAGGAAAACGGCGCACAGCGCCGGCGACAGCGTCAGCGCGTTCAATGCCGATATCAACATGGCAACGCTGATGGTAACGGCGAACTGGCGAAACAGCTGTCCGGAAATGCTGGGAATGAAGGCGACCGGCACGAATACCGAAAGCAGCACCAGCGTAATCGCGATGATCGGGCCGGTGATCTGGTTCATCGCCTTGAGCGTGGCCGCGGCCGGACTCAGATCAGGCTCCTCCTCCAGAACGCGCTCGACGTTCTCGACGACGACGATCGCATCGTCGACGACGATGCCGATCGCAAGCACCATCGCCAGCAGGGAGACGGTATTGGCGGAATAACCCATCAGCAGCAGCACCGCGAAAGTGCCGATCAGGCTGACCGGAACCGCGACGGCCGGAATGATGGTGGCGCGCAGATTGCCGAGAAACAGAAACACCACGGCGATCACGAGGATGAAGGCCTGACCCAGCGTCCACAATACCTCGTGAATGGTATCATCGACGAAAACGGTCGAGTCGTAGACGACGCGCGCCTTGAGCCCCGGCGGAAACCGCGCGCCGAGCCGGTCCAGCGTCCGGCTGACGGCGGTTGCGGTCTGGACGGCATTGGCATCGGGCGCAAGATAGAGCGCGATGCCGACCGCCGGGCGGCCGTTGATGCGCGTTTCGGTATCCTCGTTCTGCGCGCCCAGTTCGATGCGGGCGACGTCGCTGACGCGAAGGACGGTGCCGTCCGGATTGGCCCGCAACACGATCCTGCCGAACTGTTCCGGCGTCGTCAGCGTTCCCTGGGTCTGAACATTCATCTGGAATTGCTGATCGTTGCTGACCGGCCGAGCGCCAATGCGACCAACCGGAGCCTGGACGTTCTGGGCCTGGATGGCGCTGATCACGTCGGACGGCGCCAGGCTGAGATTGGTCAGGCGCTGGGTGTCGAACCAGATACGCATGGAATAATTCAGCTTGCCGAACAGCAAGGCCTGGCCGACGCCCGGTACGCGGGACAGCTCATCGAGAACGTTCAGCGTTGCATAGCTGGTGATGAACACCGGCGTGAGCTTTCCGTCATCGCTGTAGAGATTGAGGAACTGGAGGATCGCCGCCGATCGCTTGATGACCGTCAGTCCCTGCAACTGCACCGTCTGCGGAAGCTGCGGCAGCGCGGTTTGAACGCGATTGTTGACGTTGACCGTGTCGATGTCGGGATTCGTTCCAACGGCGAAACTGACCGTCAGATTGTAGGTCCCGTCGTTGGCGCTGGTCGATTTCATGTAGATCATCTTGTCGACGCCGACGATCTGGGCCTCGAGCGGCTGCGCCACGGCCGCCTCGATCACCGCGGCCGAGGCGCCCGGATAGCTCGCCGTTACCTGCACGCGGGGCGGCACGATGTCCGGAAATTGTGCAAGGGGAATCCGGGTCAGTGCGATCAGCCCGGCCAGCGTGATGACAATGGCGATGACGATCGCTAGTCGCGGCCGGCTGATGAAGATCGCGGAAATCATCGAATCCAGCCCTCAGCCCGGAGCGGGTGAGTCGGGAGTACCCTCGGCGCTTCCGGCGGAGCCGGGCGAAACCAGCTGGCCGGGCCGGATCCGCTGGATGCCCTCGACGACGACGTGCTCGCCTTCGGTCAGTCCGCTCATGACGGCTGCGATGCCCGGCGTCGCGGGCCCGAGCCGGACGCGCCGCTGCTGCACCTTGTTCTCGCCATCGACGACATAGACATAGTCGCCTTGCTGGTCCGTCAACACGGCGGCACGCGGAATCGTCGCCGCCTCGATCGGTTCGGCTTCCTCGAGGATCACGGTGACGAATTCGCCATCGACCAGTTCGCGCGCGGCGCCATCCGTCTTGGCGTCGGTCAGCGGATTGCGCACGTCGCCGCGCAGCGTGATGGTATCGGTATTGCCCGCTACCGTGTTGTCGAAGAAATTGAGGGTGCCGGTCTGGCCATACATGTGGCCGTCCGCCAGACGGATCTTGACCACGATCGGCTTTTCCGTGCTGCGCTGATGCAGCGCGATGGCGCTGCGCGAGGAGACGCCGAACACCACATGCATCGGGTCCTGGCTGACGATCGTCGCGAGCACGCCCGGGCCCGGGCTGACATAGTTGCCGACGGTCACGCTGGTGCGCCCGATCTTGCCGTCGATCGGCGCGCGAATATCGGTGTAGCCGAGATTGATCTGGACCTGCTGCAACTGAGCCTCCGCCCCGAGCACCTGCGCCTCGAGCGCCGAGGCGTTGGCGGTTGCGGTGTCGACCGTCGATTGCTGCCCGGCGGGTGTGTTCAGCAATGACTTGGCTCGGCCGAGGATGATCTGCGCGTTGACAAGCTGGGCCTTAAGCTGGGCGATCGTCGCCTGTTTCGCCTTGACGTCCGCCTCGAACGGTCCCTGCTCGAGCCGATAGAGCGGTTGACCCTTCTTGACTTCGGCACCTTCGGTGAAGAGCCGCGCATCGAGAAAGGCCGCAACCCGGGCGGTGAGATTGACGCGTTCGATCGCCTGAATACGGCCGACATATTCGCTCGACTGGGTAACAGGCTTGCGAACCGCGGCGACGACGCCTACGGCGGGAGGCTTCGGCGGAGGTTGCTGACCAGCCGCGGATGACGCCATCACGGCTGCGGCGAGGCCGGCAAGCGCCGGCCAGATGCTGCGGGTGGAGCCCCTTTTCACGCCGCCTCCCGAATGATATGTAACGGTACGGTATCGTTTTAATATACCGGTTTTGTGGTTCTGGACAAGGGGATGGAGTGCGGTACAGCGAAACGGCCCGTCCTTCCAGCCGCCTGTTAAGTCGAGGCGGACGACCGACCCGCGCCGAGGCGGAAAGGCGGCGGCAGCATCTCATCGAAACTGCCGGCGCGATGTTCATGAAGTTTGGTTTCGACGGTACCTCGATCGATGCGGTCGCCGAGGCGGCGTGCATGTCGAAGCGCACGGTCTATGCCCGCTATCGTGACAAGAATGAACTGTTCAGCGCCGTATTGCGCGATCTCATCGATCGCTGGCTCGTTCCGATCAACCAATTCCAGTTGGGAACGCACGAATTGGAGCCGATGCTGATGGAGATCGGGCGCCACCTGCTCGGCAGCGCTCTGGCACCGCAAGTTGTGAGTCTTCACCGCATCATCCTCGGTGAATCGGCGCGCCGCCCCGCGTTCGGGCGGCTCGCCAACGCCGAGGGCCGGCAGCCGGCCATTCGGGCCATCGCCGCGGCGTTGCGGCGTCAGGCTTCACAGTTGCGCGTGAACGACCTTGAGCGTGTCGCGGAGCAGTTCATCAGCCTTGTCATCGACAGCGATCTGCGGCTGGCGGCCTTTGGCACTGGTCCGGCCCCGGACGAGATCGAAGAACGGGTCCGCCAGGCGGTGGATCTCTTTCTGCACGGCGTGCGCGGCCGCTAGGCGCCGAACCGTAGTCCGGCGGCAGCCCTCCCTGCGAACAGATTTTCGAAGCCATGCCCAGCAAACGTCAGCAGCTTTTCCTCGAAGGCCCGATCGGCGCGGCGCTATTCCGGCTCGCCGTGCCCATCATTCTGGGCAATGTCCTGCAAACCGGCTACCAGCTCACGGACGCTTTCTGGATCGGACGACTGGGCGCGGCGGCGGTCGCCGCGGTGTCTGTCAGCTTTCCCGTTACATTCCT
>Ga0182024_10010827_pt1 | contig 18491 bp, 9 predicted proteins | sample P32metaG_FD_120480 | JGI IMG/M metagenome (GOLD analysis project Ga0182024, IMG submission 120480) | Permafrost microbial communities from Stordalen Mire, Sweden - P3-2 metaG (Illumina Assembly) | ecosystem: Environmental > Terrestrial > Soil > Wetlands > Permafrost | place: Sweden: Stordalen... | reverse complement strand
GTGGACGTATTTGTCCGGCTTCACCGGCGGCAGATAGCCGTGCGTGATGAACATGCCGGGCATGCTGAACATGTCCCTGGCATTGTCTCTGGCTGCTTGCACCCAGTGCTCGACAAGCTGCTTCCACATATCCTCGCTGTCGGCCCAGTTGCGGACGAAACGAGGGGTCGTGAAGATCTCGTTGTAACATGGGGCGCTGGTCCAGGGTTGGACATCTCGTTCCGGCAGCCCATACGAAGCGCTGCATTCATACTGTCGCATGTCGGTCTTGGTGCCGCCGCCGTGGCTGTCGGTGTAGCTGCGGTACAGGGCGCGGATGTCTTCGCTGCACTGGGTGCCGGCCAGGCCGCGAAATATGCGTCCGCTTTCCCGTTTGTCGTAAAAGCTGTTCCACCACTGTGCGTTTTCCTTGACGATGCCATCAAAGCCCCCCGCTTCGGCGTCCGTCAGGCGCTGTTTGGCCAGAACCAACAGGTCGGGCCTGTCCTGAGCCTGTCGAAGGGGCCTGTCCTGAGCCTGTCGAAGGGGGCCGTCCATGGTCGTTACGACCGTCACCAGGGCATCCAGCCTTCCATCGGCCCCGGGCGTGAAGGTTGCGGTCGCCGCAGCGCCCGGGGCCGCGGCAATGTCGCGGTCCGGCGGCGGCGTGCCCAGACCGGTCTTGCCTTCAACGCTCTCCAGATCCACTGTTCCCGGCGAGGAAATCAGACCCATGAGAACGTACTCAAAGCCCTGCGGGAATGTCTTCTCGGCCGGCATCTTCTGGCGAACCCAGAAAAACCGCCCGTCCTTCCCGCTGGTCGGCGGCTCCATGGGCCCATTGAACGCTTTGTCGGCTTCGGTTCCCGGCAGGGTGTAAGCCGTCCCGTCGGCATTCATATAGCGCATGTGGGCCGTGTCGCGATGGCGATAGAGCCGCAGCCAGACCGGCGTGTCAATGCCCGCGAGCCGGCCGCGGATGGCGTAGATGTTGCTGGTCATTCCCAGCACATAATCCACGTTCACTTTCGCGCTGTCCCTGGCCGCCTGCAACGCGACCACGCCGCATGCGCAGCTCTGCGAGAGCTGCGGCGCTGCCGCTCCGGCAAGCGGGTCGATTCCCAGGATGATCTGCCCCACCGGTTTCATGCACGGCATGGGGTACTCATAGGGTTGACGATAGCCGTCGTAGAACCCTCCCTCCTTACGCAGATAGCCATAGCCTCGGGGCCGCTGCGAATCGGCGGCTCTTCCCTCGAACCCCTTGTTCGCCGGTGAGAACGCGCCCTCGGTGATTTCCTGCAACGTCGGGGCCTCAAAAGACCGCGTGTTGAGACGCCGGTCCCACACGTTGTTCTTATTGAGGCTGATGGTGATGCGCTGCGGCGGGCCCCAGATGGTCGTTCGCATCTTCAAGTTATTGACGGTCATCGCCGCGCCATTGCCAAAGCCGCCGGAGTTCGGCAGCGGATTGGCGGGGCTGAGCGTGCTTTCCAATGCGACAGATTGAGCCGCCTCGCGCAGCGGCACCTCGCGCTGCCAGGGTAGAGGCTGGGACCCTGGCGCATCAGCCGGCGGCTCGGCATCCGACGACGCGGCCCGGGCCGCCGGGCCAGTCAACAACTCCGGGACGGCGGCGGCAGCGCCGGCCGCCAGAGAAGCCTTAAGGAAGGTGCGTCGTTTCATTGCTGATCTCCCTAAACGATAAGTGACCCCTGGGATGCCGGCTTCAATGTCTACCATCTTCAACATGTCATGGCGTGGATCAAGGTCCCGTGGCCGCGTCCTTTGCGTCGTCTTCAAGTGCCGCCGGTGCCCTCACCGGCGGAGCGCTGTGGGCAAGCGATAAAACCGCCGGTGAGGGCACCGGCGGCACTCAGCCGCAAGCCGCTTCGCCGAAACGGAAAATGTGATGGGCTCCCGGAAATTCGGACACGCCCGCGCTTTCCGGGCCAGACGACCGCGTTGTTTGTGATGTCCCTTCGAGCTAACCTTCTCGCCGTGCCCCACATGATCACAGGGATTCTCGCCGACACGATCACCGCGGACATGGGCCTCATCCCGGGATTGGGGATCATCGGGCCGCTGTTCGGATTGCCGCTCTCGGTCATGGCCGCCTTCATCGAGCGGCCGTTCCTCACCGCGGCCGGCCTGAAACGGGACACCATCTGGTATTCGATCCAGGCAAACTTCGTCAGCCTGCTGGCAGGTTACCCGCTGGTATTCCTGGCGGCGGGACTCGCCGACCTCGGCGAAGGGGCGCTGCTGCTTTGGCCGTTCGCTGCTGTCTTGATCTCAACAGCTATCGAGCGTGCCTACATCAACAAAAGGGTCGGCGGGCCCGTGTTGCCCTTCAGGTGGGCGCTGGCGGCCAATTTCGTTAGTGCCCTGACATGCGTCCTGATCCTGGTTCCTGTTGCCGCCCTCGACCGGCCAGAGATCAAATACGCCCTTCTCCCTTTCCGACCTTTCTTGAGCGTCGTCCTCGGATTGTTCTGCCTTGCCGCTGTGGTGGTCGCGTTTCTGGTGCCGCGCCGGTCGGAGTCGCCCCATCGAACACCCAGCCAGTCGCCGGTGGCCCCTTTTTGACTTTTTGATTGACAAAGCGCGTGTAATCTGGAACTGCGTATCAACACCTTTTGTATTTACTTTTTATACCCATCGTGTATAATCGAACAATAGATTCGATGTAAAAGCTGTATCTTCTACTTAACGAGTCTCTAATATGATGGGTGTGACCATGAGCGATCAGGATAAATTGGAGTCCGAGACGGTCCAGACAACTTTCAAGTTCAGCAAGCAAACACTTAATGTCATCAATCAACTTAAGAAGGATTTCGGGGCCTCCTCCAAGGCAGAAGTGATCCGTAAGGCATTGGCGCTTCTTGAATTGGCTCGTCAAGCCAAGGAAAAGGGTGGCGAAATGGCTGTCGTCGATAACGACGGAACGCAGCACAAAATCCTGGGGATCTGAGCCTGGCCGCCCGGACTCTGCCGAACGCGGGCGGGGGCGTCCGTAGGGCCGACCGCAAGCCTGCCGGAGCAATTCATGGCCTCGTCCCGCCCGAAAGGGATAGGAAATCCCATTGACCTGAGGGATATCGAGCGGGGCCTCACAGTTCAATTCGATGAGCGTGTAGCGTATGACCTTGAGTCGATCGAGCAGGGGCTGAAGGTGGACGTTGACCGCCAGGGTAAACTGACTGACATTTCTCTACGGAAGCGCCTTGCGTGGACGATCATTGGCCTGACCTTCTGCTCAACATCTTTGTCGTTGCATTTATTTGGCATCTTGCTAGTGACGACAAGGCCTTGATCGAGCGTGCGTGCACTGCCCATCCCGATCAGACGCTTGAATTGGCGCGGTCGAACATCCGCCTTGTGAGTCCCCAGGTTCTCATGGCGCTGGTCGGCGCAACCGTGGTGCAGGTTGGCACCGCTCTTGTGGTCATCACTCAGTATCTGTTCCCCAGGCAAGTTTCCAAACGGCCAAAGCGGCGCGCCCCGAGTTGAGGAGCCACTCTTGTGAAGCCGGGGGCCGTCACACCGGCAGCACCTCGCGCGGCGGAGCGTGGGGCTGGTAAACCGGGCCGTAGCGGAGGGTGTCGAACCAGAGGCGCAGGCGGTCCAGGTAAAGGTAGACGACCGGCGTGGTGTAGAGGGTGAGCATCTGGCTGAAAATCAGCCCGCCGACGATGGCGATGCCGAGGGGGCGGCGGAGTTCGGCGCCAGTGCCAGTGCCCAGGGCCAGGGGGATGCCGCCAAACAGGGCCGCCAGGGTGGTCATCATGATCGGGCGGAAGCGGAGGATGCACGCCTGGAAGATGGCGTCGGCGGGTGGGATGTTCTGTTTGCGCTCGGCTTCGAGCGCGAAGTCGATCATCATGATCGCGTTTTTCTTCACGATGCCGATCAGCAGGACGATTCCGATCAGGGCGATCACGTTGAGGTCGTTGCCGGTGACCATCAGCGCCAGCAGCGCCCCGACGCCGGCCGAGGGGAGCGTGGAGATGATGGTGATGGGGTGGATGTAGCTTTCGTAGAGGACGCCGAGCACGATGTAGACCGCGCCCAGGGCGGCGAGGATGAGGAACAATTCGTTGGAGAGCGAGTCCTGGAAGGCCTGTGCGGTGCCGGCGAACTTGCCGTGGATGGACGCGGGCAGGCCCATGTCGTGGCCGGCCTGCTGGATGTTGTCGACCGCGTCGCCGAGGGAGACGCCGGGCTTGAGGTTGAACGAGATGGTCACCGCGGGGAAGACTCCCTGGTGGTTGACGGCCAGCGACGTGTTGGTCGGTGCATAATGCGCGACGGCGGCCAGGGGCACCAGCCCGCCGGTGCTGGAGCGGATGTAGACGGTCTTGAGTCCGTCGGGGTTTTGCCAGAAGCTGGGAGCGACCTCCATGACGACATGGTATTGGTTCAAATCGGTATAAGTGGTCGAGACCTGGCGCTGGCCGAAGGCGTCGTACTGGGTATTGTCCAGGTCCTGGGCGGAGATGCCCAGGCGTGAGGCGGTAGCGCGGTCGTAGATGAGCGAGGCCTGCAACCCGCGGTCCTGCTGGTCGCTGGTGACGTCCACCAATCCGGGCAGGGTCTTGACCTTGGCGAGCACTTTGGGTGCCCAGTCATTTAACTCGTTGAGGTCATCGCCCTGCAGCGTGTATTGGTATTGGGCGGCGCTGGCCCGTCCACCGATGCGCAGGTCCTGCACCGATTGCAGCACGAAGGTGGCGCCGGGAACAGCATTAGCCCTCTTGCGGATGCGGCCGATGATGTCGTCAGCGCCCACCTTGTCGCGCTGTTCGAGGGATTTAAGGGCGACGAACATCCTTCCCGTGTTGGTCCCGCCGTTGCCGCCCTGACCCCCGCAGAACGCGATCACGTTGTCCACGCCCGGGTCCTCGGCAACGATCTTGGCGTACTGGGTCAGGAGCTGGTTCATCAACTGATAGCTGGTGGCCTGATCGGCGACGATCGAGCCGGTCAGACGCCCGGTATCCTGCTGCGGGAAGAAGCCCTTGGGGACGACGATGTAAAGGAAGACCGTCAGTGCGACGGTCAACAAGGCGATGGTCAGCGTGATGGCCGGATGGCGCAGCACCCGGCTGAGCGACCAATGGTAGAAACCCAGTATCCAGTCGAAGACCTTCTCGCTGGCATTGTAGAGCCGGCCGTGGCGCTCCTCGCTGCGGTGCTTGAGGAGGGTGGCGCACATCATGGGGGTGGTGGTGAGCGAGACGAGCATGGAGACGCCGATCGCCACCGAGAGGGTCACCGCGAACTCGCGGAAGAGCCGCCCCACGATCCCGCCCATCATCAGAATCGGTATGAACACCGCCACCAGGGAAACGCTGATGGAGAGGACGGTGAAGCCGATTTCCTTGGCCCCGAGCATGGCGGCGGCCTTGGGCCGCATTCCCTGCTCGAGGTGGCGGGTGATGTTCTCGATGACGACGATCGCGTCATCGACCACGAACCCGGTGGCAATGGTCATCGCCATGAGCGAGAGGTTGTCGATGCTGTAGCCCAGCATATACATGACGCCGAAGGTCCCGATCAGGGAGACGGGGACGGCGACGCTGGGGATGAGCGTGCTGCGGACGTCGCGGAGGAACACGAAGACGACCAGAATGACCAGGCACAGCGACAGGAGAAGCGTGAATTGCACGTCCTTGACGGAGGCCCGGATAGTCGCCGTGCGGTCCATGACCACCGACAGGTGCATGCCGGCGGGGATCTCGGCCTGTAACTGCGGCATGGAGGAGGTGATCCGGTCGACAGTCTCGATGATGTTGGCGCCGGGCTGCCTGAAAACGATGAGCAGGACCGAGGGCGTTACCTCCGCCTCTTGGGTTGGCTGGCTCGTGGGATGCGTGGCGGCGCCGGGACTGGATTTGGCGTCGGTGGCGCCACCATCGTCATCCGCGCCTTTCGCGGCCGCGCCTGCCACTCGCCCCTTCGCGGCAGTTCGCGCGGTGCTCCCTTCCGGCGTGGCCGGCATTTCCGCCAGCATACCGGCGGTACGGATGTCTTCGACGTCGTCGAACACGTCGGCGATGTCGGACAACGCGACCGGCCTGCCGTTCTGGTAGGCGATGATCAGCGGCTTGTACTGCTCAGCCTTGAACAACTGGTCGGTGGTTGCCAAACCGATGGTGCGCTGGTCATCGGAGACCTGACCTTTGGGCCGGTTGACATTGACGTTGCCCAGGGCCGTGCGAACGTCTTCCAGCGTGAGCCCCATGTAATTGAGGCGTGTCGGGTTGATGTCGATCCGGACCGCCGGCAACGCCCCGCCGCCGACGATCACCTGGCCGACGCCCTTCAACTGCGAGAGCTTCTGCTGGATGATCGACGAAGCCTGGTCGTACATCCGGGCCTTGGTGTAGGTATGGCTGGTAACGGCCAGGATCATGATCGGCGCGTCGGCCGGGTTCACCTTGCGCCAGGTCGGCTTGCCCGGGAGGTTGGAGGGCAGATACCCGGCGGCGGCGTTGATCGATGCCTGCACGTCGCGCGCAGCGGCGTCGATGTTGCGGTTCAGGTCGAACTGCATCGTGATCGACGTCTGCCCCAGGTAGCTCGTGCTGGTCATCTCCGTCACGCCGGCGATGCGCCCAAACTGGCGCTCCAGCGGGGTGGCGACGGCCGACGCCATGGTCTCGGGGCTGGCCCCGGGCAGCGCCGCCGACACCGAAATCGTCGGGAAATCGACCTGCGGCAGCGGCGACACCGGCAGGAAGAGGTAGGCGACCGCGCCGGCCAGACCGACGGCAATCGTCAGCAGCGCGGTCGCCACCGGCCGTTGAATGAAAGGAGAGGACAGGCTCATACCGCGGCCTCGACGTTCTCGCGTTCCGCCGCTTTGAGCCGCTCTTCCGGCAGGAGGTCGCTGTCGCCGTTGGCACCCGGCTCACCGCCGGGTTGGCTTTCACTCCGGCGCTTACCGAAGAAGCGGGCCAGGCGGTCGAAGTAGAGGTAGATCACCGGCGTGGTATAGAGGGTCAGCACCTGGCTGAAGATCAGCCCGCCGATCATGGTGATCCCGAGCGGTCGGCGCAGCTCCGATCCCGTCCCGGTGCCCAGCGCCAATGGCACGGCCCCCAGCAGGGCGGCCATCGTCGTCATGAGGATCGGCCTGAAGCGCAGCAGGCACGCCTGGAAAATGGCGTCGCGCGGGGCGCGGCCCTCGTTGCGCTCGGCGTCCAAAGCGAAGTCGATCATCATGATGCCGTTCTTCTTGACGATGCCGATCAGCAGCACGATGCCGATCAACGCGATCACGCTCAATTCCTGGTGGAAGATGAGCAGCGAGAGGATGGCGCCCACGCCGGCCGACGGGAGCGTCGAGAGGATCGTGATGGGGTGGATGTAGCTTTCGTACAGCACGCCCAGCACGATGTAAACCGTCACCAGGGCCGCCAGGATCAGCAGCGGCTCGTTGGTGAGCGACGCCTGAAAGGCCTGTGCCGTCCCCTGGAAGCTGGTCTCGACGCTGGCGGGCACCTCCAGTTCGTCCTTGGCCGCGTTGATCGCCTTGACCGCCTCGCCAAGCGAGACGTTGGGGGCGAGGTTGAAGGAGATGGTGACGGCGGGGAACTGGCCCTGATGGTTCACCGCCAGTTGGGCCGATTCGTTCACGACGTGGGTGAACGTGCTCAGTTTCACCATCCCCCCCGCCGCCGTGCGAATGTAGATGTTGTCGAGGTCTTCGGGGCGAAGCTGGAACTGGCCGCCCACTTCCTCGATCACGTGGTACTGGTTCAATTGCGTGTACATGGTGGAGATCTGCCGCTGCCCGTAAGCGTCGTACAGGGCACTGTCGATCGCCTGAGGCGTGATGCCCAGGCGCGAAGCGGTGCTGCGGTCGATCACCAGCCGGACTTGCAGGCCTTCGTTTTGCTGGTCGCTGGCCACGTCGCGAAGCTGCGGCAGCGACTGGAACTTGGCCACCATCTTGCGCACCCACTGGTCCAACTCCTTGCCGTCGGGGTCCTCCAGGCTGTACTGGAACTCGGTGCGGCTGACCCGGTCTTCCACGGTGAGGTCCTGGACCGGCTGCATGAACAACGTGATGCCTTCAACGGCGTCCAGCTTGCTCTGGATCCTGCGAATGACCGCGCTGGCGTCGATCTTCCGCTGCTCGATCGGCACGAGGTTGATCTGGATGCGACCGCTGTTGAGGGTGGTGTTGGTCCCGTCCACGCCGATGAACGAGGAGAGGCTCTCGACGGCCGGATCAGTCAGGATCACCTTGGCCAGTTCCTGCTGCCGGTCGCTCATGGCTTTGAAGGAGATGGTCTGCGGCGCTTCGGAGATGCCGAGGATGACGCCGGTGTCCTGCACGGGGAAGAAGCCTTTGGGAACGATGATGTAAAGCCAGATGGTGCCGACGAGGGTGGCGATGGCGACCAGCAGCGTTGTGAACTGGTGCCGCAGGATGAAATTGAGCGTGCGCCCGTAGAACCCGATGATTGCCTCGAAGGCGCGCTCGCTGGCGCGGTAAAGCGCCCCCTGCTGCGACTGCGGCTTATGGCGCAGCAGGCGCGCCGACATCATCGGGGTCAGCGTCAGCGAGACCACTGCCGACACCACGATGGTTACGCTCAGCGTGACCGCGAACTCACGGAACAGCCGGCCGACGATATCGCCCATGAACAGCAGCGGGATGAGCACCGCGATCAGCGATACGCTCAGCGACAGGATCGTGAACCCGATCTGTGCCGACCCCTTCAGGGCGGCCTCCATGGGCCCGTCGCCCTCCTCGATATAGCGGGCGATGTTCTCGATCATGACGATGGCATCGTCCACCACGAACCCGGTCGAGATCGTCAGCGCCATCAGCGTCAGGTTGTTGAGGCTGTAGCCCAACATGTACATGGCGGCGAAGGTGCCGACCAGCGACAGCGGCACGGCCACGCTGGGGATGATGGTCGCCGCGAAATTGCGCAGGAAGACGAAGATCACCATCACGACAAGCCCGATGGTGAGCATCAGCTCGAACTCGACGTCCTCCACCGAGGCGCGGATGGTGGTTGTGCGGTCGGTGAGAGTATTGACCGAAACGCTCGACGGCAGCGATGCCTGCAACTGGGGGAGCAGCTTTTTGACCCGGTCAACGACGTCGATGATGTTGGCGCCGGGCTGGCGCTGGATGTTGACGATCACTGCCGGCGCCAGGCTCACATCGCCGCTCGGGCCCTTCTCGCCCCGCCAGGCGGCCAACTGCGTGTTCTCCGTGCCGTCCACCACGCTGGCGACATCGGACAGCAGCACGTTCCGCTGGCCGTTGGCCGAACTCTTGATGATCAGCGGCTTGTAGTCGTTGCTGGTCAGCAACTGATCGTTGGCGCCGATGACATAGGACTGGTTGGTGCCGTCGAACTCCCCCTTGGCCTGGTTGACGTTGGCGGCGGCAATGGCCGTCCGCACGTCGTCCATGTTCAGGCCGCGGGCGGACAGAGCGGTGGGGTTGACCCGGATGCGCACGGCCGGCTTCTCGCCGCCGCTGATGCTCACCAGCCCCACGCCCGGCAACTGCGAGATCTTCTGGGCCAGCCGCGTGTCCGCCAGGTCCTCCACCTTGTCCAGCGGCAGGCTCTTGCTCGTCAGCGCCAACGTGATAATCGGTGTGTCGGCGGGGTTCGTCTTGGCATAGATCGGCGGGTTGGGCAGGTCCGTCGGCAGGTAGGTGGCGGCGGCGTTGATCGCCGCCTGCACTTCCTGCTCGGCCACGTCGATGTTCAATTCCAGTGCGAACTGGAGCGTGATGACCGACGACCCAAAGGAGCTGGTCGAGGTCATCTGGTTGAGCCCGGGCACCTGCCCGAACTGCCGCTCCAGCGGCGCGGTGACCGACGAGGCCATTACCTCCGGCCCCGCGCCGGGGTAGAAGGTGAGCACCTGGATGGTCGGGTAATCCACCTCGGGCAGGGCCGAGACCGGCAACTCCCGGAAGGCCACGATCCCGACGAGCATGATCGCAACCATGAGCAGAACGGTCGCGACCGGCCTGATAATAAACGGCCGAGACAAGCTGGTCATTCGTTACCCTTGGCTGGGAGGCGTGCTTTCGGTTTTCAACTGGGTTGGTGCGTCGCTGTCAGTCGGCGCCTGCCCTGAGTTCATCGAAGGGGCCGTTGCCGGTGAGGCCCCGGCGCCGTGTGCGCCGTGTCGGTGGCCAGTCGGGATGACAGTCGAAGGTCCCACGCCGTCTGCCGGCTGGGTGGTTGACGACCGAGTGGTTGCGCCCCTAGCTCCCTTGCCTTTCCCGCCCGGTCCGCCCGGCGCACGTGTCGTGACTTTGGACCCGGAAACCAGCTTGTCAACGCCGTCGGTGACGACCATTTCGCCGGGGTTGAGGCCGCTGGTGATCGCGGTATCGGCGCCTTCAGTCGCTCCGGCGACGACAGTCCGCATCTCCACGGTGTCGTCGGATTTGACGACGTAAACGAATGTGGAGGCGGGGCTCCGCTGTACCGCCGCGGTTGGGCACAGGACCACATTCTTGAGCGTATCCACCAGCAGCCGGGCATTGACGAACTGACTCGGGAACAGGTTGCTGGTTTCGTTGGTGAACTGGGCGCGGAGCCGGATGGTGCCGCTGCCGGGGTCCACCTGGTTGTCGATGGCCTGTAGATTGCCGGTCCCCAATTGCGTCTTGAAGTCGCGGTCCCATGCCACCACCGTCAAGCCCGTGCCGTCCGGCGACTTTTCAGTCACCTGGGGGATGTTGTCTTCGGGCAGGGTGAAAATGACCGTGATCGGCTGAAGTTGGGTGATCACCGCAATCGGATTGGTGTCGGTGGCGTGGACGATGTTGCCTTCGTCCACCAGCCGAATGCCCACCCGGCCGGTGATTGGCGTTCGAATCGTGCAATAGAACAACTGGAGCTGCGCGTTATGGATGGCCGAGTTGTCGATGACGATGGTGCCTTCATACTGCTGAACCAGGGCCTTCTGCGTGTCCAACTGCTGGTCGGTGAGCGCTTTCTGGTCGTGGAGGGATTGGAACCGGGCGAGGTCCAGCTTGGCGTTCGACAGCAGCGCCTGGTCCCGTTCCAATTGCCCCTTGCCCTGTTCCAGTTGGACCTGATAGAGGCGCGGGTCGATCTGGACCAGCAAGTCGCTGTGGTCCTGATCGAAGTGATCCAGGTCACCCTTCTTGGAATCATTGAAGGTGGGGTCATGGTGGACGATCTGACCTTCGGTGTACGCCACCTTGATTAGTTCGCCATCGACCCGGCTATGAATCGAGTCGGTGGTGATTGGGGTGACGGTGCCCAAGCCGTTCAAGTAGATGGGCATATCGCCACGGCGCGCCGGCTCGGCCACGACAGGGACGGCTCGGCCTGCGATACCATTCTTGCCTCCCGTCCCGCCGGTGCCCGCCGCCGCGGCCCGCGACTCGACGACCTTGGTATAAATCAAGTAGCCACCAACGCCAACCACTGCCGCGATAATCAGCCAGACCCACCAATAACTCTTCCCCGGCGTCGGCGGAGAGGGCCGCAGCCGGTTGTGTTCGGCAGCGGGTAAGACCGGTCGGGGGGGCGCCTTCACCCCAGCCGAACTGTGGGCAGGTGCAGGTGGATGGACCTTCTGCGAGGGTTCGGCGTGCGCGGTTTCAAAATTCATAGCTCTTGAATGATACGATTTGGAAAATCAGGCAAAGATTACGACTTTGTCTTCTGTTGGCTTGGGGTTTCCGGACAACAATCTCCGCTGCTGGGCCAAACGAATAGGGTCGGACCATCACCTTTCGTTAGTGCACGAAATTCTTTTTGTTGTATTATCCGACCTTTCGGCGACCCGTTACCGCCAGTTTCCGCGTTTTCACGTTTCGCGTCTTCACGTTTCACGTCTTCACGTCTCCAAGTTTTCGCGTTTCACGTCTCCACGTTTCACATCCCACGTTCCACGTATCCATAAGGCAATTGATGTGCTCCCTGTCTTGTCGGCGGTCGCCCGTTTGGGGTAGGCTCTGAGCCCCATGACAGAGCTCGCACAGACAAATGCCTCGCAGGCCGATCGAGTTCCCACCGCAGGTTCGCTGAAGATCGTCGAACTGCCCCGCACCAGCAAAAACGTCTCCCGTTTCCTTCAAGTCCCCTACCCTATCTATAAGGACGACCCCTACTGGGTGGCCCCACTGCTGGACGACCTGAAGAAGGTCTTCACCGATCGCAACCCCCTGTTCACGCACGCCGAGTTGGCCCTCTGGGCGGCCGTCCGCGACGGGAAGGACGTGGGGCGCATCGCCGGCATCCTGGACCAGAACCACAACGCCTTCCATAAGGAATCGACGGCGTTCTTCGGGTATTTCGAGTCGATCGACGACCAGTCGGTCGCCAATGCCCTGTTCGAAGTCGCCGCCGAATGGGCCCGCGGCAAGGGGATGAACCGCATCCTCGGCCCGATGAACCCCACCACCAACGACGAGTGCGGCCTGCTGATCGAGGGCTTCGATTCCCGTCCGGTCATCATGATGACCTACAACCCGCGTTACTACATCGACCTGATCGCCGGCGCGGGCCTGACCAAGGCCAAGGACCTGCTCGCCTATGCCTTTGACGTCGCCGCCGATCCGCTCAAACGGCTCAACAAGATCGCCGCCGGCGTCCGCAGGCGCGAGAAGGACTTGGTCATCCGCCCCATCCGTAAGAAGACGCTGGCCCAGGACCTGGTGAAGGTCAAAGAAGTCTACAACGGCGCCTGGGAGGAGAACTGGGGCTTCGTGCCGATGACCGACGCCGAGTTGGACTTCATGGGCGAGCGGCTCAAGCCGCTGCTGCACGAGGAGATCTCCCTGCTGGCCGAGTCCGGCGGCGAAGCCGTCGGTTTCATGATGAGCCTGCCCGACTTCAACGAGCCGATCCAGCCGATGAAGGGCAAGCTCCTCACCCCCAAAATCTTCAATTTCCTCCGCTACCTCCTCGGCTGGAAGCGCCCCGAATGGGCCCGCGTGGTAACCCTGGGCATCAAGAAGAACTACCGCCAGCGCGGCATCGACGCCCTCATGCTCAGCACCTCCCTCGAAGCCGGCATGAAAGCCGGCTACCGCAAATGCGAGGCCTCCTGGATGCTGGAGGACAACTTCATGATCCTCCGCCCCATCGAGGTCTTTGGCGGGAAGAAATACAAGACGTACAGGATCTACGAACGAGCCGTCTAACGGCGGCCGGCATGCACGGTCGATATGCCTTCGTTTGAGGCCGGCAATCGCACCAGCGTCCGGTCATTCCCGCCGGCCTCGACGCTGCCGTACGCAAGTTGCGCAGCCGGCGGTTGCGCAACCTCGGCTTAAAATGGCCGAAAAATCGCGAGTTTTGAGCCGGGAACGAAGGCTGCGCAGGTTCGCAGGTTTTTTTGCCACCTCACGCACACGACGCGCCCCTGGCGGCCAACGCGCCGCAAAAACATTTTTGGCCCACTTCCAACAACCTGGGCTCCCGAATTTCCCGCCGGGAACGGACGGAGAACGAACGCACGCGCTGCTCATTTTTGTGATTATTCGTGAACGCGGGCGCACTTTCCCGGCCCTCGCCACCGCCGAAAACCGCGTCTCATTCTGACAGTATCCTGGGCGCACACTCTTGCGGCCGCTCGGGCGATACGAATCTATTACAGTACATATGTTAGTCCGCGCTGACGGCTGTTCCTCGCTTGCACTATCGACCTCTCTCACTGAAGAAGTCGGGCAGAGGGTACACCGGACGAGTCCTCTGCGCCTGCTCCGCCGAACAGGGGTACTTTGTGGTGGGCGTGGATGTCGATCCGGCCAACTTCGCCGACTTCTCGCGGGGCGAAGTGAAACGGTGTATCTCCTGCATCTCCCCTTTTCTGCTCGTCGGCGGTTACGCCCCACCCCGCGAAAGTCCGTGAGCCGCGAGAACGGACCGAGCAGGTGCTTTGTGTTCACCAATGTTTCGCCTGTCCCCCGCACCATCGCACCCACATCTCCCGGTAAGCCGACTCGATTCCTCGCGTGAGCCGCTGCGGGTCGCACAGCGGCGAGCGGGCCAGGTGCCGCCGCAGGCCGATGCGCACCTCGCGCAGCCGAGGCAGGTCGCCGGCCCATCGCGTCGCGATCGCGACATACTCGTCGCCGCTCCGGGCGACGAACTCGACCAGGCCGACCGACTCCATCACCGCCAGCCCCGCCCGCGCCACGTGCGTCCGGCCGGCCAGCGTGACCGCGGGCACGCCCATCCACAATGCATCGCAGGTGGTGGTGTGCCCGGCATAGGGAAACGTGTCCAGGGCCAGGTCGGCGCGATGGAACAACTGCATGTACGGCCGCCGCGGCCGCCGGCCTACCGAAACCAGCCGGTCCATGGGGAACCCCTCGCGCACGAACATCTCCAGCGTCGAGTCCTGCAGGTCGCCGCGTTCGGTGGCCAGGAACATGAGCCGGGAGTTGGGCGTCGCCGACATGATGCGCGTCCAAAGCCGGACGATGGCCGGCGTGACCTTCACCAGCCGGTTGAACATCACGAAGGTGAACGGCTGGCCCGACAGGGCGGGCAGGTCGTTGACCGCCGGCCCATCGTCGTCGCCCTGGTAGCACCAGCATCCTCCCTCGATCCGCGCCAGCCGTTCGGTGTGGAAGCGCTCCGTTTCCCCCGGCGGATCGTGCCGCGCGTCGGTGATCCGCCAGTCCATCGACGACATCCCGGTCGTGGCGGGATACCCCAGGTAAGTCACCTGCACGGGGGCCGGCCTGCGGGCAAACAGCGACAGCCGGTTGAACGGCATGTGCCCGCACAGGTCCACCAGGATGTCGATCCGGTCGCGCCGGATCAACTCCGCCGCGGCATCGTCGCTCAGTGCCGCGATGTCCCGCCAAGCGTCTGCGCGTTTCTTCAACTGTTCGGTGACCGAATCGCCCCGCGCCACGTGGGAGTAGCACGTGACGGCAAACTGCCGCCGGTCGTGACAAGCGAGCATCGGCGCAAAGAACCGCGCCACCGGATGCGCCCGGAAGTCCCCAGACACATATCCCACTCGCAGTACCCGTTCACTGACCGTCAGAAAAAGATTGTCAGTCGCGATCCCCCTCTTCTCCCTCTCCCGGTACTCCGGGAGAGGGTTGGGGTGAGGGTCTTTCTCTGTGGCCGTAGAGGAAACTGCGCGCCCGACACCGAGAGTATCTACCTGGTGCTCGACAGAGGCCCCGCCCGCCGGCCCTCGACCGCTGCGCTGCGATGCAGGTCGAGGCTTTGGCGCGCCACCATCCCCTTCCTGCCGCTGTTTCCCAAGCAACGGCGCCTCGTGCCGCTCGGCCCACCGCCGGCTCTCGGCCAGCACCGCCTCGGCGTCGTCGCCGGCATGGTAGAGCATCCCGGTCAGCAGGTCGCTGTGGGCTTGCGGATCTCCCGGCGCAGCCTCGATCCTCCGCCGGCGCACCTCAGTGGCCGCGTCCGGCCTGCCCAGCCACTCCAGCGCCGCCGACAGGTTCCCGTATGCCCCGCCGTACCCCGGCCGCAGTTCCACCGCCCGCCGGTAGGCGTCGGCGGCGGCATCGCCGTCCCCCTGTGCCTCCAGGGCCGTGCCGAGGTTGTTATACGCCTCGGGGTAATCCGCCCTCAGCGCGATGGCGCGCCGCAGCAGCGGAATCGCCAGCCCCGACCGCGCCGTCCGCGTCAGCAGCGCCCCCAGGTTGTTATGGAACTCGGCCGCCCCCGGCATCAGCTCGATCGCCCGCCGCATGAGCACCTCGGCATCCCGATGGTGCCCGCACTCATGCGCCAACTGTCCCAGCAAGTGCAGCGCGTCGGCATTGTCCGGCTCCCGCCGCAGGATCTGCCGGTACGCCGTCTCCGCCTCGCGCCGCTTGCCGGCCTGGTAAAGCGCAAACGCCGCCAGGACGGCGTCGGCGGGGGCCTTAGAAGCCAAAACCCGAAACTCGAAACCCGAAGCTCGAAATGAATTCAAAGCACAAGGAAAGGAAAATTCAAAACCGGCGCGGCCGGCCGCCGCACCCGTACCTTTTCCGTCACCGGAGCTGTTTCGAACTCCCACCACGCGCGGTCTCGTTTCATGCATTGGGATTTCCGGTTTAGTTACACTGCGCGCCGCCTTGTTTCATTCATTGGGATTTCCGGTTTCGAATTTATTTCGGATTTCGTGTTTCGAGTTTCGGATTTCGTATTCCTCTTCCCTCCCAGGATCTTCCAAAGCTCCTTCGTGCTCGTCACCCTCCCCGTGAAAGACCCTTTCGGCATCAGCACCGTCGGCGTTCGCTCCGGCCCCACCGACTCATAAACCGCAATCCCCTCCCGGATCACCGGGTCGATCTCGGCGTCCGGGACGGTCGGGTCAAACACCGCTCGCCCCAACATTGCCGCCGCCCGCGCCCGTGCCAGCCCCAGGGCCGGCGGGTGCTCGCCGGCAAACAGGAACTCGTCGAACGCCGCGTACTGCGTCCAGTCGGCCGCCCACAGCGACAGCGCCAGCCGGGCATAGGCGCACGCGTTGGCGTGCTCGAGCTTCGGCCTGGCGATCGCCGGGTTACAGCGCGGATCGTGCGGCACCGGCACCAGCATCACCGCAAACGCCCCTTCGTCTTCCCCCATCGCCTCCAGCAGCACCCGGTGCAGGCCGCGGCAATTCTGACAGGTGTAATCGAACAGGTACACCAGCACGCAGTACGCCTCGAGAGAGCCCAGCACCGGCCACTTCCCGCCCTCCAGCGTCACTTTCCCGCCAAGCGCCGTGATTCGCCTGGAAATGAAGGGATTTATGTCCACGAAGCAACACGAAGGAGAAATCGGGCTCCCGTGCTGCCGACCGTTGCTTCCGCATCGAAAGTCAGCGGGGCTTGGAACGTGCTCTTTCCCCCGCGGTGATCCGCGAAGAAGATCCGGGGCTCCGCTGCGCTGCGCCCGCGGCTTGTCGATGTCGAGAGTATGTCCCAATGTGTGGTCCGTGATGACCCCGTCAAGCCGCAGGCGCAGCGCAGCGGAGCCCCGGATGTTGCCGGACGCCCCGCTCTGCTCCCCACCCGCCACTGACAACTGGCCCTCGACCCCTGACCTCTTATCACTGACCACTGACAACGGACCACTGACCATCACGCGATACATCCGCGGCTCAACCAGCACCTGCCCAAGCACCAGCGCCGCGACGCCGGCCGCCGCCACGCCCCACCCCGCCGGCCCCGCGCCCGCCGCGGCCGTCGGCCCCAGAAGGACCACCCCGGCGATCCCCAGGCCGATCGCATGGAGCAGCAGGCAGTAGAGGCACAGCCGCCGCACCGCCAGCCACTGCAAGGCGATGAACCACACCGCGGCTGCCGCCAGCAGCGGCGCGGCCGCCGATGTCGCGATGCCCACCATGTCCCGCCAACGTCCCGGCGGAGATACGTTCAGGAACAAAAACCCGCCCACCAGCGCGAGGTACAGCAGCGAAGCCGGAGCGGCCACCGGTATGCCGCACCACCGCGACCACCGGCTGTGCGTGACCGCGTCGCAGCCCGACCCCGCCCCGCATCCCGGCAGCCCGCGCACGCCGCTGCTCCGCCGCCACATCCACAGCGACAGCGCCAGGCCCGCGGCAGCCAGGGCAGGCCGCAAGACGATGTCGATCGCTCCTGCGCTCATAGGCCATCCTCCACATTCGCCTCTCTCGGCGTGTCGGTCATTGGCTCTCGACCCCGGCGCATCCAGCGGAGACAACGCTGATGTCCGCGCAGGTCAGCAGGCTCGAATAAGTATTGAACGTTTGTCCGAAATCTCGGAACACCGAGTCAGGGTGCCCGGTTTCCCCGTGGTCGAAAAGCCGTGCGCCTCGCCGCAGCATCGGGACCATGGACCGGATGTAGCCCTTGCGGTATTGCGGGAATAACACCCGCGAGAGGGCATAGTCGGCGTCCGCCCGGTCGGAGTTGCCGACATCCGAGAAATGGCGTGCGCGCTGCGCGATGAAGACGCCAAGCATCTCGCGAGCCGTGAGCCGCCGCAGGTCTGAGCCGCACCCGATCGCCCGCTCCGGCAGGCCGAATCTCTTCACGTAGAACCCATCGTCGTCTGATGCGAATGTCCCGTCCTTGACGCTGCTCAGTTCGATGTTGTGGGTTACAATGCCATCATCGTAGCGGCTGATAATATGAGAGCTTACAACCGCGAGCGATACCGGCCATCCGAGCCGCCGGGACATGGCAACATGCAATGCCGCCATGTTGCCGCACGTCCCCCGCCTGGTATCGATTACGCCGTTCAGGAACAGATCGGCGGGATTTGTGTAAGCAATCGATGTCACGCCTCTCTGGGACTCGATATAGCGGATCCCAAGCCTGCTGCCGATGAAGCCGGCCAGCATCCCGACGCGAAAAAATCGGATGTCGCTCTTATGTCTGTTTGGCGCCCGGTGAAAGACCTGCTCCATTCGAGGCAGATCCGTTGCGAACTGTTGCGTCCAGTCGTCCACGATCCGGCAGCGGGAAACGACATCCAAGTCCGCAAGCCTTGGGATGCCCCGCGCGACGCACAGATTGGCAGCGACCAGGT
>Ga0182024_10010826_pt1 | contig 18491 bp, 16 predicted proteins | sample P32metaG_FD_120480 | JGI IMG/M metagenome (GOLD analysis project Ga0182024, IMG submission 120480) | Permafrost microbial communities from Stordalen Mire, Sweden - P3-2 metaG (Illumina Assembly) | ecosystem: Environmental > Terrestrial > Soil > Wetlands > Permafrost | place: Sweden: Stordalen... | reverse complement strand
GGCGCTCATCAGAGAATTAGAAGCTCTGGTGCCGCCCAAATCGGAGCTTGTCAAACGGAGAAAGGCATCGTAGAGTGGGTTGCACGGGAGCCGCTAGTTTCAACGGAGATCCGGGCATTCCCAGGTGAAACGGTGCGGTCTCCGATGGGATAGAAACGAGAAAGGCAGTGCCCTCCATTTCATAGGTGACTCCACCGTCCTGTAATGAAATAGGCTCAACCAAAAATCCCACACAGTTCAGAAAGGCTTCTGGGACGCGCATCTTCTCTTCCGGCCACGGCACGAATGTGCGGCGGCGAAATCCCTTCTTCTTCTTGGTCTCTATGATGGCGGCGGACATCTAGTCCCTTTCCGGCCAGTGTGATACTCTGGCCTCAGGGACATTTATACTATCCCGCCCGCACATGGCGTTTTAACGCTGATCCGCCGCCAAGCAAATCCAGCGCCTCAAGCCGCCGTCCTAAAACATTTCAAAACTCTGCCGTCAGGCAGAGTTTACCATCTCGCCATACCGTTGCAATGGAGCCGCTGGAGCGATAAACTTCCAAAGCATGAAGCGGACATTTGCCACGGTCTTGCTGCTCTTCCTGCTATTCGTTCACGGGATGCGCGGCCAAGCGCCACCCTCTGCTGAAGATCGCTCGCACCTGCTAGCAGTCGCCAGAGAGATGCGTCCGCATTTTGAGCACATGCTGAAGGCCGCCGAACTGATACAGAAGACGCCGTCGATCCAAGAGCGCGAAAGAATATACTGCCACTCGCAGGTGTATGCCTTCCCTCTGATCCCGAAACTCGGGACCTTCGAAGAAGTGGAAAGCGACTACGTTCAATTCGCCGCCCACGAGGCGGCCACTCAAGCAGAACAAGTCAAGCGGCAGTATGCGCTGCGCGCGGCGCGCGAGCAATTGGCTCAGGCTCACGAAAACATGCAAACCTGCATTGATTTGTTTGCGAATGGCTGGCAAGCATTCCCAACGAATGGGGAGGAAGCCAACTTCGTAGATAACATGCGGCGGGCGCTCCGCGCTATCGACCATCCCGATGCTTCGCTGGCACCTTCGTCGGTTGATCTACCGACCGCAACTACATTACCAGATCACGACCCGGTCATAGTGTACAAAGTGGAAGCAGAAAAATCGGAGGAGGCGCGGCGCGCGAAGTGGCAAGGCGACATTGACGTAACCCTCAGCATCGACGAAACCGGGAAGGTCACAAACGTGACTGTCCTGAATTCGCCCGGCATGGGCATGGACGCGAAGGTAATCCAAGCATTCAGTCGATGGCGCTTCAAACCAAAAATCAAAGATGGCGTGCCGGTAGCCAGCCGAGCGAACGCTCGAATGAGCTTCCGGCTTCTATGAGGACCTTGCAGATTCGCGTTATGATGGTGCCAGGATGAAGCCACTCCCAGCGCCGCCCGTACCGGGCAGCACGGATGCTGAACGAATGGACAACGCCGTGCGAAAGTTTCTCAGCGTATCAAAGGACGATTACTTGAAGGCAGAGGATCGTAGGCAGCGAGCGCGAGCGCGCAAGAAACGGGTCAAGCCGAGTACGGAGCGAACATGAACGCGAGTGCCTTTTTGGCGAGTTCCTCAGCATCCGTAACCGCAGCGCGGTCCTTGTCAATAATAAGAACTTCTTCTTTTTGGTTCATCGAAATAGTGAACGCCGCCAGTTGCTCATCGCTATCCCGGAAAAACTGAAGTTTGGTGACTACGCCTTCTACGCTCCTGGCAAGGAATATTCGCTTGCCCTGGAAGTCAACAGCTATTTCTTCCGAGGACTCGCGAGGGATGCTTGCTGCATCCATGCCTCTTTCGCTGTTGAATTTATCTAGTTGCTGCCTGATGCTGGTTCTGAAGTCACCGAACAGAGCATGGAACTTCCTATCGCGTATTGCGGCCCTGTGCAGCATCGCGGCATCGGCCAATTGTCCAGCCTCTTCCTTAGCGCGGACGCCTTTAGCCAAGTTTTCAATGAAGTCAGTAGACATAAGATACCTCGATGGCGGATCAAAACGCACTTCCAAGTTTAGCGAGAACCGCACGCCCTAATTGTAAAATAAGACCGGTCGTCCGGCAACATGGAGCGTCCCGCCTTGCAACAACTGCTCGAACAGATCGAAGCCCGCCAGGTCGATTGCGTGCTGGTCTACAAGGTCGACATGACCGTCCCATTACGACGGTCTCGGAAACCTGGATGTCCACAGACCTCAAGGTGGTTGTCCAGTCGAAAAACTCGGATCCCCGGAGTGGTGAATCAACGACCAGACTTACGAATATCTCGAGGGCCGAGCCCGATCCGTCGCTATTCCAGATTCCCTCCGATTATGAGATTGTAGATTCGCAAGTGAGCCGATAGCTGAACTACCGCAGTCGATAGCGAGCACTACTTCCACTCGCGAAGGTGTTCCTCGGCCCTCCCGATGCATTCCTGCGTTATACAAAGATCGCGTACCTTCTCCAGATCGCTGGGTGTAGTGACCCGATTTCTCGCGTGCGTCGTCGCCTCAAGGAACACCTGTTCGAAGCGGCGATTTTCTTCATTCATTTCCGACGGCCGATTTTTCCACCACTCGTGCCAGTAGCGGAACGCTTCCCAGACTGCTGCTGCCGACGCCGCCGATCCGTATTGTGCGAGCGCCTTGACGGCGTCGGCCTTTACGATCACCGTCGGATCCCGCAGCGCCATTACGGCAGTCTTTTCCCACTCCGGACTGACGTAATACGATGCCGTCCGGCCAAGGATTCCCATCCAGCACCGGCCCCCTGAAAAACTGCGCTCCGCCAGCGATTCGCGAAGCACGCGCTCTCCAAAGGCGGGATCGACACGCAGAAAATAAGCAACCAGTGGAGGTTCGCACGCCGGAGATGCGATGTTCGGAACGTTGGCTGACGTTCGCGCCCGCATCATGGCGTCCCGCTCCGCATAGAACGCCTTCACCTGGTCGAGAACACCGGAAGTGCCATAGCGCGCGATCAGTTCCTCTGTCCCAACGTTGTATTCAAGATGCTCGACCAAAAGGTGGTCCATCTCGGGAAGAGTTGCATCGGGAAGAATCGCCAGCGTGCTGAATGGCAGCCGTGGGACTGGGCGCCGTATCTCATCCAGCAGCAGGACCCGGCCCTGAACGGGATCGATCTCGAGCAATCGCTCGACGGCTGTGGCGACGACGGGAGATGCTAGGCCAGTCGTCTCCGCAGCCGCATCGTAGATCTGCCGGAGCACGGGGATCATCTCAGGCCCAGCGATCTTTTTCCATTGCGCACCAAGCAATTCGGATTGTTGTCCCGAGGGCAGTTCGAGGAACAGGTGAGCGATCTCCGAACGCCGAATCGGCGGCGCGGACTCCGGCGCGCTGTCGAGCAGCGTCTTCATTGAGATCGCTTTGGCCCTGTCCCGCTTTTGCTCGACCACTTCTGCAAGTTCACTGCGTAACTGTTCGGCGATGCTCACGCGTGCCTCGTAGCGCCGTTGTGCATCGGCGTCACGCCCCGGATTCTGCGACCGGGGAACGCGCTGCCATGCCTCCAGCGCAGCCAGGGTTTCCAGAAAGACCGGCGTTACAGCCTGATCCGGACTCCGCAGCAAGTGCTCCATCGCCGCGATCGCCACATCCCGATGCCCGCTCGACCATATTCCGGCTTGCAGAATCTGACTCACCTGCACGTCCGCGGTGCCGAGCAACCGCCCGGCCTCACGAATCGAATCCGGCGTGTCTAGATACCAGATGCGTCGCGCGGCATCCATCCGCGTCTGAAAAGTCTCGTTGTCCGGTTTCACTGGAACGGCATTCAGAACGGCAACATTGTTCCGCAATTGCCCTATCTGCCATTCCGGGTCAGCCGCGAAAATCTCGATCCCGATTTCGTTCGATTCGAACGCAACGCTTTGGTTGATATCCTGCGGTCGCGCGCCGCGCGCATGAAACAGAGCATGCACACGGTAGTATCCTGGGCGTTCGAAGCGCACCCATTGATTCAGATCCACATACGCAACGGTTGTTTTCTCGTGCAGAAAGGTCCCGCCGGGGCCGGAATACATCATGGGCTCGCCGAAGCGGTAGCGCATGGGATCGCTCGTCCCATCCGACGGCGAGGTTGTAAAGCCATCACGTTCAAGACCCAGCACCGACCGGTCACGACCGGTAATGGTAACCATCCAGGTATCGGGGGACGAAGTATCGAGCGTGAACTTCAGCCCGATAGCGTCACCCATCTGGAACTGAGTGAGGCCGGTCTCAGTCTCAATCCGCAACGAGACGCCTTGCGCGCTCAGGCTCACTGCCTGCGCCCCCATCATGAGCAGGAAGATCGATCGCAATCTCCAACGGATGTATCTAGGCATTGAGACCGGTAAACTCTCGGCCGATTAGACGGTTCATCTCGTCCGAAAGTTCCTGCGCTTCCCGAACTCTAGAAAGACAGCCGAAGACTGAGTTCCGCCGACCGTGACCCGCCCGTCTGGAACAACGGTGGCATGCCGGTGTTGGGCGTCCCCGATCCCAGCATCAGGTTTTGCATGGATGTCGACTGGCCGAACCAGGGACTCGACAGAAAGGCTACCGGATCCGCGAATTCCGGATGGTTCAGCACATTGAAAAGATTCAGTCCCACTTCGAGCCCGATTCCACGAAATGTTGCGAATGTACGGTGCAGGCTGGCATCGATTTGCGTGAGTCCATTTCCGTAAATGGCGTTGCGCCCGAGCGTGCCTTGTTCGCCCGAAGGCGGCACGCCAAAAGCCGTCGGATTCAGCCGCCTGCCTCCCGCCACCGATCGATCGCTGATCCATATCGGCTGGCCCGTCACCAGGTTTGGCCGGCCGGAATTCTCGAACTCCTCACCCAAGGCCTGCTCATCACCCGTGACGTTAATCGGAAATCCGCTGCGCGCTCGGAGGATTCCGCTGACGGTCCATCCGGCGAGCCAGTCCGGCAGACTGCGCGAGGACGCGGCACGGGGAACGCGATAGGACAAGACCGCGCTCAACGCATTACGCACATCGTAGCTCGAAGAAGCCCAGGCTTCGCTCAGCTGATAGCCGGGGTGAATCAGAAAAATGTCGGAATCGGTGGACCCATCGTCGAGTGAATGCGCCCACGTGTAAGCAACGGATGCGTAGATATTGGGAGCGGGTGTGCCGGTGAATCGCATTTGCAGAGCCTGATAATTCGATGAGTTCTCGGTCAGCGTCACCAGGCGATCCAGGATGCCAGTAGATGGATCGACGTATGCCTCGTTGCCGAGCAGATGGCTCCCCGTGCTGCCGCTGTAAGAAGCCGACACCACGCCCGCCGTTCCGACGCTTTTCTCCAGACTCGTCTTCCATTGCCAGGAGCGCGGGAGGTGCAGAGCAGGATAATCTCCGGAGAGAAAGCGCGCCACGTCGGGGCTGGTAACGGCAGCCGCGGATGCCGGGGGAGTATTCGAAGCCGCGCTCGATCCGCTGATGCCGTTGCCTGTGGGCAGATACAACCAACTGTTGAAGGGTGCGCCATTGATGGGATCGACGGATGCGCCGAGCGTCGGGTCATAGAAAAGACCGGCACCGGCCCGCAACATTAGACCGGATCCGGGAAGCTTCCATGCCAGACCGATCCTCGGCGCCAACTGGGCGTAGTCCATATGCCAGGGAGCCGTCCCGTTGATGATGCCACTCTCCGTTGTTTGCCATTGCGTGCCGGTCCAAAGACCGGAGACGGTGGGATTTTGAGTCGGAACCGTGCCCGGTGGAGTGAGTTCCCAGCGCAGTCCGTAAACCAGGCTGAGCGTATCGCTCACATGAAAGGTGTCCTGTGCGAACAGCGAAACCGCGGTGATCGCGCCGCCATACTGCGCCGGTCTCGAATACGTAACCGCGATCGGATCTCCATCCAAAACGCCCTGGAGGCTGGATGCCGAACCGAGAATGGTGTCGATCGCTCCCCCGCGCCACTGCCCCATCCGCAGACCATCGATCCCGGCTCGCAATTGATGGCGGCCCATCTCGCGTGCGATTGAGTAGCGCAGCTCCCATTGCGTCTGTAACGCAATGCCGGAATTGCCCGAAACATACTGCCCCAGCCCTGGAATGGATACACCGAGCACAACCTGATCGGACGGAGAATATTGTGGAAACGGCGATGGGATGTATGGGAACACGCTATAGATGATCTCCGACGGAGTGACCGTCACCCCAGGCAAGAGGCCCGCGGGGGCCAGAGCCTGGATGCTCCCCGGCGACCCGAGCGAAAAAGAATTCAGCCAGGCGTGCGAATAATTGAAGCGCAGATCGTGCAGGATTCCAGAAGTTTCGGCATTGAATCCGATGGTTGCGCTCTTCCAGTTGAAGTCGCCACTGGTGACGTTATCGTACGCCGACGAAGCAGCATGCGACGGGGAATCGACGTATCGGAAGAACAGAAGGCCATGCGGTCCGAGCGATTGATCAACGCGGAGACTGAACGATCCCAGTGTGCCGCTGTCGGTGGTCCCCGCACTTGCGCCTGCTAAGCCTCCTCCTAAATTGGGCCCGGTAGGATAGGGAAACGAACTAAGCAGCGCGGCGAGTTTCGGCGATTCGTTCTGCCGCGTGGCCAGCGTGGGGACCGCGATCAACTGAACCCCGTAATCGGCAAGGTCGGAGCCTTCGGCTGAGAGAAAAAAATAGGTCCTGTTCCGCCGCACCGGGCCACCCAGCACAAAGCCCGTATCGGCCCAGGACGGCCGTGGATATGCAGAATCGGCCATGCCCTGGCTGTTGGCGAACCAATCCCGTGCGTTCCAACTGCCGTCGCGCAGGTTCCCGAAGACATCGCCATGCAACCCATTCGTGCCGGAACGGGTTGTGATCAGAGCCGTGGCGCCCGGCCGTTCGCCTGATTCCGGCGCGAAATCGGAGGCGCGCAATTCCACCGACTGTGCTGTCTCGGGCGAACCGAGATTTTCGGTGTTGCCAATGCCGTTCATGGCCGGCAGCGACATTCCGGGAAACGATCCGGGCAACGTGCCGCTGCCCAATCCAGCGTTCACGCTGACACCGTCCACACGAAATGCATTCGTGTTCGGACGCTGTCCGTCGGAGCTAAACTGGCCGCCGTCGCTCGAGCCCGCCGGCGTAACCACCACTCCGGGCACAAGATCGAACAGCATGCGGAAATCGGCGCCGTTCGCAGGCAAGTCGGCGCCCGGAGAACTGCGGCTCATCAACAAACTGTCGCTGGGTGAAGGATCCAGATCGTTGCGTGAACTGACCACGGTGATGGCGTCGTGCACACTGAGCAGTTCCATGATGAAATCCAGAGACAGACCGCTGCCCGAATCCAGCACTGCGCCCAGGCGCGACACGGTGCGAAATCCCGCCATGCGGATGGTCACTTTGTATCGGTCCGGCAATAATCCCGCAACGGAATAACGGCCGGCGTCGTCAGTCTGTACGCGCCATCTGGCCCCCGTGGATTCGCTCTGCACCTGGACGGCCGCGCCAATTAGAACGTGGCCGAACGAATCCGCGACGCTTCCGAATATACCCGGCTGTTGCGCCTCGACGCGTGGTAGTAATGCCAATAACAAGCCGCTCAGCAAAACGGCGAAGCGCATATCGGTTTCACCTGACTTCGTGCTCTTGCGCCTGGACATTCGCTTCCAGCCTCTGGATGGCGGAAGGAAGATCGTGCAGCAGGCCCGTTCCGAATGCTTGCGTGTAGCTGCCCGCCAGCAGGCGATTCAGCAGATCGTCGGCATCCTGCCCCGCTGCCACCAGCGCAGGCACGGCGCTCTGCCAATCGGTGGTCGCAACGGATGGCGCGTTTGCCGATGCCCCGAGCAAGGGCTGGAGATCGGATTTCATTCCAGTTATCACGCGCCGCAACTCCGCTCCATGCTGTCGCTGAAGCTTGCGCAACAAGTCGCGATCCCGGTCAGGCATTCGCTGCACCGTCGCGGGGGGGAAGTTTTGCGCCAGAGTCTGCAATGCGTGGGCGCGCGCCAGTATCGAAGAGCTGGACTCGAGCACGCGGTCCGTCACCTGTTGCAGAGCTGCGGCGCCACCGAAACGTTCTTCCAGTTCGCGGCGGAAATCGGGCGGAATGTCGGAGGAGGCGCGTTCCGTTGATTTGCGGGACGTCGATGGCTGCGTACTCGAGGTGGACGGCCCTGCATCGAGCTGCAGCACGACGCGCGGCAGCGCTTTTAATGCATCCGCGATCAGGCTCTTTCGCTCGGGAGGCAGTCCGCTGCCCCGCACCAACACGTGACGGTGCTCGGGATCTTGCGATACATCGATGGGATCTTCCACATCCGCTCCGATTGCATCCAGGGCGGCCAGCACATGCAGGGTATCTTCCGGGCCCGCGGCGGCTTCACTTCGTAATTCCTGCACATGTTGCGGCTTGGCTGCGGACTCGGGCGCGCTTACCGGAGCGTCGGTCAATTCCAGCGGTTCTTCGCCCTGGAAAACGAAAGTTTCACCCGTTGGGTAAAGGTCCGCCGCGCGCAGCGTGATGGATGCGCTTTGAAGCAGGCCCGCTGGGCTGTCCGTCCGTACTCGATACCATCCCTCTTTTCCACTTTGCCGGATGACGCTCACCGAATCCCGCTTTTCCCGGAGGCCGCTCCGCCACTCGCGGAATGAGCGCGCGCTGAGCGGGTCGCGCCAACTGTAGTGCGCCGCCACGAACAGCGAGCGTACATGGCTCCCGGCGTCGCTTTCGCCTGGCGCGTCCGTTTCGAGCACTGCGGGCCGGATGAAAGTTCGGTCGCCGCTACGGAGCGAGATCAATCGTCCTCCGGGCAGAATCACCATCGCGGAGCGCGCCAGAAGCTCGCTGGCCCGGGTGGAAGGCCGCTCGACAGTTTGATGCACTATGAACGCTATTATTGCAGCGGAGGCTGCGGCGATCGCTAAGTGCGGCCACCAGCGCAGCAGCTTCCATCGCTTGCTGTCAGCATTTCGCGCGATGAGAGCATCCAGGGTCGACCAGGCGAGCGGAGGCGTAGGCAGCAGCGGTGCGCGAACAATGTCCCGATATTCGATGTAAGCTGCCACCGCGCTCTCCATCTCGCGAAGCCGCAAAGTGCAATGCTCACAGGCCTCCACGTGAGCGACATCGCCAGCGGAGAGTTCTCCATCATTGAAACGTGCCAGTTGCTCGTCGGAAAGGTGGCTATCCATTCACCACCTCTTTCAGCCGCACCACAGCGCGCCGCAGGAATTCGCTGGCCGCCGAAGTGCTGATCCCGATCACTTCGGCGATCTCCCGGTGGCGCAGGCCGCGAGCGCGCAGCTCCAGGCAGTTGCGCTGCCGCGGAGACAAATCGCGAATCGCTTGACGCAGTGCTGACCTGCGCTGCTCGGCAATCAGCGCGCGCTCCGGATCCGGTAGCGTTTCCGAAAGCTCGGCGGCGTCATCCAGTGCGTGGAACGGCGGCTCCCGCCGATGGAACCGCAGCGCGGCGTTGTGCGCCACCCGATACAACCACGCCCGCGGATTCTCGATGGATTCTCCTCTCGTCATTTTTATATACAGCTTCAAAAACGAATCCTGGGCCAGTTCTTGCGCGCGCTGCGCGGGTACGCCGAAGCACAACAAGTACGAGTAAATATGTCCTCGTTCTGCCTCATAAATCTGTTCCACCCGCTCCTGGACCGTCATGCATTGCCGGTATGGCTCATGATCTAACGATCCCGCCGCACTGGCTTTTTACTACAGCGCCGGGAAATATTTTTAACATGTAGGGAACTCCACGCGCTCGCGGCTCTCACCGTCGAATGCGTTACCTATTATCGATCTCCTGCTTTCTTGCGGCCTGCACGGTCCAAGCTCAGTTCGTTTCTTTAGGTATGAAGGGCGGTATCCCCGTGACTCCCGCGCTCCCCAATCTCTCTTACTCCGATCTGTATCAGGATACCGGGCGCTGGACCGTCGGCCCGACCATCGAGTTGCATCTAGTTTCCAGTCTTTCATTCGAAGCGGACGCGCTCTTCCGAGGGTACACCGTGGTCACGAATTTCGTCAGTTTTTCACCCTCCAACACCCCCCTGTTGGACAGCTCCAAGGCTTCGGTCAAGGCGTGGGACTTCCCGCTCCTGCTGAAATATCGCATTACCTCCCGCGCTATTCGGCCATTCGTGGACGGGGGCTACCTATTCACCCACGAATCCACCGATGTGTTCACGTCCTCTATATGCGCAGCGGCCACACTACCGTGCGTGCCGCCCAATCCCCCTGACTACAACGGCGAGTTCAAAAGCTCCCTCAACCTGAATGGGCCGGCCGCCGGAGCGGGAGTTGAATTCCGTTACGGCCGGATCAAGATCGCACCAGAGGTACGCTACTCGCACCTCAATCCAAACATCAATCTCGCAACCGTGCTGGTCGGCGTCACGTTTTGACTCCCGGCTATTCGCGAGTCATGAGCGCTCAACGCGGCGCGCTACTGACGGCGGCGATTTTCCTCGCCATCGCGATTCCCGCCTGCGCGATTCGCCCACTCTGGCTGGACGAAATCCTACAACTGATGGAAACGCGCCAGCCCTCAACCACGCGCATGATCATGAACGTGCGCCAAACAGCCGGAGCGGCCCCGCTGGGTTATCTAGTACAGCACGAAGTCTTGAAGATCACCGGATATTCGATGGTTCTGGCCCGTCTTCCCTCCGCGTTATTCGGTGCCGGAGCTGTTTTCTTGGTGGCTCTTCTCGGGACGCAGCTCGGGCTGAAGCGCGGCTGGCTGCCCGGCGCGATCTTCGGACTCTGTCCGCAGACGCTACGCTACGCCGCCGAATCGCGGGTCTACTCCCAAGCGTTGTTCCTGTCGGTGCTGGCAACCTACCTTTATCTGCGCCTCGCCGCGCGGCCCCGGCCGGGCATCGCTGCCCTTTACTGGTTGGTATTGACCGCGGGCGTCTACACACAACCTTATTCGGTTTGTATCGGAATCGCGCATCTGCTTTGCTCGGTTACCTGCCGGGCTCGGCGAACCGTTTTGTTATGCGGCCCTGGGCCCTTACTGGCACTGATCGCATTCCTGCCGTGGTTCTGGTGGGCACAAACTGGGTGGGCTGCGAGTAACGCCACCAACGGATTTCAATTTTCGTTCTCGCTCAAGACCCCACTTCTGCTATTCCGCGAATTCGCGGGCGCAGGCTATTGGGGATCCGGATTACTTCTGCTATTGTGCGCTGCCGCGCTGAAGGGACGCTGCCTCCACAGACGAGAGAGAGTTCTGCTGGTTCTCTCGATCTCGACGGTGCCCGTTGTGGTCCTGTGCGGCGACGCCTGGTTTGGGTATTTCATCGCGGCACGACAAATCATTTGGATCCTGCCGGCAGTGGCAGTTCTCGCTGCCGCAGCGATCGAGTGTTATCCGCGGACCGGGCTCGCGCTCGCGATTTTGCTCCTTATTGTCTGCATTCGGCAAAGCGTCACATTCTTCCAATCCCCCAGCGAGAATTGGGAGATGGCCGCGAATTTATTGGTGGACCGGGTCCGCCAAGGGGACTGCCTCACGGTCGCTCCGCCCGAGCAAGCTCCTCTCTACGAGTTCTTCCGTCCCGAACTGAGAAGCGAGCCCTGTGACGCCCGACGCATCGTGCTTGCGGTCACCCCCGCTGCTACCAGCACGCAGCGCAGCTCCGCGATTGGGACGTTGATTTCCGCCGGCTACAAAGAGGCGGGTGAGGTGGTCGTGGGTCGATCCGACATCGTCTCGTTCCATCGCCCCTGAAGACGGATGTTATGGTTCGCTTCGAACCCTAACGATGATATAGAACCCGTATGTTGCATAATCCGCGTTGCCGGAAGTCCTGCGTATCCGTACGACCAACCCGGGTTAGGCGCGGATGCCGCGCTTGAAGTGGCAATACGCGGTAACCAAAGTACACGTTGGGCGTCTTACCTCCCATGAGGACGTGGTGGATCGCATTCGTCCTAGGTTTTGTTTCTGGCGGCATCGGCATTCGTGCTCAACCTCCCGCCGGTAGCGACACGAACGAGCCTGGTACGGCGGTGACAAAACCGAACTTGGAGATACCAACTCTGAGGTCGCTCATCTCCTTCGATCAATCTCTGCCTGCAACCGATCTGGCGAATGCCTTGTTTCGCTGGTCAAGCAGATTGGCTACCTTCGGGATCGATGGAAACACGGTTATTCCCGATCCCGGATTTCTGAAGAATCTCACGATTGAATCCTTCGGATATGGCCTGAACACACCCCAGGAGTTCGCTTTCTCACCGGGCTACTTTGCAGCCCTGTTTAACTTGCAGGGACTGGAATGTCCTCGTTGCGTCCTCGGGCCGGTAACCCGATCGAGATTCACACTTCCTCCATTCGGCGCCTTAGCAAACCTTAGGCTTCACGATGGCCGGATTGAGCTATTCGCGGGCTTCAGTGGTATCGAAGCATGGAAACCGGACGGCAGCTTCGAACCGCGGGGCCGGAGTCTATGGACGAATTCCTACGGCGACGCTTGGCTTACACAAACACAGGCTGGCATTAGGCTTGCACTCGACCGGAATCAACGTGTTTCGGTAGGAGCGACGGGCCGGTACCTATATAACTTCGGATCAGGTCCACGACATGGAGTACCTTTAGTGGCGATGTCATGTTCAAACTTGGGCATTGAAGCACCGCCGCAGTCGCACACGTCAAGAAACCACTAGCGTCGCTTGGATGGTCGCGCACATTTCCAGTGGCACTTCGGGCAAGTAGTCTGGCGATGGGCCAGGGGACGGGAAGAACGGCGGACCCTCGGTGCAATATTCCTCAGCGAGTCTACATGGTGTTGGGATTGCTTCGGTCCGAAGCTTCGGACACTATCCTGTAACGGTAGATGTTGGCGAAGACCTCGTGGGCCTCGTCAATAATGCACAGGTCGAACTGCTCGCTGTTGCGCAGCAGTTCGGCGCCTCGATCACTGCCCGCCACTTCTCGGCCTACCAGAAAAACTCCCGGGCCCGAGAAACCTCCTTCGTCCAGACGCCCCTCGACCGCCTGTATAGAAAAAAGACGGTAAAGTTCGTCCTGCCATTGGCCAAGAAGCGGTTTTGGCACAACCAAAAGTACCCGCGCCGCAGCGCCCTCGGAGCGCAGTTGTGCCACGACCAAACCGGCTTCGATGGTCTTTCCCAACCCGACTTCGTCAGCCAGGATGCATCCGCCCTCGGGAATCCTCTTCAAGGCGAAGATCACGGCATCGATTTGATGTGGATTCGGATCAATGCGACCTTGCCTCTGTGCGGCAGCGTAGCGCTGCTGTTCATCCGCCCGACGCAGCCGGACGAGCTGTTCGGCCAAATACCGACGCTGGATGGGGTGAGGAACGGTCATCGGTACGCATCCGATTAAGTATTGGCTATAGTTCGGTTCAGCACAGAGCGAACATCTGTGATTGTAGTTCATATGGCAATCTAGCTGACAACCTGCATTTCCTACCGCAGCCCGTATCTTCGATTGGCGTTGCCCCCGCGTGGGTGCCCACCAAACAAAAAATACGGGTGCAAGAATCCCTCGCGGGCACGGTTTTCTCTGATTTCGACCCTGCGCTGAAGGCGGTTAGAACAGTCGCCACCATGGAGACCGAATCGAGACCGGTTGATCGAACCTCCGGGGAACCGGTGCGCAGATTGTGGTCAGCCGCAACAATGGAGTCAGGAGTTCGGGGAGTGAGAAGACTGACGAAAGAAACCTCGCCCATCTAACCTCAATGGATGACGCCGAAAATCTCTCTCGCGTGGCTTGTTCGGACAACAGCCTGATTCCTGGCAACATGGGTCACTCGGTCGCACCTCTGCAAGGGCCGGAGTTTGAATGTTAACCGGGCCATTGTCGGTCACGCTATCAGAGCACAACTGCGCGAAGGCTCCTCGAGATGTCCGCGATGAGTGATTCACACTGCCGTAAACAGGCCGATGCCAAAATGGCTACCTCGTCCTAGAAGCAGAGGACCCCGGACTGCTGCTTTGAAGCTAAGGTTGAGGCGAGCGGACAACGAGCCGCAGGGACCTTTTTGGATGTCGATCACCTCCACGATTTGCGGAATTGGGAGTGCGCGCCGGGCGCATTCAGCTTTGAGGTCGGAGGCGATGAAGTCGGGGTCCGATTGGGCATGTTTTGGGTGGCGCGTTGTCTGGTAGGGGGTTACGCTTCGCCAGATTCGAGAGAACCCGAATACCGTATCGCCATCTGTAGAAGCTGGCACGAGTCGGAATTCGCCTTCGGGCCCGCAGACGAGAACTCGGAGCTCGTCAAGGGCGCGTGCGAGGGTATCCCAGGATCTGATTGTTTTGGAGTTACGGTCGCAGAAGTCGGGGGCGATGACGGCCACGCGACTGATATGGGCTCCGACGCCGGAAGAATAGGCGGCGAAGAAGAGATGAGCGTGGTGGCCCTCTCGGGCCGGGGTACCGTTCGTGTCATGGCCGTGGAACAGGACGGGGAGGGGGCGGTTGGGGCCGATTATGTTTTGCGCGCGGGCCATTACAGCACGCCGGAGAGCACGTAGGACAAGAGTGGCGTCTTCAACAGCCAAAGTATGGGAACCAGCGATTCCAAAGACATGCACACCGGGACTCCGCTCCAAGGCTGGCTGCATGAGGCCGAGTCCGACGAACCGGCCGTCGCCGATGAGAAGCGGGCCTCGGATGGGTTGTTCGAAGGCGATTTCGGCGTGCCGGAGTCTTCCTTCGAAGCGTCCGGGAGAGTATGCGCCAGCCATTTCGCCGCGGACCAGGAAGGGCTCCTCCTGGACGCGAATGTCGGTTGGACGCGCGGAGATTCCGGCGTGGCGGCAGGCTTGCGCGAGGGCATATGCCGACCGCCCTTCGGACTCGGCGCGTTGGGACCCGCGACGCGCGAACGGCACCGGCTCGGGCAGGATAACTGGAGTCACGCTGCGCCACTTTCTTGCAGAACGGTCGAACCCGTAATGATCGATCATGTCCGGCGGCGCAATTTGGACCAATATGGCGGGAGTGTCCGTAGGCGTTTGTTTGTTGGTCCCGGAGACTGGCAGCCCGCTGAACGCCCACTCCAGATCAGGAATTGGAATCAGGCAATCAGGGGGGATCAGAACCGCGATGCGGCGGATTGAAGGTGAGGTTTGCTTGTGACCGATGCTGGGAAGTGGAACGATGCAAACGCGGCGGGTGAGGTCATTGGAAGCCGCCGATCGTCCCGTCAGAAAGCGTTCGACCAGTGGTTGACATTCAGGCATTGCCTCTACCAGGCGGCGTGCCGCGCTTTCCCGCGCCTCTTCAGTCAGCGAAACAGTTTTCGTCTGGGGGATCGGGTAGAAGCGATTGAGATCGGTGAATTCGCGAATCTCGAAATAGAACCTGGTTCCAGGGGCGTCGTAGGAGATCGTGCGGTATACGGGCTTGGGAGGCTGCCGGAATAAGAACTTTCGGCTTACCGTATCCCATCTGAATCGGGACGCCGCCGCTTGGTGACGGCGAATCAGGCTGTCGAGTGAGCCGGGGGCAGGACAGCGAAGACCGGCTTGCGATTGTCCGCCCGGGCGGGACACCGTGCCCCGGCCTTGGAGGAGCCTGTCGACGTCGATACGGGCGTGAACCTCGGCCTGTGCCCACGCGCCGTCCAGCCCGCGACCGAAGCAGTAGAGGCGTTGCGCGAGGCTGCAAACTAGGCTGGCGTGTTCAGTCCCTTGATCGAAGGTCCACGCGTAGAAAAAGGTTCTGTCGTTTTCGATGCGCCAAGGCGAGAGTGTTTTTTCAGCTCGGATATCGGGCACTCTGTTCGGGTCGCCGCCGACCGAGTCGAGATCGTTGTTCGGCACGAACGACGTGACGCGACGGACGCGGCTACGCGGAGGGAACGCGATATTCGGTGGGTTCTGACGCTCCAACCATTGGAACGCCGCGGCCCGGTCCTTCCTGGCATTGTCGCCTTCCCCTCCCGCCCAGCGTCCGCCGTAAGCACCGGCGACAAGGGCCTGGAAGAGGCGAAAGGGGGATGGAGGCCAATCGCCGGCGCCGTGCCAGAGAGGCTGGAGGAGATGCACCTCGATCAAAAGGATCGGCATGAATTCCTTTAATTCTTCGCAGCTTCCTTTTGGGGTTTGGCTTTGACCTTTTTGGACTCGCCGAGGTCGGCCTTTGCGAGGTCCCGGCTAAAGGTGCCATTTTGATCGGGACCGACGCCAAAGGCCTGAGCGGCGGCGCGAGCGTACTCGCGCAGCATTTCGGTGGAAAGACCGATGGTCGTTCTATTTCCCGTGCGTTGAACCAAGGTCCAGTGCGACGGAGAGTCGGGGTCGGGAGTAAGCAGGCAACCCTGGCGGAGGAAACCATCCTGCGGTTCAGTGGCGGCAATGAGTGCGAGGGCAAGGATGTAGCGTCGCAGCGCGAGCCCATTTTCCTTGCTATCCAACTGGCGTAATGCGACGAGGTTGACGGTGACATCGCGGAAGATTCCGCCTCTAGCGACGACGCCGCCATGGGTATCGACAGCGGGCACGTGAACGAAACCGCGAATCGCGAGCGGATTCTTCGTGTCTCCCTCGGCTTTCTGCTTCTCCTCTTCAGAGAAAACTTCGAGCGCGGCATAGTCCACAGGGGGCTCATACTGGGCGGAGCGGCGCAGCGACTCAACATCCCAGGCGCGGACGACGCTCTGCACAATGCGCGGGAGTTTGGCCTGCTCACCACGCGAGTCCCATGCCCCGAATATGATCGAGGTCGGAGCCAGTTTAGCGATAGGAGCGGCGTCTCCGCGAGTCCGATAAGCGTCGAATGCCGCTTTTACCTCTTTGTAGAGGGTGGACGAACGAACCAGCGCATCGCCAATACGGTGGCCAACATCCAGGATTGACACGGCCGTTCCGTTTTCGACTTGGATTTCAACTTGGGGGACGAAAGCAGCAAGCGGGTTTTCCGGTCGCCCTTCGGCAGCTTTCCTAAATAGCGGCTCCATCCGATTCGCCTGAGAGCCAACGGAGTCGATTTGCACCACAGTGGTTCCGTCGCTAAGCTCGTCCGTAGCGTAGGGACCGTGTTTGCGATCGTCTTTCATCGCGTAAGTTGGGGGGAAGATAACGCCTTCCTTCCCTTCAACTGGAATCAGTACTTGGCGGAGGTGAAGAGCGACGGGACCTCGGAGGTCGTCCGCCCAGGTGTCAATGTGGACTTTCTGTACAGTAAGCGTTGGTGCAGGGGTCATAATTATTCCTCTTCAGCGTTAGTGATGCAACGCGCTTGATTTTCTTTGCCAGGCCAGCCCAGATTCATGCGAAATGCACGCACTGGGAAGCCAGTTACTCCGGAACCCAACACAGCGCGGGCGAGGCAAGGCGGGAGCCATGCATTGCTGACGTTGTAACGGTAAGCGAGTTTGTTCCTAGGATCGAGACGGGAAGGCCGGGCGTTCTGAAGGCCGACGGCGGCAAGCAACTCCACCAGGGGGAAACCGACCATGCTAATGGACGGTTGGTCATTGGGAGAAAACCCCGCGTCGAGAGGTATGTAGTCGCGCCTCCAGTCGAAGCGAAAACTGCTGTCCATAGGCGCGGAGAAGGCGAAGGGGTCGAGGGCGATACGGCTCAGAGCAGCATCGTCGAACGGGGAGAGCAGGGAGACGGAATCGCGAGCCAGAGCTGCGCCTGGGTAACCACCGGCTCCCGCCCAAAACTTCACATTGTCACGGCCGGTTCGGCGCGGATCATCGAGCCAGTGTTCGACCGGAATGTGGACCCCTCCAAAAGAGAGGTGAACCGGAAGCGTCGCGGGCGAATCGGGCGGAGCGCCGGGGAAGAACTGGCCGACGACGGTTACGGTTTCAACTTGCCATCTCGCTGCTGAGAGGGGTTCGTTGCCGGGTGTGCGCGGCGGTGCAATTGCGACCACTTTACAGCGTGCTAGGAAGCGAACGGCTTTCTCGATGCAATCTTCGGATGCGTCGAGTTCGAAACGGCACTCGGTTTCGTTGGAGGAATAGTTGAACCGCATCATGCAAGGGCCGCTGAGAACTTCCGTCATCTCCGTTAGGCCGAGGCAGGCGAAAACCTGGCCGGGATTACGAAGGTCAACAGGTATGCTGGCAGGGTTCATGGGTCTTTGCCGTTCTGGGCGGGCATTAGGTCCAAGGCCGCGGACGCTTTCCAATCGACGGCGCGCAAGAGAGTTTCCCACCACGCCAGCCCCCACGGCCCCCACTGAGCCTGAACTCGCGTGAACCGCAGGGCCGCTTCGCGAGCGCGGGGGGTTACCAAGGAAGGAGGGTTGTTCGGATCTTTGGCCGCAATTACAGGTCGAGCGAAGCCATGGTGAGCAACGACGATATGGCGGGCCAGGTCGCGCAGTTCCCCAGGAAGAGAGTTGAAGACGCTCTCGCCGTCGCCAAGGGAACCAAACTCGTGGCGGTATCCATTTAGCAGCCCGTGTCTAAACCGACCGTTTTCCAGCCGGCGGAAAATATCTGACAGCGGGCGTTGATCGGCGAGAAACTCGAACCACGCAGTGGGGAGTTCGCGGATCTTGGTGTAAGAGGTCT
>Ga0182024_10010825_pt1 | contig 18492 bp, 18 predicted proteins | sample P32metaG_FD_120480 | JGI IMG/M metagenome (GOLD analysis project Ga0182024, IMG submission 120480) | Permafrost microbial communities from Stordalen Mire, Sweden - P3-2 metaG (Illumina Assembly) | ecosystem: Environmental > Terrestrial > Soil > Wetlands > Permafrost | place: Sweden: Stordalen... | reverse complement strand
TTCGAAACCCGCGCCTCGAATTGGACATCGACGAGCTTGAGGATCTTCAGAAGCTTTCGTCACTTCTGAGCGCTGATTCCGCAACCTACCAGTGGCTTTACCTGCACGGGATGAATGCTCCGAAGCTGGGCGCAAGCGCGGCAATGTAAAGAAAAGGCCCTGAGCGCCTCAGAGAGTTGGGAGGGAAACTTAGGATTGATAGTGACACCACAGGCACCTATGTCACCGCCGCGCTGCCACTTGCGAGTGCCAAACAGCCTCCCGATGATCTAAATCGAACGGCTGCGGCCGCGAGCGTTTGATCCAATTCGTCTGCCCAATCCATCGTAACTCCGGACAGGCGCTGGTTGAATTGGGCATCGACGAACTGCGGATATTCAGAAGCTTTCGTCACTTTTCTGCGCGCTGATTCCGCAAGGTACCGGTGGCTTTACCTGCACGGAGTGAACGCTCTGAAGCTGGGAGCGAGCGCCGGCAATGTAAAGAAAAAGCCCCACCCTCGAAAACCGAGGATGGGGCACCCGGAAAAGCAGAATCAAATCCCTCATGCGGAGAGAAAAAGGCAGCCGCCTCGTCGATCAATTTCCGCTCGGGTAATGCGTCATCTTCTTGATCGCGTCACCGTCAACCTTCTTGAACTCGAGCCTGTAGAAGTGATCCGGCCATGGACCCGTAATCGTGGCTTGGTGCGGCGCCTGCGGGCTCGGCAGCGGCCGGCATTGAGGATACTTCTGCCCGTCCGCCTGCGGCGGGATCGTTCGGTTCGTGCCGTCCAGCGCATGGTCGGTGAACGATGGGGCCGGCGAATCCATTGCGAACACGGAAGGGTACTTGTGCCCGTGCATTGGTTCCGTTTCTCCCGGCTGGATGGTCACCTCGAGCAACCGTAGGTGGCCGTTCTCGAAAAGAATCTTATGAATATTCCCGGCAGCATTCGGGGAGTCCAGAGAGTCGGGCCATTTCCACTCCTGAACACCGCCCGATACGCGCTGCTGCTGTGCCGCGAAACTCTGCGCCTGTACCGCTGCAGGAACTCCCTCCCACCCTCGCGCTATCCAACCTGCCATCACCGCCAATGCGAATCCCGTGACGAGCATTAATTTGCGAACGTTCATGTTTTCCCTTCCAGTGACCGCAAGACTTAAAAGTGAAGAGAAAATTTCCATGCCGAATTCATTGTGAATGATCCGCAGTAGATCAGATAACCTGATCGCGGCGGAGGCGCTCGATGTCGGCATCGCCGTAGCCTAGCTCGCGAAGAATCGGATCCGTGTCCGCGCCGAGCGCGGGGATGGGACCGAATTGCACGGGACTATCGGAGAGCCGCAGCGGGCTGCCCATCACCGGCACCGGACCTACGGGCGACTCCATTTCGCGAATCATCTTCCGCGCAATCACCTGGGGATGAGCCAGCACTTCGGCCATGCCTCGCACCAAGCCATTCGGCAGGCGGGCCTTCTTCAGGCGGTCGAACCATACGTCGTGGGAATGCGTCTGAAAAATTTGCTCGATGAGTTCTTCGAGCACGCCACGATTTTTTCGCCGCGCTTCGGTGGTCCTGAAGCGCGCGTCTTCGAGCAGGTCGGGGCGCTCGATAACTTCCTTGCAGAAAATATCCCAATCCTGCGCGGTGGCGACGGCGAGGTTCACGTAGACGCCATCACCGGCGAGATAAGGACCGTACGGCGTGACGTACTGGTGGCGCATGCCCGTGCGCGGCGGTTCTTCTCCCGTATGCCAATAATGGTGCGGAGAATATCCGAGCCACGCGAGCGCGGACTCAAACATGGAGATGTCGATGGTCTGGCCGCGGCCCGTTTTTTCGCGCTGGTAGAGCGCCAGAAGAATTCCAATCGTCGCGTAGAGCGAGGAGGAAAGATCGATGATCGGGACGCCGACTTTCGCGGGCTTATCCGGATAGCCGGTCATGGCCATGATGCCGGATTCACCTTGTATCAGCAGATCGTAGGCTTTCACGTCACGGTAAGGGCCATCCTGGCCGTAGCCCGAGAGCGAACAATAAATGAGGCGTGGATTGAGCGCGCAAAGATCGTCAGCGCCCAAGCCGAGGCGCGCGGCGGCGCCCGCCGCAAAGTTTTCGAGCACCACATCGACCGTCTTCGCCAAGCGGCGCACAATTTCGACGCCTTCCTTTTTCTTCATGTCCACCGTGAAGCTGCGCTTGTTGCCGTTGACCCAGACGAAACCGGAGGAAAGCCCCTTCACCACCGAATCCCAATGGCGAATCAAGTCTCCGACGCCGGGCTTTTCGATCTTGATCACTTCCGCGCCCATATCGCCTAGGATCCGCGAGCAATGAGGACCGGCCAGGGAAACTTCCATGGCCAGGACGCGCACGCCCGAAAGAGCGAGAGAAGGCTTCTTGCTCTGGTCGGCGGGCATCAGGATCGAACCTCCGGGAACAAGTCGTGCTGGGGCGCGTGAGCTTTCTTCCACACCATCACACTGCGCACGTAGTCGATCACGATTTTTCCTTCCTGCTGCACGCCGCGCGTGCGGACTTTCACGATGCCCCATTGAGGCTTCGATTTCGATTCGCGCTTTTCGAGAACTTCGGATTCGGAGTAGAGCGTGTCGCCGGCAAAAACCGGATGGGGGAGCTTGATTTCATCCCAGCCGAGAGCGAAGCCGTTCTCGCTCACGTCGGCCACACCCATTCCGGCGACGATCGCGAGCGTGATGACGCTATTGACCAGGCATTTGCCGAATTCCGTGCGCTTGCCGTATTCGTTGTTGAAATGAATTTGATTCGTGTTGTTCGTGAGCAGGGTGAACCAGATATTGTCATTTTCCGTGACCGTTCTTCCCAAACGGCAGCGGTAAATATCCCCTACCTCGAAATCCTCGAAATAGCGGCCCTCCCAGCCCAGCTTGATCGGCATTCGAAATCCCTCCTAAGAGAATGGAATCCCCGCAAACAGGAAACGATGAATACGTGCAATCAGATTACAGTCAGATACCGCGCGATTCCGCGAGTTCGACGGTCTGGCGTGCGCGGTCAACGATGGGATAGTCCAGCAATTGTCCCCCGAAAGCAACCGCGCCCTCGCCCCGCGCCCTCGCTTCTTCAAATGCCTGCAACACTCGCCGGGCGTATTCGAGTTCGGGAGCCGTGGGAGTGAAGGCGGCGTTGACGGCCTCGATTTGCGTGGGATGAATCAAGGACATGCCCGAAAAACCGAGGCGGCGCGATTGCAGAGAAAATTTCCGCAGGCCTTCGGGATCCTGAAGATCGGTCCAGACACCGTCGATCGATTGGACGTGCGCGGCCGCGGCGGCCATCACCAGCGCCGAACGCGCGTAGATCAGGTCGCGAGCCTCGCCCTCGCGCTGGAGCGGCAGGCCGAGTTCGCGCGAAAAATCCTCGGCGCCGAACATCAGGCCCAGCACGCGCGGAGAAGCGCCGGCGACTGCGAGAGCGTTAAACATGCCGCGGGGGCTTTCAATCGCCGCGAGAAGGCGCAAACTTCGAGTTGCAATTCCGAGATGGGTTTCGCGGGCGTCGAGAATGCCTTCGACAATTTTGATCTGATCGGGCGTCTCGACCTTCGGCAACACGAGGCCGTCCAGGCCGGGGCGGACGACGGCTGAGAGGTCCTCGTGCATGCGTTCGTGGCCGACGGCATTGATGCGCACAAATCGGGCCGGAGTGCGAAACGATGCATCCGTTTTCCGGCGCGCGGCAATCTGGTCGAGCGAGTCCACAATCTGGCGCCGCGCGGTTTCCTTTTCCGCGGGCGCGACGCCATCCTCGATGTCCATCATGATGGCATCGACCGGAAGGCCCAGCGCTTTTTCGATCATGCGCCGGCGATCGCCCGGAACGAACATCCAGGAACGGAAAATCTTTTTCTCATTCATTCGTCAAAGAACCTTTCGCCCTGTTTTGCGAGCCGAATCAAGCGATTTGCGGCTGACTGGCCGGAATACAAAAGAAATTCGCGCGCCAAATCTCAAGACTTCGATCCGCGGGGGACTCTCGCGGCCGTCCGGCGCGACCGACCTGATCGAGAGAGAGGGCCGGCTCCGAATGCTGTGAACACGAAGGCGGAGCCGACGACAATGGAACGAAAAGGCCCCACCCTCAAAAACCGAGGATGGGGCACCCGGAAAAGCAGAATCAAATCCCGAACGAGCGGGCAGACAAACAACGCTGTTCCGGAGACTAGAAAATCCAGGTTGGGAACGGGAAAAGCCACATCCAATCGCGGAAAAAGCACCGCGAGGAGAAGACGCCGCGCGCCGGCGTTTATGTCGGAGCTGAAGCTCCGATCCCCTAAAAAACATTTATTCGCCTCGGCTCCGCATTTTTCCTTACGGTCGAATCTGGCCGCCGCTCCGGCCCCTAAGGTTCTTGTCGGAGCTATGCTTCGACCACCTGAAAAGCATTCATGAGATTGCTCCTAATATGACTTGGGCATCTTCAGCACGTTCTGGCCGAGAAAAGCGAGCACCAGATTATTATTCACCGGGGCGACGGTGAACAGGCGCGTCTCGCGGAATTTTCTCTCCACATCGTAGTCGCGCGCAAAGCCGTAGCCGCCATAGGTGGTGAGGCAGACGTTGGCTGCTTCCCAGGACGCTTCCGACGCGAGCAGCTTGGCCATATTGGCCTCGGCACCGCACTTTTCCTTGCGGTCGAATTTCGCCGCCGCGTCAAAGCGCATCAAATCGGCCGCTTCGACGTGCGCGTACGCCTGCGCGATGGGGAACTGGACGCCTTGATTCGCGCCGATGGGACGCCCGAACACGACGCGTTCGCGGGCGTAGGAACTTGCGCGGTCAACGAACCAGCGGCCATCACCAATCGCCTCGGAAGCGATCAGGATTCTCTCCGCGTTCCAGCCGTCGATGATGTAGCGGAAGCCTTTGCCTTCTTCGCCGATCAGGTTTTCGGCGGGGATTTCCAAATCCTCGATGAAAAGAGTGTTGGTGTGATGATTGATCATCATGTCCAGCGGGCGAATATCAAGTTTCCCCTTGACGTTCCGCATGTCCACGATGAAAACGGAAATGCCCTGCGTTTTGTCCTGCACGTCGGCGTAGGAGGTCGTGCGCGCCAGAAGCAACATCAAGTCCGATTGCTTTGCGCGGGAGATGAAGATTTTCTGGCCATTGACGATATACCGGTCGCCTTTGCGGACGGCGCGGGTTTCGATGCGGGTCGTTTCCGAGCCGGCGTTCGGCTCAGTGACGGCGAAAGCCTGCAGACGAAGCTCGCCTTTGGCGATTGCAGGAAGATAGCGGCGCTTCTGCTCCTCACTGCCGTGACGAAGCACGGTGCCCATGGTGTACATCTGCGCGTGACAGGCGCCGGGGTTTCCTCCCGAGCGATTAATTTCTTCCAGAATGATGCCGGCTTCCGTGATGCCGAGGCCCGCTCCGCCGTACTCCTCGGGAATGAGCGCGGCCAGGTAGCCGCTGGCCGTGAGCGCGTCGACGAACTCCTGCGGGTAGCGCTCTTTCTTATCCACTTCACGCCAATACGCATCCGGGAAATCACGGCAAAGCGTGCGGACCGCGTCGCGTATCGCGCGCCGATCTTCGTGCCGGTCTTCTTGCTGCAAAGGTGATGCCATGCATGGCCTCCGCCATCTACGAACGTGTTGATTCAATTCCCCGGATCGGTCAGACTACGTCCGCTTCACTGGTTTTCACCGCAGCACAATCACATTCGCTCGCCGGATGAAGAGCGAATCAAGAGAACGCCATGTCGAAACGAGTTGCGATACTGGACGACTACCAAGGCGCCGCGGCTGCGCAGCCCCAATGGCAACGACTGGCTGATCGCATTGTACTCGAAGTTTACCGCGACACGGTACATCGCGAAGACGAGCTGATCGAGCGCCTCCGGCCCTATTCCATCGTGGTTGCGATCCGCGAGCGCACTCGCTTCTCGGCCAGTGTTCTCAAGCAACTGCACGCGCTCGAACTACTCTCGCTCACCGGGCGCAATTCGGGTCAGGCGGACATAGCCGCGGCCACGGAGCAAAACATCCTTGTCACGCAGACCGAAGGCTCGGGGGCTTCGACGATTGAGTTGACCATGGCGCTCATTCTCGGCGTCGCGCACAGGGTGGTACAAGAGGACCGCGCGATTCGCCACGGCCTCTGGCAAACGGGAGTTGGTTTCGATCTCGCCGGAAAAACTCTGGGCGTCATAGGGCTAGGACGGATCGGCACACCGATCGCGGCGTTTGGAAAATCGCTGGGCATGCGGGTGCTGGCCTGGAGCTCGAATCTCACCGGGGAAACGGCGGCAGCCGCGGGCGCGACCTACGCGCCGCTCGATGACCTGCTACGCGAAAGCGACGTGGTGACGCTGCACTTGCGGCTCTCCGAACGGACGAAGGGGATTATTTCGGCGCGGCATCTCTCTCTCATGAAGCCAACGGCGTGTCTGGTGAACACCGCGCGCGGCCCGCTGGTTGATGAAGAAGCGCTTGTGAAGGCTCTGCGCGAGGGGCAGATCCGAAGCGCGGCGCTCGATGTCTACGAAACCGAGCCGCTGGCTGTAGATCACCCGCTGCGGTCGCTTGAAAATGTCGTACTGACGCCGCACATGGGATATGTGACCGCCGAATCGTACGACCAATTTTTCAAGCAGGCGATCGACAACATTGCAGCGTATCTCGACGGCCGCATCCCGCTGGGTGCCATCAATCCGCAAGTGATGTCCGAAGCATCGCGCCGAAAATCGGCGGTGAGCGAACACTGACGGCGGTTCTGGAGGTTAGAAGTTGGAGGCTGGACGAAGGCTCGCGGGAGAGGCACCGCGAGAGGAAGGCGCTGTGCGTCAATCGTTTTATGCCGGAGCTGAAGCTCCGACGCCCTGAAAAACATTCATGAGATAGCGATTGGATCAGAAATGCTGTGTCGCGGAAATGATGGGATTCTTGCGCGCCGCGGAAGGCGCTACCGTGATCCGAAAGATTGAGTACGCATCGACGGCAATGGGATTGTAAGAAAAGGCCCCACCCTCAAAAACCGAGGATGGGGCACCCGCAAAAGCAACCCAGATTCAAATACCGAAAAAAAGAATGAGAAAGGATTCTGACGGAGCTAAAAGAATTCGTGTGGCGACTAACGAAAGTCGGTTTTCACAACCTATTTCGGTTCACAGATTTCATTCTGCGAAACGCATCGACGACAAGGGAGCGTCGGTGGAATTGTAGGAAAAGGCCCCACCCGCAAAATCAACCCAGATTCAATGCCGAAGAAGGTTGGATGACTCAGTGCCATCCGCGCGATTTAATTCTGGCGAAGAGGCGGCATCGGCAGAGGGATCTTGTAAACTTTCGCGCCCATTCCTACACCCTTCTCGCAAGTGTTGGGTGGCGTGGTGCAGGACGCTCTCGATCCGGGACATTCAGCCGCCCAAAACATGTAGCCAAGCATTCCGTTCGTCTTTCCGTCGCCATGAGGTTCGACAGTTTGCACGAATGAGCCGGTCGCGCTTTGCAGAGAATTACTGAAATCAGTGCATTCGGGTGACACGTCTCGGCGAGTCGCGATGTATAAACTGCCGGTAAATTTGGCCGGAGCAAGTGGTGGAATGGAAGCAGTGCCCTGCACATGCTCCTGCCAACCCGCTTCCAAAGGTACAACGCTCGTTTGTTCGGAAGAGACCATCGCATTTGCGTAGTCGAGCACCGGATGCGTTGTGCTTAACCAGTTGGCGGTGGCATATTGCGTCAACGGCGCGAGATAGCCGTCATCCAGGGCGAGGTCAATCGTGAGACGAGCCGCGGGATTCGTGGCTGCCGCATCATAGGGTAGAACGGAGCGATAGGCCGAGATGAATTCCTGCAAGCCGCTGAGATTCGGGCTGTGGTCATTCTCATAATCGATTTCAATGCCCACTCCCAGACGCTGTGCCGCCCGGACGGCGTTGATACCGAGTTGTTTGGGATTTGTCGCGAGCGCTTCATCCCAATCCTTCGAATACGTGAACCCGCCAATCGAGAGCATCACGCGGATCTTCTGTTGGGTAAAATAGTTCACAATCTCAGGCGTCATGCCGATCGGGATGCCGCCCGCGGTTTGAGTGTCCGTCGTGAGGTTCATTAACCTCAGAGGATTCACAAAACTGAGAACGACCAGATTCACGGACGGGAAACCGTCTCCCCGGTCGATGAGCCAATGATTTCCGCTGTCGAAGTCCGCCATATCGCGGACCCTATCCCAACCGCACAGGTCGCTCCCGCAGTGCCACACGCCGTAGACTTCGATCGGGGCCGTTGCGGAAGGAGCAGGCTGCGCCAACGCAACGGCAATCGCAAAAAGGCCGAGAATTCTTAACGCTTTACCCATCGTGTAGTGTTCCTCCGCATTAGCCCGATTCGCACCTTTATCTCGCGTCTCGTACTTTTTGTCCATGCCCCCGGCACAATCGATTGCCGCCACAGCGAAGCGAAATCAAAAGGGAAGACGAACCGTGAATCCACTCGTGCGTATTTGTCATGGCACCGGCTACATGGCCTCCTTACGGACCAGATTGTCGCCGAAATATATGAGAATATCTCGTACGATTACGAGCGATCATTTTGAAAGCCAGACGCAACAACCTGTTACGAACACTTGTCGGCACGAACAATCAGGCGTTGCTACGCGCAACGCTGGGGGTGTCCCTGGCGTTCTACTTAGCTTGGGGCCCAGCGGCGTACGGACAGGATATTTCAGGCCCCGCGCAACCGCCGTCTGAAACGCAACCACTCGGGCAGGAGGAAACGCAAAAGAATCCAAACGCGCCGTGTGTGCAACCGCCGCCCATGGTTCGTTGGCAAGATTACAAAGGACCATTCGCGAAGATCGTGGGGACGTTTGGCCGGAAACTAGAACGGAAATCCACTCATCCGCCTCCTTACAAACCCGGCCTGATTCTGTGCTCGTTCGACGCGGAGCATAAGTTCATTCTTTTCGTGGAAGACACGATTGATCCCGTTACGTTTCTCAACGCAGGGTTCAACGCCGGGATTGACCAGGCAGAGAACACGGACCCGGCTTTCGGCCAGGGCGCGGCTGGATACGGGAAACGTTTTGGCGCGGAGTTCGTCGGCAGCGCTTCCTTTGACTTCTTCAAGGACTTCGCTTACCCGACGATTTTTTCCGAGGATCCCCGCTACTATCGCCTCGCCCATGGGCGCTTCACAAACCGCCTGTTACACGCGATGGAACACTCAGTGGTGGCGCATCGAGAAACCGGCACGCACATGTTCAATTTTTCGGAATGGCTCGGAACGACCAGTGCGGTGGCTCTGAGTGACCTCTACCATCCGAACAACAGACCGGGTATCGCTCCCGCGGCAAAAAGCGTGGGGTACGGCGTACTGTCGGATACAGGCTCCGATGTGCTGCGCGAATTCTGGCCCGAGATCGCACGAAAATTTAAGCTGCCGTTCCGCCAAGAGCGGGGGTCGGCGAACTCCGATCAATAGTTCAACACCGATGGAATCTTACACGCCGAGAAAATAGCTCCAATCATTCAAGTTAGGCATGGCTGATTGACAATTCAGCGCTTAATGTGGAATCCCTTGCGCAAAACAAAATGCGGACACTTTTGACGATGCTCGGCATCGTGATCGGCGTGGGCGCGTAATCTGCACGGCCGCAATTGGGCAGGGCGGAAGCCAAAAAGTACAGGAACAAATTCAGAACATGGGAGAAAATATCGTCTTCGTAGCGGCAGGCAGGGTGAACATCAGCGGCGCGCGAACGCGCAGCAGTGCGACAAAGAAGTGATATGGATCACACGGCATGCCGACGCGCGCGGACAGCGTCGAGATCACACTTTTGTAGCGCTGTTTCTTTCGCCCACAAGCCGCTTCAACAATAGCCGTCCCGCCGTTTGGGGAGCGAGTTCGCGACGGCGCACTTGTTCGAACAAATCATCCGAGTCATATTCCGCTCGCTCGGTCGCCTCATTTACAAGTTCATGTGCGATGCCGAGAACACGGGCTTTCACCATGCGTTTTCGCCGACGGTCGAATTCTCCGGAGCCGTGGAGAAATTCCAAGTGCCGGGATATTGCGTCAAAGAGCGGGACAACACCTTCCTCTCGGGAAGCGACACAGGAGAACACGGGAGGCAGCCACGCTTGCTCGTTGGGACTGCCGAGAGCGAGCATCGAGCGAAGCTCCGCCTCCACGCGGCCGGCTCCTTCGCGGTCGGCTTTATTCACGGCGTGTATATCGGCGATCTCCAGAACACCGGCTTTAAGAGTCTGTACCTCGTCGCCTAAACCGGGGACGCTCACAACGACGATGGTCGCCGCCGCTTTCATGACGTCTACTTCATCCTGGCCAATGCCGACTGTTTCCAGGAAAATAAGCTCCCTGCCGGCTGCGTCCATTACATCGACGGAATCCGCGGCTGCGCGGCACAGACCGCCCAGAGCGCCATGGGTCGCCAGGCTGCGAATAAAGACGTCTTGCTCGCAAGCGACGTCGTTCATGCGGATGCGATCGCCGAGAATTGAGCCTCCCGAAAAAGGCGAGGAAGGATCGATCGCGACCACTCCGACTGAATGTTTGCGCTCACGAGCGACCCGCGCAAGCGCCCGAACGAGTGTGCTCTTGCCGCTCCCCGGGCTTCCGGTAATTCCCACCACGTGAGCCTTCCCCGTATGGGGATAGAGGCGTTCCATCAGAGCGTCCGCGAAATCGCCGCCGCGCTCCACGGCGGTGAGCCCACGAGAAAGCGCGCGGGACGATCCGCGCAAAATATCGTCGGCAAGCGCTTGGGGCCACTGTGTTTCGTTCATACGACCTTCCGATTTATGCTGACAGATTCTCGCATATCGTGAGGGCAACTAAGGATATCGCATGGGAGGCGCGGCGGGCGCAAACAGGAGTTCGCCCCCACGCCGGTTTGGGCATACCGAAAGGAACGCTAATTCCGAGCTGCGGCTCGGCTTATTGAGACGGCTTCTTACCCTGGTCTTGCCGGCTCTTCAAAGACTGATACTCCTGAATTTCCTGGTTGTTCGTGCAGTAGTACTCCTCCAACTTTTCGTGACCGAGAGACCATTTTCGCGGAGCCGAGTTCCAGGGCTTGGTCAGCACTTTTGGGTCTTCTATGGTGACTTGATAGATCAGATAGTTCTTCGAGGGACGAGAAAGGTGCTCGACCACATGTTCCTGGTCGCTGTGAAACCAGCCGACAAAGTTATTCCAGGTTCTTTCGTCAACAGCAATCACGTCGATGACGAGCGTATTCCCGCTCCAGTGCCCTACCGCATCGCCATCGAACGCAGGATCGGGATCGGATTCATGCGGCCGCCCGTCCGTGGGCACGACTCGCCAATTATTATTCAGCTCGTCGAGCTGAATCAGTTGGCCGGGAGTTTGGGAAAGCTGAATCGGATACGGGTTGGCCAAAAACATACCGGGAACGCCGCGCGGGACGCAATTCACGGACGGACGGCCCAGCTCAAGGTCGACTTCGGTCATAGGCTTGATTTTTGCCGCGGCCCACGGCTGGAACGGAGGCCGCTCTTCCGGCGTTAACTTCGGGTCAAATTGGCGCTGTGCGGGAGGATCTGAGACGTCGAAGCCTCCCGTTTGGCCGGGAAACCAAATGCCGGAAAGGTCGGGATGTCCGTCCGAGGAGCGGGGAGCGGGGCCGCCCGGCGGCAGAGCCGTCAATTTCGGCGTGAATTCGTCCTTCGAGGAAGTTTGAGTGGCGCCATTTGCCCGCCGCGCCTCCACGCAAACTGAAAATATCGATAGCGTCGCCAGAAGAGCGAGCGCACCCGCGCGTTTGCAAGTGCCGTGAACAATCCTTGTCATTGCGGACCTCCGAAAGCAAATGCCGCGCGAGTGATAGAGGCAGATCGAGTGAAACTTGCTCGTCACTTCAGTTCAAGTTCAGCGAGTCTATCCCCTGCGTTAGCAGGTTCCACACCCGCGTCAATCTGAACGGCAATACGATTCCCAAAGCCCACCGACGAGGAGAGTGTAACGGGTCGAGTCCCTAAATAAAAGAACTTGCTGCGTGACTAGTCCAGGCGTTGCCAGCGCACCTGCTTCGGCAAACGAACCTCCGAACCGCAGCGACCCGCCAATCGCTGGGTGATGTGACGCCAATTAGTCGAGAAAGGACCGGTTAAACGGTAGAAGCCATCAAGCGCGTCGGATGGCGGATACCAGATGGATGAACGGAAATTGGGTGGGTATTGACTTAGGATTCAGTCTTGATATCCTCTCTGCAGTGGCGAAGGAGTTCGCCCTAACCGCTGTCCTGAAGCCGGGACAGATGATGACTCCTGACAAGTATCCTTGTCGCGGAGTCATGTCCCCGGCAACGATCCCACAACTGAAATAGGAACGAGGAATGACATGCAAAATGTTTGGGCACTAGCTTCCTTGTGGGTCGGATTGGGACTCCTCGCAACCCTCCTGGCGATCTGGTTCAAGATCTCCACGGCATTGACGGAAATCGTTGTTGGGACCGTCGCTCAATTGTTCAGTGGTGCACTCGTCGGCCCCATAGGTCTCGGAGCATCGTCCGAGTGGATTCGTAGAAGAGTCGAAACCGCGGTATATGAGCGGGTATGGTGATCTGTCCGAAGTTGCCGCGACCGAATTGAAGGAAATTGTCAGCGATCTCGCGATTTGGTGTCGAGGCCGGATCGTTATTCGCAGGAGATTGTTCGCGAAACCGCACTTCACGCTTACAAGGGGAGAGTCGCACTAAGTCATATGAACAAATACGTGGTAGTCGGTATCGGAGGTTTCATTGGAGCGATTGCGCGATTTTGGCTCGGGGGATATATCGGCGACCGCATGGGGACGCGGTTCCCTTATGGGACATTTGTGATCAATTGCACGGGATCGTTCTTGATCGGATTTATCCTCACAATCCTTGCCGAGAGGACTCATTGGAGCCCGAACTGGAGGTATTTGATACCCGTTGGATTCATCGGGGCGTACACGACATTTTCAACGTTTGAGTACGAAACGTTTCGCAGCATCCAGGACGGCGAACTGCTCATGGCCGGATTAAACGTAATTTTGAGTGTCGTTGTGGGCTTTGTTTCGGTATGGCTGGGTGTGATCGCGGGAAGGACTATCAGATGAAACTGAAGCGGCTTCCGAAAGATTGCCAATTGCGAGCATCGCGGTCAAAGGGAGTTGCCCTATTTGCGCGGCTGTAAAGCGTTTCCGGGAGTCGTTGCCCGAACAGTTGCGAGCGGAAGAAGCGGGTGCCGGCGCCGCCGCGAAAGATCGTGGACGAACCAGGCACCAGAAATGCCGCGGAACTTGAAGCGGAACTTGTAGAGTTTCTTAAACAAGCAAGGCAGGGTGATCATACGGGAGGCGGTGTGCTGGGACGAGCCGCGGAGTTTCTCGTCGCTCAAAGAGGGATCTTGGATTAGGAGGAGTCATGCTCAAAGCTGGGCCTGCTAAGAAAGTCACCGTATACGTTGGGGAAGACCATCAGTATCACGGACAGTCAGTTTATTCGGCAATTCTCGACTTTCTGTTCTATCGCGGCGTTTCCGGGGCGAATGTCGTTCGCGGCGTAGCAGGATTTGGCGCCGATCACCATATGCACACAATGCATATCGAGCGACTGACGGAAAACCTTCCCGTCAAAATCGAATTCATCGAATCACCGGAAAAGGTCGAAGAACTCCTGCCGAAGCTGCACGAGATGGCGGGTACTGGACTGATTGATGTGCAAGATACGACTGTTGTTAAGCCGTCCGAAGCGTCCGCAAAGAGAGCACCACAGCCGACGGCTCCGCCTCTTAGGCGCGAAGGGAAGGCCAAGCTCATGAGAATCTTTATCGGTGAAAACGACAAATGGCATGACAAACCGCTGCACAAAGCGCTCGTCGAAAGCATGCGTGCCAACGACATCGCGGGTGTCACCGTCTATCAGGGGATTCTCGGATACGGCGCCAATCGGCGCATTCACAAGGAAGGGACATTGCATCTCTCGCATGACCGGCCAATCATGCTATCGGTAGTGGACACTGAAGAAAAGCTTCGCGCTTTCTCCCCGATTCTCGATGAGATGGTTCAACAGGGCCTGGTTGTTCTGTCCGACGTGGACATCATCAAATACACACATAACTACCAGGAGGAGGAGAGAAGGAAGGAGGTCCAGCAATGAAACTCGCAGGCAAAGCTAAGATGCTTCGCATCTATTTTGGCGAAAATGACATGCGGAAGGACAAACCCCTTTATCGTGCCATTGTCGAAAAATGCCGGGAACTGGATATTGCCGGAGCTACGGTGTTCCGGGGCATCGAAGGCTATGGTGCAAGCACGCTGATTCATCGCTCTTCTCTTCTGTCTTTCTCTTCGGACGCACCCATTATGGTCAGCGTGATTGATTCCGAGGACAAGGTAAAAAAGCTGATTCCGTATCTGGACGAGATGGTGGATCAAGGGCTGATTGCCGTGTCGGAGGTCGAAGTCATCAAGTATGTACATCAAGGTGGCGTACGCGCGTAGCGAGTTGCCGGTGAGTCCAAAGGCAACTGACAGAAATGGCGGAAAGCGCTCAACTCGGAATTCCGGCCGAAAAGAAGAATTGCGAGAGGTTCGTGGCGCGATTCGAAAACGCACGAGTCCGCTTTCAGAGTGGAAGGGCCTTCCAAGCAGCGCATACGCCGAGAGCACACCTTCTTTCTCCTCCGACGCCTCGCCGCGAAAGCAGGTAGGTCTTCATGTAGTTTTCAGGTTCGTATTGTAAAGGTCGCACAGGGATACATGCGTCCATTCTCTTAAATACTAGTTGGGAAGGAATCCCGCATTTGATCGTAGGGCGAGTGCGAAGTCCGGATTGGAATTTCGCTGTACCCCGCGTCGAATAGGAGCCGGTACCGGAAGCAGCTTGGCTTTGGATGGAACCGGAGGAACTCCGAATCCGTCCTCGGTTTGATCATCGATATGCCGCGTGCCGCCCGACAGGCGCGGCTTAACGCCAGTTTTCATTTCTGAGTGTAGGGACGCAGATGCCAAACTCCTTGGAGAGGTGAGGATAATGAAAAACATAAGGCCCATCACATTGGCTTTTTTCTTTCTTGTGCCGTCTTTTGCCCTGGCGCATCACTCGGTGACCGCGGAGTTCGATCCTTCAAGGACCATTACGTTGAAGGGCACAATCACGGGCGTCGACTGGGTAAATCCTCACGTCTATGTTCATGTAGATGTGAAAGATGAGGCTGGAAGCACACTGAGTTGGTCATTGGAGACCTATCCACCAGCGGTCTTGAAGAGGGGCGGAGTAGCTCGAGATACATTCAAGGATGGACTGGTTGTAACGTTCGATGCGTTTCCTTCAAAGGACGGCACGAAGGGCCTAGCCTTTCTTAAGCACGTTACATTCCCTGACGGCCATGGCCTGGAAGTCTGGATCGGCGATCCCGGCAAGTATAAGTAGCACCTTCGTCGTGTGCCGTGAACATGGTGGATTTTTCCAATGGATGTTCACGTCGAAGATGCCTGAATCGGAGGTTGTATGAAACTGCGTCGCTATATTTACATTCTCGTGTTGTTCGTGATTGCATGCCCTTTTTGCCGGCCCGCGTCCGGCCAGCACACGGCTGGAAATTCGCCTGGGGACGAGTCGAAGAAAGCAGCTCCCAGTTCTGCTGAAACTCCACGAACTCCGGATGGGAAGCCGGACCTCTCCGGGTTGTGGAACCCTGCTGGGGGGGGCAATACATTTATTATCCGCAAGGACGACCAGGGTAGAACCACCGACCTGGTTCTTGCCGAACCTGATCCTGACTTTTCCAAAGACGACGCCCTTCACCGCGCTCAACGCCCTGCTGCTCCGAACCAGCCCCCCTACAAACCCGAATTGTTGGAAAAGGTAAAGTCTCTGGATGAAAACACGAATAAATACGATGGGACCTTGCATTGTCAGCCGCCCGGCGTGCCTCGTATGGGACCGCCCCGCCAAATCCTTGAGTACCCTGGGCACGTAGTGTTTCTGTACCAAGGCGGCGAATCCAGCATCAACACATTTCGCGAGATACCGACGGATGGGCGCGACCATCAAGCCGACGCCGACCCTTCTTACCTGGGAGACTCCGTTGGCCATTGGGAAGGAGATACGCTGGCCGTTGACTCGGTGAATTTCATAGACCGCACGTGGCTTGCTCAGGACGGAAAATTTCACAGCGACGCCATGCGCGTGACGGAACGGTTGACGCGCGAGGGGAATAGTTTGAAATACGAAGTCACGGTCGACGATCCGAAGGTTTTTACTCGGCCCTGGGTTATGAATCCTCGTGTCCTTAAGCTCAATGCCGATCCAAAAGCTCTGCTCGACGAAGAACCGCCCTGCGTGGAAGTAGACGCGCAGCACCTGGTAACGAATGAGCACCACTAAGAGCTAAGTCCGAACTCTTTTATTCCGTTAGCGATCACGGCTCTTTCAAGAAAGCGAGCTATCGAATGACAAGCGGAGAAATCACTCGTTGCACGAGAACCACGATTCTGATGGCCGTTGCTGTGGTGTCACTTTTCTTTTGGCATGCTCGTGCATACGCGCAGGGCGACACCCAGCAGATCATCGACGACGCCGCGAAAGCACTGGGAGGCCGAGAAAATATTCTGGAAGCCAGGACACTGGTCCTTGAGGGTGGCGGCAATCAACTTGAACCCGAACAGGGTCTCCGATGGGACGAAATAGGCGTGGTGGGCGCTCCCTTGCAGATCAGGGACTACAAACGGACCTATGACTTGACGAATGGGCGCATCCGCACTGAGATGACGCAGCAAAGGGAATACATTGAATTCCAAGGTGAAGGCGCTATTCATCAAGCTCAATGCCTGGATGGCAATGTGGCATTTAATGTGGCCGAAAACGGGAAAGCGTCTCGTGTTTTCGGGCAAGGCCAGGTGGAGGAGCGCCGAGTGGAATATCTGCGCCACCCGCTGACGCTTGTGCGGGCTGCTCTCGAACCGGCAGCTAAACTCAGCAATATTCGCACGCAGGGGAACGAACGGCTGGTTGACCTGACGATTGGCAAGATCAAGCTGACGGCGGCGTTTGACAGTGCAACGAAGCTACCGACTCGGGTCATTCAAATGGTGGATAACCCAACGCTGGGCGACACTGCGATCGAGACGAGTTTCAGTGACTACAAAGAAGTCGGCGGCCTGATGCTGCCCACTCGGTTTACGACCAAGGAGGACCAGTTCGGCACCGCTGACATTCGCATCCGGCGACAGGCCGTCAACGTGGATATTGGTGACCTCGCGGCGCCACCCGATGTCGCCTCCGCGACGCCGCCCGCCCCGCCTCAGTCAAGCCCCGCGCCGGCGAAGGAAATTGCGAAAGGCATTTGGTTTGTGACGGGCACGACGCACCACAGTCTGCTTGTCGAGTTCAGCGATCATATGATGCTGGTTGAGGCCCCGAACGTGGAGCGTACGCTCGCGGTGATGGCGAAGGCCAAGGAACTTCGCCCGAACAAGCCCGTCACTGTGCTGGTGATGACGCATCATCATGGCGATCATACGGGAGGCGTGCGCACCGCGGCCGCAATGGGAGTCACTCAGGTTATTGCACAGAAAAGTAATCTGGAACTTTTGAACGAAATGTTCAAGAGACCGCACACGATCAATCCCGATCTGTTCAGCAAAACGCCCAGCGCGAAAACGCCCAAGATTACGGCGATTGATGATGAGGGAGTCGTCAAGGACGGCACCATGACGGTCAATCTGTACCACCTTCTCGAGAATTCGCATGCCGACTCGCAACTTGTGATCTACTTTCCTCAGTCCCGAATTTTTTCGGAAGTGGACGACTACTCGCCGGGCGACGCGCGATACATTATCCCTGGAGAGCCATTCGGCCACGCACCCTGGAATCAAAACTTACTTGCGAATATCAATTACCGAAAACTGCAAGTTGATTATATTGCTCCCCTTCACGGCGAACTCGTCCCGTATAGCCAATTTTTGGAAAATGCGATCACGATGACGCTGGAGCCTGAGGGCGATCAAGCCAATAAATAAGGCAAGCCTATTCGCGAGGCGCTCCCAATAAAGCCGAGGCGCCATAGTCACCTTGTGAGGGCAACAACTACCTTGACGAATCCACTGTTTTAGTGTACATTTAGCTCGTGGAGAACAAGGACATGAGCGAACCAAAGAGCTTACAGGAAGCGATCGTTAACTTTTCAAATCCCGATAATTGCCTAGATTATTTGCGGGTTCGGCGCTGGCCCAATGGTGTTGTCTGTCCCACATGCGGGAATGGGAAAGTTGGCTTTCTAGCGAATCAACGGAAATGGCAGTGCAGCTCACATCATCTCAAGCGGCAGTTCACCATCAAAGTCGGCACGATCTTTGAGGATTCCCCTCTGGGTTTGGATAAGTGGCTTTGCGCGATGTGGTTGTTGGTGAACTGCAAGAACGGGATCAGCAGTTATGAAGTGGCTCGCGATCTCGACATATCCCAGAAGTCCGCGTGGCATTTGATGCACCGCATCCGTCTCGC
>Ga0182024_10010823_pt1 | contig 18493 bp, 22 predicted proteins | sample P32metaG_FD_120480 | JGI IMG/M metagenome (GOLD analysis project Ga0182024, IMG submission 120480) | Permafrost microbial communities from Stordalen Mire, Sweden - P3-2 metaG (Illumina Assembly) | ecosystem: Environmental > Terrestrial > Soil > Wetlands > Permafrost | place: Sweden: Stordalen... | reverse complement strand
CGTCATGAAGGCGGTGCGCATCAGATCGACAACGGCGGCGGTAGTCATATCAGTTAAAGCTCCTCACCAGCGATCCAATTACGAGATTCCAGCCATCGACCAGCACGAACAGGAGAATTTTGAACGGTGCGGAGACCATTACCGGAGGTAATTGCACCATGCCGACGGAAAGCGTAATCGAGGCGACCACGAGGTCGATGATCAGGAACGGCAGGAACAGGACGGCTCCGATTTGAAAGGACGCCTTGAGTTCGCTGATCACGTAGGCAGGCACCAGCGCAGTCATTGGCACATCTTCAGGTTTGGCTGGCGCGGGGGAATGCGAAAGCTCGACGAAAAGCCGGATGTCTTTCTCGCGGGCGAATTTCAGCAGGAATGTTTTAATGGGCGGGGTGGCAAGATCCCAGGCATCGCTCGCGTTGATTTTTCCCGCCTCGAGCGGTTCCCAGCTCTTGTGATAAATATCGTTGGCCACCGGTTGCATCACCAGCAGCGAGACGAACAGCGCCAGCCCGACCAGCACCTGATTCGACGGCGTTGTCTGCGTGCCCAGCGCCTGCCGTAGAAAGTGGAGCACTACTATTGAGCGCAGAAACGGGGTCACCGACATCAGGATCGCGGGCAGCATCGTCAGCGCCGTCAGCAGAAGAACGATCTGCATGGGCACGCCGAGCGATTGGCCGCCCTTGCCTTGGACCAGCGTGATCCCCATCAGGGAATCGCCCTGCGCCGCCATCATCGGTGTTGCCGCGAACGCGAGTGCGAGGAGCAGCTTTCTCACGCCTTCGCTCCCATCGCCTGTTCCGTCGCGGTTGTGACGACGGAGCAGCCTTGCGGATGCGTCGCGACGAGAACTTCGCGTCCATTGACGCGCACGATATGCAATGTGTGCTGAGGCGTCAATGCAAGACGCTCGACGGCCACCATCGATTTTGTCTTCCCTTGGACTCGCGTCCTTGCGAGGCCCCTTACAGTCAATCCTTGAAATGAAATTCTTCCGCCCCGCCGCAGCAGCCATAACACTGCGCCCAGAAGCGAGAAGACCAGCAGCACGGAAAATACCTGCCGCAAGACATCCATGTCTTTAGTCCTCCTCGTTGAAATCCGTAATACGAACTCCCACCGTCTCCTCGATAATCACGATCTCACCCGAGCCGAGCAGCGCTCCGCCCACGTAAATGTCGATATTTTCGCCCGCCGACCGTATCATCTTGATCACGCTGCCCTGGTCGAGCGAGAGAATATCCCGCACGGTCATTTTCTTCCGGTCGAGCAGCACGTCGACGTCGACCGGAATGTCGTTCAAATGCTCGATTTCTTCAAAAGCCGTCATTTGTTATCCGGCTTACGGCTTCAGGTTGATGGTGTCCTGGCTCATCTGATCCACGGTGGTCACTACGTGCGCGTTTGCCTCGTAGCTCCTCTGGAAGACGATCAGATTGGTGAATTCGGTCGCCATGTCGACAGTCGACGATTCGACGGACTGTCCGAGCACCGTGCCTCGCCCGCCTGTTCCCGGCACGCCGATCGCCGGCAATGCCGTGGTTCCGCTGGCGAGATAGTTGTTGCTGCCGGCTCCGATTAGTGAATCGGGATTGCGGATACTTGCCATCGCCATCTGTCCGACAACCACCTGCTGTCCGTTGTCGTAGAGTGCGATCACCTGGCCCCCGTTGCCCAGGCTGACGCTCGAAAGATTCGCCGAGGCTGCGCCGTTTTGCGTCACGGCGTTGGTCGCGGAGGTTTGGGCGAACTGCGTGATGGTCGGTGTGGTGCCGTTGGCGCCGTTATAAAGGTTCCAGGTCATGTTCATATCGGATGCGCCGTCCGTCATTCCTGTAGCACTGATCACCGGTTGGGTATCGGTCGGCAAAGGACTAATCAGATTGCCGTTCGTGTCGAATGTCAGAGTTCCCGTCGCGGGAGTCACCGTGGTCGCATCCGCAGCGGGGATGCTCGCGCTGTAGTTCCACTGATTCGGCGTCCCAGTCGGGGTGAAGGTGTAGGTGATGACGTGCGAATTGCCCAGCGAATCGTACCCGGTCACGGATGTAGAGAAGCTTCCGTTCGCCGCCGTAGCCGTCGAATTAAGATTGAGACTTACGGAGCTCGTCGTCGTGGCGATGGGAGCCGTCAGCGTCCCGGTGGGCACCGTGATATTGCCGAGGGGCCCGTTCGTGTTGAGCGCTCCACCGGTGGCCGTCCAGCCCTGCACTGCGTTTCCCGTCGAGGTTTCCAGCGTACCGCTGGAGTTCACTTGGAAGTTGCCTCCGCGCGTGTATTCGCTGGCGCCGTTGGGTCCACTGACGATAAAGAATCCGTCGCCCTGGATCGCCGCATCGAGCGGTCCGTTCGTCGACTGAATAGCGCCCTGCGAAAACTGGTTGAGCGTAATCGGAGTGCCCACGCCCCCTCCGACTTGAGTCTCGCCCGAGCCGGAGCCAAGCGATTGGGTCACCAGGTCGGAAAAGGAGACAACCGTGTCCTTGAAACCCGGCGTGTTGAGGTTCGCCAGATTATTGCCGACAACATTGATGGCTGTTTCGTCGGCCGTGAGTGCGGAGAGTGCGGTGGAAAATGAGGCTAGCATAATTTGTCCTTATTGAGTAATACCCGTCGTCGTTGGAGTTGTCGTTGGAGTTGTCGGCGTTGCCGGGGCGAGCGGCGGCAGCGCCGCAACGATCGTGTTCAGATCAGTGGCGCTAACCGTGTCTTCCTGGAGTGTCGTGAACTGCGCGAGCTCGGTGACAAACGCCGTTCCGTCGGTCGGTTGTTCGGGATCCTGATTCTTCAACTGCGCGACCAGGAGTTGAAGGAAGACGCCTTGACTGGCGAGGTTCGTGACTGTTGCCGAGGACGGGGCAGTCGATATTGGCGATAAAGCAGCGATGCTGCTGATGGGGAGGGTGCTGGTGCTCATTGTTGATCTTCCAATTCTTCGAGCCATGTGCTCGGGCGTTTTTGTTGCTGTTGGCGGCGGCCTCCGGAAAAATCGCCGGCGCCCCCGCGGTTCTGAGATTGATCTTGACGATCGTCCTGATTGTTCATCTGCGCGCTCGATGCCATGCGGTTGAGCGTTGAGGACGGAGTGAACGTCTCGCTGTGATAGCCTGCCCGTTCCAGTGAATTGGTTAGCGTTCCCAAATCCTGGCGCAGGGACGATTGCATCGCGGCATCAGACGAGCGGACATCGACATGCAACTGCCCGGATCGCTCGACCACTCGCAAATCGATCGTTGAAGCATCGGGCTGGGCGATCCGGATCGAGATCTCCTGGGCCGCTCCCGCGCGCAATGGCGGAGCCGCGAGCAACTCGGGCTCCGAGGTGCGAAGAGCTTCCGCCGTAGAGTGGAACGGTGTCGGCGCCGCGGGGGGTGCATCGGATTGTGTCGCCGCCGCTGCGTGCGCTTGTTCAGGAAACGATGTCAGAGACGCGTCGGTGACCGGTGCGCGATCCTGTATTGCCCCGACAACTCCGATGTCGTCCTGCTTGACGACCGCCGGCTTAGGCTTTGCATCCGCCGAGGAGATCACCCGCGCCGAAGTTTCCGCCGAATCCTGCTGCTGTGACGGCGTGTCGCCACCTTGTTGCAGGTTCCCGCCCGACTGGGTTCCGCTCGAATCCTTTCCCGTTACCTGAACGGCCGGCTGGGGCTGTAAGCTTTGCGCAGCCGGGGCCTGCTCTGAATTGCTCGCGGTCGGGACCGGTGCGATTGCGGGTGAAGAAGAGACGTCTTGAGTGTTAGTGGTTGTGCCCGGTGACGCGGCAATTTGCCGCGATGCGTCCGGAGCGCCGCCTGGTACGTTCGTGTCTTTCATCGGCGTCAATATCGCCGTAAATGCGATCTCGCTCTTAGCTAGAGGTGCCGTCAATGGCGCCGGCGTCGGTAATTGCGGTGTGCCTGAAACGGTTGCGTGTGGACCAGCAGGCGCTGGAGAGGATTGGGCTACCTGGGGCGCTGCGGGCGGCGCGGACGTCGGCATCGGTGCAACCATCGCGGTTAGCATCGGCATATCGGCCACGTTTCGCACCTGCTTCCGAGCGTCCGCGGCAGGCAGGGCAGCCGTCGGTACAGCAGAGGAAGCGGTCGATCCGGATAAGAGGCTGCTCAACATCGACAGGATCGTCGAGTCGGCTATTTGCTCAGACGATGCTGGGGCCAAGGGGGTTCGCGCGTCCGCGGCAACCGGGAGTCCAACCGCCGGCGCGGAACTGAGCGAGCGAGCGGTTGATCCCGATGACAGGTTGCCCAGCATCGACCGGATCATCGAATCGGCGACTTGTGCGGGCGATGCAGTCGTCACCGGAGTCTTCGCAGCAGTCGCTAACGGTGATGTTGCCTGAGTAGAGGAACTCAGCAACAGACTAATCATATTAACGAACGCTGGAGCCTGCGGAGCCACGTTCGCGGTCGCCGGTGGAAGTGCCATGGCGGCAAGAAAACCGTTTTGGCTTGTTTCGATTGGGGCGAGCGAGTTCACGCCCCGGACAATTGCAGGTCAGTGCCCAAAGCCAGGGAACCTAAAACTCAGTAACTTAGCGAATCCCAAATTGACAAACAATTGGCGCTCGCACCGAAACGGCACGATCTTGTCAATTCCATTCTGGCTCTGCTTCGCTTATCGGCCTTATTTGACGGTGTGTTATCGAACGGCGGCTCAATTGCTAACATTTCATCGGAATTGAAATGGACCCGCTACTCATCACCGCCGCCAGTGGAATGAAAGCCCGGATGGATTCGCTCGACATGTTGGCAAACAATATGGCGAACTCAGGAACTGCCGGGTTCAAGACCGATCGCGAGTTTTATAACCTATATGAGCAGTCGCTGCCCACGGTGGAGCGTCAGTATACGGATTTCTCACAAGGCCAGTTGCTGCCCACCGGCAATCCTTTAAGTGTCGCTCTGAATGGAAAGGGATTCTTCGCGCTGAACTCTTCGTCGGGCGTCGTCTATACCCGCGCCGGCAACTTTAGCGTGTCCACGGCGAATCAACTTCAGACCCAGGAAGGCTACACGCTGCGCAACATCCTCGATAACGGGAAGCCGATCTCGGTCGATCCCAAACAGCAGGTCGACATCGCAAAAGATGGCACGGTGAGCCAGGCTGGACAAACTCTCGGCCAGATCGAAATAGCGCAGCCCGCATCGCCTTCCGACACTTTGAAGAAACTCGGCAGCACATACTTCGCGTTACTCGATAAAGACGGTGCCGCTCCTCCCGCTACGGATACCGAAGTCTTGCAGGGACAAATCGAGCAGTCGAATGTTCCAGTGGCCGACTCCGCTGTAAAACTTGTCAGCGTGATGCGGCAGTTCGAAATGATGCAGAAGGCCATCAATTTAGGCACGGAAATGAATAAGCAGGCGATCTCGGAAGTCGCCAAGCCCAGTTAAGGACTAATAAAAAATGATTAGAGCTTTATACAGCGCAGCCAGCGGCATGACAGCCCAGCAGATGAGCATCGATACGATTGCCAACAATCTGGCCAACGCCAATACCGCTGGCTACAAGGCGCGCCGCACCCAGTTTCAGGATCTCCTCTATCAGAATGTTGTGCAGCCCGGCACGTCGGCCGGATCGCAGACCATTGTCCCGAACGGCCTGCAGCTCGGCCTCGGCACGCGCCCCTCGACCAATACCATCGTCTTTACACAGGGCAGTTTTCAGGAGACCGACAATCCCCTGGATGTAGTCATCCAAGGCAAAGGATTTTTCCAGATCAAGCTGCCGTCGGGCACCATCGCCTATACTCGCGCCGGCAATTTCCAGATGGACGCCACCGGCAACATCGTCGACTCCAATGGCAACGCGTTGCAGCCGCAGATCAACATTCCGGCGGCTTCTCAATCGGTCGCCATCGCCCCCGACGGGACCGTTAGTTACACGCTGCCCAATCAATCGGCCTCGCAGGTCGCCGGACAGATTCAGCTCGCCAATTTCATCAACCCAGGCGGTCTGAACGCGGTCGGCAGTGGCTATTTCGAGCCGACCGATGCCAGCGGCGAAGCGCAGCTCGGCGTCCCCGGAGGCCAGGAAGGCGTCGGCACCCTTCAGCAGGGCTACACCGAAAACTCCAACGTGAGCGTCGTCGAAGAGTTCATCAATATGATCAGCAGCCAGCGCGCGTATGAGGCCAATTCCAAGGTCGTGAAGGCTGCCGACGAAATGTATCAACAGGTAAATAACATCGCGTCATGAGAGTCGCTTTCTTAATTGCGGCCCTGATCCCATTGACGATGCCTACGTTCGCCTGCCAGCTCATCGACGGCGACCGTATTCTCGGAAAAGACGTCGCCTCCGCGAGCCCTCTGTTCGCCGCGCTCGATCCCCATCTCGAAATCGGCGCAGCTCCGCTTGCCGGAGTCCAAAGGGTGATGCGTCCCGAAGAGATCGTGCGATTGGCCAGGCAGAACGGCATTTCGCTCGATGCGCCGGCCAGTGCAATCTGCTTTGCCCGGGCGACGGAGCCTTTGACACCCGAGACGCTTCTCCCGATTATTCAGAAAGCTCTGGCGATCGACAATGCGAAGATCGAGATTCTCGATTTCAGCCGCTTAGGAGTTCCCCGCGGAACTTTCGACTTTCCAAAAACCGGCCTGATGCCGAACGGCTTGTGGCGCGGCCGGGTCCTATATGGAGAGAGCCATAGCATGCCTGTGTGGGTAAAGGCCCGCATCACGGTAGATCGGACCTGGGTCGAGGCCTCGGAGACGCTGCTCACCGGTAAGGTAATCGAGGCGTCGCAATTGAACCTCAAATCCGGTCCGCGATTTCCCTTCGATACCACGTTGGTCGAATCGACGAATCTGGTAGTCGGACGCCGCCCGGTTCGGACTCTCGCATCTGGTACCCCAATTGCCGTAGCAATGCTGACAATCATGCACGATGTCGAACGTGGCGATCGAATTGCCGTCGAGGTCAAAGTCGGTGGCGCCATTCTGGATTTCGACGCGACCGCTGAATCGTCCGGCCGCGCCGGCGAGTCGATTCTGGTGAAAAATCCCGGGAATGGGCGGTCTTTCCCGGCCGTGATTCAAGATAAAGGGCACGTTTTGGTGGAAAAATAATTGACGACAATGACACGCATCATCATGTTCCTCATCCCTGTTTCGCTGTTCGCGCAACTGGGAGCCTCGCCGGGTTCGCTCTATTCCGCTTCGGGACGCCTTGCCGATTCGGCACGCGACGTCCGCGCCAGCGAGGTGAACGACATCGTCACCATCGTCGTGAATGAAGCGGCATCGGCCGTGGTCAACGGCACTTCGATTTCCTCGCGCAAGTCGTCTGTCAACGCGTCCATCACCGGAGCCTACGGCATCACGACTCCGAAGCTGAGCAACCTGCTCGGCGCAACCAACGACACGGAGTTGGCTGGATCGGGGTCGACCTCGCGTAACCTGTCGTTATCGACGACGATTTCCGCTCGCGTGGTTGAGGTTCAGTCCAACGGAAACCTGGTGATCGAAGGCACAAAGGATATTGGGGTCAACTCGGACAAGCAGTCCATCACCGTACACGGCGTGGTGAGGCCCGCCGACTTGAGCTCCGCCAACATGGTGAATTCGGTACAGGTTGCCAGTTTGACGATTAAGGTCACAGGTAAGGGCGTGGTAGGCGACGCGATCCGGCGTCCCAACTTTCTGTATCGCTTCCTCCTCGGATTGCTTCCCTTTTAGGACGTCATGAAAAAGCTCATCACTTTCGCGTTGACTGCGGTACTCGCATCGTCGGAAGGCGCGCGCCTCAAGGACTTCGCGTCCATCGAAGGCATACGGGACAACCAGTTGATCGGCTACGGTATCGTGGTCGGTCTCGCCGGCACAGGCGATAAGCAACTCACGCTGTTTTCGACGCAGACGTTGTCGAACCTCTTGCAGCGGATGGGCGTCACTGTGAACCCCGCCGTTATGCAGGTGCATAACATGGCCTCGGTGATGGTCACCGCCACTCTGCCCCCGTTCGCGCAGCCCGGCACGCGCATCGATGCCACCGCCGCGGCGATCGGCGACGCGACGAATCTGCAGGGAGGCATCCTGCTTCTCACTCCTCTGAAGGCCGCCAATGGCGAAACCTACGCAGTAGCACAAGGCCCGGTGATTACCGGAGGCTTCGTGGCCGGTCGTGGAGGCAACTCCGAAACGAAAAATCATCCCACCGTCGGTCGCTCCCCGGACGGAGCGATCGTCGAACGCACCCCTCCCTCCATCGAACCTTCGTCGCATTTGAAGCTGCAACTCCGCCAGTCCGATTTCACCACAGCGGCCCGCGTGGTGGAGGCGATCAATAAACGATTCGCGTCCCCCGGTATGCCTGTGGCGCGCGCCGAAAGCTCGGGGCTGCTCGTGGTCGACGTGCCTCCTTCCTACTCCACCCGCACCGTCGAATTTATCTCTGAAATGGAGTCGCTGAACGTCGACGCGGATCGTCCCGCGAAGATCGTCATCAATGAGCGGACAGGAACCATCGTGATGGGCAAGGACGTGAAGATCACGCCGGTCGCGATCATGCACGGCGCGCTCAGCGTCGAGATTCGTACCAAGATCGAAGTTTCGCAGCCGCTGCCTTTGTCGGGCGGACAAACGACCGTAGTTCCGCAAACCACCGTCGGTGCGCAGGATCAGAAGGCGAAGGCTATCGTGCTGCAAAAAGGCGCGACGGTGGAGGATTTGGTGCGCGCTCTGCAAGCCATCGGCTCCACGCCGCGCGACGTGCTCGCGATTCTACAGGCCATGCGCTCGGCTGGCGCTCTAGCCGCCGAAATCGAGGTCATCTAATGACGGACGCTCTGAGTGCGGTTACGCCCGTAAGCATGAGTGCCACATCTCCCGCGCCCACAAAAGTCGAGGGCGCGGCGAAGCAGTTCGAAGCGCTGATGATCGCGCAGATGCTGCGAACGGCGCGCGAAAACACAGAGGATGGAGATTCATCGTCGTCGACGATGCTCGACGTCGCCGACCAGCAGTTTTCCCAGGTGCTCGCCAACAACGGCGGATTGGGACTCGCGAAACTGATCGTTAAAGGACTCAATCAAGGACAAACAAATGCAAATCAACAGCAATCTGCAATTAAATAGTATCGCGTCGGACCTGGGCCTCAGCCCGCAGCCATCCAAGTCGAATCCGCGCCAAGCGGACGGTCAGGATTCCGTGCAAATATCGAGCCTCGCGTCGCAGCTCGCAGCCGATCCATCGAAGCTCAGCCAGTTGCAGGCGGCCTATGAGGCGGGGACGTACAACGTATCGCCATCGCAGATCGCCAACAGCATTTTGAACGACGCGCTCCTGGGCTGAAACGCGCTACGCTCTTAAAGAGCCGCGACCATCGGGAGCGGTCAGCCGCGCGGATGCTCAAACGTCTGTCCACGATCGCCATCGCGCTCATCTCGCTCGCCTTCACCTATCTCTTCTTTGCCGAATACCTTTCGCCATTTCGAAAAGTGTACGTGCCCTTCGACCTCTGGGGTTATCACTATCCCCTGATGGACTTCGCATTTCAAAGTCTCAAGCACCTCTCTTTTCCGGCCTGGGACCCATCGATCTATTGCGGCCAGCCCTTCGCAGGTAATATCCAGGCCGCCTTATTCTATCCTCCGGCTTGGCTTCTATACGCCTTTTGCGCCGCACGTGACCATCTCCCCTACCGAGCCCTCGAAGCATTCGTATTCGCTCACATCTGGTTGGGCTTCCTGCTTTCCGTTTGCTGGCTCCGCAACAAGCGGCTCTCCGATCTGGCGTGCATCTTGGGCGCGGGGATTTTTGCCTATAGCGGATACGCGATGCTCCAGCTCCAGCATCTCGGGCTCCTCTGCGGCTATGCCTGGCTGCCTTTAGGCCTTTGGGGAATCGACGACTTGATCGAGGATCGAAACTGGCCCGGATTTCTGAAGATCGTGATCGCCTCCGCGGCCTGCTTTCTCGCCGGCTACCCTCCGACATGGCTCGTTCTAGTGATTTTTTGGGGCGTGTACGCGCTCTTTTCACGAACACTCCTTCGGACCGGTGCAGCGATCTTAACTTCCCTCATCCTATGCGCCGTTCAGCTTCTTCCAGCCATGGAAGCGAGCTCTCTTATGGTGAAAGAGAATCGATATGGAGAGAGCATCCGGGACGTTTCGTTTTATCTTTCGTATCTAGTCCCCAATCTCTACGATTTTGGAATCGACGTCCCCGCAACGACAAACTTCGGCCGCGAATATCTATACTTGGGAGCGCCAGCGTTGTTTGGCATAGCAGTTTTCTTGCGATACCGGCCGTGGCGGCAGGCAATCCCCCTGTTGGCCTCCGGCGCCGTCTGTTTGATATTCCTCACGAATCCGTTTCAGGCCGTCTCCTCGGCTGTCGGCGGAGTTCAGCTCCTCGCTCAAGTTTGTGGCCCCTGGTATTTCCTGGCGGGCATCACCGCGACAGCGGCTGGCGTAGCGGCTCTGGGCATCGATCGGTTTCTAACCCACCGCACCAACAAGCTCTCCAACGTGTGGCCAATCATAGGGACCGTTTGCGCCGTCGCATGGGCGATCTATGAGCTCCACGCGTGGGGTGCGTCCGGATTTCGAGCCGGCTGGTGGTCCGCACTCGACGCACTGGCAACACTAATCGTCTTCGTCATCTGCATCTTCGCGGCTCGAAAACATATGACAATGGCGGTCGTCCTGTTGCTATGTGTCGCGACTGACTACAAGTCATTCGGCACCAGCAAGCGATTCAACGGACGGAAGGGATCGCTCCCGCACGAATATGCCAGGGATGGTTTTTTCGCGATGGACCCAGAGGCATTTCGAGCGCTGGCCGCTCACCCCGAATATCGAATCCTCTCCGATTTCACGGCGCCTGCGCCTGTAGAGTTGAGGCATCACGGCTTGTCATCGCCCCAAGGCGGAGACCCCTTTGTCACCGAGCGGTATCTCGACTTTGTTAGAAACCTGGGAGCCCGCTCCGAGACAAATCGGGAGCTGAGTTTCGATAGCGACAACCAACTCGCCATGGATACGCTCGCTGTCCGCTATGTAATCACAACTCAAAACGGACCGCTCTATTCCCATCTTCAGCGCAATCCAGCATTCAAGTTGCTAGGGAATGAAGGCTACTATTTTCGAGTTTACGAATACCGGAAATTCCCAGCGCCGTCCGCGAAATTACTGTTCAGAACTCCCGAAATCCGTCGATTTCAAGTGAGCTTCCCGGAAAGTGCGGACTTCGTCCTAAAAGAGCAATTCTTCCCAGGTTGGACCGCTTATTTAGACGGCCGCGCAATTCCAATCCAGCTCTGGAACGGCGCATTTCAGAGCATCCGCGTGCCGGCGGGCGACCATAAACTAGATTTTCGTTACGAGCCCCGATCCCTGAAAATCGGAGCCTGGATAAGCGCCATTTCCGCCCTGCTACTGATAGCACTACCCAGGTTCTTCCACCGAACCGTTTAATTCAGAAACACCGTCTTGTGGGGCGGGCATTCGTGCCGGCAGCCGGCTTTTAGCCGGCTCTTCCGCCTTCACTAATTCGCCGACGGTCTCTCGACACGATCGATCACAATAATCTCAACCGGCCCCTTCTGCGAAACCAGCCGCAGACCGAGCTGCTCCTGCACAGCCGTGAAAATGGACGGCCCATTCGTATCGACATGCGGCCGTGGCGCTTCCGGAGGAAGTCCGATCGATTCAGGACCACCCTGCCCGGGATCGGGTGTCCATTCCAGCGCGTAATCGTATTCGCCCTTCAGATCGGTCTTGTCGATCACCACGCGCCCCAATTGCCGTGACAGCCAATCCGCGAACGATTCCACACGTCCTTTTTTGACAGCGAGCGAACCGTAGCGGCTGCGAAACTGCCGCTCATCGCCGGTGTGGGGAATCATTTTCGGGCCATTTTTTTCTACAACCAGAGCGTAAACAGACTCCTCTTTCGTTTCTCTGTGAACCTTCAATTGAAACCGATCCGCCATCATGGACTGAACCATCAGGTTCTCCTGCTCCCTCGGGATGCGCCCCTGAAAGCCCTCGGCTTTCGCGAGAACATCCCATTGCTCCGCACGAATCCAGTCCGGTCCGCCGGAAATCTGGAAGACCTTCACGCCGTAAGCATCCATGATCATCATCCGCAGCGGCAAGCCGGCCATTCGAATGGTCCCTCCCGGCAGACTCTAGAACGCGAAGCTGTCATGTTCGTCCGTCGAACTTGGCTTCACAGACACGACGTCGAATTCCTTCCGAGCCACCGGCGATTGCGCCAGTAACCCAGTCACAGCAACCGCGAGAATCAGACAGCGCATAAATAAAGGACGCTGAACACGCAGTATCCGTGGAATCCGCAACTGTTTTTCCTTTGGTCTCCAAGCGATATCGTTTTCACCCGCCGCAGCCCAAATTTTCCCGCTCTATCCTGCAATCGAGAGGTTGGCGCTCTGATCGGCGCCCAGCCCACCGGAGCGTGAGTGTCCTAGGCAACCTCATCGACCGACGTTACAACGATTAGCGCGGGCGGCGAGCGATACAGTGCGGCATTACCGTATGCGCTAAATAAACGGACCCCAGTCCCTCTGGGTAATAAGGGAGGAGCCGGCTCCGATTTTAGAATTTTTGAGGTAAACAACATGGGAACTCAAATCACCACACCAGGCGTGTCTTCCGCCGCGAACGCCTACCAGACCGCCTTCAACACGGCGTATTATGCGTCGAAGCCGCCCGCATTTCAGCCTCTTTACGGCGGTCGACCCGGTTGCCCGGTAACAACCGGACTGACGCAGGATCAGGCGTGGGCGCTTGTCGGTCAACTCATCGCGCAAGGCTGGACCATCGATGAAGAGATCGACGCCGAATGCATGGATCCGTACACCACCATGTTCATGCGGGAGCTGTACGGGAATACCTGGGAACCAGCCGGACTGGGCGCAATTCAATCCACTGAAGTGCTGATACCAGGCGAGTACTCCGGCCCCGTACCGGCTGGCCAGATCAAAGTGAGCACCATGATCGAGGACTATCCACCCTACCCCGTGCCCGCAACACCCGTGACGCCTCCGACTCCCAAGGCCGCGAATCCCGTAGGCATTCGCGTCATCCCGCAAGTTCCCTCTCAACCGAATTACGTCGGCGATATTTTCCGCTGCGCGGTCGCGAACGACGGATACGCCATCGGCGATTCCTGGACTGGAATCAGCGGCGCATTCACTGGAACATGGACCAAGCAGGCCCTGGAAATGGGCGTCATGATCGTCTGGACTAAGACGGCTTAACCAGATCGACCGCCCACACCCCTTCGAAATCGACGAAATAAGCCTGCACTGTAATTCCGCGTATTTCGCGCAGCAGATTCGCCGCCGCGAGGTGTAGTTCTTTGTCCTGACACTCGGCTTCCAACCGCGCGTCGCCCGAGAACCCTCCTGCCAGGCCGCCGTACGCTCCACAATCGGAATGCAGCATCAGAATCGCGAGCTTCGTTCCATGCAGGCGAATCGATTTTCGAATCTGCTCCAGCACAAACTCGCGGTCCCTTTCAAGCTCGGGCGACGCCAAACACTTCGCGCCTCCGGCGACTTTGATCGGGTCTGCATTCGCTATTCCGATCCGCTTCAGGAACTTGGTAAATCCCAGGTTGAACCGATTGTCGAAACACCAGACGATCGCGGCGTCGCAGTGATACTTCTCACGGGGAGAGTCGAAGTGAAAGACTTTCGTCATGCATCACGAAACGCCCTTCCGCGTCTTTATTTCCGCGAGTAGCTTGTCGATCTCATCCTCTTTGCCGAGCGCCGCCAGCCGCTCCTCAATATCATCCGTGGCGATGCTCGATTTCGCCTGGCCCACTGCCTCTGCGTGCTGCACCTTTTCCTTTACGCGGTCGAACGCCGCTGCTTTGGAGCCGTCGCCGATCTTGATCTGCGCGTCGCTTGCCCGCGTCAACGCTCGTGCCCTCCTATGCTGTGCCAGCAAAACGTCGGACTTATTCTGGGCTTCGGCAAGCTTCAGCTCCAATTTGCGAAGAGCCGTTTTCAGATTCTCGACCTGCGCCGTCTGATCGGCCACCTGCTCGGCGAAACTGGTGGCGACGTTCTTCGCCGTCATCGATCGTTCGAGCGCGGCCCTCGCCAGATCGTCCTGTTTCTTGTCGACCGCCAGTTCCGCTTTGTGGACCCACTCCTCGGCCGAGTCCTCGTTCTCTTTCTTCTTCTTGAGCAGCAGGTGTTGATCGGCAATCGAAATCGCCACCTGCGTCTTGACCTGCAGGAGCTGGTTCTGCATGTCGAGAATCACCTGCTTGATCAACTTCTCGGGATCTTCCGCTTTATCGATCAAATCGTTCAAATTTGCGCGAACCAGCGTCGCCACGCGTTCTAAAAGGGCCATAATTTTACTCCTTATTGGGCGTTTCTCCGATGGTCTTCACTTTTCCAAGCAGCTCCGACATCTTCATGCCGCTGAGCGTTTCAAATAGCGCAGGAATCTGCGCCGCAATTTCCGTGATATCGCCGGTAATCTTATGCATCCCGGCGCTCGATCCGTTGCCGGTCGAAACAATAGTGATCTTGTCGATATTTGCCAGCGGAGCGGCCAACGCTCTCGCGATTTCCGGCATGTTGGTCAGCAGCTTGTCGATCACCGCCGCCTGGTTCCATTCCTGGTAGGCCTCGGCTTTCACGCTCATTGCCTTGGCTTCAGCCTCACCCTTCTTGAGAATAATCTCGGCTTCCGCTTCACCTTGTGTACGAATCGCCGAGGCGCGGCCTTCGGCCTCGAAAATGTTGCGCTGGCGCTCGGCGGCAGCCATGGTTTCGATCCGCTTGCGATCGATTTCGGCTTGCTTCAGGACGGTTGCGATCAACTCTCTTTCACGGCGCAGAATCTCCGCATCCTGCACCTTGATTTCCTGTTCTTTTTCCACTTGCCGGACCTTGACGGCTTCCGTCACCACCTGCTGCTGCATGATGTTGGTCTGGATGTCGTAAGCCTTGTCCGCCTGCGCCTGCTGTCGTTTCGTCGATTCCAGATACTGCGCCTTCTTGATCTCAAGATCACGTTGGGATTCGGCTTGTTTCGTCAAAGACAGTGTCTGCGCGAGCACACGTTCCTGATCGGCCTGCGCAGTAGCGACCGCGGCCGCGCGGCTGGCTTCGGCCCGCTTAATCGCGGTATCGCGCTCGGCTTCGGCCGTGGCGATCTCAGCGTCGCGTTTCACGCGAGCAACGTCCGGGCGCCCCATGTTGGTGATGTAATCGTTCTTGTCGCGAATTTCCTTAATGGTGAACGAAATCACTTCGAGACCCATCTTCGTCATGTCGTCGGCGCAGGTGGCGCGCACGCGATCGCCTACCATCTCAGGTTCTTTCACGATCTGTTCCACCGACAATTGCCCGATAATGCCGCGCAGATGGCCTTCCATCACCAGCTTGATCAGGCCCTGCCGCTCATCGTCATTCTTCGTCAAGAATTGTTCGGCGGCGGTGGTGATCGATTCCGGATCCGACTTCACCTTGATCTGCGAAACAGCTTCCACCGTGACGGCGACGCCTTGCTGCGTGTAGAGCTCCTGCTGCGGAGCCACGTCGAACGACATCAGTTGCAGCGAGAGCTCGCGGTACGTCTCGAGCATCGGGAAAATTACCGTGCCGCGCCCTTTTATAATGCGCGTGCCCCGGATTCCATACACCACCAACGCTTGATGGGGTCCGGCTTTTCTATAGAGCTGCGCGAACATCGTCATCAGAAAAAAAAGCGCGATAACCGCCAGCACTACGATCACAACTACCTCTTGCGGAATGTGCATATATACCTTTCAAAGCTTTTCGCCGTTGAGCTCATCCCAGCGGCGCACGTAAACAATTCCTTTATCGAACCGGGTGACTACGACCTCGGTATCGCGCGGAACCTCCGAACCGTCCTCGCTCCGCGCGGCCGCGCAACGGCGCGAACCGGCGCGCGAATAAATCATCTCGCCCGTGCCTCCCGCGCGGATCGGGCTGGCAACCTTGCCGAGCACGCCGATCATGTCGTAATCGGCCGGGTCCAGCGGCTGCTCGTGCTTGTTCAGCTTCCAGAGAAACCAGAAAATGATCGCCGCACCGCCCAGTCCGCTCATGATCGAAATCAATAACGCGAGATAGGCCCAGATGTTGGAGTAACGCTCCAGCAAATAGCCGATTCCCCCGAACCAGCACAAGAACGCAGCGAACGTCCCGAAGTTCAAAGGCGAAAGGCCGCCCTTGCCGAGACCATGACCATGCGCGTGTCCATGAAAATGCGGCAGGTGAAACGCACCGGCTAAAACGGAGAGGGCGCTCAGCAAAAAGCCGATAAGAAATATCGTGAGATAAAAGTTTTCCCAGGTCATACCGCCTCTTTGAGCTTCGCCGCCGGCCTCAGTACGGCCAGCAGGCGATCCATCAGCTCCGGCGTATCGAGAATCGAATAGAGCAGCATCAGGCATTTGCGCGAATCGGCGTGCCGGGCAAGCGCCAGCAGCGAGCGGCTCACTTCCCGGTCGCGCGCGAAACGCTCCGCTCCACTGATCAGCCACAGGTCAAGCTGGTCCTCTTCGACGCGCACTCCGCTGATCAACTCGGTATGAAACCCCTCCGGATCGTCCACCAGATAACCGGGATGGACGCCGAAAAACTTGGCCAGCAGCATTCGCGTCGAGTTGGTGAGATGCGGACGCGAGCCGCTTTCGATCTGCGAGAGATAGGACTGACTAATGGTCCGCTTCATCTGCCGGGCGATGGCGCGAACCACTTCCTGCTGCGTCATCTCCCGATCCAAGCCGCGCAGCGTTCCTTCGACCAGGCGCAAATAGCGAATTTTTTCTCCAAGCCTCATATCGCAATCCGTGATAACTATATCGCATATTGCAATATTCGTCAAGTACCAGTTTAAAATCGACATTCTAAACGTGCTTTTCCGAATGGCGACAAGAATTTAGCGCAAGGTGGGGCGGACCCCGGGTCCGCAGCGAGGGCGTCCGCCCCACATAACTGCTCAATTTGTGAGATGCACTCCACTAGACTCAGACCCGCGATGGGTCGGGTTTTTGGAGTTAGTACTTGACGGATCGGAACTTGCGCAGGCCTAACGCTCCGAGCAGACAACCAAGCGCCAACAGGCCGGCGGACCCGGGCTCGGGGACGCCGGCGACAGTGCCGCCGCTCAAGCCATTGCTGCCCTCCAACAGGCTATTCCCTGTCGCTGTCCCCCCGCCTGCTCCGGTTGTCGTCACAGGGGCGTTCTGGCAGCCGATGGAGAGGGTGTTAGAGTCCATAGTCACGTCGCCGGGGATTTGTGCCAAGGCTCTACCGCAAAGGTCTGTGGCCCCGGTACCAAAGGTGATGCCCTGGTTTGCGAGAATATTTCCTTCGAACGCCGCGTCTCCTTTGATCGTCGCGAAACCTGCCGGCATTACCCAATACACGCTGTCATTTGCCCCGACATTTTCTAAAATAACCTGGGAACCGACCTCGGCTGTGAGTGAACTCCCTACCAGGAAAACGAAGGACGCGTTGGACTGGCCCTGGAAGTTGAGAGTGAGCGCTCCGTTCACGTCAAATGTCGACGAGGGGGTAGAATAGACGCCCGGCAAGAGCGTTTCGTCTCCCGTGTGATAGCCAGTCCCCAAATCGGTGACCGGCGTCATGAGGCTTAGACTGGAGAACGCGGTGGTGAGATCCGTCTGAGCCTGCTGTGCGGTCGCATCCGTAATATGTACTGCTGGGTTGCCTGTCCCTGTCGTTCCATTGACGGTGATTTGACTCAAGTCGGTAATCGAAGTACCTGAATAGAGACCCAGGTACCCTGTGAGGGTGGTCGGGCCGGTATTGGTCACCGTCGAGCCGCCGAGGACCACGAAATTCCCCGCAGAGCCGAGAATTGTGCTTCCAAAAGCAGGCACAACCGACGACACCACGACCAGTGTTAATAGCGATTTGAGCAGCACGTTTTTTCTCCGCCTCAGGGTTAGCGCGTCCTGACCCAAGTGGGCTGAATAGATCGGATGAACGCGACTCCGTGCGTGTTCACAGATGCCCCGCGGCTGTTGTTAGCAAGAGAGGAGCACCCTGAGCTTAGCCGCCCGACTTGCACGTGTCAACGGTGTTAAATACTTGCAATATGCCTGGAACGATTACTAGCAATACTGAGACGAGTGATATAACGGCGCCGCGAGTCTTCGCGTCCTGCCGACCGCAAAGGTACCAGCGAACACCGCGGCTGCTTCCTCACCACGCGACCGTTTGTGTATCATACTGAAATGCGTGTTTTCGCTTCGTTAGCCTCTCTTTCGATTTTTGCCGTCATGCTTCTTGCGCAGCCGCCTCAGCCTCCCCAGGATCGCAAGAAAGGTCCGCCGCCGCCGCCGAAAAATCTACAGGTGTTGACCGTGGAGGAGCTCCACAGCGGGCTCATGCAGAAGTACGCGGCGGCGCTCGGCGGCAACTGCATGACCTGCCACGTCCAGGGCGATTTTTCGAGCGACGAGAATCCGCACAAAGTGATCGCGCGGACCATGAT
>Ga0182024_10010822_pt1 | contig 18494 bp, 18 predicted proteins | sample P32metaG_FD_120480 | JGI IMG/M metagenome (GOLD analysis project Ga0182024, IMG submission 120480) | Permafrost microbial communities from Stordalen Mire, Sweden - P3-2 metaG (Illumina Assembly) | ecosystem: Environmental > Terrestrial > Soil > Wetlands > Permafrost | place: Sweden: Stordalen... | reverse complement strand
CAAATATAAAAGACCAAGCATTGTGGAAACCATGCAGGCAACAAAACCTTATATTGAAAAGACAAGGGAATTCTTCGGATTACTCATTATCAGCGGAGCACTGGCCGTGAATTATTTTGCTTCTGCCTGAACTGAACCCGTGTTTTGAATGAATCAAATAATATATATAGAATCTGTTATCACAATGCATCTCGGCCAGACCGGCTGGCAATGGCTTGCAGACAAGGGCGCGATCGTTCATTCGCAAAAAAATGCGTCCACACTTAATGAAGTGTTTTCCTTCATTTCCAGGAAAACAGGAAATGAAAAACTGAAGAGCGATGCGGCGGTTCCGGAAATTGAAAATGCTGTGTTGGATATACGGGGTTGGACGATCGACAGGTTATGCCGGGTATGGCTGATCATGCAGCTGGATCCTTCAGACAGGACCTCCTACCTTTCCAAAATTGAAAACCTTTTTTCGGGCGCTTCCATGAATGAGCTGGTTGCATTGCACAGCGCCCTACCGGTACTGGCATATCCCGAAGCCTGGAGGGCGCGATGTGCGGAAGGAATACGAAGTAATATCGGAACCGTACTGGAAGCGATTATGTATGAGAATGCTTATCCATTTCACTGGCTGGATGAAGCTGCCTTTAACCAGATGGTATTAAAAGCATTTTTTGCGGATAAGGATGTGGATCGCATTGTGGGAATGGATCAAAGGGCCAACGAGGAACTGGCCGGTATACTGTTTGATTATGCCCATGAACGATGGGCCGCCGGCCGCACCGTAAACCCGCAACTCTGGAGGCTGACCGGTAAATATATCCATGCGCTCAACTTTCCCGACATTCTTAGGTTATGGAATACGGGGAGCAGTGTTGAAAAGAAAGCTGCTTTGCTGGCCTGTTCACAAAGCGATTTTCCGCCTGCCAGAAAACTATGGGAGAATGAGCGGAGCAGGAAGGAGGAATTCAACTGGCATAACCTTAATGGATAAGCGCTATTATCATAAAAAATAAAATACTGACCTATGTGTTGCAATGATTCAATGGGAGAAAGAGAGTTCCATGGTGAAAATCAAGGTGCTCTTGATTTGGATGCGATCAGGGGCATGCGTTTTTTTGATCCGCATGTTCACATGACTTCCCGGACAACGGACGATTACCAGGCCATGGCAGATGCTGGTATTGTCGGACTGATCGAGCCTGCTTTCTGGTTGGGACAGCCAAGGACCGGCATAGACAGCTTCCGGGATTATTACTCCAGCCTGATTGGCTGGGAACGTTTTCGCGCTTCCCAGTTTGGAATAAGCCATTACTGCACGATCGGCTTAAACTCCAGGGAAGCAAATAATGAAGCGCTCGCCGAACTGGTAATGGAAATATTGTCGCTGTTTATTTATAAGGAAGGCGTCGTGGGCATCGGGGAAATCGGATTCGATGACCAGACTGCTGCAGAAGAAAAATATTATCGCCTGCAATTGGATCTTGCCAAGGAAGCCGGTTTGCCTGTTCAGATCCATACGCCGCATCGCGACAAGAAACGAGGTACACGGCGCAGCATGGATATCGCATTGGAGCAGGGATTGGATCCGGCTCTCGTGATCGTTGACCACAATAATGAAGAAACTGTAAAGGAAGTTCTCGACAGGGGCTTTTGGGCCGGATTCACTATTTATCCGTTTACCAAGATGGGTAATGAGCGAATGGTTGAAATCGTGAAGCAATATGGAACGGAACGCATCATGGTGAACTCCGCGGCCGACTGGGGCGTAAGTGATCCCCTGGCTGTTCCTAAAACTGCCGCACTGATGAAATCGCGTGGTATAACGGATGAAGAAATTCGTTCAGTAACCTATCTGAATGCCATCGAGGCATTTGGTCAGAGCGGACAGATCCGGGAATCTGATTTCAGCGTTGCCCGGGAAATAGATCAAAGCCAGCGATTTGAAGGCAATTCCATTCTCCGCGGCGGTCAGCAACCCCGGATAGATAAATCATCCATTATCATCCGCTAAAAAAATAATCTTGAAGAAGCCAATGGCCTTTCTCAGGTTAATGCGACCCGCCAATATCGTCACATCCATTGCCGATGTGCTGGCCGGAATAGCCATTGCAGGTTTTTTTGCGGAACAGGAAATAAATCAGGCGAGGCTGTTTTCCGTTTTATTGCTCTGCATTGCTACGGCCGGTTTGTACGGAGGCGGCGTAGTATTCAACGATGTATTTGATGCGGAGCTCGATGCAATAGAAAGACCGGAACGTCCCATTCCATCAGGTCTCGTTACAACAAGGCAGGCTGGCATGTTCGGAATATTTCTTTTCTTCATTGGAATAACAAGCGCATTTCTTGTAGCCCCTTTGCCCGGTATAATAGCAATCTGTATTGCTTTGGCCGCAGTGATCTATGATAAATGGGGAAAGCATCATCCTTTTCTCGGTCCCCTGAATATGGGCCTTTGCAGGGGCCTCAACCTTTTGCTGGGTATCTGCATTCAGGCACCAGCTTTGTTGCCCCGCTGCTGGCTTGCATTTATTCCCATCATCTATATTGCATCCATAACCATGATCAGCAGGGGGGAAGTGCATGGAGGAAACCGCGTTTTATTATATGCAGCATCTTTTCTTTTTATCCTGGTGATCGCCGACATTTTTTATTTTGCCTGGATAAATCATTCCATTTCCCTGACGGTTTTATATCTGCTGATATTCGCATGGATGATCTTCAGACCGCTGTTAGCAGCCATACGCCGGCCATCCGGAATAAATATCGGGAGATCGGTAAAGGCTGGGGTCATAGCCTTAATTGTGATGGATGCCTCGCTGGCAGCCTCTTTCGGATCAGTGTATCCGGCGCTGATCATAGTTTTTTTGCTGCCATTTTCCATATGGCTCTCCCGATTATTCGCCGTGACATGATGATCTTAACTAATTTTATCCCTTCTTAAAGTGTTTGATTGTATGGATTATCAGGTTCAGTCTTTTAGTGTGCGGTTTGAATATCGGGTTTATTTTACCAGCGCTGTTTTTGATCTGAAAAATGAAACGCTTTATTCTTTTTTGAAGGAAAGGCAGGTTCCTCAAACGGTTCAGAAAATGCTTTTTGTCATTGACCAGGCTGTTGCCGGTAAACATCCCGGCCTGAAAGATGATGTCATTGCCTGGTTCAATAAATATCCGGTTGTGCAGTTGGTAAAGGAATTCCTGATCATACCTGGAGGTGAAGGCGCAAAAAACAAGCCTTCACTTTTTGATCAGATTGCCGAAGCAATCAACCTGCATGGCATTGACCGCCATTCATACATAACAGCCATTGGGGGCGGTTCCATACTCGATCTCGCGGGCTATGTGGCGGCCGTTTCTCACCGGGGAATAAACCATATTCGCATTCCGACCACGGTATTATCCCAAAATGATTCGGGCATCGGTGTCAAGAATGGCATCAACCGCTTCGGCAAGAAAAACTTTCTCGGAACCTTTGCTCCGCCGGTTGCGATATTCAACGACGATGTTTTCTTAACCACACTGGATCAGCGAAACTGGCGCGCAGGGATTGCCGAAGCTGTTAAGGTATCGCTGATAAAAGATGCCGCTTTCTTTGACTGGATTGAAACGCATTCCATATCGCTTCTAAACCGCGATCATGATGCCATGAACTACCTGATCCGGCATTGCGCGGAATTGCATTTGCAGCATATTGCGGGTCCTGATCCTTTTGAAAAAGGATCTTCCCGGCCGCTCGACTTTGGCCACTGGAGCGCCCATAAACTCGAGCAGCTTACCAATTTTGAAGTATTGCACGGCGAGGCCGTTGCGATGGGAATGGCCCTGGATACCATGTATTCTTCATTGGCCGGTTATTTGCCAAAGACCAAGGCAGACAGGATTTTGCAATTACTTGTAAAGCTTGGTTTTGAAATTACCCATCCGCTCATGCAGGTCAGGGATCAGGACAGTCCCGTGCTTCAGGGCCTTCAGGAATTCCGCGAGCACCTGGGAGGAAGACTTACCATTATGCTGCTGACGGATATCGGAGCAGGCAAAGAAGTGAATGAAATCAATACGGACTTGGTCATTCGCGCAGCAAAAGAACTCAGCAGATACAATATTCAGGACCCGGTAAGAAATGAATAATTCTTTTATCACCCATGCTCACCAGTGCAGGACATTTAACCTATTGCTCCAATATACATGCAGGCGAAAGTTGGGCCGATCATTTTGCTGCCCTTAAACAATATTTTCCTGCTGTTAAAAAAAAGATTTCGCCCAACATGAGCATGGGTATTGGGCTGAGACTGTCCAACGAAGCCAGTCTTGATCTTATCCGGAATGACCAGCTCAAAAATTTCAGCGCATGGCTAACTGAAAACAATGCTTATGTATTTACCATGAATGGTTTCCCATACGGCGGATTCCATCATGTAAGAGTAAAGGACCAGGTACATACGCCTGACTGGACAACAACTGATCGCGTAGAATATACTATTCGCCTTTTCAGGATCCTGGAAAAATTACTTCCCGATGATATGGACGGTGGCGTTTCCACTTCACCCCTTTCATATCGTCATTGGTTTAAATCGGCTGATGCTTTAAAAGCCGCGAGGCAGAAAGCAACGGCCAATATTCTTCTGGTGGCAGAGGAACTTATCCGGATAAGAAAGAATTCCGGGAAGCTATTGCACCTGGATATTGAACCGGAACCAGATGGGATACTGGAATCCGGTGCAGAATTTATCGATTGGTATGAAAATGAGCTTTTACCGGCGGGCTCCGGTTTATTGCTGAAAGCGCATATACGACTCTGTTATGATGTTTGTCATTTTGCAATCGGTTATGAGGACCAGGAAAAGGTGATCCGTCAGTTAAAACAAAAGGGAATTGGCATTGGTAAAATCCAGATCAGCGCGGCATTGAAAGGAAATTTCGCACAGGCGCATGAAAGAGCATTTGTTAAACAGGCATTCGCCACTTATAATGAGCCCGTATATCTTCACCAGGTTGTGGCCAGAAAAGATGATGGAAGCCTGCTGCATTATCCTGATCTTCCGGAGGCCCTCGCAGATGCTGATGATCCGGAAGTAAAGGAATGGCGCGCGCATTTCCATGTTCCTGTTTTTGCAGAGCAATTTGGGATATTGGAATCAACACAGCAACAAATCAGGCAGCTGATTGAAATGCAGAAAAATTCTCCAATGACCAGCCATCTGGAAATTGAAACCTATACCTGGGAAGTGCTCCCATCATTTTTGAAATTACCTTTGCACGAATCCATTATCCGGGAACTTCAGTGGGTTATGGAATTGCTGGATGCCGGGAACCCAAAATCATGAATATGGTAAAAACAGTAGTCATAGATGTAGTAGGGCTTTCGTCTTCTTTAATAGGCGAGTACACCCCGTTTATCAAAGATTATATTTCCAGGAAAAACATTGCTCCGATAAATCCCATGCTGCCAGCTGTAACAACGGCGGTGCAGTCAACCTACCTCACCGGCAAATGGCCCTCAGAACATGGCATTGTGGGAAACGGCTGGTACGACAAGCTGGAATGCGAAATAAAATTCTGGAAGCAATCGAATAAACTTGTGGCCGGTGATAAAATATGGGATAGAGCGCGCGAAGCTGAGCCTGGCTTTACCTGCTCCAATATGTTCTGGTGGTACAATATGTATTCATCGGCCGATTACTCTGCAACGCCCAGGCCGAACTATCTAGCGGACGGAAGAAAGATCCCGGATTGTTATACTCAGCACGCGAAACTGCGCGATTGGCTGCAAAAGGAGTTAGGACAGTTTCCCTTGTTTCAATTCTGGGGACCCGGAGCGAATATTAAATCCACGCGCTGGATCGCGGATGCTTCCATGTTGACCGATGAGCGCTATAATCCTACACTTACACTGATCTATCTGCCGCATCTGGATTATTGTCTCCAGAAATTTGGTCCCAGGGTTTCGGACATTTCCAAAGAATTGCAGGAAATTGATAAAGTAGTAAAAGATCTGGTCAACTTTTATGAAAATAAACATGCGGAGATCATCATCCTTTCAGAATATGGAATCGGTCCGGTTAACGAACCGATCTATCTGAACCGTTTGTTCAGGGAAAATGGACTATTGCAGATCAGGGAAGAAAGAGGATTGGAATTGCTGGATGCTGGCGCTTCGAAAGCATTTGCTGTCGCGGATCATCAGATCGCGCACGTTTATCTGAATGATCCTTCCGTTGAAGAAAAAATAAGATCTCTGCTGGCATCTCTATCCGGCATTGCCATGGTATTGGATAAAAAAGAGCAGGAGCGCTATCATATAGCGCACGAACGAAGCGGTGACTTCGTTGTCGTGGCGGAACCCAATGGCTGGTTCACTTATTATTTCTGGTTTGATGATAAGAAGGCGCCGGATTATGCCCGCTCGGTGGACATACATAAAAAGCCAGGCTATGATCCTGTTGAAATGTTCATGACCTCTAAACTGCGGGCAGGATATAAGCTGCTGAGAAAGAAATCAGGCTTGCGGTATGTGATGGATGTAATTCCACTGGATGCAAACCTGATCAAAGGATCTCATGGAAGCCCGGCGGTATCACCCGAATATTATCCCGTCCTTATTTCAGACTATGCACCTGAATCCGGTTCGCTGATTGCCACCGATGTTTATGGAGTAATATGGAACACGCTTAGGCAGAAGAAGCGTTAAGAAAGGGATTTAAGATCTCAACCAGTTTTTCTTCTTTTTCCATCATACGTTTTAATAATTCGATCTGGTTGTTTGCGCGGATAAAATTATGACCATCATATTTTGACCCATAATAAATATCATTATTCAGATAGTCTGTCAGGAAACGAATAGCCTGCATATAGATCATAAACTTTCCGGCATATACAAAATGGCTTTTCTCTTCCTTGCTGAGTTCAGATTGCATTTCTCCCAGATAGCCCTGCGCGATGGCCCGGAAATATTCTTCCCGTATTTCGATCCTGCTGAAATCTTTCTCTTCTTCACTTACAGGGGATAAATAGGTCCGCAGCATATCGCCAACATCACTTATAAAATATCCGGGCATTACGGTATCGAGGTCAATGACACATAATCCGATACCATCTTCCCTGGCGAACAAAACATTGCTGATCTTGGTATCGTGATGGGTTACCCTTAGTTTGAAATGGGGGTTGGTCTTTATTTTCTCAAAAACCTCCACTATAGAATTATGGCGCCTCAGGAAATCGATACTTTCAGATGATTGGTTGATCCGATCGGCATTGCCATTCTTTATCGAAGATTCAAATTGCTGATACCTTAAACTGAGGTTGTGAAAATCGGGCAGCGTGATATGCAATTGCAAAGGATCGAATCCAGAGAGCATTCTTGTAAACCTGCCGAATTGTTGTGCAGCTTCGAAAGCAAGCGAGGGTTTTGTGACTGTGTCGGATGTATAGGAATCCCTGACAAATGGAAACATGCGATAATAATCCGTTTTATTGTCAACGATGAAATCTTCACCGGCTAAAGTAAGCAGAGGGGCCACGAATAAATATTCCGGATGGTTCTCTTTAAAATAGGCAGAAAGTTTCCGGATATTATCAACAAGAAGAAAGGGTTGTTTGAATACGTGTTGATTGATCCGCTGAAGAATATATTCAGTATCCCCGCAACTTATTTTCCAGGTATTATTGATCAGCCCGTTGCCGAAAGGTTGGACACTGCAAAGATTTTCATCTAACCCATAAAGACCAAGCAGATGGCTGGGCATAAACGGGCTATTTTTTAAAAATGATTTTATACACCGCTGCAAATTCGGAAGGATAATTTGAAGACGGATTTATAACCAGCCCATCACTATGCTGCGACCAGCTTATTTTTTCTGTGCTGCCCATGAGGGAAACCGCTTCGACTGTACCGGGATTTAATTTGGAACCAAGAGATTTCACCATTGTTTTTTCTGCGGGCAATCCGAGGGTGATCACAAATAACGTATCGCCCTTTGTTGTGAACCGGATATCTTTCGCATTGAAGGGAATGGTCTGATCCGCGAAGGAGCCGCTCGCCGATCTTGTAGGGCCCTCGCCGTAAATCCGCCAGGGCCTTGTACCGTAAATCGCGTCCCCGTTTGTATCCAGCCATTTACCTGTTTCAAGCAGCACCTGTGTTTCTTCATCTGTAATGGTGCCATCAGAGCGCGGGCCGATATTGAGCAGCAGGTTTCCGTTTTTGCTCACGATATCGATCAGGTTGGTAACCACATAACGCGCGCTCTTAAAAGTATTGTCTTTGATATAGCCCCATGACTTATTTCCTATGGCATCATCGGTTTGCCAGGGGAGCTGCCGAACGGAATCCAGCTTGCCTCTTTCAAGGTCAAGCACAGCTACGCCCTGGGGAAAGGAGCGATCATATTTGTAATTGATCACGACCCCTTTGTTCCATTGCAACCCTTTATTATAGTAAAAGGCAGCAAAAGATTTTCGGTAAGGTTCAAGGGCCGGTTGCTGTATCCACCAGTCGAACCAAAAAAGTTGTGGCTGGTAATTATTTACAAGCTCCGTGCATCGCAGGAGCCAGTCGTTCATGTATTCAGGAGTCATGGTTTCATTTTCCAGTCGCGCGGGTCCGTAAAAATCCGCGTATTCCGGATTTAAAACATCCGACTTAAACTCGCGACCGTGATTCAGGAAAAACCAATGCTCTATCCGATGGGAGGAAAGTCCGAATATCAAACCCTGCCTGCGAATTTCCCTGGCCAGTTCGCCGATGATATCTCTTTTGGGGCCCATGTTAAAAGCGTTCCATCTGGAAAGCGCCGTATTGTACATGGCAAAACCATCGTGATGCTCGGCTACGGGCACGATATATTTAGCGCCCGCTTTTTTAAACAGGCTCACCCATTGCCCAGGATCAAATTTCTCCGCCCTGAACATCGGGATAAAATCCTTGTATCCGAATTTATCCTGGGGGCCATAAGTGGCTACATGATGTTTAAATTCGTCTAATGCGGTATCATACATATTGCGCGGATACCATTCGCTTCCATATGCAGGTACGGAATAGACACCCCAATGAATGAAAATTCCAAATTTGGCATCGCGGAACCAATCCGGCGTGCCGTATTTGGAGAGTGATTCCCAGGTGGCCTGGTATCGTTCCTGGCAATTAGCGTTGGAAACCAGGTTCAGCAGGCAGCAAACTAAAAAGAACCGGCAAATCGTCTTTTTCATTGAGCAGTCTTTACATTTATGCCCTTAGGGATCGGAAAAATACTAAATTCAGGTTGGCTTTGCCCGCCGGAAAGCTAAAAAATTAAAACAATTCAATCTGAGCCGATGCAACGCAGGAATTTCATGCAGCAATCCCTGGTGACCGGGGCCACGCTATTGACGGGTGCTACGTTGAGAGCCAATGCGACAGCAGAAAATGCAGTTGGCCCGAATGATAGCAAGCCATTTAATCTGCAATACGGCATTCATGACGGTATGTTCAAGGAGCTGGCAGGCAATGATTTTCTCGACCAGCTCAAATTTGCGTATGACAACGGGTTCCGCGCGATGGAAGACAATGGCATGATGCAAAGAGATAAAGGCATGCAGGAAAAAATCGGAAACCAGCTTGCAAAGCTGGGCATGAGCATGGGCGTATTTGTAATTGATGCCGGGGATAACTGGAAAACATCTTTCACTACGGGCAAACCCGAATTCACAGACAGGTACCTGGTGGCATGCAAGGAAGCGGTGGAAGTGGCAAAACGCTGTCATGCTAAATGGGTCACCGTGGTGCCCGGATATTTCGAAAGGAAAATTCCGATTGGGATCCAGACGGCCAATGTGATCGATATGCTGCGCCGCTGCGCGGAGATCATGGAACCGGCCGGACTCGTTATGGTGATTGAATCTTTAAGCGACAATCCCGATCTTTTTCTCCGTTACTCCGACCAGGGATATATGGTCTGCAAAGCAGTGAACAGTCCTTCCTGCAAAATGCTGTTCGACATGTATCACATGCAAAGAAATGAAGGCGATATCATCGAGCATATTGACTGGAGCTGGGACCAGATCGGCTATTTCCAGATCGGCGACAATCCGGGCCGAAAGGAACCCACCTCCGGCGAAATGAATTATAAAAATATTTTCAAACATCTATATTACAAAGGATATAAAGGCCTACTTGGCATGGAGCATGGCACCGCAGGTCCCGGAAAAGAAGGAGAGCTGAACCTGATAAAAAACTACCGCTGGAGCGACGATTTCATTAAGAAAGACGTGCCTTACCCTCATTAAAACAGAGTCTGGCCCCCACATTTTCAAATTTTCAAATTTTCAAATTGCCCCCCACAACCCAACCGAACACACGACTTCTCTCCCTCGACTTTCTCCGCGGTCTCACCATGATATTCCTTACCCTCGAAAGCACGCTGCTGTTTGAACACCTGCGACCGGCCTTAGCAGGAACCGTGGGTGCGCCGATCCTGAATGAATTCACGCACCATCCCTGGCATGGATTGCATTTCTGGGACCTGGTGCAGCCGACCTTTATGTTTATTGCGGGAACGGCGTTGGCATTTTCGATGAATAAGCGGCGAAAGACAATGAGCTGGGACCAGGCATTTGTCAAGATTCTCAAAAGATGCTTCTGGTTATTTTTCTGGGGCGTGCTGGATTATGCTGTGAGAAAAACAGGACTGTCATTCGAGCTCTGGGATGTATTAACTCAATTGTCATTTACCACGCTGGTTGCATTTCTGATCATGGATTCTCCGATCGTGATGCAGATATTCATAAGTTTTTTATGCCTGCTGATCCCTGAACTGCTATACAGGTATGCACATGTTCCGGGATTTGACCAGCCCTTTGTGGATCAGCATAATTTCGGAAACTATGTTGATACATTGTTGATGGATAAAATAAACCCCGATGGATGGGTAGCCATCAATTGTATTTCCACGAGTGCCCACACCATCTGGGGTGTGATAGCGGGAAAGATTTTGTTGAGCAGCAGAACATCTTCGCAAAAGATGAGGTATCTATTGATAAGCAGCGCTGTTTTATTGATCCTGGGATTTGGCTTGGATGCAGCCAGCATCACGCCGATCATAAAAAGAATTGCTACCAGTTCTTTTGTGCTGGCCTCGGGTGGTTATTGTGTATTATTCCTGGCGATCTGCTATTGGTGGATCGATATTAAAATGCATCAGCGCCACCTGGTTTTCTTTACCTGGTTTGGCATGAATTCAATATTTATTTATTTATTTTTTGAGATCGTGGGGGACAGGTGGTTCACGGGATACATTCTTACAATCACCAATGGCCTGTTTGGATTTATAAACGTTCCGGAAATAGCGGCGGCCATACTCGGATCCCTGATTGTGTTTGTGCTGGAAGCGGGGATGCTGCGTTTTTTGTTTAAGAAGAAGGTATTTTTTAAGATTTAGAAACGGACCCGGCTAATTTTAGCATCACCGAACCGGACAGGAGTGTACCAAAAGCGGACAGGGAATTCTATCGGCGATTTGTATCTTATTGATTATTACTATAATTCATAAATGGCATTTCTTTTGGCCTCGAATGCATATGTTTTCAAATTATTTGTTAGTCGCCTGGAGGAACCTTACCAAGCATCGGTTGAACACCCTTGTAAACCTGCTTGGCCTTTCAGTCGCTTTTGCCTGCAGCATATTGCTCATGCTGATGGTGCATCACGAGTTTTCGTTCGATAACTTTCACAGGAATGGGTCCTCACTTTTTGAAGTATATAGTTTTGTCCATTCTCCGGACGGTGACTCGAAGGGCACATCGATGTCCTACCCGGTAGCGCCAACCCTGAAATCCCAGGTACCTGGAATAGCCAGAACCACGGGCATGATGTGGGCGGGCATCGGTATCCGCTATAAAAACAAAGAGATCGATAAGGAAATCAAATTGGTGGATAACGATTTCTTCAGTATGTTTTCCTTTCCGATACTCTCAGGGCAGAAGCAGAACCCGCTTTCCAGCACATCCAATGTTGTGCTGAGCAAATCAACCGCGGAAGCTGTATTTGGGAAAGAAGATCCGATTGGAAAGATTGTGAAGCTGAAAGTGAATGATGACTGGAGCGATCTGGTAGTGACTGCTGTTATTCAAAACGCACCCGAAAATTCTTCCATCGATTTTGATATCCTGGCCAGGATGGAGATTAGCAGAGATTATGCCAGGGGGAAAGATGTCTGGAACATGTCGAACCATATTGTGTTTGTTCAAACGGCTACTTGGTATTCACAACAGCAGGTAGAGAATGGATTGCGGAATATCGTGAAGAAATACCATGTGGCTGATGAGGAATATCTCAAGGGAAAAGGCTATCTCCCGGACAAGAACGGCGATCGAATGGCCTGGAAATTAGAACCCTTTGCATCCGCGCATTTTGATGAAGAGCTTGCCTTTGGACCTGCCATCAGTAAGGCCTATCTCTATACGCTTATATTCATTGCGCTCGTCATCATGACGATTGCAAGTTTCAATTTCATCAACCTGAATGTGGCTCGTGCCTTTACGAGGGCCAAAGAAGTAGGGATCCGCAAAACCATCGGAGCAGGTAAAAAGCAAATCTTTTTTCAGTTTTGGGCTGAAAGTTTTTTACTCTGCTGCATATCCGTAATTCTTGGAATTGTGATCACTGCTACCGCGCTGAGTCCATTCAATGATCTGTTTACGGAGAAGTTGAAAATAATGGAATTAATAAATCCGGCAGTGATCCTGATGGTGATAGGGGGAATGCTAATGGTATCCTTTCTTGCCGGGGGTTATCCCGCCTGGGTGGTTTCCCGGTTTAATCCGGTAAACGTATTGAAAGGAAAGGTATCTATGAATCGTTCCGGTGGATTGCGCAACGGTCTGATCACCTTTCAGTTTATCCTTTCCTGCCTGCTGATATGCACCACCATTGTTATTTATAAGCAATTTCAATTTCTGCGGACTGCACCTCTTGGATTTCAGCAGGAATCGGTGATTAGCATCCCTGTGAAGAAGCAGGAAAATGGGCGGAAAAATATTGAACAGTTAAGAGATAGGTTATACAAAGAACCGCAGGTAGTTAGTATTACCGGGAGTTCAGCGAATATCGGTCTCGGAATGGATTTCAATACCAGCAAATGGAGTTGGGGCTTCACTTATAACAGCAGGGCCATAGAAACTGATGTGCTTAAAGTTGACTACGATTTTTTTTCAACCATGGGCATTAAACCTGTTGCTGGCAGGGAATTCAACCGGTCCTTTCCTTCTGATACTTCTTCTAAGGCCACCAATGTGGTGATTACAGAAAGCCTGGCAAAACAAATTGGGAATAAAAATATTGTAGGGCTAAGTTTTTATGCCGATAGTTCGGCGCCCAAATGGAATATCATTGGGATTGTTCCCGACATCCATTTTTATTCGATGTATGAAAAAGGAGCGCCCTTCGCATTCGTGATGAGCACAGATGGCGCCCTCGGATACATCCTTGTAAAGGTAAAAACCACTAATCCATTGCAGGCGATGAACTTGGTGAAGGCTGCCTATAAAGAAATTGAACCCGACAATACCATCATCCCCACTTATCTCACAGAAAATACGCGCCGCTGGTATGCGAAGGAACAAAGACTATCATCCATATTTTTCTCTTCTGCGGCCGTTGCTATCATCCTATCCTGCCTCGGGCTCTTTGCTATTGTATCACTTGTATTGGAACAGAGACGCAAAGAAATCGGCGTACGCAAAGTATTGGGTGCATCCCTGGCAACGATCACCGGCCTCTTATCCGGAGATTTTCTAAAACTCATCGCCCTGGCATTTGCCATAGCCGTTCCCATCGGCTGGTATTTCTTGAACAAATGGCTACAGGGCTATGTTTACCGCGCACCATTGAGTTGGTGGATATTCCCTGTGGCGGGCTTGTTATCTATTGCCATCGCCATGCTCACTATTGGTTTCCAAACTTTGAAAGCGTCGAGGGCAAATCCGGTTGACAGTCTTCGGGCAGAATGAGATACGTCCTTCCAATCTGATATTCCATATTTCAAAACAGGTGTTCTATTATCTCCTTTAGAGCTTTTCAACCTTCAGGATTTTGACCCGCCTTCAAACCAAATACAATTCTGGCAGGTGATACTTGCGACTGGCCAGCGCTTCATACCTTTAATTCATGATATTCCTAATTATCCCTATAGCAATTGCACTACTATATGCCGTTCGTGCATTAAGAAGAAGCAAAAGACCTTAATAATAATCCGAATCTAAGTATAATACGAGAGTAGCGATAGTTATAGTTATGCAACAATATAAAATATTAATTTGTTTGATTATGCTAATGGTCCTTTCCGGTTGTAAGGAAAATATTGAAAAAAAAATTGGAAGCAAAGGCCGTGATTGTAAAAATAATAAGAACTGCGAAATTGTAATTATGCAATTGACAAATTTTAAATGGGAGAAGATGTTCTTTTTTGATTCATCAGCAAATTTAGAAGTAATTAATAAAGCTTTGGGATTAGATTATTCAGATTACTATAAGGGATACACTAGGACAATTATATTTTTGAATGGCAATAAAATAGTGCATTATGAAAATAACCGGGCAGATGCGGAAAGCGTAATAGATGGTCAAGTCATTTTTGACTACCCTGATAGCTTAAAATCCCAAGTATATACACCCAAAAATGCCAAATTCAGAATAACCTCAAAAACCTTTGGTGACAAGGCATATTATCAGTTGACATTTTCTCCAAACTGAATCGGCAGAGTGATCACTATCCATTCGGGACGGAGATAGCGGGGCTTAGATAAGAAGGATTGTAGATCGCGTAAAAATTGTATCTAACCTATTCCAATGAAACTTCTCAATACTGAAAACAATTTAGTTGGTCAATGGCTTTTTGACAATGGGAAATTGCATAATGACGAAGTTGCTTTACGAATAGACTGGCTAATTCATAATTATTTAAAAAAGTTAGCATCAGATACAACTGGCTGGTATGTGCTATATGAAGATCCTAATGATAAAAGGTTCTGGGAATTAACATATCCTCATAGTGAGTTACAAGGTGGAGGGCCTCCGAGCCTAAAGCAAATTTCAATAGAAGAAGCAAGACAAAAATACTCTCTGAATTGAAATTAGCACATGAAGGCTGAAAAATTAATATTACAAGGTGAAGGGTGATTTGTTGAATCCAATGATTAGAAATCCACTCAAGAAATGAATAATAGAAATAAAATATTTCCAGATTTTAACAATACAGATAAGCATGGGAGGGTTAGATTAAATAATCACGGGACGCTTATTGATTTGAGGGGAAAAAATATAGTCCTAAAAGAAAACCTAGAGATTATTTTGGATGATGACGATGGATTAGAAGCCAAGGGTATTGTTAGGTTTTCAAATGGAGAAAATATCTGGGTTGCAGTAATTGATTGGAATGTTTTAAAACAATGACCGGAAGAATGGATTGAATAATCTTGCGATTTAGGAAGTTGATGGTTATGGAAGGCTCTCAAACCCGGGTTTTCCAGGTTTTCAATTTCGAATGTTTGCTGATTAATTCAAAATCATTATCCGAATGCACTAGAGTGATTGAAGAATTTATTGCGTGAAAAGCGATTAAGCAATCGTTGCTCTTTCGTATGGTAAGCCCTTTCTTGCGGAGAAACCTGTATAGCTCAGCGGCTCCAATGGCTGCCTGCAGCGGTGGAAGCTCAAGAATAGTAAATAAGATAAAATGTCCCTGATATGAAGATATTGCGTATCGTCACGAATACACTGCAACAGCTCCTGTATAATTGTAGGTATAAGAATGACCGGATGATTGCTTTGGATGTAGTCAGTTAGCAAATCTGCTTTAACGGGAACTCTTTAATTAAAAACATGAATATTAAATGGTCAGGAATTGGAGTTTTTATTATTCAGCTAGCTACCTCTGCATTCGGACAATCAGGTTTGAATATTCCAACGGACACCCGTTTACCAAGGGATTCGGTAATTAAAAATGAACTGCTGACATCACTTAATAATTTTTTATCTCAAATCCCGAAACAAAACAAGGAAAACAGCTTTGTTCTGAATTCGGATTTGCTGGAAACATCTGTCTTGATGGACGAAATGAAAAACCAGGAGACCAACAGTGCATTAAAAGCAGAAAACTTTTTTAAACCATACTTAATGAACCTCATCCGGATAAATGACACGAATTACCTGGTTCAAATATCCTATATAGGGATAAATGAGGGAAGAATCCTCCTGAGGGCAAGTCTTACCCTGGAGGGATGCAAAAAGGACAGCCGGTTTTATTTCAGTTCTCCATTAAAACAAAATACAATTGCATGGAAAACCGAAAAAATGGGAAACGTAAATCTGTGTTTTAAGAATAGCTTCAATGATACCAATGCAAAAAAGTATTTTCAAATGGTTGCCGACTACGATAAAAAGCTGAACGCTCCTGTGCGGCCAACGGATTTTTATTGTGCTGATAATTTTTATGAAGTTCTTCAACTAGTTGGAGTTGATTACAAATCCGACTATAATGGGTATGCACATAATACACTAACGGCAACAGAAAATAATTATGATCTGGAGGTAAACGGGGAACTGACTGTTGCCTTTACCTCCTTTGATCCGCACGATTTATGGCACGAAAGACTTCACAGAGTGCTTTCAGTAGATATCATTAACAGGCCGGTAGATGAAGGAACAGCGTATTTGTACGGGGGCAGCTGGGGGCTGAGCTGGAATGAGATCCTGAAAAGATTTAAAATATATGCCACTGCAAATCCGCATTCAGATTGGGTTGCATTATATAATGAAAGCAAAAATTTTGACGAAAAATCCAGATTCCCTTTGAATGTGGATTTTGCAATCAATGCTTTATTGGTTCAGAAAATAGAAAAAGAAAAAGGATTTTCTTATGTTATTGAATTGCTGAGTTGTGGTAAGAAGGAACCAGGAAATGAAAATTACTTTAATGCGTTAGAGAAAATCACGGGAATAAGGAAGGGAAATTTTAATTCAAATGTTTGGGAGTTGATTAAAGGGAACTAAAGCAGGGCTTTAATTAGCTCCAAAGGGCTTGCTATTAATCTCTTCACTTTATTTTTCTTAAAAAATATGTATAGCCATCGGCCCCTATATTAATCTCATCATTATTATTTTTATATATATACGCAAATGGGACGCCGCAGGTAGTTTCAACCACTTCAATATTCGTTGTCTTACATCCTATTACTTTTAGATATGCCCGATCATTACCAAAAAACTTCATCGCATTTACAATTTTGAACTTATAATTTGGCAAAGCGCATGGGCCTAAGAAATAATTATTAATAGGTGCTATTATGCTATCAGGTTTAAAAATTATTATGTCGCCTATAAATTGATTACTCTCCTCTTTATTGAGCGGGAAATGTGGGTCGGTCGAAATCCTTTTGACAATTTTCCAACTTCCAATTAGAAAATTTTCTTTTTTTTGCGCCGCAGCTGTGAAAGCCATCACTATGAGAATCAGAATTATTTTTATTCCTTTCAAATTAATTGATTTAAGATATTCCATTTGTAAATAAATTTATCTCATCTTCTCGTCTTCCAACAATAGAAACAGGCATGTTCTATTTGGGGTATCAGGTATAATCAAAATTGATAAATTCCTTTTAAAATCTAATTCCCGCGGCCGCCATTAAGTTAATGCCCGCCACTGGAAACTTTGTTCCATTGCCTGAAGATTGGCTAGCATAAGCAGTGTTCTTTGAGGAAGGCTCCGAATGAAAATAATTGATATCAAATGATAAAAAAGTTCTTGGTGTAAGATCCCAAGCAAGCCCAGCACCGAGCTGGTAACAGAATGTCCATGGCAGAGAAACAGAGGGAAGCTTTTCAGTGCCCTCATCCACCAGCACGCCATTGCTCATAGTGGAAATTGTAAGCGAATATCCCGGAATGCCTGTTTTTAAAATTCCGGCAAGGAGTTTAGGCTCTAAAAAAACATTATTGCTGTTTGAGACAGGTATTCTTAAATACCCTCCAGCGAGTATTCTTCCTATTTTCCATTGGTCGGGATTTGTACTATAAGTATCATTGCCACCATACTTCATATAAAAATTATTCAATGAATTGGCATCTTCTTTATTTTCCTGACCTCCAAAAACAAGTGATATTCCATATAAAGTTCCGAGTCGGTAATTTAACGACAGCTGGACCGCCGGTCCAGGTTCTGCCCATCCCGAGAATTCGTTTGCATATAATTGGCTTACGGACTTATCGCCGAACTTTCCAACAGGGAAAGAACCACCGATCAGCACTTCTGCTGAAAATTTGGAAGCATAGGGCTGAGCAATAATCTGAGCAGTAATTAGGGTTACTATGAATAAAAGAAATATTGGTTTTCTCATATAAGCAGGGAGTTTCTATTTATAGAGATATTGGTAGCTAATAAAAATAATAAAAAGTTTTGCCAATAGTTAATTTATTAAGGCAAATAACGAGTTATATTGATCGATAAGCTGGTCATCAAGTTTTGAGGCTAATAAAAT
>Ga0182024_10010821_pt1 | contig 18495 bp, 13 predicted proteins | sample P32metaG_FD_120480 | JGI IMG/M metagenome (GOLD analysis project Ga0182024, IMG submission 120480) | Permafrost microbial communities from Stordalen Mire, Sweden - P3-2 metaG (Illumina Assembly) | ecosystem: Environmental > Terrestrial > Soil > Wetlands > Permafrost | place: Sweden: Stordalen... | reverse complement strand
CGACCATCCTCCTGCTGGGCGAGAGCGGCACGGGCAAGAGCGTGATGGCTCGAATGATTCACCAGCAGAGTCCCCGGCGTGGGCATGCGTTTGTCACCGTCAGTTGCCCCAGCCTTTCGCGGGAGCTGCTGGAGAGCGAACTCTTTGGGCATGTGAAGGGGGCTTTTACCGGGGCGCTCTCGGATACGTGGGGGAAGGTGGCGGCGGCGGACGGGGGGACGCTGTTCCTGGACGAGATAGGGGACCTGCCGCTGGAGGTGCAGGCGCGGCTGCTGCGGCTGCTGCAGGAGCGGGAGTATGAGCGGGTGGGGGAGACGCGGCCGCGGAAGGCGGATGTGCGGGTGATCTCCGCGACGAACCATGACCTGAAGGCGGCGGTGGCGGCGGGGAGGTTCCGGGAGGATTTGTTTTACCGGCTGAATGTGATCTCGCTGACGCTGCCGCCGCTGCGGGAGCGGGCGGTGGATATCCCGCGGCTGGCGGGGCGGATGCTGGCGTTTTTCGCGGGGCACTCGGGGAAGCCGGCGACGGGGCTATCGCCGGAGGCGAGATCGGTGCTGGAGAAGCATCCGTGGCCGGGGAATCTGCGGGAGCTGCGGAATGTGATCGAGCGGGCGGTGATCCTGAGCAGCGGGGATTCGATTGGGGTGGCGGACCTGGCGGAGAGTGTGCAGCCGAGCTCCGAGATGCGGCTGGGGGGGCGGTTTACGCTGGAGGAGATCGAGAACGAGCACATTCGCGGGGTGATCGAGACGACGCGGAGCCTGGAGGAGGCGGCGATGGTATTGGGGATCGATCCGGCGACGCTGTACCGGCGGCGGAAGAGGCTGGTGCACTGAGGAGGGGAACGGGCGGCGCGGGAGGTGGGGGGAGGAGAGTGCGTTTTGCAATACGGGGGTTGGGACATTCGTGCATTTTGCACGGGACGGGGGAGGATCCGTGAAAAACGGTGAGACGTAGGTTGTTCGAGGTAAGACACTTATAGAAGTGAAAGCCGCCCGGCATGGCGCACGCTAAGGAGGATGCCGTGCAGGTACAGGTACAATGAGAAAACGGATCCTCATAGGTTTGCTCCCGCTGCTGGTGCTGCTGGTGGCGATCGGGTGCTACGCGATCACGCTGTTCTCGCGGCTGGGCGGGGCGATCGACAAGATCCTGCACGAGAATTACGCGAGCGTGGTGGCATCGCAGAATATGAAGGAGTCGGCGGAGCGGATGGACTCGGCGTTGTTCTTCACGCTGGCCGGGGAGTGGGACCGGTCGCGGAAGATGTATGACGAGAACCTGCCGGTGTTCGAGAGCAACCTGGAGGCGGAGCTGCACAACATCACGATCGATGGGGAAGGGGCGCTGGCGTACAAGGTGCGGGACTTGCACGCGGAGTATGTGAAGAAGGTGAACCAGTTCCTGGCGCTACAGGACCAGGAGGCACGGCGGAAGATGTACTTCCGGGAGATGCTGCCGCTGTTTACCGAGATTAAGAATACGGCGCAGGCGGTCCTGGAGCTGAACCAGAATAACATGAACCGCGCGAACCACGAGGCGCGGGAATTGAGTGCGACATCGGTGCGGTACATGCTGATCGCGATGGTGGCGGGGCTGGGCGGGGCGCTGGTGTTCGTGCATTTGCTGCTGCGCTCGATCCTGACGCCGATCCAGTCGCTGACGGCGTTTGCGCGTGAGCTGGGCGATGGGAATCTGGACCAGGTGGTGCCGGTGATGTCGACGGATGAACTGGGGCAGCTTGCGGATGCCTTTAACAAGATGGCGGCGAAGCTGCGCGCGTACCGGCAGGTGACGAGCGACGAAATCCTGCAGGCGCGGCAGATGACGGAGATCACGTTTTCGGCGTTTCCGGATCCGATTATCGCGTTCGACGCGCGGGGGGTGGTGAATTTCAAGAATCCGGCGGCGGAGAAGCTGTTGCAGAAACTGCGGCTGGACGATCATCTGCCGGAGCAACTGACCGAGCAGGTGGAGGCTGTGCTGAAGGGGGGGGATGATTACATCCCGGTGAGCTTCGCGAATTCCATCTGCGTGCGGCCGGACGACAAGGAGACGTTCTTCCTGCCGAGGGTGATCGGGATTCGCGGGGACAAGGGGACGATCTTTGGCGGGGCGGCGATTTTGCAGAACGTCACGCGGCTGCGGCTGGTGGACGAGCTGAAGACGAACCTTGTGTCGACGGTGAGCCATGAGTTGAAGACGCCGCTTACCAGTGTGCGGATGGCGCTGCACTTGCTGCTGGAGGAGACGATTGGGGAATTGACGGCGAAGCAATCGGAGCTGCTGCTTGCGGCGCGGGATGACTCCGAGCGGCTGCTCTCGATGATCAATGATTTGCTGGACCTGGCGCGGCTGGAGTCCGGGACGGCGCATATGATGACCGAGCCGCGGACGCCTGGGGACCTGATCAACAGCGCGATTGCGGGGAGCAAGGATGTTGATGACCGGAAACGGGTGCGGCTGGTGCCGGAGACCGGGGGAGTGCAGCTGCCGCTGGTGTCCGTGGAGTGGCAGCAAATCTCGCATGTATTCTCGAACCTTATTACCAACGCGGTGAAGCACTCCGCGGCGGGAGAGGAAATCATTGTAAAGGCGGCGCGGGAGGATGGGGGGATCCGGTTCTCGGTAAGTGACAAGGGGCCTGGGATCGCGCAGAAGTACCAGCCGTACTTATTCGAGAAATTTTACCGGGTGCCTGGCGCGGAGCGGACGGGAGCGGGGCTGGGGCTCTCCATCGCGCGGGAGATCGTGCGGGCGCACCATGGGAGCATCGGGGTCAAGAGCCAGCCGGGCCAGGGCGCGGAATTCTACTTTGACCTGCCCTTTTATGACGGACCGACCGTCGCAAGCGAAACGTCCACTTCCAGCGGCTCGGCCAGAAGAGCCACTGCCCGTGACTAACTCACAGCAACCTATGGAAGCCTCAATACTCGTGGTGGATGATGAGCGGAACGTACGCCTGATGTACCGCGCCGCGCTGGACAACATGTTCAAGGTAGACGAAGCCGAATCAGCGGCGAAGGCGCTGGAGATGTTCATGGCGCACCATTATGACGTGGCGATCCTGGATCTGCGGATGCCGGAAATGACCGGGCTGGAACTGCTGGAGCAGATGAACCTGCTCGGGATCACGACGCCGGTGGTGTTCGTGACCGCGTACGCGGATGTGCCGAACGCGGTGAACGCGATGAAATTCGGGGCAATCGACTTTTTGCAAAAGCCGATCACGCCGGATCAACTGCGGGTGATCGTGAAGGACATCCTCGTGCGGCACACGGTCGAGGACCGGAAGAGCACGGAGCCGCATGACTTCGAGTACTACCTGCGATGCGCGAAGCGTGCGATCAACCTGAGGGATTTCTCCGGGGCGCGGCGGAACCTGATCAGCGCGCTGGAGATCGACCCGAACTCTCCGCAGGCGCTGAACCTGGCGGGAGTCATGTTCGAGATGCGCGAGGAATTCGACCAGGCGCGGCGTTACTACGGGCGCGCGATCAAGGTCAGCAAGAACTTCGAGCCGGCGCAGGCGAACATGCGGCGCATCTATGAGCTCTTTCACTTTGGCTCGAGCCAGGAGCCATACAACCTGGAAAACCGCTAAAACCAACCAGCCCGCAAACCTATGACCGACATCATCTACATTCTCATCACCCTGGGCTTCTTCGCGCTCATGCTCCTCTTCGCGTGGATCTGCGAGAAAGTCTAACTTACCAAATACAAAACCATCCCATGACTGACATCATCGTAGGAATCATCGCCCTTCTCCTGATCGCGTACCTCATGTTCACGATCATTCGTCCGGAGAAGTTTTAAGCAATCAAGCAGAGTTATTACCTAACCCATATCCGATTTTCATGAACGCATCCGGCTGGATTCAATTTACCCTATACTTCCTGGTCTTATTGGCGGTGACCAAACCGATTGGACTTTACCTTCACGCGGTGCTCGATCCGGAAGGGAAGACCATCCTCGACCCGGTGATCAAACCGATCGAGAGGCTGACCTACTGGGCGGGCGGGATCAACCCGAAGAAAGAGCAGGACTGGCGCCGGTACGCGGGCTCGCTGCTGATCTTCAGCGTGGTGACGATGCTCTTTACCTACACGCTGCTGCGGCTGCAGGACAAGCTGCCGCTGCAAGGGCTGCTGAACCCGCAGAAGATGACGGCGCTGACGCCGGATCTCGCGTTCAACACGGCGGCGAGCTTCCTGACGAACACGAATTGGCAGGCTTATACGGGCGAGGCAACGATGTCGTACTTTTCGCAGATGGTGGCGCTGGTGATCCAGAATTTCTTCTCGCCGGCGGTGGGGCTTTGCGTCGCGGCGGTGTTCGTGCGCGGCATCGCGCGGAAGGAGACCACTGTGCTGGGGAACTTCTGGGTCGATCTTACGCGGTCGGTTTACTATCTGCTGCTGCCGGTGTCCCTGGCCGCGGCGATGATCTTTCTCTGGACGGGGACGCCGCAGAACTTCAAGCCGTATGATACCGTGAAGTTCCTCGATCCATTTACCACGCAGGTGCAAAAGGTGGACGCGAACAATAACCCGGTGGTGGACGCGAAGGGGCAGCCGGTGATGGTGAACCAGACCGTCGATACGCAGACCATCGTGGAGGGCCCGATGGCGTCGCAGATGGCGATCAAGATGCTGGGCACCAATGGGGGCGGATATGTGAATGCGAACGCGGCGCATCCGTTCGAGAACGGGACGCCGTTCTGCAACTTCTTCCAGATGATTTACTTCATCGGGATCGCCGCGGGAATGACTTACTATCTCGGCCTTTCCGTGGGGAACAAGAAGCATGGGTGGGCAGTCTGGATTGCGATGTTTGTGATGCTCGTGCCGATGATCCTGGTGTGCTGGCACTATGAGGCGGCGGGGAATCCGATCCATTACGCGGTGGGTGTCGATCCGGCGGATGGGAACATGGAGGGGAAGGAGGTGCGGTTCGGGATATTCAACTCCGCGCTGTTCGCGAGCACCACCACGGCGACGGGGTGCGGCGCGGTCAATTCGATGCATGATAGCTTTACGCCGATTGGCGGGTTGATCCCGATCTTCAATATCGAACTGGGGGAGGTCGTGTTTGGGGGCGTCGGGGCGGGGTTGTACGGGATACTGGTATATATCGCGGTGACCGTGTTCATCGCAGGATTGATGATTGGACGAACGCCGGAGTATCTAGGGAAGAAGGTGCAGTCGTATGAGGTCAAGATGGCGAGTTTTTATCTGCTTATCTTTGCCGGGATCATCCTGGGCTTCTCGGCCTGGGGTGCGCTTAGTAACTGGGGTCCGACGTCGACAGATCCTGTTACCCACGCTGTCGTACCGAGCAACGGCACGAATAATAATGGGCCGCACGGGCTGACGGAAATCCTGTACGCCTTCAGCGAGGCGGCGGGGAATAACGGGAGCGCGTTTGCCGGGCTGAGCGCGAACGCGCCCGGGTACAATACTACGCTGGGCATTGCGATCTTGTTTGGGCGGTTCGCGATGTTGATCCCGTGTCTTGCGATTGCGGGCTCGCTGGTGAAGAAGAAGATCTCGCCGCCGGGGCCGGGGAGCTTCCCGGTTCACTCTGTCACATTCGTGGTGGCGTTGATCGGTGTGGTCGTCCTTGTGGGCGCGCTCAACTTCCTGCCGGTGCTGGCGCTTGGCCCCATCGTGGAGCATTTCCTGATGCTGGCCGGTAAAATGTTCTAACCTATCCGCAACCTCTAACCTACTAAGTCAAAATGGCTGCCAAATCACATTCCATCTTCGATCCCACGATAGTCATGCCGGCGATTGGGGAATCGTTCAAGAAGCTCAACCCGGTACACATGGTCAAGAATCCGGTCATGTTCGTCACGGAGGTGGGCGCGATGATCACCACCGTGCTGATCTTTACCGGGACCGAGGGGGAATCGATCAAATTCCTAGTCCAGATCACATTCTGGCTCTGGTTTACCGTCGTGTTCGCGAACTTCGCGGAGGCGATGGCGGAGGGGCGCGGGAAGGCGCAGGCGGATACCTTGCGCAAGACGCGGACGCAGACTTATGCGAACCGGCTGGTGAAGGGGGGCGCCACTGAAAAAGTGACGGCGGACACGCTGCGGAAGGATGATGTCGTGGTGGTGACGGCGGGCGAGCTGATCCCGGGCGATGGCGATATCATCGAAGGGGCGGCGACGGTGGACGAATCGGCGATCACGGGGGAATCGGCGCCAGTGGTGCGGGAGGCGGGGGGAGATCGCAGTTCCGTGACGGGCGGGACGCGGGTGCTCTCTGACGTGGTGAAGATCGTGATCACGTCGAATCCGGGGGAGACGTTCATCGACCGGATGATCGCGCTGGTTGAAGGAGCGGAACGGCAGAAGACGCCGAATGAGATCGCGCTGACGATCCTGCTGGCGGCGCTGACGATCATCTTCCTGTTTGTGTGCATGACGCTGAAGCCGTTTGGCGCGTTCCTGGGGGTGACGTTTTCCATTACCGTGCTGGTGGCGTTGCTGGTGTGCATTATCCCGACGACCATCGGGGGGCTGCTGAGCGCGATTGGCATCGCGGGGATTGACCGGCTTGTGCAGAAGAATGTGCTGGCGATGAGCGGGCGCGCGGTGGAGGCGGCGGGCGACATCGACGTGCTGCTGCTGGACAAGACGGGGACGATTACGCTGGGCAACCGGCAGGCGTCGGAGTTCATCCCGGCGAAGGGGATCACGGATACGGAGATGGCCGAGGCGGCGCAGCTCTCCTCGCTGGCGGATGAAACGCCGGAGGGGCGCTCGATTGTCATTCTCGCAAAGGAACGCTACGGGCTGCGGGGGCGGGAAATCCATGAACTGCCGGAGGCGACGTTTGTGCCCTTCACGGCGCAGACGCGGATGAGCGGGCTGGATTATAACGGGTCGTGCTATCGGAAGGGGGCGGCGGCGTCGGTGCGGGATTGGGTGGGGGGGAAACTGCCCGCGGACGTCGAGGCGTCGGTCGAGGCGATCTCGAGCAACGGGGGGACGCCGCTGGTGGTGGCGACGAAAACGAAGGCGCTGGGGGTTATTTACCTGAAGGACATCGTCAAAGGGGGACTGGCGGAGCGGTTCATCCGATTCCGGGCGATGGGGATCCGGACCGTGATGATCACGGGGGACAATCCGCTGACGGCGGCGGCGATCGCGAAGGAGGCGGGCGTGGACGATTTCCTTGCGCAGGCGAAGCCTGAGGACAAGCTGGCGCTGATCCGCGCGGAGCAGACGGGCGGCCGCATGGTGGCGATGACCGGGGACGGCACTAATGACGCGCCGGCGCTGGCGCAGGCGGACGTGGGCGTGGCGATGAATACGGGTACGCAGGCGGCGAAGGAAGCGGGGAACATGGTGGACCTGGACTCGAACCCGACGAAGCTGCTGGAGATCATCGAGATCGGGAAGCAATTGCTGATCACGCGCGGGGCGCTGACGACGTTCTCCGTGGCGAATGACGTGGCGAAGTACTTCGCGATCATCCCGGCGATGCTGATGGGGGCGTTCCCGCAGATCGCGCCGCTGAACATCATGAACCTGCACAGCCCGAACTCGGCGATCCTGAGCACGGTGATCTTTAACGCGGTGATCATCGTGGCGCTGATCCCGCTGGCGCTGAAGGGAGTGAAATTCCGCGCGCTGAGCGCGGAGGCGCTGCTGATGCGGAACCTGCTGATTTACGGGTTCGGCGGCGTGATTGTGCCGTTCATCGGGATCAAGGCGATCGACGTCGTGATTGCGGCGCTGCACCTCGGATAATCGGATAACCAATTAACTTACCAACTAATATAAACCATTTGCCCCGCCCTGCGCGCGCCTCCTGCATTAGCCTCTGGACATACAGGTGAACAAAAGAGGCGACGCCGGGGCGGCGGCCCCAATCTCAACCAAAACTCAATCCCATGAAAAACATCCTCTCGGATATCCGGCACACCATCACCGTCACCATCATCGCCGTCGTCGTGCTGTGCGGCATTTACCCCGTGGTCGTGTGGGGGCTCGGGCAGGCGATCTTCCCATACCAGGCGAATGGGAGCCTGATCAAAGCGAAGGACGGGACCGTGCTCGGCTCGGAAATGATCGGGCAGAATTTCTCGGACGACCAATACTTCAACTCGCGACCGTCGGCGGCGGGGACCGGGTATGACGCGATGAGCTCCGGAGGGACGAACCTGGGGCCGACCTCGCAGAAGCTGCATGATTCCATCAAGGCGGCGGTGGATGCGTATCGCAAGCAGAACGGACTGGCGGCGGATGCGCTGGTGCCGGCGGACGCGGTGACCTCCTCGGCGAGCGGGCTGGACCCGGACATCAGCGTCAAGAACGCGATGCTGCAGGTGGCGCGGGTGGCGAAGACGCGGAAGCTGACGCCGGATGCGGTGAGGACGCTGGTTGAGAAATATACCGAGGGGCGGGACTTTGGGGTCTTCGGCGAGCCGCGGGTGAACGTCCTGAAGCTGAACCTGGCGCTGGACGGGAAGATATAGTTCCCTCGATGAGCGAGCTTATCAGACACTTACTTATGAACCGATAACTTCACCAGCCGCATTTCGGTTCCCGAAAATCGCACTTACACCGATGCCCGAGCTACCCGCCACCATCAAGCCCAGCGCGGACGAGTTCCTCCAGATCATCCGCAACCAGAAGCGGGGGAAGCTGAAGGTGTACCTGGGCGCGTCGCCCGGGGTGGGGAAGACTTACCAGATGCTGGTGGAGGGAAACCGGCTGCGGAGCGGCGGAGTGGATGTGGTGATCGGGTACGTGGAGCCGCATGAGCGGCCGGAAACGACGGCGCAGATCAAGGAGCTGGAGATCATCCCGCCGCGGGTGAGCGAGTATCACGGGATCAAGCTGACCGAGATGGACCTGGACGCGACGCTGGCGCGGAAACCGACGGTGGCGCTGGTGGATGAGCTGGCGCACACGAATGCGCCGGGCTCGAAGAACCGGAAGCGATATGAGGATGTGCAGGACCTGCTGGCGGCGGGGATCAATGTCATCAGCACGATCAATATCCAGCACCTGGAGTCGCTGTATAACATCGTGGAGCAGAATACGGGGGTGCGGGTGAAGGAACGGATCCCGGACGAGGTGGTGGCGAGCGCGGACCAGGTGGTGAACCTTGACCTGCCGGCGGAGGATCTGCTGGAGCGGCTGCAGGCGGGGAAGATTTATCCGCTGGAGCGGGTGCACCGGGCGATGGCGAATTTCTTCACGGAGAGGAATCTTGTGCGGCTGCGCGAGCTGACGCTGACGGAGGTGGCGCACTTCCTGGACCGGAAGCAGCGGGGCAATGACGGGCAGGAGGCGCACCAGCCGGCGCTGGGGCTGGTGGCGGTGGCGATCAGCTCGAGCGGGCCTGACCCGGGCGCGCTGCTGCGGAAGACGGCGCGGCTGGCGGCGCAATTGAACGCGCCGTGGTTCGCGGTGTATGTGCGGACGCCGAGCGAGGCGCCGGCGAAGATTGACTCTGCGATCCAGCGGCGGGTGACGGATACGCTGGAGATCGCGCAAAAGATGGGCGGGACGGTGATCGTGCTGAAGAATGAGGATGTGGCGAGCGCGCTGGAGTCGTTCGCGCGGGAGTATGGGCTGACGCACCTGGTGCTGGGGCGTCCGGGCGGGCAGCGGAAGTGGTGGCGGTTCCGGCCGCCGCTGCACGACCGGGTGATCGCGGAGCTGAAGGATGTGGATATCGTAGTGGTGTGACGGGAGCGGCGGAATTGTTGGCATTCCCCTAGAGCAGTTTCGCTTTAATTTGCCGCATGCCGTGGGGCGGCGCGGGCCGTTGCGAAGCCTTTCAAGCTTGGCCTGTATTTGATCAATACAGGCGCTGCGCTTAAAAGTCTCCGCACCAACCCACGGCGCTCCCATATCATTGCGGCAAATCAAATCGAAAATGCTCTAGATTCTGATTTCGCATTGCGGATTTCCTCCGCAGTCTGCATGAGTCCCTTCACTCATGCCGGCCGAATCTCCATCGCCTGAACCTCCGCTGTGGCGCAGGGCCGCGAGCCTGGCGCTCGCGTTCGCGTTTGTGGCGGGGGTGTTTACGTTTGCGTTCTCGACGATTGGGTACAAGTGGAACTGGGGGCAGGTGTGGGGGTATCGGGCGCTGTTTGTCAGGGGGTGGCTGGCAACGGTTGTCCTATCGGCGATCTCGCTGGTGATGAGTTGTCTTATTGGCGTGATCCTTGCGCTGCTGCGGCGGGCGCCGTTTCTGCCGGCGCGGTATCTGGCGCGGATTTATGTGGAGACGATCCGGGGGACGCCGTTGCTGGTGCAACTGCTGATCTTTTATTATGTGGTGGCGCATTCATTCGACCTAGAGAACCGGTATGTTGTGGGGGTACTTACGCTGTCGGTTTTTTCCGGGGCTTATATCTCGGAGGTTATCCGCGCGGGGATTGAGAGCATCGGGGCGTCGCAACTGGAGAGTGCGCGGGCGATTGGACTTACCACGGGGCAGACTTACCGGTATGTTATTTTTCCGCAGGCGATCCGGCAGATATTGCCGCCGCTGGCGGGGCAATTTGCCTCGCTGATCAAGGATTCATCGCTGCTTTCGATCATCGGGATTAATGAGCTGGCGTTGAATGCGCAGGATGTTAGCTCGTATACTTACAGTAACTTCGAAAGTTATATCCCACTGGCGCTGGGATACCTTGTGCTTACGCTGCCGATTTCGCTTTGGACCCAGTCGCTGGAGCGGCGCAACCGGTTTGAGACATGAGGCTGGAGCTTGCGGGGGTTACCAAGAGTTTTGGGGCGCATCGGGTGCTGGATGATATTTCGCTCGAGCTGGCGGACGTGCATGCGTTTGTGCTGATCGGGCCGAGCGGGGGTGGGAAGTCGACGTTGTTGCGGATTCTGGCGGGGCTGGAGCGAGCGGAGGGGGGGGCGGTTTCCATCGATGGGGAGAGGATGCCGCGAGGGGAAGAGGAGTTGCGAAGGTATCGGTGCGGGGTGGGGACGGTGTTTCAGGCGTATAATCTTTTTCCGCATCTGGCGGCGGTGGAGAATATCATGCTGCCGCTTGAGAAGGTGCACGGGTATTCGCGCGGGGAGGCGGAGGCGCGTGCGATGGAGACGCTGGAGCGGTTTCAACTTGCGGCGCATGCGCAGAAGAAGCCGGCGCAGTTGAGCGGGGGGCAGAAGCAGCGTGTGGCGATTGCGCGGGCGGTGGCGATCAAGCCGCGGCTGCTATTATTCGATGAGCCTACTTCGGCGCTGGACCCGGAGATGACGGCGGAGGTTTTGGAGATGATCGAGGAGCTGAAGGGGGAGGGGCGGGACCTGGTGTTGGTGACGCATGAGATGGCGTTTGCGCGGGTGGCGGCGGACCGGGTGGCGTTTTTGGATAATGGGAAGATCCTGGAGTGCGGGGGGCCGGAGGAGGTTTTTGCGGGGGCGCGGACGGAAGAGTGCAGGAGGTTTTTGGGGAAGATTTTGCGGTATTGAGGGCGATTCGGCTGTAGCGTGGCCGGGTCCGCGAAAATGGCGCCTTCGGCGACTGGATCGAATGCCAATCGGGAGATGGGCGGTCCCAGGGCTTGCTTCGCGCGGTGCTGGCTGGCCGGGCGATTTATCGGCGGTTAGGACGTTATACCTGGACCTGGAACGGGATTCTTTGGGTTAGTTTTGCGGTTGAATCGGAGAGCCAGTCCTGGGTGGGGAGGGCGTAGGGGCGGAAGGTTTCGAGGGTGCCTTCGCGCTCGTTGAAGAAGAGGGCGCGGTGGAGGCCGAGGGAGCTTGCGGCGGGGGAATCGATGAGGCTGGCGGAGTCGTTGGCGCTCATCTGGAAGACGACGCGCATTTCGAACTCGGAGATGCCTTTGCGGCTGATGAAACGGGTGACGTTGCTGTAGGCGTCGACGGTGGCGAGGAGGTGGATGCCGAAGGCGCTGCCTTCGCGGATGAGCTCGTCGAACTGGGCGCCGGGGTCGGGCTCGCCGGCGGCATCGCCGGAGGAGAAGGAGAAGTCTTCCTCGTGGCGGAGCTTTTTGAAGCGCTGGAGGCCGTTGACGAAGAGGTAGAGGGGGCCGGAGCCGAAGGCGCCGGTGGCCATGCGGCGCTTGAGCTCGGCAGAGATGTCGTTGATGGCGGCGGCGGCATCGTGGGGGGTGACGAGGGTGACCTCGTGGGGGAGGGCCTTGGCGATGGCATCGATGAAGGCGGGGCCGGGGCCATCGGTGGCGCCCTGGAGGAAGAGGAAGCGGGCGGCGCCGGGGGGGTATTGGGCGCCGAGGGCGAGGAGGGCGAGGCCGAGGATGGAGAGGGCGGCTTCCTCGCGCTGGCCGACGACGAGGAGGTTGTTGCCGCTCTGACGGTGGAAGATGGCTTCGGTGGGGCCTTTGATGGAATTGGGGGCGCCGAGCCAGGTGCGGCCAAGCTCGGGGGCGGCGGCGGGGGCCTTGCCGAGGAGGGCGGCGAGGAGGGCGTTGTCGCGGACATCGGCGGGGGCGTTGCCTTCGAAGACGATGGGGCCATCGGTCTGGATGTGGCGCTCCGCGGCGAGGGCGTGGACTTCTTCCAGAAGGCGGTCGCGTTCGTCGTCTGGGAGCCAGACGACTTGGAAGGGGCTGTTGCCCTCGACGGCGCCGGCGGCGTCGTTGTAGATGCCCTCGCCGGGGCGTGAGAGGAGGCGGGGGGCGGAGTTGTTGTCGTCCATGATGAGGTAGGCGTCGGCCTCGTTGCACTGGAGGGCGACGCGGATGACCATCTGGCCGAGGGTGGCGCGAGCGAGCGTGTAGGCGCCGCCGAGGGTCTGGGAGCCGAGGAGGACGTGGATGCCAAAGGCGCGGCCCTGGCGGACGATGCGGTCGAAGAGGAGGGAGGCGTTTTGGGCGATGGCGTCGTCCTCGACGAAGAACTCCTGGAACTCGTCGATGATGAGGAGGGTGCGGGGGATGCCATCGGTGCCGGTGGCGCGGCGGTAGCCCGCGACGTCCTGGACGCCGAGCTTGCGGAAGAGATCGCCGCGGCGGCGCAGCTCCTCATCGACGCGCTGGAGGACGCTGAGGGCGAACTCGCGGTCGCTCTCGATGGCGACGACGCGGGCATGGGGGAGGCGCTTCTCGGCGTAGCACTTGAACTCCACGCCTTTCTTGAAATCGATGAGGTAGAACTCGACCTGGGAGGGGCTGCAGGAGAGGGCGAGATTGGTGATGATGACGTGGAAGAGGGTGGATTTGCCGGAGCCGGTCTTGCCGGCGAAGAGGGCGTGCTGGCGGGTGCCCTTGCCGATGGCGAGATATTGGGGCTTGGTGGCGCCGCTGCGGCCGATGGCGACCTTGAGCTCCTGGGAGGTGTCGCAGGTCCAGCGCTCGGCGGGGGCGGGGGCGATCTGGGAGAAGGGGACCTCGACGCGGTTTGAGTCGACGCTGGCCTTGCCGGTTTTCTGGACGAGCCTGGCGGAGAGATCGGGGCCGGGCGGAGTTTCGAGGATCAGCTTTGTGCCGGGCTCGGGCTGGAGGCCGGGGAGGAAATAGCCATCGGCACGGCGCTGGACGACGATGCTGCCGCGGTGGAGTTCTTCTATGGCGAGATTCTCGGGGGGGGATTGGCGCTGATCCCACTGGATGAGGGTGTAGACGCCGCAGCGGGGGCCGCTGGTGGCGATGCTCTGGAGGCGGCGGGCGGCGGTCTCGCTGAATTGGGCGGGGAAATCGGCGATGACGAGGAAGTGGTATTTTTCGGCGACGCTGCCGGCTTTCTGGTTGTACTCGGTGATGGTGGCGTACTCGTTGCGGAGATACATCTGGATTACCTTTTCGATGTGCTCGTTGAGCTCCGCGAGGCGCTCCTCGATCTGGCTCTGCTGGGTCCAGATGCGGCGGTTGATGAGGGACTCCTCGTAATCGGCGAGGTACATGAGGCCGGCGAAATTCTGGCCGAGGCCGACCGGGTCGATGATGGTGAAGGAGACCTTGCCTGGAGGGGATGCGGCGAGGAGGCGGAGGACGAGGGCATTGAGGGCGCCCAGGGCGGCGGGCTGGCCGGACTCCCTGCCCTCGATGAGGAGGGAGCCCTGGCCGGGGAAGGCGAGGGCGAGGGGGAGGGTGAACTGGGCGGGGCCAGGGAGGGCGAGGCGGGGGTCTTTCGGGATGGCGCCGGCGAGCGTGGGGACATCGACGGCGAGATCGGCGAACTTCGCGCCGGCGGGGAAGGCGTGGGGGGGCTGCCAGCGGTCGATCCACGTGTCGCTCCAAGGGGGGAACTGGGCCTGGCCGGCGGCCTGGATGGCGCGGAGCTGGGCGTAGATGGGATCGATCCCGTCTTTCCACTGGCCGACGAGGGTTGCCCACTCGGTTGTTTCCTCGCGGAGCCATTGCTGCTCCTCGGCATCGTGCCGGCGGATGGCGTCGTCGTGGGCGGCGGCGATCTCCTGGCGGGCCTGGGCGAGTTTTTCGCGGCGGGCATCGACGAGGAGGGCGGCCCGGCGGGATTCCTGTTGCTTGATTTTCTCGAGGACGCGGGGGGCCTGGCGGTCGATCTTCGCCTTGCCCGTGGCCTGATACTCGGCCTCGATCTCGTCGACGCGTGTCCATTGGCCGGAGACTTCGTCGTGGGTGCGCTGGTAGGCTTCCTGGATGGCGTGCTGCGCCTGATCGAGGGCCTGGGTGCCGCCGATGCGGACGGCCTCGTAGATGCGGCCGGCTTTTGCGACGGAATCCGCGAGGGAGATGGCGTCCTGCCGGACCTTGCGCTTGCTGAGGGTGTGGATGGCGAATGTTGCGGCGAGCAGGAGCGCGGCGACCGCGCCGCCGAGGGTGTAGCCGCGCGGGCCGAAGCCGGAAAGGGCGGCGAGGCCGAAGCCGGCGAGGACCCAGAGCAGGGCGAGGAGGGGCGGGGGGAGGAATTGGAAAATGCGCGGGATGAGGAACTGGCGGAAATCGGCGAGACGGGTCTCGGCATCGGCGAGGGCCTCGGCGACGAGCGGGAGGCCCTCGGAGCCGCCGGGGGGCGGGCCAACGGGCGGAGTCTTGTCGCGGAGGCGCTGGCGGAAGCCGGGGTAGCCGGTGAGTAGCTTGCGGGCGTCGCGCTTGACGCGGATGAGGCGGCGGCACTCGTCTGTCAAGGTGGCGGCGATGAGCTGGGCGTCCCTGGCAGCGGCATCGAGGGCGGCGGCACGGGCGCTATCGGCATGGCGGAGGCGGAACTGGAGGTTCGCGAGCCAATTGCCGCGGGTCTCGCGGGCCTTGATGGGCATCATGCGCAGGGCCTGGCTGGAGAGGCGGTGGACGCGGGCCTCGCGGGCTTTTGCGATGTGGCGGACGTGGGCCTCGGCGTCGTCGAAGGATTTCCCGATGGCGGCGAGCTGGGCGGTCTCGGAGTCGGCATGGCCTGTGGTGGCGGCCTGGTGGCGCCAGGCGATGCCGGAGCGGCGGACCTCGAGGGCGCGGGTGGTGCGCTCCTCGCGTATGGCGAAGTCGGCGACGGCGTGCTTGAGGCGTTCGAGAACCTCGAGGACGGGGCGGATTTCCAGGTCAGGCACAGTCATTCCTTGCCTTCTTGAGGATCTTGTCGATCTCGGCCATGACGACGCCGGCCTGGGTGGTGCGGCTGGGGAGTTCCTTGAGGAATTGCTCTTCGAACTGGAGGGCTTTCGCGTCGCGCCAATGGCCGCGGACTTCCTCCCAGGCGACGGTGAGGTTTTGCAGGGCGGCTGCGAGGCTGGCTTCGGCTTCGCTGCTCATAGGGGCTGGGCGGGGACTTCCGCGGAGGCGGGGGCAGGTGTTTCGGCGGGGGAGGGGGAGGGTTTTGAGACCTCGATGTAGGCGTCCATGATGCGCTCGACCTGGTTGAGATAGGCGATGCCGTGGGGGAGATCGTGGTCGAGGAAACCGCGCATGGAGTTCAAGCCCTTGACCATGGGATCGACGGTGCCGTCGAAGTCGCGGACCCATCTTTTGATTTTGCGGACTTTGTCGGCGGCTTCCTCGAGGGCGTGGCGTGCTTTTTTGACCTCGAGCTGCTGTGCGGAGAGATTGTCGAGGGCCTTGGTCATGCGTGCGCTGAGGAGCTCCTGCTCGGCCTGGGCGAGGGTGCGGGCGCGCTTGCGGGCTTCGTTTTCCCAATGGGTGCGCTGGTCGTGCTGGATCCATGCGCGGGTGCGGCGGATCTCGTCGCTGACCTGGTCGAGGGCGCTGCGGGATTTATTGAGGAAGACGATGAGGCTGGACCGGAAGCGCTCGAGGGCGTCGAGGGAGGTGATTTTGGCATGCGTGGCCATGCGCTATCTCTGGTCCAGGTAATCCTCGATGCGCTGGGCCTTCTTGAGGAGGAAGGGGGTGTGTTTCTCGGAGACCTCGATGAATTTCTTGAGGACCTTCATGGTGGTGACGAATTCCTCTGCGAATTTTTCGTGCTCCTGGTCCTGCCATGTGCCGCCGACGGCGGTGAAGCGTGCCTGGAGGGCGGAGGCGCGGGTCTGCACTTCCTCGTTGAAGCGCTTGAGCTCTTTTGCGAAGCGGCGCACTTCCTCGGGGTCCATGATCGCTTGAGGCATAGGCGTGGATGGGGGTGGGGGCGGGGTGGGCGGCCAGAAAATCGGCGCTGAAACCCCTGGGAGTCAACGTATCACTGGCGGGGTGGGTGTGCAACGGTTTGAGGGAGGTTCACCCGGAGGGACGGCTGAACAGAAGGGAGCAAAGGAAGCAAAGGGGGAGGGAGGATTATGGACGCCACTGGGTGGCGTTTTGGGATTGAATGCCAATCGGGAGATTGGCGCTCCCAGGTGGCGGGCGGCGCGTCCAGAGGTGCGGACGAGGAGTTTTCCCGGAAATGCGGATATCAAATCAGGAGACTGGCGCGGGGCGGGGAGGGGTGGCGGTTACGGTGACGGGGTTTACGTGGTTGAGGACCTGGGAGAGGAAGGGGTGGCCGTGGTCGAGGCCGATCATCTTGCCGTCGCGGGTGCGGGTGGTGAAGAAGGAGGTGGTCTTGGCCTCGCTGCGGACGATGACGCCTACGGGGTTTTTGCCGGCGCGGAGGGCGATGTTCTCGGCGGACCAGGTGGCGACGCCTTTGCCGCGGACGGTCTGGCGGTCGCTCTCGATGCGCTCGCCATCGGCTGTGACGAGGGTGACCCAGAAGGCGCTGGGGCGGACGAAGGGGTTGACGACGTTGACCGTGCAGAAGAGGTCGTCATCGACGCGGGCGGCGGGGAAGGACTCGTAGTGGAAGTCGCCGCGCTCGATGCGGCGGGGGGCGCCGAAGATGAAGAAGCTGGCGAGGTGGCCGTGGAAGCTGCCGTCGGTGGACTGGTAGTGGACGTGGGAGGGCATCGCGATATTGGGGTCGGGGGGGGTGAAATCGGGGCTGTAGTTGAAGGCCTCGCCGTAATGGAAGAGGCGCTCGGTGCCGATGTCGCGGGCGATGGTGGCGCTGTCGACGTTGTAAACGGAGTGGAGGGGGAGGGGGCCGCTCTCGGCCTGCCAGACGGGCTGGATGGGGCTATGGCCGTAGACCTTGAAGGTGGAGAAGTAGCGGGCATCCGGGTTGCGGCGCAGATGCATGGGGGTGAAGCGGATGGTGCAGGAGATGTCGCGGTCGTGGACGATGAGGAAGGCGCTGGGGACCCACTCGCGGTGGCGCTTGGGTTTCTGGATTTTCTCGGGGGCGGGCATGGGTCAATGGTGCTGGGCCATCCAGACATTGGGGGCCTGGATGTGCCAGAAGAAGTAAACCATCACGTGCTGGGGATTTTCGAGCCAGAAGAGGCCGGGGGAGAGGTCTGGGCGGCCGGCATCGAGGCCGGGGAAGAGGTCGGCGAGCTTGACCCAGCGGGAGGCCATGGGGTCGAGGGCGAGGGCGCCGCTGAGGGTCTGGCCGGCGAACTGGAGGTGGTAATCGGACTCGTAGGGCCGGGGCTGGCAATTGGAGATGGACATCCAGCAGGTCTGGCCGGGCTCGAAGGGGGAGGTGTTCTGGAAGAAGCCGGGGTCGGTGAAGAGGGCGAATTTATCGTGGAAATGGCAGCGGGCGCGGGCGGGGGAGGTGGTATTGACGAGGACGCCGTAGGGGCGGAGGGAGCCGGTCTGGGCGACGCTGTCGAAATCGGTGTACATGGCGCCGACGACGTCGCCTTGGACGCCGGGGAAGAGGCCGGCGGGGGTGCACTCGATGCTGCGGTTGTTCGGGAGGGTGATCTCGCGGGAGGTGGCGAGATGGGCGCCATCCTGGCCGTAGAGGCTGACGTGGAAGGTGACGGCGGGGCCGTTGGGATTGGAGGAGTGCTCTGGGAACTGGAGATTGGCGATGGCGAGGTGGGTCTCGAGGCCATCCTTGCGCAGGAAGAAGACGCCGGTGCGGTAGGTCTCGGGGGCGGGGGGGGCTATGGCGGGCGCGGGCTGCGGCGGGGCGGCGGGAGCGAGGGCTGGGGCGGGGGGGATGCCGCGGATGCGGCGGATGAGACGGGTGAGGCGGGGGGTGCGGGTGGTGCGGGTGGTGCGGGGGAGGGAGGTGGGAGGGGCGGTGTGTGT